>Ga0209402_10002687_pt1 | contig 17519 bp, 19 predicted proteins | sample ArcticOcean_MG_C_3_FD_187437 | JGI IMG/M metagenome (GOLD analysis project Ga0209402, IMG submission 187437) | Marine microbial communities from western Arctic Ocean - ArcticOcean_MG_CB8_126 (SPAdes) (version 2) | ecosystem: Environmental > Aquatic > Marine > Oceanic | place: Arctic Ocean... | reverse complement strand
TTCACAACATCACCCGCCTTTTCAATTTGATAGTGGATCCGGGCCGTGGGTTTAATATGCTCCCGATAATAATTGATGCCCGTGGTAAAAAGTTCCATCCCATCCACAGCGCTAAACCCATTATAAGGGTCCGCAGATGCGTGGGCGCTCTTTCCATAAAAATTGACGCGAAAATCGATGAGCGCTTTGCTGCTTTGTGTGGCGGCTTCCATATCATCCCCGGGGTGCCAATCCACACACACATCGAGGTCATTGAATAAACCGGCTCGAGCGAACCATACCTTGCCAAAAATGGTTTCTTCTGCAGGGGTTCCGTAAAAAACCACCGTCCCTTTTATTTTGCCCTTGGCCATCAATTCTTTAATGGCGACGGCGGCACCGAGACTGCCCGTGCCAAATAGATTATGTCCGCAGCCATGCCCCGGGGCACCTTCAATTAATGCTTCTTTTTCTGATTGCGCTTTCTGGGAAATGCCTGCGTTTGCGTCAAATTCGCCTAGGATGCCGATCCGCGGACGGCCGGAACCGTATGTAGCAATAAAGGCGGTAGGCATCCCTGCCACACCACGCTCTACATTAAAACCATTCTTTTCCGCATAGTCCGCCAAAATTTTAGATGACTTATGTTCTTCCAATGCCAGTTCTGCGTTGGACCAAATGGCATCACTAATTTTGATGAGCGCCTTCCGGTGGTTCTCGATTGACTTATCGATGGCTTTTTTATTTTTGGACCAATCATCACCGGCCGTAAGTGCCACAACACTCAATAGACCAATAAAAACTAATTTCATTTTTGTTGACATTGTACTTCTCCTTCTTTGAATTAATGGATTAAACTTTATTTAATTCCTTCTAATTACATAAATAAAAATTTGAGAATCCCATTGGCATAGGTATCCGCATCATCCCACATGGCCATGTGACTTCCCTCTTTACATAATAAAAATGATCCATTTGGCAATTCATTGGACATCCATTCCATATGGTCAGGATCCATGGTATCATGAGAGGCACCGATGACTAAACTTCGTGTTTTAATTTCCTTTAGACGATTTTTTTGATCCCAAAATTCCAACAATCCGGATGCGCCAAACTCACTGGGGCCCTGCATGGCCACGTACATTTCCTGATTAATGTGGGCGAAGGCATTATTCACTTCATCGGGCCATGTATCTGCAGGCATTCTGAGAATATGTTCTTCATAATGATGGGGAATAAGGAGCTCCATATACCGCGGATTTCCAAAATCCTTATCCGCTTCTAACTGCTTGATTTCCGCCAAAACGTCTGGAGGCATTTGCGGACCTAAAACGTTTTTAGCAAAATTATTATAGTCCGGAATGCTCGCCATCATGTTTGAAATAATAAGCCCTTTAAGATTCTGCTGATATTTCAGGGCATATTCCATGGCCAAAATGCCACCCCAGGAATGACCCAATAAATAAAAGTTGGATGCATTCAATCCCAATGCTTTTCGGACAGATTCCACTTCTTCCACAAACCGATCAATGGTCCAATCGACCGGGTTATTGGAGGGATCACTATTATGTGATCCAAACTGATCGTAGTAATAATATTCTATATCTTTCCCGGCAAAATATTGATCCAAATTCTTGAAATATTCGTGAGTTGCCCCGGGACCACCATGGAGTAAAAGTAATTTAATAGTGTCGCTATTCCCCATTTTCTGGGTCCAGACCTTATGGCCTCCGGCAATTTCAATCATTTTTATATCAGTTGAAACCGGTGCTTTTTCAACCACCGTAGGTAGTGGGGTGTTTGCACACCCACTCATCAATAGCACAGTGAGTACTATGATTGATATTTTTGACTTTTTCATATTCACTCCTTTTATATTCTTTATGCTCTTCCTTAAAATGTTTTTCATTGAGGACTCCCTACATTTTGATACCCCCCTATGGTTCCCTCCATGACGGGGGAACCATAGGGAGGTCCATAAATAATGATCTGTGCTAAAAACTTTTTCATATTATCCAATCATCATCCTTCATCATACCCATAAACTTATTCAATCAATATCTTTTCAAAAAAGATATGATTGAATTCATTAATCTGTTCTTTATGGGGCAAATGGCCTGAATCTTTAATCACAAATAATTTTAATTTCGGCATGAGTTTAGGAATTTTAACCTTTACGTCTTTAAGGGGTAAAACACGATCTGAATCTCCCCATATTGCAAATTGAGGGACAGACATTTTTCCAATTTTTGTATTTAATTTATCCAGCATATGATGATGCTTTCTCGTAGAAAGGAGCGCTCTTGCAAACCCTTTATATTTTAATAATGCTTCATATTTTTTATCCCACCCTTTAAATTTTGTCGGATCTTTAAAATCGGTCATTTGGCCTTGTGCAATTGTGGGGTACTGATTTTTGATAAAACTGGCAATTTCATCATCGGTTACTTCTTTATGATCGTCAATTGATCTTGAGGGATGAAAACCACCAGGTGATACATAGACTAAATTTTTTATCCTATCTGCATGATATTCTCCAAACTTAGAGATCACCCTACCGCCATTGGATAATCCAACAAGAGTCACTTTTTGGTTCACATTGAGCGCATCCAAAAGTTCGGAAACTTGATTTGTGAATAAAGCATCTGTATAAGCTACATCCGGATTATCTGAATTTCCTCTACCATACAAATCTAACCTTAATACACCATAGCCCCTTTTAATTGCTTCATAATAGGTCTCATCCCAAATATAGGATGGGACGGAAAAGCCATGAACAAAAACAATCAAGTTATTGTTTTTTAAGTCATCAAATTCATAATAGGTAAACCCTTGGCTCAGTTCGACAAAATGCCCTGTTTTTATTGTTTGTCTAAACGCTTCATTTTTTTCGATATATTCATATTTCTGTCCATCACCGGTGCAGGCAAATAGAGAGAAAAAGATAAGGTGTAAGGTCAATTTTTTCATTATTTATTTTCTAAAAAGGTTCATTGGACAATTTCATTTTTGGCCAATGATAAAGCAGTTATATAAGACTTTTCAATATCCTTCAATTGCCGGGTGTACATATTCCCATAAAGATTTGCCTGAGAAAGCAATCCATAAAAGGCATTAGACATATAATATGGTTGATTGAATTTGTATCGATTCACGGTCCGACTGCCATAAAAAGCGCCATCATAAGAATTGTAATTAAAACTCACCCGAAATTCATCCAATATTTCGTTCCGAAAACGAATATTAAAGTGATCTATTTCTGTTGATGTGGCATAATTACGCTGTTTCTGATGGTTATACATCTCCAGGAGAATATTTTTTAATTCCACATTTTCTATCAGTTCGAATGAACCGGTGGATATGAGTTGATTAAAAATGCCATCCTGCGGGAAAAATGAAAAACCAACCTCAACATCCAATAGCTTATTGAGTATTTCTATATCAGAAAGCGCTTTATGATTTTCATCAATATCACTTTGAATTTCTGTGATGAGCTTTTCAGAATTAATCAATGTTTTGAGTAATTTATTGATTTGCTGTATGTCCATTTCCAATGTATTTGTGAGGTCGGACAGATATTGATCTTTTTTCCTTTCGTTGTCTTTTTCTGTCTGCCATTCCTCTACATAAAAGGAAAGTGCGATTCCCAAAAAGACCGCCAAAAATTCGATACCGCCTCTGGCTAAAATGTTTTTCATTTACTCTCCCTTTCGGGGTAGACGTTCATCCAGCATGGCGGTGTGGTACACAAAAGATGCCACAATCACCGCATTCTTTTGTATATCTCCAATGGGGATTGTATCATAATAATCGAGATTCGTATGGCCGCCGGTGCCGCCAATTTTATCCTGTAAAAATTGAAAGGCGGGGAGGCCCACTCGATCGAAAGCAACATGGTCTGTACTGCCCAAACTTTGGGGTGAGATGGTGGTCATGCCCAAATCATGGAATGGTTTGATCCACGACGTGAATGCGTCCCGCACATTTTCATTCCCCTGCAAATTCATGCCTCGAAACTGGCCCGGACCATAATCCTGATTATAGTACGCCGAGAATTTTTCGTAATCCGGTTTTACCCCAATCTCCGGGTCATTGGGATTTCCAAAATGCTTATGTACATATTCCCGAGAACCATGAATCCCCTGTTCTTCTCCAGACCACAAGGCAATCCGAATGGTGCGCCTGGGTGTCACCCCTACCGCTTTCAAAATGCGAATGGCTTCCAGCATTACCGCTGTACCGGATGTATTATCCGATGCGTTTGGGCTGGCGTGCCAGGTATCAAAATGGGCCCCCAGCATCACCACTTCATCTTTTAAATCGGAACCAGATATTTCACCAATCACATTCCGGGCCCACTGTCTTTCTCTTCCAATCTTGGTTTTGATTTCCACCGCAATACGCACCGGAATATCCCGTTCAAGAATGCGGTACATGCGGTTGTAATGCTCCGGCGTTACGGTCACGATGGGTAAATGGTTTATGGTTCCCTGCCGATCCCATTTATCTTTTTTAGCACTGGGGCGCGCATATCCCGGAACCATGGCCATACGGTTCCCTCTTGTTTCTAAGATGACCGAAACACCTTCTTTTTTATAGAATGCATTTCGTTCAACCGTACTGACCCGTTCCGGATCGGGCGGTGGCCGTTTACGTCTTTTTCTTTTGGGCGGATCGTTGGCTAATACAGTCAATTCTTCATCAGTAAATCGGGGTGTGCCATTTCGGATTCGTTCTTGATCAATTACCGGCATGGTTACAGACAATACCGCTTTCCCTCTTAACTTACCTCTATACTTTTCCAAATCACTTTTGGTTTTAATGTCCGCAATCGTCACATTCATTTTCTGCCGGCCGTTGATCCCCGGTGTATGGGCGATGGGATACCCGACCATTATTTGGTAATCCGGCTCCAGCATATGGATGGAGAAAAATTCGTTATCCCAACTGACACCATAATCCATGAACGGTTCAATTTCGATATTGGTGAGCCCAATACGTTTCATTTCTCCCGTCACCCACTTCTGGGCACGGCGCATATCTTTTGAATTGGTAAGGCGGGCGCCTAAAACGTCAGTCATATAAGATAAGGTATTGGCAATCTGAGACCGTTCAAATCCTTCCTCCCGAATTTTGGCCACCATATTATGGTCAACAGGGTATTTATCCTGCGCAATCACAAGTGTATAAAAAAGAATGAGCCATATTTTTTTCATGTTAGTTATCTTACATTTTAATCTTTGTTAAAATCTTTTTCATATTAATTTTCAATCATTTCCTGGCGGATAAGTTCTACAGGAATATTCCCCGCCTTGTTAAATGTATCTAAAAATTTCCGAAGTACGAATGGTTTTCCTTCCGTTTCAAGCTTTTTCGCATATTGGGCCATGAGGTTTTCAATGAGATATTTTCCCGTTACATAACAGGTGCCGTACCCCGGCTGGCGGAGGTAAAGGTGCTGCTCAAATTGGAGAAGGTGGGGCTCCCGCTTCATCCACCCTCGGGGAGTCCATTTCACATGTACCTGTCCTGCTTCAGCCATGGTCATCATATTGGCATGGGCATAGAGGGAACCCAATCCCCGGGCGGCGCGCTGGGCCAGCATGATCCAGACAATTTCTCTTGATCTCGGGCTGTCTTCATAGAGTCCCGTGTGCATAAACATTTCTTCTACTGATGTGGCGATTCCCTCATTTTTGGAATCGTACATATTGTACAAAGGTGGCCCCCGTCGGATGGGATTTTTATGTGGATTATCTCGAACTTCCGCCAAGTCGAACCAGTGGTACATGTGGGAATAAAGCGGCAGTGGATCAAAGTGCATCCCAATCGAAAAGAAATTGCGTTTTTCAACTGGAATAAATTCTCCCATATGTTCCCGTAGCGCCGGTTCCATATTTGGCTTGATGGGCATGATCTCTTTTTGTTCTAAAAACGCCATCATTTTTTTAACCGCTTTTTCTGTTAACGCTGCAAATTCTTTTGGCGTATCTGCTGAAACCATGGGTGGCAAGTCCATATTTCGCTGCTCCTCTAATTTTAGAGAGGTCCAAGCCCGATCCAGTTCCCGTTGAAGCAATTGCACTTCTTCATCCCAAGTGAGAGGAACCCGGTGGACATTCTGCTGATACCATGTGTAATTATCCTTCCCAATCCCAGAAGGACCATTCTTTTTTGATGATTCTTTTTTTAACCATCGGATAAATACTTTATTCGCTTTTTTTGCATTGTCCAATGCCATGAATAATTCTGGATCTTTATTCCTGCTATGGCGTTCACTCAATTCTTTTTGAATGGATTCTAAATGTTCTCCCTGTTGGACAAAATTTCGAATTCCTGCAATCCATAGATCTCGGGCATTGCCGGTGAGATTTGCTTCTGCCTGTTTAAGGAAAGGTGGAATACTTTTTAATTCTTGGGTGAATTGCTTTTTTGATTCACTTGATAAGGGCAGTCTATAGGTCCAATATTCTAAGGTACCATGGTTTGTCGGACCTTCATGGGCCGGCACGTCACTTTGATGCATCCAAATCGTTTGATAAAAAGCAGGGTCTCTTTCCCAAGATTTTAAAATACGGTAATTAAAATCGTATCCGTTCATTTCTGCTGCCACGATCTGCCAATCCACTTGGGACGAAATTGACCAACCGGTGGTATCGATTCGGGAAAGTCGTTTTTGAAGCAATGTGAATTGTTTATGTCTTTTTTTGAATTGGGTTTTCGTGTAATCCGGTGCCCCATTTTTTAAAGGCGGAATTTCAAATGACCGCCACTGGGAAAAAAGTTTCTGAAGGTCATGATCATTGGATGGTGATTGGGAGAATAGGTGGATGGAAAAGGATAAAAGGATAATGGTTATTAATATTTTTTTCATGTTATGCTCCGTTTTGTGACTCCCCTTTTTAAGGAGGGGATTATGGGGTGGTTGATAGTCAATATGTTCACAAGATTCATTGGATTACCATCCCAACACCTGATGGAATCCATGATTGAACCGTTCCATTTCTTCTGGTTTAGCCATGCTTAGACGGCACCAATCTGTATAAGGAGGAAATGGCCGCCCCACGATGACTCCGTATTTTTCCATGGCAGGCTGAAAGTCTGAAATTTGAATTCCCGTTTTGATGAAAATGAAATTGGACTGGGAATCCAAATACTGGATTCCTTTTTCATCGAGGAAATCTGTAACGACTTTTCTGGCTCTATTATTTTGTTCGATGCTGAACGCCTGAAATCTTTCATCCTGATAAGAAGCAATAGCAGCACGAAGGCCCACAATGTTCAGTGAATCGGTGAGGTAAGATTCCATCCGTTTGGCAATCTCTGGAGTAGTGATGGCAAAACCAACCCGCAAACCCGCAAGACCATGAACTTTGGACGCTGTTCTGGACACAATAATATTTTTCCCTTCTTTTACCAGTCCGATCATGGAACGGTAATTCGGATCCATCACATATTCGTGATATGCTTCATCCACAAAAACGGTTGCTTTTTTTGAAATTTCACTACAAAATGATTCCAAGTCATCTGAATCCATCAGCTGTCCGGTGGGATTATTGGGATTGCAGAGATATACCAGTTTCGTTTTTTGGCTAACAGCAGATGCCATCCTATCCAAGTTTATTCCGATGTTGTCATCCATGGGAATGCGTTTCACATTTGATTGCATGGTTTTAGCATAGCGGTTGATGGTTTCAAATGTGAGAGATGGCGAAACCAGCTCACCTTTGTCTATACCATTCATGAGGGCCCCTTTTTTCAGAATCTCTCCAGAGCCGAATCCCACCGCAATATGATCCGATGTTACGCCGTTCTGCTTCGCCATGAGGACTTTGAAATCTCCTTTAGCACCGCGCATGGAATAAAGGTTTGCTTCTGCAAATGCTCTTCGCATGGCCCGTCTGGCCACTTGAGATGGTCCGTATGGATTTTCGTTATACATCATCCGCACCGGTTCATTGGCAGAACGGTTTGGGGCAGCTCCAAATAAGGGGTTATATCCGCCCATTGATCCTAAAATAGATCCACCCAAAACAGCGGCACTTTTATTGAGCCAATCTCGTCTGGTCATTTCTTTTTTCATAACTTTCTCCTAATTAATGGTTGCCCAACATTCGATTTCTACCTTGGCACCGATGGCTAATCCGCTGCCGGCAAAGGCAGATCGCGCCGGTTTATGGTTGGGGAAGAATTTCACATATTCGCCACTCATCTCTGCCCATTCGCTGATATCCTCAAGCATGCAAAGACACTTCACCACTTGATCCATGGATGAACCATACCGTTCCAGAACTTCTTTAATATTTTCCATAGTCTGTCGCGTTTCCGGACCAATTCCGCCTGACACCACATTCATTTCGCCCGGTATATTTCCCACCTGGCCAGACAGATAAAGCATATTGCCCACCTGGACTGCTTCAGAGAAGGGCATATTCTGTTTGGCGAATTTTTCGGATTGAAGATATTGGACCGGCTGTCTGGATTCGCAGCTGATGAAAATAAATAGGTATAAAATAAAAAGGTAATGATGTTTCATAAGTTCCTCCTTGAGATTCAATTTACAACTGAAAAGCCCTAGCATTTCGTAGAGGGCTTTTTCTTTTTTACTTATAAGAAAAGACTATTTAGGCCGATTCATCATCATTATTCCAATAATTTTTTCAACATTTCTCTACTCGCATGATCTGTAACCAATCGGGCTCGGTTCGGACGAAATTTATCTTCCACAATTAGGGCAATCACATCCATTTGGCTTGTCTCCAGGGCATTGTTACATATATCATCCGCACTTAATGTCATATTGCCCACCCGTTTTCTCAACTGGAATTCGATCCCACCTACGCCATTAAAAGCGCGGTAAATAATTTCGGTGCACACTTGGGTTGCCGCATCATTAAAATCAAAAGAAAAATCATATCCATTGCCCAGGTAGGAATGAACCATACCCATGGCTTTTTGGATTTGGGCAGGATTCAATTTGGGCCGAAGTATCACCATTCGATTGACTTTATTATCCAAAAGGTGATCCATTGAATTGGAAATGACCCCTTCAGATACGGATTCAATAATATCATCGCCGGGATGGATGAACGCTCTTTTTTCCGCCGATAAATGAAGTGAAGCCCAATCTTGTTCATTCCAGGATTGCCTGTCGCCCACATAAACAATCCCATGTTTAAATGTCCCAGGTAAAAAGATATTACTCATGTAACCCGCGGAATATGTTAAAATAATATCTCCCGGTCTCAGCATTTGTTTTATCTCATTTTTTTCCATACGGGTGAAATAAAGATTATCGGTTACGGGGGATTTAATATCGCCCACCCATGTTAAAAGGAATGCTTTGAGTGCCTCATATTGGCCACCGGATTGTTCAATTAAATATTTTGCCTGTTTTTTGATATCGCTATGGCGCAGGAGATTTGTGATTTCTGGTGTCAGTAACACATAATGGTTCAAAATTTCTTCTCGATGGTTTACATGAAATGTTTGAAGTTCTTCTAATTCATTAATGAGTGGCACATACAGTGGGTCTGACAAAAGCTTATTCAATGGGGATCCTGTTAGATGGAGTTCCCGAGTATAAAGCTCCCAGGCAATATCCAGCTCTTCCAAATTCTCCGGATTGGTGAGGCTATTGAATATTTTTTCAAATGTATTTTTAGGAATACCACTCCGAAAATAGGATTCGTTCAGTTTATCCACCAGTAGATCATCCTTCATATTGATGGTAATTAAATGGCCACTGGCTTTATAAAGGGTTAATGCAACATAATACCCAATAACAAACGCTTTCATATTCGTTTCAGGATCGTCAGTAAGTGTATTATAATCCCTGTATTTTCCGATTACCTCCCACAGGGATTGGCGAAGGATTAAATAACGGAATAAAAGGTTCTCAATATGGTCATTTTCTATATTGGAAATATATTTTTTGTCAAGTCTAGATGTATCTTCATGGAGGGAAACCATCTCCTCAAACATTTCACGGAGGGCACCCTCAAAAATGGCCAATTGGTGAATATCGGACTCAAATGAATCCTGTACAGCCGGTAAGGGTGAAAAGAAAAAAGCCCCGGAAAGAATATAGGGGATGATTTTATTTTTAATTGAAGTCATTCAGAATATTTATCCAATTTTTTGACTCCCCATTTTTCTACTCATACTGCTTCAGCCAATCAATGGCCTGAATAACCGCCGGCGAATAGGCCGTAGGTTCATGCTCACCCTGTTCCAATAAAGTTATGGTTGCATTTCCTCCATGGGAATTAATGAATGCATGCATATTCACGCTCTGCTCAAAATCGACTGCACCATCTTCCTTGCTATGGATAAATAAAACAGGCGATTGAGGTACGACTTCATTTAGAGAATTATCGCTGAGTATCTGACGAAAAGATGCAAAGTCCGAATGGGTCCCAAAACTGGTCCTGGCTGCATCTGTATATAAATTTTTACTGATTGGGGTTAAAGCCCTATCGATTTCGCTTGCATCCTTTTCACCGTTAAACAAATCATTGAGCTTTTCCCTATGGGGCGATTCCACCATTTTATCCATGAGACCAAGTTGATATTGCTGATCATACATAAAGGGAGAGTACAAGGCCCAGGCCGGCCGGTAAAGGGTATCTGCAATCTGAAACGACTCCGATATATTTAAATCAAAATATCCTGCCACCATAACGCTGGCATTAATAACAAATGATCGGGGATTCTCATTCAATTCGTGGTGCACCGCCATCGATACATATCCGCCCGTAGAATAACCTAAGAGAAATACATTTTCATTCAATGGAATATCATTTTCGCATGCATAATGACGCATACCATCGATGAGATCTACCACAGCCACCGCACTGGATTTTTGATTCACGGGCTGATTTTGTACGTCAGAATTCCCCAGGCCAAGATAATCGGCTTGGACAGAGGCATATCCTTTGGCTGCCCCGAACAGGCCCAGATACCCATAGAGTGGGAGGATAGAAGGCACATCCTGCTTTTTGATGGTGAGCCCATGCTGCCCGCTCAAAAGTGACCGGGGATAATCGTTACCGGTTTTGGGAATATATATGGCCCCGGTGGCGGTGGCTTCTTTGCCATCCGGATCGGTAGTGGCATAATTGACGGCATAAACATCCACGTTATACTTGGCGGTGAATGATTCGGGAATACCAAAGCTGGAACGCAAGTCGTTAATAAATTGAATATCGATGGTGCCAATACTTCGAACTTCTATGAATTCACCACCTGTGGGGGCGACACACGATTCTTCCGGTTTATCACCACAGGCAAATAGTAAAAAAATAAAGACCGTGCACCATAATTTAAGTTTTTTAAAATACAGATGATTTTTCATACCATCAATATAATCTATTATTTATAAAAATAAAATGCCCCAGAAAAGGTCGAGAACTCTCCCATCATTTTTTCTGCAATAAAAGCCATCCACTGATGACGCCGGAAAATCCGCAAAGAAGACTAAACAATAAAATATAATATTCCGGATCACCCAATTGATGAGTGAAATAAAATTCGTCCAGGGATAGGGCAGAAAGGATGCCAAATAATAAGGTGGAAACGATGAGAATCAACCGCTTCATTGATTTAATTTTTAACCGAATCCTCTGATACGACAATAGTTATTCTGTCTCCCTTCGGGCTGATTGCAATTCGGGTGATGCCATCCAATCGGAAATCTGATACATCACCAATCTTAACCCAGTCCGTATGGTTATATGGATCAAAATTATATAGCTCACTCCCCTTTCCCATGATGAGCACACCAGAATGGGTGACGGCAAAATCTTCGGAGCCCTTCAATGTGTGGATCATTATTTCGATCTCTCTTGATTTTAGATCAATGGTATTGATCGTCCATTGTTTTTCTTTTTTGCTGATATAGGCCACGTGATTGGATTTGGGCAATTTTAAAATGGTTCGGCCGATGGTATCGTCCATAATTTGATTCTTATCCGATTTGATATTGTTCAACTGAAGTGTTTGCGGATCCCCCAATACAAAGGTTATGAGCTCCTTTCTATCAATCCAGCAGTGGTAACCGATTTTCAAATCTTTGACGAGCACCTTTGGTTTCCCCGAATACATGCTGTATTTATACAACAGCTGTGTACCGTCCGGATCTAACCGAATAGCAGAGAAGGCATTGCTTGTTCCAATCTGAAGAGGGGAATACTCACCCCCCTTGGTGTCCGTCATCCATGTTTTCTTTCTGGATTTAATATGGTATAAGCAAATATCCTGCTGGCCATTCCGTGTGGAAGAAAATAAAATCTGCCTTCCGTTTTTCATAAATGAGGGCTGGTTATCATAACCGGGATTATCCGAAATATTAACCGGATTGGCGATGGCATATTTATCATCAACCGATAGTAGGTCAAAAAGATATATTTCTGATCCAGTCTGGGCATTAATAAAGGTCAGTATAATAACAAAGAGGAGTTTTTTCATTTTTCACCATCCCTTAATGCTTCATAAAAGGTGACAAATTCTGGTTCGAAACCATTCTTTCTTTCTTCCTGTTGAGTAGCCCCCCGAACCGCTGCCGTATTTTGGCTAATTTCTACAATTGTTCTGCTTTTCATTTATTTTCCTGCCTTATAAACGCTGATGATAAACTTTTCTGATTTGACATCATAGGTCTGGATCTTTTACTATTCATCGGAGACACTCAATACCCGTGCCGGTACATAAAAAACCTTTTCCGGACCCTATATCATAATAAAATCTCCATGGGGCAAAGAGGCTTACATCAATTAAACCAGACCCCATAACCCCGGCTTCTTAAACCGATACCCAGCATTTCTTCAATTGCTTCCGCATCTTTCCGAGTGGGGATGGGGTTATACTGTTCATAGAGATCGGGCCGAAGTTTTAACCCATACACTTTCGCATATTTATTTGATTTATATCCTTCTTTATGCTGTGCAAACCGGAGGGACGGTTTCCGTGAAGATTGCCCCACATAGACACAGCTTTTCCTACTGATATATTTCGGATTTTTTGCCCGAAATTTCTTCTGGTTCGCCACGGATGGGTCTAATTCTATCACATATACATAGTATCGTTTCATCCATGGAATCTATTCATTTATTCTTCTTTTAATTTTATACAAAAATAATAAAATACAATGGGCGCCATGACCCACACCGCCTTGGGAATCAGCGTATATCCTACAGTAGTCGAAGAACCGGGAATGAGCGGAATAATGACAGGATTCCAGGGTAATTGTTCATAAACCCAAACGCGCCCATTAAATAAATATTCCACTAACAATTCTTGAAATATACCCCAAGAAAGCATGATGCTTAATTCGGCCCAACTAAATCGGGTAAAATGGATTCCCTTGCTATATTTTATAGAGTCTAAACATTAGAAATCCGTTGGAAAATTACTTGTCCACAAGATCGCATCAAATACAAGACAATGAAATGAAATTATACCTAATCCTACTACAGATAATTTATGAACTTTAGTATTCTTAATACCCTTTGCAGTTGCTAATCCAACTGTCATAAATAATATGGATAGAGCGGTACACCAAAGCTCTATTCGAATCATATTCCATGAATTCGCATTTGGAAGTTCTAAATAATTAAAGGTTGAGTGAATCCACATCGAGGCAGAAACTAAAAATAAAATTAAGAGTGTTCTCATTATACTTGCTTCATATTTACCGCCAAAGAATTTTAGATTCAAACCTTCATTAAAGATCAAATAGTACATTCCATAACAATAACCAAAACCAGAAATAAACATAAACATGGTAATCCATGGCTGCCATGTTTCTGGAACTCCACCCCAAAGTTGTGCTCTTAATACTGTATTATCTATTAATGCATAGACATATCCTCCAAGTACTGATAATCCACCAATGATATTTATCCACAAAAACTGTTTTTGAATACTCATAATTGATCTTTCTTTACTCAAATTGATAATAATTAAATAACATATCTTTTCCATGGTATGAATTATCATAGAACTCACCTACATACTTTTCACCATTTGGATAAGTAATTACACCTTTTCCGTGATTTTTACCTTCATCATTTACATCTCCCTTATAATTGATTTTGGGAGCAGTAGTACAACTAACCATTAATAATATGAGCCAGAGGCGTTTCATTTAATAGGAAACAATGATAATATCGTTTCTGAGTCAGGAATGCTTAAGATTTTTTCAACATAATCTTTATAAAGTTTATGCCCCAATGGAAGTTGGGCGGATATTTCAGAAGAAGTACCAATAGTAAACTCTTCATTCCCTGATATTCCATTCATTTTTTTACCCGCTATTATATAATAATCCCATTCAGCTAAAATTAACCAGTAAGCATATTCTTGTGTTAAAACTTTATTGTAACCCTCCTTATCATTCTTAATATCATCATAGCTAGATATATCATAGATACCTTTATCAATGGACTCCTGCATGGCTAATGATAATTCAGAAGAAGATTTGTTGTAATCCCATTCTTTAGGATATGCCAAATAGAGAATTACATTTGTGACAGTATGCAAAAGATGCTCAAGAACCTCACCTATTTGTTCCTCCCCGCCAGTATTCATTTCCCATATATAATCTGTAACATTATGTTTATATGGGCTTGGTGGGAATCCTTCGGCATAACTCTCATTTTTATTAAATGAAGCTTCTAGGCCAACACGTTGATATACATATTCATCTTTTGTAGTTGAAAGATAATGTGAACGCATTCCCTCGTCAATACTGCTGCCATCAGTAAACATTGCTTCATAAGCCTTACCTACATTCTTCAAAAATAAATCACTTACGCCTTCTTTCGCAAAAAGTCGCATATTTTTTGCATCAATATAAGCGCTAAAATCACCTAAATCTTTTGTATCATAACTATCATCATTGTTTTTATTCCCGCATGAGAATGCAAATAGTAATGAAAATAACATTATAATTTTCTTCATTTCATTCTCCTTTATTTGAGCCAGAGGCGTTTCATTAAGAAAATATTACAAAGTAGTAACCCTAAATGTCTAGAAACAAAACTTAAGGGGTTATTATTGTACCCGCATTCCCTTTCAACGCATCTTTAATACTGGGAATGGAGGTAATGACAACTCTTTCACCATGGTATTTCAAAAAGTACATGGCTGCCTTAATCTTGGGACCAATACTGCCCTTTTGAAATTCACCACTTTGGTATAATTCTTTTGCTTCCATACTGATCATTTTCCTGATCGGCGTCTGCTCCGGGTTGCCGAAATTACGATAAACGCAATCCACATCCGTGATAATCCATAGTTCCTCCGCGCGAATGATGCGGCCAAGTTTGGCAGCTGTATAATCCTTATCAATGACCGCATCTATACCCTCTAAGTGGTTGATATCATTATAAACTGGAATCCCACCGCCGCCAGCAGCAATCAGAATTGTGCCCCTGTCTACCAGTGATTTGATAGATTTTCCATGCATGATGTATTCCGGTATTGGTGAGGGAACCGCACGGCGCCAAAAACCCGGTTCTTGCTCCCTGATTGCCCAGCCGAATTTTTCTGCCAGAATCTTGATTTCATTTTCATTATATCGCGGTCCTACAAATTTCGTTGGCTTCTGGATGGCGGGGTCATTTTTATCCACGATCACCTGTGTAACCAAGGTAACAACTTCCCGATCTATATCCAAATCCCGCAGTTTATTCTGCAACGACTGCTGAATCATATAGCCGATGGTCCCCTGTGTCCCAGCCACACATACTCCCAGAGGTAGGGCGGGGACCTGGTCGTGTGTTAGGTCCATGCGTAAAAGTTCATTTCCTACCTGGGGACCATTGCCGTGGTTTATGCAAAGATTATATCCACGTTCAATAAAATGGGAAATGCCTTCCACGGTATCTCGAGTGTGGGAAAACTGTTGCTGGATAGTTCCAGTTTCACCTTTCGGTGAGATACTGTTCCCACCCATAGCGATTATAGCTGTAGGAATATACATTTAATCTTTTTCTGGATTACATGTATTGTTCAACGGTCTCATGGAAATCTATCTCTGAAGATTTAATTCTGGGCTACATTAAAGCTAAATCTTGATTCAAGAATATGTGTAGAGAAACCGGCCAAAGCATCTCTGCCAGAAGAAGCTCCTATTTGTAAGAATTCAGAAATAGATTCTCGTAGAGCTTTGAGGTCTTGATAAAGAACAGCTTGTGCTAAATCGTGCCAACATTCAGCAAAGTCTCCCTTTGATGCTGCCATTAGATAGGCTCCACTGAGAGATGTAGTTTTTTGGCTAGATAAACACCCAATTTCCTCAATAAAATTTGTATTTTTTGTAAGCCATAGAGATGCCATCACTCCAAGAAGATAATCATCACCAGATGGTGTAAGCCCAAATCCCAAACCAGCTAAATAGGTAACAGGTCTTTTAATAGGATGCTTGTTGACCAAAGCGTTCTGTAATTCTTTGGCTCCGGAAATGAGTTTGTTTCTCACATATTTATTGTTGGAATAATAAAAAGTTGATTCGAGCCAATGTGTATAACCAAACAACAATTCAGCGCTAGATGCTTTCAAACAAAATGTCTGAGGAAATTGAAGCATTTTGGGATCCCAGGTTTCAGCGTAATCTAAACTTATAAATATTTTATCACTTATGTTTATACCATACTGATCTGCTCGAACATTCATTTTCGCAGTAATAGATGTGGTTAAGTCTTGGCTTTCAATAAGCACAGAGAATGGACTTTTACCTATAGGGGAAATAGCTATAGTGATCATACGACCATCATTACCCCTTATATTGCAAAAATCCTGATAAATACCAACCACAGATCCTGTAAAAGACTTTTTCGTTAAACTTTGTAATAAAGGCTTACCTATATAACGTGCTTTGAGTATTGGAATAACATTAACGGAATTTTTTAAAAGAGAATTGTTAATTAGGCAAATGCCTAAACTATTACAATTTAATGAACGTGCCCATCTGGGCACATGTGGGGCTTCTCACCTGAGCGCTTACGAAGTGACTTTTCAATAGAATTAGGGGTCTCTCCTTTTTCCAAACGATGGGCAACTTCCTTAAACTCATTACCATAATTCAGCCCTGATTTGCGCATAGATGAGCGCATAGTCTGCGCTAATAAATGGGGATCATTTGGTGATTTACTTGTTTCTATAACGCTATTTTTTCCGCTTGATATGCTTGAAGCGGACATCAGACGTCTCAAGTCACGTTTTCCACAATAAGGGCAGATAGCCGTATCTTTATCGGCTTCATCGTAATTGCGAATAAGTAGGCTAATCCGTTTTTCGCAAGGAGAACATAAATATTCGTAAATGGGCATTATATTTTATTCAAGATAGATTTTTTAATTGTCACAAATTTACATATCAACTTGTCAAGTTATCAATCATTTAATTTCTTAAGTTATTGGAATTGGATATTTCTGATGAAAAAGAAAAAATGCTAGGAGATCCTCCAGTATGAAGAAATATAACTTTTTGGTCAAGGCCGATATGCCCTTTTTTCACCAAATCAGTTAGGCCAGCCA
>Ga0209402_10002684_pt1 | contig 17522 bp, 11 predicted proteins | sample ArcticOcean_MG_C_3_FD_187437 | JGI IMG/M metagenome (GOLD analysis project Ga0209402, IMG submission 187437) | Marine microbial communities from western Arctic Ocean - ArcticOcean_MG_CB8_126 (SPAdes) (version 2) | ecosystem: Environmental > Aquatic > Marine > Oceanic | place: Arctic Ocean... | reverse complement strand
CGTGCAAAGTGCCGGCACTCGATTCCGTGTTCACGAGTCAGGTCTCGAGTGCAACGAAACAGCTTGTAAAGGCTGTCGAGTGCCGCCTTTTCATCCCCCGCCCGATAATGCAGCGGTTGCGTGCTGATCCGCGTCCGCATTTCGGTATACAGCTCCCATGCCGCCTTCCGATCATTCGCGGTCGGTTTCCATGTCTGCTTCGCGACTGCAGGATGAAGTGCCACCAGTTCATTCAGCTTCTTACGCTTCAGCCAGCCCGACCATGTTGTCCGTCGAGGCCTCGCCGCTTTTTTCTTAGCCATGGAAAGACTGCCTGTTGCGAGACGACGAATCAGAGATACGAGTCACAGTGGCGGCTACTGCCGAGTCCGGTGTCATCCTGTTCCATCCTGATGACGGGGAACTCTATGAAAACGCTCAGTCCATACATGTTCATTATTCTGCCCTGGAAACCGGCGGAGATGCCAGTGTGTGAATCCTCGCGACGCGGAAGTATTCGCGAAGAATTCGCGCGGAGCAGGTTGCCCGTTACCGAAAGTGGGTCGCGTTTGACATTCCCTACCGAGAAGACAGTTGTTGTCGGCAAGTACCGACAGCTAACGCCCGATGGCACTCGGTTTTGTGTCGGCGACGGACGGCGCCGACCGCTCGCGTGATTTGCCAAGTTGATCTGGCTGGTGGAATCACGGGAATACCAGCAGTGCACAGTGCATCTATCGAGCATGCCTGTTCTTTATCGCGCCGCTGCTGATCTGACGGTTGTCCTGCACATGGGATATGCGCTGTTCATTCTGCTGGGGCAGTTGGCGGTTGTGGCCGGTGTCGTCTTGCGGTGGCGGTGGATTCGCAACGTTACGTTTCGTGGCCTGCATCTGATGGCAATTGTCATTGTTGTGGCGGAGAGCCTGCTGGGAATTACATGCCCGCTGACGACTCTGGAAAAATGGCTCCGGCAGCGTGGCGGACAGATGACCTATGAAGGCGACTTTATTGCCAACTGCGTCCACGACGCTCTGTTTGTGGACTTTCAACCGTGGGCGCTGACAACGGCCTATGTCACGTTCGGGCTACTCGTCGCCGTGACGTTCTGGCTGGCTCCACCGAAGCGCTACAAGGTCAGTGACGAGTGGCTGTTGGAGGGATCGGGCGGTGAGATGTGATCCCGCGACTCCTCGACTCCATGATTCAGAGCGGATCCGAACTGGCGTTCCTCTGCCGACTCGCTGACCAGGTATGCGGCCGAACGCATTGGTGCGTCCTGATAGAACCTCAAAGCATCGTTAGCGGATTCTTACGATTTTCCAGCGGGAATTTGACGCGCCCTCCCTGGCGGTGTGATTCGTAGACCGCCGCGATCATCTCAGTCGCGGCACGAGCGTCGTAAACGCTGCTGATGGGATCGCGGTCTTTCTCGATGGCCGCGATCAGATCGACCGCGGCATCCATGTTCGAGCCGGCGTGGCCGGATGATTCGATCGTCTCCGGCTTGTCGACACCGTTGGATGAAATTGATTGCCACTTTGAGCCAGTACGACCAGGCGACCAGGCCGGGTCACCCAGAAAGTACGCCGGGCGCAAATAACCGGACTGCATCTGAATCATGCCCTTCGATCCGTAGACGGTCAGGCCGAACCGGCTTCCGCTGCTGCCCGCCCCACGCTTCGACGAGAAATATCCAGTGACGCCATTCTCGAATCGATACATCGCTTCGACGTGATCGGCTGCAAGCGGGCCGATGCCCTCATTGCCGTCGTAGACGTGTTCCTTCGTGACCGGTTTGCCGCCTTCGGACGCCGTCGCGAAACACGACTCGACATCGCCAAACAATGAACGAGACAGGTCGAGCATGTGGGTACCCAGGACCCACAGGTCTTCTCCGCCACCGCGGCGCGAATCCTCTTTGCCCCGCATCCGGACTTCCAGCACATCACCGATCTGATCATTGCGGATCATCTGCTTCACGACGCGCAACTGCGGTGTGAAACGGTTTGTGTGCGCGATTGCGAATTTGAGATGTCGCATCTCGCAGGCGTCTACAACTTCGTCGGCTTCCTGCAGCGAGCGGCAGAAGGGTTTTTCCATATACATGTGACAGCCGGCTTCGGCGCAGTGCATCGCCATCTCGTGATGCGCGTCGATCCATCGCTGTGCGATCACAACAATGTCCGGCTTCTCGGCCTCGATCATCTTGCGATAGTCCACATAGCCCTGCTTCGCACCGGTCCGTTTCACGGCAGCGGCACGTCCGCCTTCATGTTCGTCCGCGACACCGACAACTTCGCACGACTCAATGTGCTGCCACGGAATGTCGAGCCCGTGCCCGTAATTCCCTTTGCCAGTGCGACCGATAATGGCAACGCGATGCTTTGGCATGAGAGGCTCTCTATTTAATGGGATGACAATGCGCGTCCAATCTGAGGCGGCGAGGGGCAGTGTGGAAGATCACTGACCAGCTTTTCCAATGCAGTACAGGTGGTCGTACGTCCGCAGCAGAATCTGACCGTCAACGAAGATCGGTGATGCGACAGTCTGCTCGCCACCGATGTCGTTCGCTCCGACGACTTTCAGTTTGTCCGTCGTGTCCAGCACGAACGTCTTTCCGTCTTCGCGAGTCACGTACAGATTGTCGCCGACCAGGACCGGGGAAGCGCTGTATTTGGCGCGGTTCTTTTCGAGCGGCGTGCGGTGCAGGACATCGCCGGACTTCGTGTCGAGGCTGACGACCTCGCCGCCGTCACGGCAGAAGTAAACGCGACCGTCTTTTCCTGTGGGCGTCGGCACGTCGGCTCCGGCTTTCGTCGTAGTCCATGCGACGTGCGATTGTGTGACGTCTCCCTGACCGCCCAGCCTGACAGCCGTCACCGAACCGCCACGGGCGTACGGCGCGATCAGCAGTCCGTCGATCAGCGTGGGTGACGAGATTGATCGAAAGTACTTGTGCTGCGTCGGGTTCAGTCCGCCGACGCGCCACAGTTCTTTGCCGGTCGCAGCACTGTGAGCGGTGACGTGGTCCGCTCCCACAACGTAAATGCGTTCTTCTCCGCCGACGTTCGCCACGATGGGTGTCGTGTAACTTTGAGCCGCTTCCAGGGGAGCGCCCAGGTCGCGGTCCTGCTTCCAGGCGAGTTCACCGGTCGCTTTATCGAATGCCGCCAGAAACGACGGTCCTGTCTGCATGACGGTGATAACCACGTGGTCCTGAGTCAGAACCGGAGACGTGCCCAGGTCCCACCACAACGTGTTGTCGCCGTACATCTCCTGCACGTTCTTCTGCCACTGCTGCTTTCCCTTCAGATCGAAAGCCGCCAGATCGCCGCTCTTGAAGTAGGCGAACACGAATTCGCCATCGGTGACACAGGACGGATTGCTTCCGCTGGCTTTGCCGTTCTTACCGCCCTTGTCCTCGCCGACCTCGGCGTTCCACTGCACCTTGCCATCGCGACCGATGCACTGCAGCCGGTTGCGTCCGTCGTTTCCCAACGTGATGAAAATCTGATCTCCCCAGACGGCGGGTGTCGACGCACCTCGTCCATCGAGTTTGACCTTCCACACTACGTGGTCGGTGTCGCTCCACGAAGTGGGATACTCGCCCGCGGGGACGACACCATTCGAATTCGGTCCTCGCCAGCCAGGCCAGTTATCCGCACGCGCGGCGGAAGCAAACAGGGCGATCGTCAGGGCAAGTGTGAGTCCACGCATGATTCAGTCTCCGTCTGAGTCGGCAGGTTGCCGAAGCCGCAAAGTTGCAAAGCGATACGATAGCCCGGCTTAAGGGAGTCGAACAGCGAACGCATGTGTCGCACTTGATGCGTCACGGATTGTCCAAAATCAGGCATGGTTGCGTTCAAGTTGACGCGATCTAGGATGGTTGGCTTCCTCGGAATCTGCCGTTTTGAAACCTGAGTGATCTCAAGAAAGTTCCCATGGCGAAGCAGACGATTGCTAACGTTGATGTCTCCGGAAAACGAGTTCTTGTGCGGGTTGACTTCAACGTCCCGTTGGATGATCAGCAGCGAGTGACCGACGACCTGCGCGTGCGCATGGCTCTGCCGACGATCCAGTCCGTGCTCGAACGGGGTGGTCGTCTGATTCTGATGAGCCATCTGGGACGACCGAAGGGTCAGGTCGTGACCGCGATGAGTCTCAAACCGGCGGCAGACAAACTGGCAGAACTGATCGGCCAGGACGTCGCGTTTGCCAGCGACACGGTTGGCGATGATGCCCAGGCGAAAGTCGAGGCACTGCAGGACGGCCAGGTGCTGGTGCTGGAAAACGTACGGTTCAATCCCGGAGAAGATCGCAAGGCGTCTGACGATGTGAAGGACCTGTTCGCCACCACGCTCGCCAGCTTCGGAGACGTGTACGTCAACGACGCATTCGGCACGTGTCACCGCACAGACTCGTCGATGTACCTCGTACCGAAGCTGATGGAAGGCAAGCCCCGCGTTGTCGGGTTTCTGGTCGAACGAGAAATCCGGTACCTCTCGGACACGATCAGCAAGCCCGAACGGCCGTTTGTCGCAATCGTAGGTGGTGCCAAGGTCTCGGACAAAATCAACGTCATTCAGAATCTGCTGACGATCTGCGACAAGGTCCTCATCGGCGGAGCCATGGCTTACACGTTTGAACTCGCGCAGGGCGGAAAGGTCGGCAAGAGTCTGGTCGAACCTGACAAGACAGACCTGGCTAAAGAACTGCTGGAATCCGGCGGCGACAGGTTGGAGTTGCCGACGGATACGCACTGCGGTGATGACTTCAATTCGGACTGCAACAAACAGGTCGTCGCGGCTGGTCAAATCGCTGACGAATTCGAAGGACTCGACATCGGTCCTGAAACCGCGAAGCATTACGCGGAAGTGGTCGCATCAGCGAAAATCGTCGTGTGGAACGGGCCGATGGGTGTCTTCGAGATGCCTCCGTTCGACGCAGGGACGAAAGCCGTTGCTCAGGCGATCGCTGACGGTGATTGTACCAGCATCATCGGCGGCGGTGACAGCGCGGCGGCGATCCAGCAACTGGGTTTTGCGGATCGCGTTAGTCACATCAGCACGGGCGGCGGAGCCAGCCTGGAGATGCTTGAAGGAAAGGCGTTCAAAGCCGTCGATTTGCTCGACGACGCCTGAGGCGAGCGGCGGTTGTGAGTCGGCCTGCATCACTACACGTCTGACCGAGGTCAGCAGTCCATCAGGCAAGGATGTCGTGGATCACATGCCCGTGCACGTCAGTCAGTCGGCGATCGATGCCGTTGTGACGTACGGTCAGTTTTGTGTGATCGATGCCCAGAAGATGAAGCACTGTCGCGTGGATGTCATAGACCTGCGTGGGATTGTCGCGATCCAGTGGCTTGTATCCCCACTGATCCGACGGACCGTGAGTCACTCCGCCGGCAACTCCGCCGCCGCATAGCCAATTGGAAAACACAAACGGATTGTGGTCTCGCCCCTTGCTGCGCTGCGTAGATGGCATGCGGCCGAACTCGGTCGTCCACAGGATGATCGTGTCTTCCAGCAGCCCGCGCTGTTTGAGGTCCTTGATCAGCGCCGCCGTGCCGACCGCCATTCCGTACGCGAGCGGTTCGTGGTCACGTTTGATGTCTTCGTGACTGTCCCAGTTGCGGCGAGGGAAACTGTTGTCATTGCCGCTCCAGATTTGGACGAAGCGGACGCCTCGCTCCAGCAAACGTCGCGCGATCAGGCATTTGCGTCCAAAGTACTCGGCTTCTTCCGGGACGTTGATTTCGGCCGGATACTCGCGCCCGGGATTCTCCAAACCGTACATCTTCAGGATGTGCTGTGGTTCGCCGGAAATGTCGAGCGCTTCGGGTGCGCTGAGCTGCATCTTCGCCGCGAGTTCGTACGTACGAATACGAGCATCCAGACGCGAGTCGCCCGGCCGCTGCTCGCTGAACCCGCGATTCAGCTCACCAAGTAGAGCGAGACCATCGCGATCGCTGCCGGCCGTGACGTAGTCCGATTTCGGCAAGAGGTCTTCGATTGGATTCTCTCTCTGCGGAAAGATTGTCGTGCCCTGTGACTGAGCCGGCAGAAACGCAGACGACCAGTTCTTCGGTCCGTTGCTGGCATAGCCGCGATGGTCGGGCAGAACGACAAACGTCGGCAGGTTTTCGTTCAGCGCACCAAGTCCATAACTGATCCAGGCACCCATCCCGGGAAACCCTGGCCGCTGAAACCCGGTGGCCTGCAGATAGGTTGCCTGGCTGTGGACGCCAGTCTTACCGATCAGATTGTGAACGAATGCCATGTCATCGACACAGTCTCTCAACGGAGCGACAGCATCACTGATCTGTTTGCCAGACTGACCCGATGGCTTGAATGCGAATGGCGACTTCATCCACGGGCCGAGACCATTCTGAAATGCCTCGACGTGCTCGCCAAAGTCGGACTTCTCGCCGTGGTGCTTTTCGAGTGCCGGTTTGTAATCCCACAAGTCGAGATGGCTGGCAGCTCCGCCCATAAACAACTGCACCACACGTTTCGCTTTGGGCGGATGATGCAGCACATCGACGACACCACCGACACCGGGATTCGCTGATGCGGCTGTCGCATCGTCAGCGTGCAGCATTGCCGCAAGAGCAAGTGCCCCGAAGCCGTGTCCGGTGCTCGTCAGGAATTCACGTCTCGTTCTCATGCCACTACGTCTCCGTCACTCAGCAGTTCAGTTATTGAACAGAAGGCCGCCAAGGTCGCAAAGGATTATGTCGGCCATTTTTCTTCGCGTCCTCTGCGGTCTTCTGTTTCCAATGGTCTGAGGCGTAGCCTCGGACGTGTCCCAATTCACGGCAGCTTGCGCGCTTGCTGCATGTCAATCGACAAAAACAAATTCACTCATGTTGAACAGCACTCGACACGAGTTCGCCAGCCCATGCTGTTGCGTGTACGCCGTGAATGCCTGCTGCTCGCGCGGTGACGGCAATCGACCGACTGCCAGTTTGAAGGCTTGCCTAACCTGATCGTCGATCGCCGAGGATTCGTTCTCAAGCCGTGACGCAAACTTCGTAGCCATTAGCAGAGTAAACCTGTTGTTCAGCATCGAGAGTGCCTGGAGCGACGTCAGCGTTTCGTTTCGTCGCGGCGTGCTTTGTGAGGAATCCGCGCAGTCGAGCGTCGTCATGAATGGGTCTGGTTGTGATCTCACGATGAATCGGTACACGGAACGGCGATACGAGCCGACATCCGTGTGATCGAACTTGTGATACTCGTAATGCGGCGAGTGGGCGGTTTTCTCCAATGCGAAAAGGTAGTACCCCGATCCGTGCATCCGTGGATTGAGAGTTCCGCTGACGGACAGAATCGAATCGCGAACTTCCTCAGCCTCCAGTCGACGGCGACTCATGCGCCACAGGAATCGATTACTGCCGTCGATCCTGGCATTCACTTCGTTGTGGGCACTCGATTGCCTGTACGTTGAGCTGTTCACGATCAGCCGGTGCAGCTTCTTGAACGACTGACCGTTGTCGCGGAATTCGGACGCCAGCCAGTCGAGCAATGCAGGGTGAGTTGGCTGCTGGCCCATCCGGCCGAAGTCATTGGGTGACGCAACAAGGCCCTGTCCAAAGTGGTACTGCCAGATGCGATTGACGATCGATCGCCAGGTGAGCGGGTGGTTGTGTCTGGTCAGCCAGCGGGCGAGGGCCGCGCGGCGATCGCCCTCGGAATGGTCAACAGGCAGATCAAGGTGCCAGTCGGTTCCGCGAATGACGGGGACAATACCCGGTCGCACTTCGTCACGGGGCTGCTGAATGTTCCCTCGATGCAACACTTTGACAACCCGCGGCTTGCCCATTGTTGGCTTGAAGTTGCCTTGCGGAGCAAATGTTGTCGCGGCGGCGTAGACCATTCGCCCCTTCGGCAGCCCGTTGAGTTCTTTCTGTGTTGCGGCGAGGTCTTTCTCGATACGTGACTTTCGCGCCTGCCGATCGGGTGTGTTGATCTTTGCGAGCATTGCTGTGTGCTGTCGCTGCGCTTCGGCGAGTTCGGCCAGCGCCGATTCGTCCTGGGCTTCCGGCCAGATACCGTCCGTGAGATTCTTCCTCGCCCATCGAACGGGAGCCTGGATCGAATCAATTGAGGTGACTTTCGCATTCAGTGCAACGTTGTTGCCCTTGCCGTCGAACACCTGCAGTTCCGACACGGCCAGGATGAAGTCGTTCTTGCGTTCGACCAGTTTCGTTGCGGTGAGTCTTACGAAGCGAGCCTTAACGGTGTCGGTCTCGATCGTGTACGGAGCGAGGCCCGGATTGGGAAAGTCCATTGAAGTCTGGTCGGCCAGCGCCTCAGAGTCGGACCTGGTGAAGTCCGCTTCGAGAAGTGCAGCGGCGACTTTGAATCGCACTGGAAAACCGAAGCCGGCTCCGATTCCGGCGAATTCATCGTGGCAGGGCCGGACGATGATTTTTGCGATTTCGGTCTCGCGGCCGAGGTCAACCTGCACCCATTTCTCGACATCGGGCTTGGGTACGATCTGGCTGTGGTAACCGAACTCGGGACGCTTCGGTTTGAGGCTGGACTTCGACTTCAGCTCGTTCACGCGTTGATCGATCGCCGCGAGTTCCTCGCCGCCGGCTTTGCGAATCTCGTCCATCAGCGCTTTCTGCTCCGCCTTCAGGCCAGCGAGTCGTCCCACGAGTAGCTTTCGCCTCCGCTCGACGCGCGGGTCCGCTCCGTATGGTCGTTCGGCTCGGTCGACCGCCGCGAAGACCGACTGCAGACTGTAGTAGTGCTCTTGCGTGAAGGGATCGAACTTGTGGTTGTGGCAGCGGGCGCATTGGATCGTCACGCTGCAAAACGTGTTCAGCGTGTTGCTGACCATTTCGTCCCGATCGATGTGCCGAGCGACGCGACCGTCGATCTTCGATTCCGGAACTTCGACATGACCGATGAAGTCCCACGGTCCGGCCGCGATGAAGCCAAGTCCGAGAATGCCGTCCGCTGTCTCCGGAAACAGCACATCGCCGGCGATCTGTTCCTGCACGAATCGCGCGTACGGCTTGTCGTCATTGATCGAACGAATGACGTAATCACGATACGGCCACGCATTGGGACGCAGTTTGTCTTTGTCATAGCCGCAGGTATCGGCGTACTTGACGACATCCAGCCAGTGTCGCGCCCAGCGTTCTCCGTAATGCGGAGATTCAAGCAGCCGATCGACGAGCCGTTCATAGGCCAGCGGATCGGGGTCGTTCACAAACTGATCCACTTCTGACGGTGTGGGCGGCAGGCCGATCAGGTCAAAGGTCAGTCGTCGGATCAGTGTGCGGCGGTCGGCTTCCCCGGAATGCCGCAGCCCCTGTTCGTGCATCTTCGCCAGGATGAACGCGTCGATCGGATTCCTGAGCCATGCGGCGTTGTCGGAGTCGGCCGGAAACGCCGGCACGCGCGTGCGTTGCATGGGCTGCAGTGACCACCAGTCGAAGTTGTCGACGACGGGCTCTTCAATTCGAAAGTCGTCCGGCCAATTCGCTCCGGCGGCGATCCACTCGCGAATCGCCGCGACCTCTTTGCCGCTCAGCGGCTCACCGTTCTTCGGCATGGCGGCTCGCTTGCCGTCAGCCGGCAACAGTACGTCCAGCAACGCGCTTTCGTTCGGGACGCCGGGTTCGAGGTAACCGCTGTCTCGCAGTTCATCGCGCGTCTGCAGAGAGAAGTCACCCTTCTTGTCGACACTGTTGTGACAGTTCAGACAGCGGTGCTGCAGAATCGGCACAACGCGATCCCGGAACAGGTCTCTTGACACAGAGTCCTCGGCACACCCCGTGTCGGAGATTCGGCACAGCAGGACTGCAATGATGCACCAGACCGAACGCCTCATCGACAAATCCCTCGACGGAGAACCGATAACGTGACTGCGCCACACCCGCTCGCGACACTGTGCTCAAGTTTCGTCACACGGGATCATCAAGAGAAGCCAACAGGAACGGAAGGCAACAGAGTCTCGGCTGAGGCGGTGCATCAGACCAGGAACGGACGACCGAATCACGATGCACTGATCCACTCTGATGCGCGACCGAGTCCGTTACTTGGACAGCGCCACGTTGCGAGGTCGTTTAACCGCTAGCCCAACGGGCTGCGCGATTCACGGTGAAGAGTTGCGATGCCACGTCGAGACGCCGGCGCGCACGCCGATGGCGTTGCGGTTAAACGGCTTACGGCAACCGGTCGGACAACGAGTGAAAGGCCACGCTGTGGACGAAACTACCGAGGTCTCTGGTCCCCGGCTGAGTCGAACATTCGAGCATTGAAGCGAACAGGCCTGAAAACACGGGCCGAGCCAGTGGCGCCCACACCCGGCAGCTTTCAGTGCCACTCGGCCCCAACGGCGTCTATTTGTTCCACTGGCCTGGGCCGTGCCGGAATAGCGGATCAACCAAATGAGCAACGAACCACACCGGAAACGAATCAGGCACATCGAAGGCCTGGGCCATCTTCACGAGCTGACTTTCTCCTTCTACAGGAGAAGGCCGCTACTGAACCCGATCAGGCGGCAACTCTGCGATAAAGCCGACCAGTGGAAATGGTCGAGCGCCCGATTCTCTCTGAATGGAGAGATCGACCCTGATCTGCCACGGCTTGATCCCATGTAGTTTGAGACTTCCGGAGTTCAGGTGGGCATCTCTGAATTCACTGGCAGAGCCAAGTGGCACACGCAAGGAACGCCGATTACCAGTGCCACTCGGCCGCAATCGCCACGGACTGCGTTTTTAGTTACGCTGCCCACCGAACGCTCCATATTCCTCGGTGTCTGGTTTCCTATGTCCAACACAATCGATCAACAAACGCCAATCCTGAAGCGACGCCCCGAAGCACGCGGATTTCGCGTTGAACTCTTGCTCGAAGAAGCCGTGAGAGGCACGTTAAGGATCCCACATTTTCAGCGTCCTCTCCGTTGGAGAACGAAAAATGTTCTCGAATTGTTCGATTCCATCCGTCGAGGCTTCCCGATCGGCGATTTGTTATTGTCGCGGGCACATGCAAGAGCTGGCAACATTTCCTTTGGGCCGGTGAGTTTTTCTGTGGGTGAGCAACACACGGCCCTATGGGTCGTGGATGGACAGCAACGATTGACCGCCCTGATTGCAACATTGCTGCGCCAGGAACTCACGCCTCGCCGCGACTACTGGGCTATCTGGTACGACTTGGAGAACGAGAAGTTTGAAGTCCTCAAGCGGCGGGAACCCGATGCGACGTGGATCCCGTTAAACGTACTTTCGGATTCGGTGAAGCAACTCAAATGGATTCGATCGTGGCCCTATGCGGAGGAACGAGAAGACCTCGTCAATAGAGCGTTTGAGCTTGGGAAATCAATTCGGGAATACGAGGTGCCGGCTTATATTGTCGAAGGAGCTGATGACGAACTGTTGAGGTTGATCTTTACGCGGTCAAACACCGGTGGCAGCCCGATGAAGGAATTCGAGATTTTCGAAGCTCTTCACGACAAGGAAGGAGAGAAGCCCATCCGGAGTGCAGTGGCCCGATTGGAAGACCTCGGCTTCGGGCGACTCGATGAGGACCTGTTCCTGCGATGCGTGAGAGTCACCTGCAAGCCCATGTTGTCGGAACATGTAGGCGCTGAAAGTCACCTTCCCGAAAATGCAATACAAAAAACGGAATCTGCGGTTCGGCGAGCAATCGTCACAATTACAACATGGGCAGGTATTCCAACTTTCACATTAATGCCTTACCGGCTTCCGCTCTACATCCTCACAGCCTTTTACGATCAATTCCCGGGGGAAGACATTCGCGTGGACCGCCTCGCTGCACATTGGATCTGGAGAGGGGCGCTGTCCGAACAGCACTTGGATTCGTCCGATGCTAAAATTGATCGCTTAGTGAGAATGGTGCGGGAAGGAACGAACGCTGCAAGGACGATGGCGGAACTCATCGGAATGCTTGGAGAAGTTACACAGGAAGACTGTAGAAAGGGCCTGTTCGAGCAACTTGATAGGAAGGTTTCGTTACGCAGTGCAACTTCCAAGCTCCTTGTACTTGCACTTCTAGCCAACAATCCTTGCCGAAACAACAGCGACGGATCGAACAATCAGCCGACATTGCTCGACGTTGTCGAAACGGACGCAAAATCCGATGACACACTCGACGATGACTCAGCAGTCGAATCAATGTTACACCCGAAAGTCTATTGTTCCGCCCTTTTGGATAACGACGACAATCTCGGGACTGACGTCATTATTCGTCTTGCGGGAATGAAGCCACAGTTGATCGTCAACTCACCTGATTACGATGCTGGCTCATTTCTGTTGTCTGAGGAATGCATGACGTTTGCGTCAGCGAAGGACTTAGCAGGTTTTCGGAGCTGCCGTCGAGAGATTCTTAAAACATATCTGCCTCGCTTTGTCGAGGATCGCATCGGAAACGCGGTCGATGTCAGGCCCTCAATAGCGAGCATTCTCAGTACGCGATCCATTTCAGAATAGTGAGAATGTGGTGAATGCACTGAAGGTTGAGTTAGGGACTATCGAAGTCGGAACACTGGAGATGTTTGCGGACTGCGCGCATCGATTCACGTTCTCGGAAGGCTATATTTCGCGTCTACTACCAGACCGACCTGTTCTCGGGCAGCTGTTTGAAGACCGCTTTCCACACTCGGTTGATGTGGATGGTCCAATCTGTTGGTTTAGCCATCTCTTGCCCCAGGGGGTTATGCGAACCTGGCGGTCCCGCCTTCTCGGCATTGACGGCGACGACGACTTTGCTCTGCTTACCGAACTAGGCGAAGATATGCCGGGCGCCGTCAGGCTTAGCCCGACCAGGTCTCTGCTAGCGACTGAGGACCAACAGTTCGTCGTTACGCCTACGCCGTCGGATGACACGTCAGTATTGAAGTTTTCGTTGGCCGGAGCGCAGTGGAAACTGTCCACGCGATCTTCTGGACGAGGACTGACAACAAGGGCAAAGGGCGATGGACGCGCCTACATAGCTAAATTCGATGCGCCCGAGTATCCGAACCTACCTGAGTGTGAATTTGCGACAATGACTTGGGCCAAAGAGACAGGTGTATCTGTACCAGAAATTGATTTGCGCAGTGTCGACGACTTCGACGTGATCCCTGAAGGGATGCCGATTGGAAATGGCACGGTCTACACAATTGAACGATTCGATCGAGTGAATTCATCGAGAATCCACATTGAAGATTTCGGGCAGATTCTCGATCGTCCGCCGGGAAGCGGTCAATACCACGGAAGCTACGAGGAAATTGCGGAAGTGCTTTCATGGCTAGATCCGGCGAGCACAGTTGAGTTTCTGAAACAGATAGTGTTCGCAGTTGTTTGTGGAAACGGGGATGCCCACCTAAAGAACTTTTCGGTAATCTACAGTGACGGGAGAAATGCCGAGTTGTCACTCGCGTATGACGTGGTTTCCACAATTTGCTACTACGCCCCAAACAGAGAATCTCTGTCGCTTACGTTGGGCGGGATTCGTAAGTTTAGTGACGTCACTCTTGACTCGTTTCAGTCGTTGTTTCGCGCCCTGCGCATTGATTCCCTGACGGGTGAGTCCCTTGTAAGGGATACCGTGAAACGGGCGGTCGACAAATGGAGTTGTCCCGGAATCCGAGACGGGTATTCCAATCGACATCAAGAACGCATCGACCAACATCTTGATTCCCTCGAAATAGTTAAGCTCTAATTCTGCAACGATCGTATCGAAACGGCCGTATGAGACTGACGTCGGCACAAGTGGTGTGCTCGTCCTGCGACTGACGCGCATCGGAAATGCACATGTCGCGTGAATAGCCTTGTGTAATGAATAAATGAAATGCAGCTGATTCTTTCCCGGGCACAGTTTGTTTCATCACTCGTGCGAATGCCGCGTGGTCCATCGGCTTCTCGACGACAAATAACGGCCGTGCATGCGTTCTCGCGGACTGGCGGCGGGTGGCACGTGCCTGACGTCAGAAAGGGCGTGGCGTTCGAAGTGTTGTCGCATTCTCCACGCCCTTCGTCCGGGCTCAGGGCATGCCACCCGCCGCTCGCGAGAGTACGATGACACGGAAGCTCATCACGCCTGCTTCGGTAACTGAAGATGTCTTCGGATGTCTTCGAACGCGTCGTTCAACGGCTTGCCCTCACCTGCTTCCATCTGAGCGATGCCTTCCGCAATTGCATCATGATCCTGCTACCGTCGCAGGGCATCCATCGCCTGTTGATGCACGCTCCCCTCGACAATGAAGTAGGTCCGGTTGTCGTGAGGGTTCACGACTTCCAACGAACCATTGTCGTTTGAGGCCACGGCAGCCGACAGTTTTTCGGTGAGTTTTGGAATCATGCGCCCATAGTACCAGACGCCGGATTGTCGAAGAAATCGATTTCGCCGGCGGGTGGCACGTCCCTGACGTCAGGAAGGGCGTGGCTGCGTCAGTGATGTAGGCCGGACCGAGCCAACCCGTTCTTGCGCCGGAACTTCCGTCGCAGGCAAGACGATATGTTAGCGAACACACTGTCAATCACCTTCAGACGGGTTGGCGCTGTTCCGGCAGTCGTGCGACGTCGGTCCGGCCTACAGCGTGCGCAATCGAGGTTATCCATCGTTTCTCCGCGGCTGTCGCGGTCCGGCAGTCTGTCACTCACTGGGACCTGGATCACTCGCCGGTTTCGTTAGTTGCCAGACCCGGATTACGCAGTTGTTGTCTTCGATCTCACTGCCGCCGGTTGCGATCAGAGTGCCGTCTCTGCTCGCGGCCAGGACGGTCGCGTTGCAGGCAACTCGTGCGTACGACTGCATGGTCGATGCATCCCAGTAACGTAAATGGTCAGCGCTGCCTGTCACGATCAGCCGGTCCCGCTCGGCAAAGGCGAGGTCCGTGACATCGGATGCGGCGGCCAGGCTGCCCAGCAACTGGCCTCGATTGACATCCCAGACTTGAACGGCGTCCCCGGAACCGGAGATTCGCGTGATCGCTCGCGAACCATTGAAGTTCATCGCAATGGATTCGATGGCGGCTGAGCGCTGCGAGATCGGTCGGACCTGGCGCTCCGGGACAGACACACGCGACAGTTGTCCTCGAGCCAGACTCGCCAGAAGGATGTTTCCGTCTCCCGAGACGCCAATGTGTTCCAGTGAGTCACGCACAATGACCCGATTCTGCGTCATGGTTCGGCGCATCCAGAGATCGATCGACCGGTTATTGGGCACAAGAAATTCGCCGGTTGCAGCCGAGTAGAGAATCTCCGGAGGGCCCGGACGAATCTGCGTCACCACGCCGTGAGCACCGCGGTTCGCCATGTCATGAAACCGGATGTTGCGCTGTCTGCCGCCTCCGAATGCGGTCGCGTACTGACCATCAAGACTGACACACATGTCCGGAGACCATTTGCCGTCATGCGGCGTGATGTTTTGCACGACGGACTCTGATTCCAGGTCCCACAGCAGGATCTGGCCGTCCCGGGCCGCGGAGACAAGGCGGCCGCCCGGAGCGAAACTGAGGAACTGAATGCCGGCCGTGTGGGATTTCAGCTCGTGAATGACTTGTGGCTCGCGGCGCTGCTGCCAGCTCAGCGGCAGGTCGAACATGACCACACCGCCATCGTTTCGCCAGGAACCGGTCTGCGCAGAAAGTGTCCACTGGCTGGCAGCGATCAGACGGGCCGACGTCGACCTGTTCGCAATCGGCACCTGACCGTTCGCCGACGGCGTTGCGATGTAAACGTCCGCGTCGCGTCGCACAAAGTGAAATGGTCCATCCTCCTGGCCGGTCGTCAGATTCCACACCGTGACCGGGCCGTCTTCGGAGCAGACCATCAGGTGAAAGCCGTCCGGCAACAGCAGCAATTGACTGACCGGGCAGTTGCCGGTCGCCAGCGACCTCATCGTCAGCCCCGTCTCCGTGTCCACGACGACGACTTCCGGTTGAGGTCCGCTCGTCCGTTGGGAGAGCAGATTCCGGGCGAACGCCACGGCAACGAGTCGGTTGTCGGGCAGCCACTGCAGAGCCGTGACATGACGCTGCTCCGGAGCACTCGCCGAATTCAGCGGACGCAATTCATCAGAGCCCACCAGCAGCTCACTGCCCTGCTTGTTGGTTTTTGCCAGGATTAACGTTGAGCCGTGGGGAGACCACGCGCCAGCTGCGCAGACCGGCAATTCCAGCCGGGCCTCTGCATCGGAAATGTTCCAGACCGCATCGATCTGAGCGACGGGCGCTCTACTGCCCAGTGCATTCCGCAGCCCGGAGGTCGTCAGCAGCTCGGTCCCGTCAGGCGAAAACTGCAGCGCGGCGATTCCCGGATGATTCGGGCCAGGAGATCCGGGCAGTTGCCACGCTGCCACCTGCTTGCCGATCTCCAGATTCCAGATACGCAGGTCGCCATTGTAACCGCCCGCGAAGGCCCCCAATTTTCCGTCGGCCGAAACGGCGATAGCGACTTCCGGAGGCCGGGTCCGATCGGGCAACGGCACGTTCGTGCTGATTTTCTGGACCGGGACCGGTCGCTGCTGCGGAGCTCGCAGTTGCCGGATCGTTTCTCCGGTCTGCAGGTCCATGATCCGGACGGATTCGTTGCGACTGACTGCCAGAGCCGATCGACCGTCCGGAAGGATGCCCAGTGCGGCAACTCGGGCGTGTTCCGCAGGAATCGTGCGGATGGCGTCGAACGAAATGTATGCCGGCGGCACGGCAGGGGTCGGTCGGTCGTCCGTCGACATGCCAGCGGACATATCGGCCACAACTTCAAGAGTTCCGCGGTGCGACTTCAAGTAGATCCAGAACGCCACACCGGCTACGAGCAGACACACTCCAATGGCCAGGCTGCGTCCTGCGTTGCCCTGGCCGCGGTACAGTCGTACGAAGTGAGTCATCGTGCCGGTCATGCCCGTCGGTCGACGCGGCTCGAACCCCTGGGGCGCGAGTTCCGGTTCCATCCGCCCGTCAAGTTCGCTGTCTTCGCCGCCAGACGGCACTGGCCGGTGCCTCGGCTCTCGTCTCGGGTCGTGAACAAACAGTTCCTCCACGTCCCGCCGGTAAATGAGATACACCGCATACGCGGCAATCGGCACGGACAGCGGCCACAAAGGCGACATCGGAAACAGCGCGAGCCACGCGGCGACCCGGCGCGACTGGATCGTCTCGGGCCGTTCCAGCAGCCGCAGACAGACGAGCATTGTCAGCACATCGAAAACGCAGATAGCGACGGGCAGGAGCATCGGGAGCACCGGGGCCCCAGACAGGGCAGCGTCGGACATGACCATCACGACGACCACCAGGCTGATGCCCGCGCAGATGCTGACTGCCAGTCTCGCGGCCGCCACACGCCGCGTGATCAGGACGGCCCGCTTCAAGGCGCGTCGGCCCGCATCGTTCGACCGCGGCCTGCGCACCACGGGCGAATGGTCGGCGAACGCTTCCGGTTCCTGGACATGAGCCAGTCGGCGTTCCAGCAGTTCGGCCACTTCGCCGGCGGTCTGAATGCGATCGGCCGGATCCTTGGCGAGCAAACAGTCGACGATGTCGCTGAGCCATTCGGGAACCGCCGGATTGACCTCGCACGCTGG
>Ga0209402_10002679_pt1 | contig 17555 bp, 9 predicted proteins | sample ArcticOcean_MG_C_3_FD_187437 | JGI IMG/M metagenome (GOLD analysis project Ga0209402, IMG submission 187437) | Marine microbial communities from western Arctic Ocean - ArcticOcean_MG_CB8_126 (SPAdes) (version 2) | ecosystem: Environmental > Aquatic > Marine > Oceanic | place: Arctic Ocean... | reverse complement strand
TCAGAATATGTGACTACTTTCACCACGATGGCAAGGATTGCAGGAATACCTGCGCGCACAGTAACTGGTTACACAGGTGGGGTTTGGCATGGCACTGGATACATGGTGATGGGTTCAAACTGGAATACTTGGTCAGAAGTACATCTGCAACAAATTGGGTCAAATTTGGATATGGGGTGGATACCAATTGACCCCTGTCCTCCTGCTGAAGAGGTTCAATTCCTCAATGAGAGTGTAAACCCTCTAACATTGGAAAGAGACCTTTCTTCTGGATTGATTTACATCAATGGCTCATTACAATTCACCAACAACAGCACGGGTGCTGTTGATGCACTTGTGAATGCTTATCTCGTTTCAGCAAATGATACCAATCCTATGAATCCATCCGTTTTGAATGAAGATTCTCGTATTCGTGCTATTTTGACTGACCAAAATGGTAACTTCTCAATAAATGGGACTCCAGCGATGATGCCTGACCCCGGTTATGCAAAAGTGGTTGTTGAATCTAGACAAGGTGGTTATGTACCGTACTCATACCAAGTATACGCTGTGACTCTGAATATAACGGACGATGTTAATTTAACTCTAACAGGTCCAGAACCAGTGGGAGCCCCGATTATTGGGGCTGGTACCACTACTACTATCACTGGCAATATGCTTTGGAATGCAGTACCACAAACTGACCCTTCAGTAAAGGGCAATTTCACTGTTGAATTGACATATCCTTCTTCTGTTTTGAGTGCTAATGTGACCTTACAAGCTCCGGTTTGGACAGATGGGTTCTTTTCCTTTGATGTCAACTTGTCAGACCTTGAAACACAAGGCTTGCGACAAGCAACGATTTCCTTTGCAGGTTGGCATGAGGGTAATTTGAACTTAGGGCCATCTCCGGTTTATCACGCACGCCCAGGTACATTGAATTTCACCATGAATATCTCAGCAGCACCAAATATGACTGCTACAATAGAAGGCCCTGGTGCCAATAATTCATTATTAGTAATCAATGAAAATATCTATGTAAATGGTACCGTGGTTACCCGTGGTGCAGCACCTGCACCAATGGATGGGTACATATCTCTCTTATTGCGAAGTAATGGCAGTAATACTAGTTACACCAATATCACAACCTGGGTAGTAACCAACGGAGTTTACAACATTACTTGGAGTCTGAATGGTACTGATGTACCAATTGGGCCGGGTTATTTAGATGTTCAATTATTATTTGGGCAGGGCATTCCTGGTGCTTCAGATCAAGATGATTTCTCAGGATTTGGTTTACGAAGTGAAGTTACAATGAGTTTCAATCTCGGCTCAATAGCTCGCGGTCAAATGGCATCGGTGATGGTATCATTATCTGACCACACGGGTATGGCTACTCTTCCATTCAATGGCACTTATCTCATGACATTTGATGGGACTCTTGTCAATACTTCAGTTGACCCTGAAGGTGACTGGATTACTAGCGAATTCACACCCTCTGGGACACTAGCAGCAGGTGATTACTGGTGGAATATTTCTTACGATGGATACCTAGGTGGGAACGTAGGTAGTGAATGGTTCAAGCCAGCAAATGCTAGTGGTCTTCTCCTTGTTACTGGAACTGCCACATTATCGATCAATCTTGCTCAAGAGTGGACCCACTTAGGCGGTACTACAGTAATTTCTGGAACTATTACGGATGATGTACTTGGTACACCAATTATATGGAACACCTCAGATGTACAGTTTTCAATTGCCTTACCAGGGACTGGTCCAAGTGGGCCGATGGGAGAACCCCCACTCCCCACATTCGTTCCTTTAGGTAGTGCATGGTCCAACCAGACCAATGGAAATTATTCTGTTGTGGTTACTTTACCAAGTGACCTAGCATCAGCAGCTCATAACCTCACAACAGTACTTGATTTTGATACATTTGCTGGACCTCGTGGTTCATACTACTTCATGGAAACTCCACCAGCAGCATTGATTGGGCTTGAATCCGAGTTGGTGCTAAGTAGCAATCTTACATCCGTGATTGTTGAAGCAGGAAACCCCATTCCTTTCAATATCACAGTTACTGATGTCGGTGATAGTTCTGCAGTTGTTGGAGAAACTGTCAATTTCACATGGGACTGGGGCGGCACAAACACTTCGATTGGTCAAGCTGTTTCAGGTGCAAATGGTGTCACGATTCTGAATTGGGTTGTACCACCAACAATGGACCCAGGGTATTACGATGTTAGAATCTGGATGGCTAACGATACCTCCGACCCTCTAGTATCGGGTTCTACACGCTGGTGGGGCAATGAAACTTTCATGAATATCACCGTTCAGGTACCATCTGATGTTGTGATATCATCTGTGCCACTAAATGTGACAGCAGGAACTAGTTTCCAATTAGTGGGCACAGTCAACGATGGCAACGACGTATCTCGGCCGTTCAATGGACCGGTTGGGATTGAGGTCTTCTTCTTAGGCGACCCATCTGAAACGTTGGTTGCAAGTTATATTACCACCAACAACGGTTCATTCAACTTATCAGTTCCAACTGATCCAAATAATGATGGTATCACAAATGGAAACAAGACTCTTGTTGTTTCAGTACTTAATGGCAGTAATCCATTCTACCTTACAGGCACAGCAAGTTCGGGGATGCTGATTATCGGCGTTACTGATTTCGAACAACAAACACCACTCATCCCAATAGTTGTTACACGTGGTGAGAACATTAGTTTCGGTGCAGTATTAGTTGAAGCATCTGATAATTATCGGCTCATTACCAACACTACAGTTGCAGCACAATTCCACGATACTTGGATGCCAGAATCAATGACAGACAGTAATGCTACTGCATCGTGGACTTACTCCGTTCCAAATACCCAACCTCTTGGACCGATTACAGTGTCGATCTACTATAATGCAACAGGGATTTGGGAAATGCATCCCACTATCCATCAAATCAGCACAATTAGTGTGCGTTCAATTACCGTACTTGTTGTGGATAACATCAGCGCAAACCCACTTTCAGGTGGTGTATTTGATGTCACAGGAAGCCTAGTTTCTGATAACGGCTCGGGAATCATTGCTAGGAATGGCGCTGGCCTTCTTCCACAAGTGCAGATTAGTATTGATGGTTATACCAATAATTTCCAGGTCTCTAATGCGATAGCACAGCCAAACGGAACATGGACAGCAGTCATTACTTTGGATACAGACTTCCCACGTGGAACACATCTATTGGCTTCAAGTTATACTCCAACTGTGAATTACTATCTCAGTTCAAGTGGTAACAATACCTTTGATAGCCGAGGATATTCTGTAATCACTATATTGACGCCAGAGAATCTTGACCCTGATTACAGAACAGTGCGTGGAGATAACGTAAGCATTCAGGTAATGTTGCAAGACAACACCTTGGCAGTAATCCCGAATGCAACAATTACTATTGAATTCCCAACTCTAAATATTTCAACAACGGTTGTTACAGATATCAACGGAACTGCATGGGCTCTACTCAATGTTCCAGACAACATCGCACCAGGTCCACTTTCAATTAATGCCAGTTATCTTGGCATGGCTGGGACTACAGGGGTTCTTGGTGATGAAGATACGACTCTGGTCATTATATTAGCACCAACCGTAATTATCATTGATTCAGTAGAAGGTAATTTCATCGCAGGTGATGTGATTTGGGTAAATGGAACTCTAATTGATGAACATGGAAACTTGTTACAAGTTGGAGGGGTGCCAGCAGCCAGTATTTTGCATCTATCAGTTGATGGTAACGATACTGGAGCATTCATTGAGTCTAATGCATCTACTGGGACTTACAGCCTGATGTACACGATGCCTAGCGAAACAGCGGCTGGCAGCCACCTAGTGACGATTTTCTTCAAGGGTGGATTCATGTGGGTTGATCCAATAGGTCAAGGTGATTCAACAAACCCAGAGTATTACCTCAATTCATCAGCCGAACAGTGGGTAAACATCAGCGTTCCAACCTACATCGTTCTGCTAGGTGGCGGAGGCGATGTAGACAGAGAAGGACTACTCATCATTGATGGTACTCTGTTTGATATTGTTGACAACAGATTAGCAAACGAATCCCTAGAAGTTTGGTTTGACAATGCTTGGCTTACAAATGTTACAACAGACAGTGAAGGTAACTTCCAAGTCTACTATCCTGTACCTGCGGATTCACCGCTAGGAGCTCAGATGATGGATATGAGATTTACGGGCTCAACCTTCTACTTGCCTTCAGAAGCGAACACCTCATGGAATGTGTACAGCGCAGTCAATGTAGCTTTGATTCTCCCAACAGAGGTTGCTATCAATGACAACCTTACGATTCAAGGAACGGTAAGGGATAACCTCCCCGAAGGATGGCTCCTAAATCACTCACTCGAGGTACGTTTCAACGGTACGCTCCTAGGTACAGTGTACTCCGACTCTGATGGGGTTTGGATAATTGAGTGGACAATCCCTAACAACATTGGGCTTGGTTCGCACCCAGTAGAAATCTATGCTCCAGCACAAGGTTGGTATCGTGAAGCAAGTGCGAATGGTACAATTTGGGTTGCTCATCATTCGGACTTATTGTTGACTAGTGAGGACAACGGTGACGCTACGCGCGGTGCCTTCTGGAATGTGTCCGGGCGTTTGTATGATTCCGATGCAATAGGTTTGCCAGGGATTTCAGGGCGAAGTGTTGACATTTTGCTTGATGGAGTATTTGTTGACACTGTAACAACTGATTCATTTGGTGAATTTGAACTATTAGTTCCAGTTAGTATGGCTTCAGCACGTGGTGAGCACACACTTTCAGCACACTATGCAGGCGAGGCATCATGGCTAGCAACTAATTCAACAACGACTTTGACTACTTGGTCTGATATTGATTGGCAATTGGTTGAAAATGAGAACATCATTGTCCGTTCTTCTTCGTCTCATCCCATAATCATTGAAGGCAGAATCCTTGAGGTCGGAGGAAGTGGGAATCCAGTGGATTTGCTCGACCTTATTCTCTATTGGAATCAGAGTGACCTTGGTATTTCTGAGCAAGTTGTTTGGATGGAAGACGGTAGTTTCAGTATCCAGTTAACCGCTCCACAATATATGACAGCAGGTGATATCACATTGACTCTAAGAGCAATGGACAATATCTCAAGAAACTTCAACGGTGATCAAATCAACACATCAATCTTTGTGGTCATTCCTGTTGACTTTGAGACTGGTGTAGAAGTAGTACCATACAATGGTGACAGAGTAATCGCTTGGGTTAAGGGAACAGCGAAGGACACCCAACTGCCAGCCAGTGATATTGCAGTAACAGCCGTTCTGTACAATGATTCACATGGTCTTAGTAGAACTTTGACTGGACGCACAGGTGATAACGGTTCGTTCTGGTTCGAGTTTGTCTCGGTCCCACCAATGGCACCTTATGGCGATGGTTCAACCTACGGTTCTCTTTACATACAAATCAACTCAACTGATGAAAAAGTTGCTGAAGATGATAGAGAGCGTCTTGAAACTACTATGGAAGTTGTCGTGCAATCAGCAGCAACCATTGAAGATGGAATTAGTAATTGGCTGTATGGCGGCTTAATTGCAGCCGTTCTTGGCGCAGTTGCATTCGTAGTTTATTGGCGCCGCCGCAAGCAATCTGCTATGTCAGAATTAGCAGATGTATTCGCTTACACTGCAGAACTATTGGCTGCGGGAGATGAAACTAGAGAGGCTATTTTCAACTGTTATGAAAGCCTCTGTGCAATCCTGATGCGACACCGTTTCCTACGACGTGACTTTGAGACAGTCCGTGAATTCGAGATGGCTATTCGCAAGGCATTGCCAATCAATGAGGAAGCTTTGGTCGCTCTTGACAGCGTATTCGAAGAGGCAAGGTACTCACGTCACGAAATGGGCGAGGCTCACAAGAGTCAGGCTCAAGACGCACTTGGACGAGTACTCGGCCAAATTGATGAACTTGTAGAAGTACCACTTCGCTGATTTCAAGAAACGGTTTCAAAACCGTTTCCCAACAACGCTTAGTTACGGACTAGTGCTAACTAGGATAACACGGCTAACTCAAGCGGTTGAGGCTGAGATGCAGTTCACCACCGTCCCAGGTGGCTGTTGCTAGTCGGCTTCCGCTTGGTAATGAGAAAGCCTGTTCAAATTCATCACCATCACGACCGGTAACATTCAATTTGATGATGGAACTTTCATCTAGTTCAGCAGCACTAAGTTTGACCCCGGATAGTTCACACCCGTGGAGCGGGAATGAGAGGTGGTCATCACTGGATTTCCCGTCAAATTTTGCCAACATTGTTTCCGTTGATAACACACCTGCAATACGGTCAAAATTCGCTTCTACTGGGGCAAAGTTGCTTTGCATCGTCGTTTGATGAATATCATGAATCTCTTGTAGGTGTCCGAGGTCTGATAGGAAGTTTTGGTGAAGGGATTCAGGAGAGGCACTTAGGCCCTCAGTAAAGCGTTTATTTGGTGAGTCGTCGTCCTCGTTTTGGTCAACTTGAATAGTGATTGGCTGCCATTTCATCTCTCTCACCTACCTACTCCGTTGAGTCCGCCCTCATTGAATCCTTCGTGTCTAATCATCTTCGATTGCTGGGTCTGGATGCCGTTTGAAGAAACGTTTTGCATGGCGACTGGTTGACTCCTCACTTGACACAGTCAAGATGTTGATGTTGCTAGGGAGTAATCGCTTGAATTGTGGCATCAATAGTCTATCTTCTAACAATAAAATAAATGCCCGGTCGCCCATTTTTCGTATCGGCCTTCCCATCGCTTGCATCAGTGAGTTTACAGCAGGTTGTTGTACTGCCCAACGGTATGATTTACTGCTCCCGAATCTCTCCTCATAGTAGTCTTTACGCGCTTTGAGTTCTTCAGATGGGGGTGGGATTTGAAGTCCGATGCATACCACAGCATCTAACAGATTTCGATGATAATCCACGCCTTCTCCTAACTTTGCTGAGTATACGCCCGCAAGCAGGATTTTTTCTCCCGCAGAACGTGCCATGTCCATATCGCGTAGAAGTGAGTCAATACGTGCTTTTGACCAACCAGATTCCTCTTTCATCACCCTGCGGCCGTGCCATATTTCACCGCCAACAATTTCTTCTAACATTGCATAAGAAGGGGCGAATACAGCAATATGACCTGGGGCCGCTACAGAAATTGCTCGAATATGGGAGCGGATTTTCTCATTATTTTGTGGCCCCCGCCTAGTATATTTTGAAGTCACGCCAGTTGCAATTGCTACTGGCCGTTTATCGGAAAGGAATGGGGATGGATATTCTTTGGAAGAAATCGGTCTTGTGCTTGGCAGGGATAGAAGTTCCCCGTACATCTCTGGTGGTGAGAGGGTTCCAGACATCAGTAAGGCTCCAGCCGCCTTTTCAAATACAGGTCCAGCCACAATTCCTGGGTCAAGTAAATGGGTGGTTAGTCGTGGTGCGTCGCCCTTGCCATGAGAGAAGATGAAGGCCAATGCGTTGTTCTCTCCTAGCCTGTCAATGAGGTTGAATAATTCTGAAAGGCGCGCGCTGGCGGTTTCTTTCCCCTCATCTAAGTCAGGGTCTAGTTCAACTTCTATTGTAGCCAGAGTCTCTGAGATTTGATTTAGAGTGAGATCGTTACCACTTATATCACTGGCTAATGCTGATGATAATAGATTCAAAAGTTCTTGATTAACAATTCGGGTCTCTTCAGATTTTTCCTTGTAAAGTGATTGAGTTTGGGTTCTGAAAAAGCCTCCTAAATCTGCACGAATCCTGTCAATTGCTGCTTTGACTGCTCGCAAATTTGCATAGGTTTCAGGTCGAACATCAAACAAACCTTTGCTTTCTTTCTCTTCAAGGGTTTCAATATGCTCTTCCATTTCAAGGCGAGCTGATAAAACCAATTCATCGTTTAATGTTCTCTGCATTCCTTTGGTAATGCGGTCAGGCAGATTGTGTGCTTCATCAACTATGATGATGACGTCATCCAATTTTATTCCCATCGCATCTAGTGATGCGGCCCGCACCCGTTCATGGAATAAGTGATTGTAGTCACAAACAATAATGTCTGCACCGATAGCACTTTCTCGTGCAACTTTCCAAGGACAAGTTGATTTGCTTTGGCCATTTTCAGTGTAACTTTTTGAAACTTGAATGAGTTCATTCACATGCAGTGGTTCTTGCAGGACTTTCAACTTTAATCCTTCAACCTCCTGAAGATACGGGCGACAATGACGGTTCTTTCTTTTGTCAGCACAAAGGCGAGAAAATATTGAAGAAAATTCCTTGCGAATGTCATCAATACACATTGATTGTTGGCCTACAAGATCTACTAATTTCACTTTACTTTCCCCCTCTTTGAGGCGTTTGTTAATGCGGCGAACTGTTTCAACAACAATGCGGTGTTGGGCTTGACGCCCAGTAAGAAAGAAGATAGTTCGTTTTTCGTTTGATGAAAATGAAGCGTCAAGTGCAGCAGAAAGGGCAGCAGCAGTTTTACCAATTCCAGTAGGGGCACAGGCAAGGTGACTACCCTTGTTGACGAGGGCATCATACGCTTCAGTAATCATTTCTGCTTGGCCTGGTCGTAATTCTTCATGGGCGAGATAACCGGGCATTCTAGGTTCATCTGCCACCATGAGTTTGACCGGCGATTCGGACGCTCAATAAGGTTGGGTTTTTCCCACGCTTGATGATATCAAAAAGAGCCTATCGGCCTGACTCTATTCGGGGGGCCCCGCGAGGGGCCGGGGTATAACGAATCAAAGTTCGTCGTGAGGGGGTGTTCCCGCATATGCGGGAACGGGGGTATTGTTTGAATTTGCTACTGAAATGACTGAGTCGCGGGCACGGAGGCGGAGATTGAATATGCCCAGAGTGGGGGCGGGGGGGTTTTTACACCCCCCCTGGTTCTTCTTGGTGTGCATCCCATTGCTCACTTTCTCTCACCCTTTTACTCAGTATGGTCCTCATGAGAACCTCGAAGATCAATGTCCTTCAGAACACTTAGAGCATCTGTAACTCTAGTGTCCATTTTTTCTGTTTGTTGCTCCAGAAGCAGTCCAATTCCAAGCGCCATTGCGGAACTTGCATCCATTTCAAGCATCTGTTCTAGAATTTTCAATTGTTGTGATACGCCTTCACTGATTCTGATAGTCTGTCGGCGGCCAACATTTCCAGCAGCTGTCTCATCTAACAACTTGTGAAGTCCACGCCGTAATACGTCGCTACGGTTGCGCATGCCGTCAAATCCAACACGGCGCTCAATTTCGAAGATTTCCTCTTCGGTGAGGCGTACTGAAACCATCTGACTTGGACTGACCATCTGTACCGCTCCGACCTTTCCACATATGGTCGGGTATTTAATCTGTCTTACGATGTTAATACATTGTAATACCGTTATGGGTGAAGTGTAATGCAACGTAGTACAACGATTTTGTTGATAAAAAAGGCAAATAACCTAGAAATGCCGATTTTTGTAATACACACAAACGAAAACATTTTTTCAACCCTCAATGTTGCGTTATTTATCTAATTCAGCTCGTAACCTTTTAACAGCATTAGCCAAAATCACATGTTTTGTCTTTGCTTCAGTTTCTAACTCTCTTATCAGTTCAAGTGGTGAGACCTTTAATTCCCACAAATGTCGAGGTCTGCCCTTTCCACTCACAGCACCCTGGGTTGACAATACCCATCCTCGAAAGCGACACTGTTTCAATCCACTAGAAACCTGGCTTACTGACATCCCACAGTCTTCTGATAATTGTTTGATTGTAAGATAATTATTGTTTGATAATGATGAAACAACTTTGGCTACACTTTGAGGGTGACCGGCTGCAGAAAGAACTTCGGGGGGGATGTTTGCCTTCACTTCCCACTGCCCCCCATGAGTGTGGAAAAGGGGGTGTTGCTATATGATTTCAGATGAAATGCTGCTTTTATGGCTCTGTGGCTGATGTGATGAGCCTAAGGTCACCGTCAAATAGCGGAGGCGATTGGCGTGGTCCATGACGCACACTGCGAGTCGTGGATTGATGGTTTATCTTAGAACCTTGAGAGTGGCGATGGAAGATGGAATTGTCACAGATGATGAAATGGCAATACTCAATATTTTGGCCAACTGCATTGGGCTAGATGAAGGGTCTGCAAAGTTCGCTAGCGCTATTCTAAACCAGATGGAGAAATCACCTATTACATCGGCCCAGGAAGATGAATGGTCAAAGCGTCACATCGGTGATGCAACTTGTTACCAATCTGCATTGATAGCAGCTCTTGATGACGATGTGATTAGTGATGATGAGATGGCCATGCTTGATTGCTTACGGCGCGCAATGTCACTGCAACCAAATGAACATGCGTTGGTTGAAGAATCTGTGAGAGAGATGATAGTAAATCAAGGCGATGATCGATTGATGACTAGGTTAGAGTCTTACCTAACATCATTCCCTGGTGTTTGAGTCGGGAAAAAGTACGGCGAAAGGTTCTATTCTCCCTACCCCGCGTGCGTATGAGGGATAACCATGAGTGACGGACCAACTGCTGCACGGAAAATGTTTGCAAAATCATCAATTTTAGTCGCAATATTCATGTTTTCAATCATGTCAACCATGATTCCGAATGCAGAATTAGGTGATGAAACAGTCATAAATTTCAGTTCACCTCAGGAAACATTACTCTGGGGCGAATCGATAGCAGGTAGTTCTAGTACTGACTCAGTTGAAGCAATAGAAATGGATGCATTTGGAAATACCTATGTCTGTGGTTATTTTTACAACAATGCTAGATTCGGAAATATCAATCTTAATGGGTTGGGGTCTACCGATGGTTTTGTTGGTAAAATCGGCCCATCTGGAAATTGGTTGTGGGTTGAAAAAATGGGTGGCAGTAGTTCAGACCACTGCTATGATATTGACGTTGACGATGGCGGCAATATTTCTATCACTGGATCATTTTACAGTACAGCAACCTTTGGTTCTACTTCTTTGTCTAGCCAAGGTGGTTACGATATTTTCGTTGCAAAGTTAGACACTAATGGGACTTGGCTATGGGCGATTAAAGGAGGGGGCACTAGTCATGATTACGGTCACGGAGTTGCTATTGATAATAGTGGTAATGTTTACGCTACTGGTTATTTCTATACATCCGGGACAATTTATTTTGGTTCAACAACAATACCTGGTTACACATACGATGATGCATATGTGGCTAAGATAAATTCAGCGGGAACGGTTGAATGGGCACATAGGATGTATGGCAGTTATTATCAAAGAGGCAGAGGTATTGATGTCAATGATAATGGTGAAATTGCCGTAGTCGGAGAATTCAGTTATTGGATGACACCTGAAGGTACTGGCGGAAGTTGTGGCCAGTTATCGCCGAGTTATCAATCATCAAGCTACTATCGCGTTTTCGTTGCTAAATATACTTCAAGTGGAAACTGTGTTTGGGCAAATTGGGCTGGATATGAAAGTTCGTACCAATCTTATGGAGAAGATGTCGTGATAGATAACTTAGGTGAAATTTCATTAGTTGGTAGATTTAACTACAGAATGCAATTTAGTGGGACATGGATTTACGCATATCAACAAAGTTCCAACTGGGATTGTTTCGTGGCTCAATATAGTACTTCAGGGACCGCATTATGGGCGCAAAATGTAGGTGGTAGTAGTACAGATTATTGCTGGGCAATTGATTTAGATGAATCATCCGGCAATCTTACAATTGTAGGAGATTATCATTCCTCAACGGCATGGTTCGGTAATACCTACATCACAAGCGTAGGGTCTCCTGATGCGTTCTATGCTACCCTTGTAAATCAAGGAGGATCTTGGACTTGGGATACAATACACCACTTTGGAGGAAGCAGTTCTGATTATGGCAGGGCCGTAGCAGTTCGGAACGGCACGGTTGCTTATGGTGGATATTTCCATAGTAATGCTTACGATGATTCCAATTCACTTACGTTAAGCAGCATAGGCGGTGCTGATGGTTGGATAATGGTTTATGGGACCGACTCTGATGGTGATGGGGTTGGTGATGGCACAGATGCCTTCCCCAACGACGGTAGCCAATGGTCTGATCGTGATGGCGACGGATTTGGAGATAATTTGACCGGATTCCAAGGCGATGACTGCCCAGATATATTTGGCAACTCGTCAGGCGGCGCAGGCTACTTTGGCTGTATAGATAGAGATGGGGATGGCTGGCCAGACACAATGGACCACTTACCTGATGACCCAAGTCAATGGGTTGACACGGATGGAGATGGCTTCGGAAATAATCCCAACGGCACAGAGCCAGATGGATGCCCAATGATGTGGGGTAATTCTTGGAGAGATCAATATGGTTGTCTCGACTTGGACGGCGATGGCCAATCGGTGATGAACGACCGATTCCCAAGTCAGCCAACTCAATGGAATGACTCAGACGGTGACAGTATGGGTGATAACTGGGCTGACGGCTCATGGAATTTAACCCGTAAAACACACTGGCCAGGTATGTGGATAGCAGGTGCATATTCTCCCGACCCATCACCATTAGACTGGGATAATGATGGTTTTGAGGATGAAGGCATAGACGTTAGTATTCCACCATGGGATGATTGCGAGTATGAGTTCGGTGATTCTTGGCAGAATCTAATTGGCTGCCCTGATTCTGACGGTGATGGTTGGGCAGATATTGAAGATGCAGTTCCTGAAAATCCAAGCCAACATGATGATAGTGACGGTGATGGCTATGGTGACAGTTCTAACGGTTCAGAAGTTGATGCATGCCCTGAAAGATATGGCAACAGCACGATAGATCGTTTTGGCTGTCCTGATAATGATGGCGATGGACTTTCCAATGACAATGATGATTGCCCAACTGTAGCAGGTTTGCCTTCCAATGGTTGCCCAGACAGAGACGGTGATGGTTATGTTGATGAGGCCGAAGAAAGTAACGAGCCAGTTGATGATTGTCCGGACACGTTTGGCACTTCCTTTGAGGACCAGTATGGTTGTATTGATTCTGATGGAGATGGGTATTCAGATGAAGGAGACCCGTTCCCTGAAGATGATACTCAATGGCAGGATAGTGATGGTGACGGATACGGTGATAATCAAGCAGGTGAAAATTCAGACGATTGCCCTGCACGCTGGGGTAATTCCTCTCTAGGTGGTTTACTAGGCTGTGAAGACTGGGATGGTGATGGATACTCTGACAGCGTAGATCCTTTCCCTCAAAATGGTTCACAATGGTCTGACTTAGATGGAGATGGATTCGCTGACCAACCTAATACAAATATTTCCGATGATTGCCCTAACAAAGCAGGGAACTCAACAGTCTTTATGATCGGCTGCCCTGATATGGATGGCGATGGAATACCTGATTCTTGGGATTGGGATATTGATGGAGACGGATATTCAAATACTGATGAAGTCCGTTCTGACCCAGTAAGTAACCCGCTTGACCCAAACAGCGTACCAGTAGATGCTAACAATGATGGAAGGGCAGATGATGTGGTAGAATCAGAACTAGGCCAAAGCGCGTTGTTACAGGATAGTGTTGGCCAAGTGATAACTGGTGCTGTACTTCTGTTGGTGATATTTTCAATTGGTATGATTGGAATTTCAATGACCTCTACATCGCGTTCAAGGAAAATGTTTGAAAAGATGGAAGGCGAATTGCATACATCAGAAGGTTTCCAAGGTCTTGCAGACTTGGAAGATGAACTTGATGAGGCCCTACGTGCTGGCTCTATTGCCGGTTCACAGGGTATGCTATTACGTCACAATATAGATGAGAGGCGTGCTGAACTTGAGGAGGAATTACGAATCTCACAACAAGCTGAATGGTGGGCCCAGATGGGGCAGCAACAACAGCAACAAGGCGGTTGGTATCCAACTGAAGGACAAGCCCAGTGGTATGCTGGTCAATATGATCAACAGGCATACGACCAGCAACAAGGACACGAACAACCATGAGTTTCCCTCATCGGGCACTATCCCTCAAGTTGAAAGAGGGGTTGCAATCAGCATATAATGAGGTAGCGGCATGAGTGGCAAAGTGATAAATGATGCAATTCATGGAATGTTCCGCATCAAAGGTGTGCGAGAGGAACTTTTAGCAACCCCTGAATTCAACAAACTTAGTCATATTAAGCAACTTGGATTGGCCCATCTAGTTTTTCCTGGTGCCCACCATACGAGGTTTGAGCACTCTCTGGGGGTATCTCATATTGGTGGGTTGATGGCTGATTCCGTTGGCTTAGATGAACATGAAAAGACCATCGTAGAGGTTGCTGGAATGCTTCACGACGTCGGTCACGGCCCCTATTCCCACACACTTGAGCACATCTTGCATGAGCGAGGTGGGGCGGACCATATGCATATCACAGAAGGTATCATCACTGGGGATTACGACATTTTGAGAGAAGACGAAAACTCCCTTTTTGATAATCGCCAAAAAGTTCCTGATATTCTTGAAAAATATGATATTGACCCAGAGCAGGTTGCTGGATTGATACATGGAGCAGATGCGGCTGGTTCTGAGAGAAATCTGTTCAACTGGTCTGAGGGTGGCAGCAATTTTGAGGCCCAAGACAATACATTAGCACACCTAATTCATGGGCCAGTCGATTGTGACCAACTTGACTACTTGCTAAGGGATGCCCACTTCACTGGAGTTAGGCATGGGGTGGTTGACCATCTTAGGTTAGTTGAGTGTCTAGAAAGGCATAGCGGTGATGTTGCTGTGACTGAAGGTGGCGTTCCAGCCCTTGAAGGAATGTTGATGGCGCGCGGATTGATGTATTCAGCAGTCTATTTCCACAAGGTTACGCGGGTTACTGAAATGATGCTTTCAAGAGCAGTTGAGCGTAGCGAGGATAATCTTCCAGATGCTGTTGATATGCAACGTATGGTTGATGCTGAAATATGGCAGGCGTTATCTGAAGCAGGTGGAATTGCTAAAGATATGTTGAGGCGGCTCAAATACCGCCAATTGTTGAAAGTGTGCGTTACTAGAAGAGCTGAAGAATTGAGCGATGCACAAATTAAGCGTTTAGTGCAATTGGCTGAGAATAGTGCTGAGCGGCGTGAGATTGAGGATGAAATATGCCGCCGTGCCAAAGTTCCTGAAGGATATGTGGCAATTGATGTCCCAAGTGTGAAATTACTACTTTCAGAACCGAGAATGTCCCAAGTTGATGTTCGAATAATAGGTCGAGATGGAAAGACACGCTGGTTCCAAGAACATACCCCAATTGCCGATGCGCTTCGAAAGAGACAAGTTTCTCAGGCTGCGATGTTTATCATGACTCTGCCAAATGCTACTGAAGCAGTTGCAGAAGTCGCTGAGCGCATCATCTTTCAATAACAACTTATAGTAAAATTAAGTGTTATTCTAACGGACCTTAGAGCAAGAACTGGGTATCAAGAAAAGATCTACAAGCCACCATAATCCCAAACCTTGGAAACTAATTAAAGAAAGCAGCCAAATTCCAATTCCTCTGCCAATGTATAGGTGGTGTATACCTATCCACCCTAGGAAAAACCAAATGACATAGGCTAAAAGAGCACTAGGATTGTTTCCCGCCATCGCTTGCTGTACGACAACGACTGGTTGAGCTGCCATTGGGGCGGCAACAGCAGGTGTTCCCATCATTGGGGCACCCATTACTGGAACAGGTGCTGGTGCAGGTGCTGGTGCAGGCGCGGGGGCGCCTGCTACCGGGACAAATCCAGGAAAGTGCTGTTGTGTATACTGCGTTGCACCTTCAGGCGCATGTCCCTGTGCAATAAGTCCGTCATAGTACGTTTGTGCTTCACTCATGTGTCATTCCCGACTTTTGCCAATGTCTAACTACATTTTAAGCCATCCCACCCGATTTATCAGATTTCAACCAGTTTGCCCTTTTTTTATTTTTTATAGGTGCACCATGAAATGCCATACCCTCCAATTCGCTTAATTTTCAAAACATCCCATAGGTAATAGTGAAAAGGGGGACTCAGGTCGCCCGTCAAGAACAGATGATGACTCTGTTCTACTTCCTAAGGTGAAAAAAATGCACCAACATTTGAAAGATGTTTATGATAAGGTATTGCAAAGAGACCCGGACCAACCTGAATTCCATCAGGCTGTACTGGAAGTCTTGGAAAGTCTGAGTCCAGTAGTGGAAGCCCGACCAGAACTGGTTGAGGCGAATATTTTCCATCGTATGTGTGAACCAGAGCGTTTGATTCAGTTCCGCGTTCCATGGGCTGACGATGAGGCTAAGATACAGGTTAACCGCGGTTTCCGCATTCAATTCAATGGGGCAATTGGTCCTTACAAGGGTGGTCTAAGATTTCACCCAACAGTAAATCTCTCAATTCTCAAGTTTTTGGCATTTGAACAAACCTTCAAGAACAGTTTAACAGGTCTTCCAATGGGTGGAGGAAAAGGTGGTTCGGACTTCAACCCAAAGGGTAAGTCTGACAATGAAGTGATGAGTTTTTGCCAGTCATTCATGACTGAATTAGCGCGCCATATTGGTGCAGACACTGACGTACCTGCTGGTGACATTGGAGTTGGCGGTCGAGAAATTGGTTACCTGTTTGGTATGTACAAGAAACTTCGCAATGAGTTCACCGGAGTATTGACTGGCAAGGGCTTGTCGTATGGTGGTTCTCTTGTCCGTCCAGAAGCAACAGGTTATGGGTTAGTTTACTTCACCCGTGAGATGTTGGCAGTTACAGGAGAATCTTTTGAAGGAAAAACAGTAGCAATTTCGGGTTCTGGGAATGTGGCGCAATACGCTTGCGAAAAGGTCACTCAACTCGGTGGAACAGTGGTCACTCTTTCAGATAGTAGTGGATTCATACATGACCCTGATGGGGTTGACACTGACGAACTTTCTTGGATTATGGATCTCAAGAATGTTAAGCGTGGCCGAATCAAGGATTATGCTGCACACCGAGGCTACAATTACACGGAGCGTGATAAGTCATTAGATTACAATCAAATTTGGCAAATCCCAGTTGACATCGCACTTCCATGTGCAACTCAAAATGAGTTGAATGGTAAAGATGCACAACATTTGGTTGATAATGGAGTCAGGTTCGTTGTAGAGGGTGCAAATATGCCATGTACCCCAGAGGCTGTAGACGTGTTCCAATCAAGCAATGTAAAATTCGCACCTGGAAAAGCTTCCAATGCTGGAGGAGTGGCAACTTCTGGACTGGAGATGAGCCAGAATAGCCAGAGAGTTCCTTGGGTTCGTGAAGAGGTTGACGCACGACTAGACGCAATTATGGTGGGGATTCACCAAAAGGCGTACGACACTGCCAAAAAGTATGGTCAAGAGGACAATTATCTGTTCGGGGCTAATATTGCTGGGTTCGAAAAGGTCGCTGATGCAATGCTTGCTCAGGGTACTTGGGGCTGAAATTCCTAAAGTATGACCCAATGCTATCAGTTGGATGGGTACCCAATGTTTAGTCAGATGGCAGTAGGAGCAATGTGGTCATCATCTTTATCAGAATCAAATGTAATTCTACTCCATACACCTGACATTAGTTCACTGTGGTGGTC
>Ga0209402_10002678_pt1 | contig 17556 bp, 13 predicted proteins | sample ArcticOcean_MG_C_3_FD_187437 | JGI IMG/M metagenome (GOLD analysis project Ga0209402, IMG submission 187437) | Marine microbial communities from western Arctic Ocean - ArcticOcean_MG_CB8_126 (SPAdes) (version 2) | ecosystem: Environmental > Aquatic > Marine > Oceanic | place: Arctic Ocean... | reverse complement strand
TGGTGCTGGTGATCCTCCTCCGCCACTTGGTGCTGGTGATCCTCCTCCGCCACTTGGTGCTGGTGATCCTCCTCCGCCACTTGGTGCTGGTGATCCTCCGCCGCCACTTGGTGCTGGTGATCCTCCGCCGCCGCCATGTCCGTGAACTAATTGTTCATTATCAGAACCCAATCCATCTGCTGAAATAGGTCCTGTAACAGTTAAAGTAAATAATAATGCTATTGCTATAATAATATTTGTTGGATTCATTTAAGTCTCCTAAGATTGTAATTGTATATAATATTGTTTGTAAAATTCATTTATGGAGTACATGTAAATCCATCTAAGATTCTTTTGAATCGAATTTGAACTACGGCTCCATTTTCTCCTGTAGCAGTTAATGAAAATACTTTATCTGCCCCACATCTCCATGCTCCTATTATTCCGCCGGCTTGAGTGTCATCAGTATCAGATTTAGTAACAAAAGCAATATATTTAGAATCAATATTATCTACTTTGCTTTGACCCTCGTTGATTGGCGAAAATGTTATTCCAGGTTGAGATCCCGATAAAGCTGTATAACTATCAGAAAGAAATGCCTCAATATTTGTCTCAGAATCTTTTAACCATAATAAAATGGAATTAGCACCATCATATTCAAAAAATATAATTCCCTCATCAACAGAAGCATTTTGTTCTGCCAACCCAGCTTTCTCTATAGCTATTTCTCCGTCTAATACCATATTGAAACCATAAGAATTCAGTATTGTAGTTGGCATAGTTGATACTTGGGTTGGTGTTGGTGCCGGAGTTGGTGCCGGAGTTGGTGCCGGAGTTGGTGCCGGAGTTGGTGCCGGAGTTGGTGCCGGAGTTGGGGTTGGTGCAGGGGTTGGTGCAGGAGTTGGTGCCGGGGTTGTTTCGTTAACAACTTCCGAGCTACCTCCGCCGCAAGCAAAAGCAAATAACATGCTCATCGAACCAATGATAAAAAAGATTTTTAATTTGTTTGATATTTTCATAGGATTATATACATTTAGATAATTAATTTATCAAGCAATTCTACTCCTATTTTTGTGCTTAATCAATTTTTATGATTAAGCTTTATTTATATCAATTCAGCAATCAGTTCTATTATATGCTTCGGGGTTGCATCTGTTCCGTGTATAACTTGTTCTCTACACGAAACTCCAGAAGCAACAACAAGAACATTTTCTTTTGACTTATTTATCTTAGGAAATAGGTGTCTTTTTGCTAAATCCATAGAAATTTTATATTTATCCTTAAAATATCCAAAAGATCCCGCCATACCACAACAACCATTCTCTAATAATTCAAAATTCTTAAATTTAAATTGATTCAATAGTTCTTTCAAGTCATTATTGCCCAATAAGGATTGTTGGTGACAATGAGGTTGAATTATCAATTTGCTATATTTAGGTTGTTTAAAATCGAATGTTTCCCATATTTTATTTTTTGTAAGAAATTCATCAATAATGTAAGTATTAGATTTGATTTTTTCTGCTTTTTCTTTGTATTCATCGTCTAAGAGGTCAAGGAAATCACTTTTGAATCCTAGTATACAACTTGGCTCTATCCCTACTATATCTATTCCTTTTTTAACATATTCATATAATAAATCGATATTATATTTTACATTTAATTTAGCTTTGTCTATTTGACCTGTAGATAGCATCGGTCTTCCACAACATTTCGTATTGTCAGGGACCAGAACATTATATCCTGCTTTATTTAATACTTTATTGATGGCCAATCCTATTTCCGGATTTTGGTAATTATTGAAAGTATCAGGGAATAGAACTACAGATTTACCATATGTTTGTGTAACAAAGTCCTTAGAAAATGAAACAAGGCTTCTCTTTGCAAATTTTGGTAATTTTCTTCTAGAATCAATTCCAAAAAATAACTCTAAAAATTTTCTAGTAACAAACAAATTTGATATGATATTTGTAAAAAACGATGTCGCAGATCCTATCTTGCTCATTAAGTTTATATTCGCAATTATTTTTTGAGAAATAGGTAATTTATTATGTTTATAATACTGATAGAGATATTCGTATTTTAATTTGGACATATCTACATTTGATGGGCATTCAGATTTGCACGCCTTGCATTCTAAGCAAAGATCTAATATCCTAAATAAATTTTTATCCTTCCATTTAGAATTAGATAATTGTCCAGACATCAAACCTCTTAGAGCATTTGCTCTTCCTCTCGTCGATAGTTCTTCATCCCTTGTAACCATATATGATGGGCACATCACTCCCGATGTGACTTTTCTACATGCTGCTTGACCGTTACACATTTCAATCGCAGAAGAAAATCCTAATTCTTTATCAAAATTAAATCCTGTTGTAATAGCATCTGTTTTGTAATTTGGGTTAATTCTTAAGTTTTCATCAATATCTTGCGAATCCACAATTTTACCAGGATTCATTAATTTGTATGGATCAAAACTATCTTTAAGTAATTTAAAAGCAGAATAAATTTTATCTCCAAACATTTTTTTATTCCAATAACTCCTAACGAGTCCATCTCCGTGCTCTCCGCTTATAGAGCCTCCATATTTTATAACTAAATCTGTAATTTCATTAGAAATAGACTTCATTTTAAGAACTTCTTTTTTAGATTTCAAATTTATCAGAGGTCTGATATGCATACATCCAACACTTGCATGACCATAATATCCTGCAGTAGTATCATGTGCTCGAACTATTTCATCAAAATCTTTTACAAATTCAGGTAAAACTTTAGGGTCAACAGCAGTGTCCTCTACAAACGGAATAGCTTTGAAATCTCCTGGTGAACTCATCATTAATCCCAATCCTGCTTTTCTAATATTCCACACATTTTGCTGATCGGTAATGCTATATAAAATTTTAGTGGAGTAACCATATTTTTGTTTGTCCAAATCGATTTTCAATTTTTCTAGTTTATCTCTTAGTTCATTCTTGTTATTTGCTATCATTTCTACAGCCAATATTGATTCAGGATCTCCGTCAATAAATGTCATCATCCTTGAATATTCCAAATTGTTTTTTGCCTGTCTTAAAATCATACTGCCAATATGTTCTACAGCCGAAGGATTATGTTCTAAGATCTGAACTGTTGCTTCCATAGATGAAATCAAATCATCAAAATGGACTAGAGCTAATCCAACAAATTTAGGTTTGTCGTGTACTAAAATCTTAGCTTTCGAAAAAGCAACCAAAGTTCCCTCTGATCCTACAACAAATTTTGCGGAATTAAAATTATCAATGTTTACAAGTTCATCTAAATTATAACCCGATACCCTTCTTTGGATAGAAGGATATTTTTTTTGAATTTCCGGAATGTAATTTTGTCTTATAGATTTAAGTGTTTCTAATATAATACCCTCTTGCCCAGGTAAAGTTTTTTCAAAATAAGAAGAGCCTTCAAATCCTAATTTCAAATTATTACCACCAGCAGTATATGCATTCAACTCCAATACATTATCTATAGTTTTTCCATAAAGTAGTGAATGCGCTCCACATGAATTATTTCCTATAGCACCTCCGATATTTCCTCTATTACTCGTACTAGGGTCAGGGCCGAATATCTTCCCTTCTTTAGACATATATTGATTTAATTCATCTAGGATTATTCCAGGTTGAACTTCAATCCAGTTTTCTTCTGGGTTATATTTTATAACTTTATTCATATGCATAGAGAAATCAATAATTATTCCGCTACCAACAGTAGCTCCTGCAAGACTTGTTCCGCCTCCTCTTGGAGTTATAGGGATATTGTTTTCAAAAGCATATTTCATAATTTTTTGAAGATCTTCATCATCTTTTGGAAAAGCAACAGCTTTTGGCACAATTTGATATATGCTAGCATCAGTGCTAAAAATCATTCTTGTTTTTTCATCAGTCCTAATTTCACCTGATATTTTATTATTCAGATTATGTTGAATATCGTTTTCAAATGATTTGATTTGTGTAATTGTATTAATTTTTATGCTCTCTAACAGAATTTACAAATTTTTTAATTTTGTACTTATCTTTTTTTTCATTAGTTTCTACTCCCGATGAAATATCAACAGCCCAAGGATTCATTGTATCTAGTATGTTAGTAATATTTTCCGAATTCAATCCTCCAGCTAAAAATACGTCATGTTTATCAATTATGTTTTGTGCAAGAGATAAATTAATCAATTCGCCAGAACCTCCGTAATATCCTTTTTTATACGTGTCAACAGATATCATGCCATTTCTTGATTTAACAAATTCGATTTCTTCAAATATTTTATCGAAAATAATATCTTCTTTTAATTTAATTTGTTTTATAAAAGGAATATCTAAATTATTCAAATATTCCTTGTTTTCATGCCCACATAATTGAACGTAATCAAGAGAAAAATCTGTAGCTATTTTTTTAACAACATCGATTGGTTGATCTGCAAACAATCCTACTAATTCAGGTGCATCAATCATGTTTTTAATAGTAGTAGATATAGATTCAGCTTCGGATAAAGTCACTTTTCTTCTAACATTCTCAACAAATATCATACCAAGATAATCAACACCAATTGATGAAGCAAATTTAGCATCTTCATTATTTTTCAATCCACAAATTTTTATCTTTGTCATATTATTTCAAATTCATTAATTCAATAATTTTATTATATGGATTAGGTGATGTGATAATTGATTCCCCAATTAATACAGCATTACATCCTTCATCTCTTAATTTTTGCATATCTTTTTTGGTATAAATACCACTTTCACTAATTTTAATTATATAATTAGGGATGCTATTAACAATATTTGATGTGGTATTAAGATCAACTTCAAAATTATTTAAATTTCTATTATTAACACCAATTATTTTCACTCCAGAATTCAACGCTTTGGATAGTTCGTCTTCTCCATGAATCTCTAACAAAACATCCAAATCCAAATCATATGATATATTTACAAATTCCTTTAGTGTTTTTTCATCTAGTAAGCTAGCAATTAGTAAAATAGCGTCAGCATTGAAATATTTAGATTCATAAATTTGATATTCATCAATAATAAAATCTTTTCTTAATATAGGAGTAGAATTATATTCGTTCAATTTTTTAATATTATTTATATTATTTATAGAACCATTAAAAAAATTTTTCTCTGTGACAACTGATATAGCATTAACATTTGCATCTAGGTAATTTTTTGCTAAACATAAAAAATCTTTGTCTTTCATCAATTTGCCCTTACTTGGTGAAGTGTCTTTAATCTCTGCTATCAAACTCAAATAATCATTGTTTAATGAATCATAAAGGCTAAGTGACTTAATATCTAAGCTTGATTTTTTCTTTAATGTTTCAATAGACAATATTTTTTTCCGTTCTACTAGATCTATTTTAATTTTATTTACTATTTTTTCGAGTATATTCATTCAAAAATTACTTGAGAGATTATTTATTAATTGTGCTGCACTTCCATTTTTAATATTATTTTTAGAAATTTCAATTCCTGATTTGATATCTTTTGATTTGCCTGCAATATACAATCCTAATCCTGCGTTAAGTGCTATACAGTCTAATAACTCATAATTATCACCTTCAAATAATTCAATAATTTTCAATGCGCTTTGTTGAGGAGAATTTACAATTAATTTTTCTATTGGAATTTTACCAAGTCCAAATTGATCAGGGTTTATTTTATATTCTTTTAAAGAAGCAGTTGATGAAGCAAGGCTTCCTAGCTTACTAGGAACATTCTCTTTTGCTGAGCCTGGTCTGATTTCCCATACATACGTATCACCAAAAATACTTGCTTCGTCTAATCCTTCCATCCCATGAACTACTAATGCTGTTTTATTTAATATTCGAAGCGCATTAGATATTTTATTTCCAGTATCAATATCAGAAACTCCTATCAGCAAATACTTAGAATTTGCTGGATTTGTAAGAGGGCCAAGATTATTAAATATAGTTTTGAAACCTAATTCTTTTCTTGTTGGCATAGCATATTTCATGGATGGATGAAAATTTTGGGCAAACATAAAAGAAAAATTGTACTTGTCTAACATCTCTAGAGATTTATTAATATCTACATTTATATTTATGTTTAAGGCTTCTAAAACATCTGCACTACCTGTACTTCCAGAAGCTGCTCTATTTCCATGTTTGGCTACTTTTACTCCAGAACAAGCTGCAACAAGAGCTGCCGTAGTAGACACATTAAATGTTGACAGCTTATCTCCTCCTGTTCCAACTATATCTAAGCAGTCATAGTTAGTTTCTAATCTTAAAGCTTTCTCTTGCATAGATTTTGCCATCCCTGCTATTTCATCTTCCGATTCTCCTTTAATTGATAAAGAGGTAAGTATGGAAGAAAGTTTAATTTCAGATATTTTACCAGACATAATTTGATTCATAAGATCATAAGATTCATCAAATGAAAGATTGTTTTTATTTAGTAATTTATTAATTATTACATTGATATTTATCATGTCACAGATTTAAAAAGTTTAATAAAATTTTTTCTCCAAAATCAGTACCTATTGATTCGGGATGAAATTGTATACCATACATAGGAAAAGTTTTATGTGAAATACCCATAACTAATTCATCTTCAGTCCATGCTATTTTTTCGAAATCTTTGTGTAAGGATTGTTCATTAATTATTAAAGAATGATATCGCATAGCATTGAAGGGATTTGGCACTCCATTGAATATTTCATTATCATTATGACTTATTAAAGAAGTTTTACCATGGAAAATCACGGGAGCTTTTTCTATTTCTGAATCAAAAGTATAACCTATAACTTGATGGCCTAAGCAAATACCAAGTATAGGAGTGTTCGGCCCGAATTCTTTAATTACATCGCTACAAATACCTGAATTTTTAGGGTGTGAGGGGCCTGGAGAAATTATTATTTTATCTGGATTCAAATCACGAATTTCATCTAATGAAATACTATCATTTCTATACACAACAGTATCTTTGATATGATTGGCTACAATCTGATAAATGTTATAAGTAAAACTATCGTAATTATCTAATATTAATATCATTATATATATGGAAACTCCTCTTCCTCTGCAATTTCAATTGCTTTTATAACTGCTTGAGCCTTATGTAAATGTTCTTCAAATTCTAATTTCGGAATACTATCGTATACAATTCCTCCACCAGATTGTACGGATGCTATTCCATTTTTAATTAGTAATGTTCTAAGTGTTATGCAAACCTCTATATTGCCAAAGAAATCAAACAATCCTAAAGCTCCTGCGTAGGGTCCTCTTTTGTCATTCTCTAAATCAGATATGATTTGCATTGCCCTAATTTTCGGCGCTCCTGACACAGTTCCTGCTGGGAAACATGCTTTGAAAACCTCTAAAGCTGAAACATCTTTTCTTTTTTTTCCAGTAACTTTAGATACTATATGCATAACATGTGAGAATTTTTTGATATCCATATATTCAACAACTTCTACCGATCCAGGTTCACTAACTCTTCCTACATCATTTCGAGCTAAATCTAACAACATGATATGTTCAGCATTTTCTTTTGGGTCTGATAACAATTCATGTTCGATTTCTATATCTTCATCAACTGTATCACCTCTTCTTCTAGTTCCAGCGATCGGAACAGAGGTAATAGTTTGATCCTCTACTTGAACAAGTAATTCAGGAGATGCTCCTACCACATAATGATCATCTAAGTCCATGTAATACATAAATGGAGATGGGTTTAGAGATCTCAAAGCGCGGTAAATCATAAATGGGTGTGCAGAAGTTTTTTTGGAAATTCTTCTTGAAAAAACAGCTTGAATTATTTCACCTTCTTCAATATATTTTTTGATTTTCTTAACATTGTTTTCAAAATCATCTTTTGAAATATTCTCCTTTGAATTAAATTCATTAGTTTCAGATGATTTTGTATAGACTTTTGATTTTTCTGAATTCAATCTATTTTGAATTTCATCAATTTTTTTATATGCCAAATCGTATACTTCTCTACTAGAACCTTTAGAACAATCTGCGTAAGAAACTATATATAACTTATGTTTCAAATGATCATACACAAGAAAATCTGTAACAAATAAAAAACATGCTTCTGGTAAGTCTAATCCATTATTATCAGGCAATTCTATTCCATCAAAATATTTCACAGAATCATAAGACACATATCCTACTAAACCTCCAAAAAATCTCTCCAACCATTCTGGTTTAATTATATTAATGTCAAGGAGCTCAGAAATTAAGTTTATTGGGTTATCATCAAATAAAGCAGATTTCTCATACCCTCCTAACCCTATAAAACTGTATCTACCAATAGTTTCTCCACCTTCAATACTTTCCAATAAAAATGAATTTTTTCCGCTAGATACTTTCAAAAAAATTGACACAGGTGTTTCTAGGTCTAAATATAATTCTCTACCCAGTGCTATATAACTTTTGTGGTCAAATTTTGAATTAAATTCCTCAAAATCTACTATGTTTTTCATTTATATAAAGCCCATCTTTTCTTTCATTTCAGATACTTTAGGTTCTGAAATAGTTCTTGCATTTTCAGCTCCAAATTCTAATAATTTATCCAATTCTTGAGGATCACTTATATATTCTTTATATTTCGCACGAATCGGGGTGATTATTCCCAATACTAATTCAGCTACACTTTCTTTTAATACGCCATAGCCTTTTGCATTTTCAAAATCTTTTTCAATTTGCATCGAAGATTTACCAGTTATAACTTTATAAATACCAAGCAAATTATTTACGCCTGCATTTTCTTTGTCATTTGAAAAAACAATTTGATTTCCTGAGTCAGTGACAGCTCTTTTAATTGTTTTTACTATTCTATTATCGTCATCAAGTAATCCTACAACACCACTTTCGTCCTCATCAAAACTTTTAGACATTTTTGATAAAGGATTACTTAAATTCATAACACGAGCGCCTACTGAAGGAATAATTGGTTCTGGTAAAACAAATGTTTCTCCAAAAAGATTGTTGAATCTTTGAGCTATATCTCTTGCTAGCTCAACATGTTGCTTTTGATCTTCTCCTACAGGTACTTCGTTTGCATCATATAAAATAATATCTCCAGTTTGTAAAACCGGATAATTTAGTAAGGCAGCTGAAATGCTATTTAATTTTTCTTTTTTATCTTTATATTGAGTCATTCTCTCAAGCCAACCAATAGGCGTTACACAATTCAATAACCAACATGCTTCTGCATGAGCTCTTACCTGACTTTGAATAAAAACTGTTGATTTATTTGGATCTAAGCCACAAGCAAATAACATTGCTGCCAAGCTTCTAATATTATCTCTTAATTCTTTTGCATCTCTCAAAATAGTATGAGCATGCAAGTCAACTATACAATAAAAGTTCTCTTTTTCTTTGCCTTGATTCTCAACCCATTGTTTCACAGCACCAAGATAATTACCTAAATGCATGTCTCCAGAAGGTTGTATTCCGCTGAATACTCTAATATTTTTCATTTTATCAATCTATTTTTAAATAAAAAAACCGTCCTCAAAGGGACGGTAATACCGCGGTGCCACCCTAATTACTATTAAATTAGTCACTCTTTTATTTCTAGCTTACAGGTCCATTCTATACTTATGTATTAATTTGGATCTCAACTAGTATTTCACTATCCAAAATTCTCTCGATAATACATTGTTAAATATATACTATTCTGATCATCGCTATTTTATATATTTAATCAAAAGTATAGTAGCCATATTTTTTTATGTCAATTATGATTGATCTAAATTAATTTATTAGATAAAGAAAACTCAATTTCAAAGGCGATTTAATGAATATATTGGATGGATTAAAAGTAGTAGATTGTACTCAAATTTTAGCTGGGCCTTTCTGTACTATGATGCTTGGAGACATGGGAGCTGAGATTACAAAAGTAGAAAAACCAAATGGAGGAGATGATATAAGAAGATTTGGACCACCTTTCATAGATGGAGAATCTGCAGCTTTCCTGATGATTAACAGAAATAAAAAAAGTATAGCTTTAAATATGAAAGACCCAAAGGGGTTAAAAATACTCAAAGAACTAATCAAAGATGCTGATGTTTTTATACAAAATTTCAGACCAGGTGCTCTAGAAAAAATGGGATTAGGATTTGATGATGTGATAAAAAACATAAATCCTAAAATAATTTATTGTAGTATATCTGGATTTGGATCTACTGGCCCATATAAAAACAGACCTGGATTCGATTTGATAGCACAAGGAATGTCAGGTTTAATGAGCCTTACAGGCACTCCTAATGGTGAGCCTGTAAAAATTGGGGTTCCTATATGTGACTTAAACGCTGGTGTATATGCAGCCCTCGGAATTCTTGCATCTTATATTAAAAGACTAAAAACTAATAAAGGGCAATTCGTAGAAACCTCACTTCTTGAATCAGGGCTTTCCTATACCATTTGGGAATCAGGAATATATTTCGCAACAAAAGAAGTGTCAAAACAAAGTGGAACTGCTCATAGGCTATCAGCACCATATCAATCATTTAAAACATCGGATGGATATATTAATATAGGCGCTGCAAATCAAGCAAATTGGGAAAAATTATGTAGTGCCCTAAAAAGAACAGATCTAAAAGAAAATAAAGAATTTATTGATAATGCATCTAGGATGAACAATATTAAAAAACTTGTAGATATATTAAATGTAGAATTCACAAACAAAACTACTTCTGAATGGGTAGAAATTCTGATAGAAAACGGAGTTCCATGCGGACCAATATTAAATATTGACGAAATATTAAATCATGACCAGATAAAAGAAAGAGAAATGATAATTGATATTAATCATACAAAGCTTGGGAAAATTCAAAATTTAAATTTCCCGATCAAATTTTCCGATTCTGAAAAAAGGACAATATTACCTCCACCACTACTTGGAGAACATAATGAAATGATTCTTAAAGATCTTGGTTATTCGAAAGATGACATACGATTATTTGAAAAAGAAAATGTAATTACTAGCTAATATCATGAAGCTCTTTCATACTGGATTTTGTATCCATTATTATCTACATAAACTTTGTTAATAAAATTTAATTTTAATTCATCTTTAGCTAATATTGAATCAAGGTTTATTTCATATTTAACGGATTCTTGTATCTGTTTGTAATGAGTTAAATATAATTTAAGTACATCAACACCGATTTTCCCTTTTGAAGTGTTAACCAAAGCATCTTTAAATAATTTCCGAGCATTAAGAACGGCATTATTTCTTTTAAGTTTTATCTTTTTTAAAATTGTCGGGAGTTTTTTTGTGTAATTCACTTTACGAGTTAAAAGATCTTTGTCAAATTTAGATATAAATTTTTTTTCGAAATTTTCCGCAGAAATCGAACTTGATTCACAATGGCCTGAATTTTGTTTTTTGGAGCATTTATAATATCTATATCTATTTTTATTTAAATTAGTATTATTGACATACCTAATCTTTTTTGTAACTCCTATCATCTTAGAGTCACAAAAACTACAATATAAAATACCCGATAATAAATAATTCTCCACATCTATACTAGTTCTAACAGGCCTACGAAGATATAATTTCTTTTGTGCTTCCATATAGATGTTAGTATGTATTGTATTAGGATGCGAATTAGGAATAGAAACACCAAATCTTTTAGAAGTCCCTATATAAACAGGATTTTTTACCAAATCATAAACAGTAGATATATTCCATAAATTATTCTTCTTTGTTTTATATTTTTTTTCATTTAAAATTTTAGTTATTTTTCGAATACCCAATTCTTGGTTAACATATAAATCAAAAATTTCTTTAACGATTGTTGATTCTTTCACATTAATAGTTAAATAACCATTAGAATTCAATTCGTACCCAAATGGTAATCTACCCATCCATTTACCCGTGGCAAATTTATTTTTCATTTTTGTAGAAATAAAAGATGACCATTGAACATTATCATTATTCTTGTATAGATATCTTTGTACAGTATCTTGGTATGGGTCTGGATTTTCTTCATCGACACACAATACTTTACATTTATAGTCTTCAAACCAAATTAAATTCTCAATGATTTCTTCGATAGATCGACCTAGATCAGAAGAATTTTTTATTACTACCAAATATTTTTTGTTATTTACTTTAATATCTTTGCGTAATTTTTCAAATTCGCTAAAAATAGATAATCTAGTCATACTATTATCAACATATGTTTCAATTTCAGTATGATCATTAAGATAACAATAATTTTTTAATATCTGATTATATTCATCTTTAAAATTTTTCCCATGTTTATTTTCATGTAAAAAATATCCAACTGCTTGCATTTGTATTGTTTTGTATTTGAATTGGTAAATATTTATTAGAACCTTTTACATGTAACAATTACAATTATTTCTAGGTATAATTTAATTAAAATTAATATCATAGCTTTTTCCAAATCAAATGAAAAATCTTTTACTATTTAACACACTTAGTAAAAAAATAGAAACATTTAAACCTATAGGCGAAACTGTAAAAATATATACGTGTGGACCTACAGTATACAGAGATGCTCACATAGGGAATATGCGAACTTATATTTTAGCTGATGTATTGAAAAAAACATTGAGTCATTTAGGGTATAAGGTTATTCATGTAAAAAATATCACAGACGTTGGTCACATGAGACAAGAAATGTTAGAACAAGGCGAAGACAAAATAGTTGCTGCAGCTATAAGAGAAGGAAAATCCGCAAAAGATATCGCCTCTAATTATACAGAGAAATTTTTTGCAGACGAAAAAAAATTGAACATTTCAAAAGCCGACTTCAATCCCAAAGCAACAGAACATATCGATGAAATGTTAAATATGATAGATAAACTGGTAAAAAAGAAAATTGCATATGTAAATAATGGTAATGTCTATTTTGATATTACAAAATTCAAAAACTATGGAAAATTATCTGGAAATATTGCGAATTTATCTACATTAAATAATAATGAAGAGATTGACCCAAGCAAATTAAATCCTAATGATTTTGCATTATGGAAATCTGCAGATAAAGACAGAGAATTGATTTGGGATAGTAAATATGGGCCAGGGTTTCCCGGTTGGCATATTGAATGTTCTGCTATGTCACAAAAATACCTCGGGGAACATTTTGACATACATACAGGAGGAGTAGACAATATTTTTCCTCATCATGAAGGAGAGATAGCTCAAAGTGAAAGCATTTTTAACAACAAACATGTGAATTACTGGATACACGGACAACACTTGTTGTCTGAAGGAATCAAAATGTCTAAATCAAAACAAAATGAGTATTTAATTTCTGATATTTTTGAAAGATCAATTGATCCTTTAGCTTTTAGATATCTATGCTTAATGACAAATTACAGAACAAAGTTAAATTTTACTTTTTCATCATTAAAATCAGCTCAAAAAGGCTTAAATAAGTTAAGACACAAATATTGGATTTTTAAAAGTTCAAATGAAAAAATCAATCAAAGCAAAACACATTCATGGTTAGAAAAAATTGATGACGAATTAATTAATAACCTAAATACTTCTAAAGTTCTTTCATTGCTGTGGAAATTAACAAAATCAGATCTTAACGGATCTGAAATATGTCATATATTTGAATACATAGACCCTATATTATGCCTAGATTTCAAAAAACATTATGAGGAAAAAAATAATCATACAATTCCGAATAAAGAATATAAAACAAGAAAAACGTTAAGAATAAATAAAGACTACATAAATTCAGATTCTATCAGATCAGATTCGAAAACTAATACAAAATTAAAGTACTACGATAACAAAAATGGTGACTACTCAGTAAAAAAACTATCAGAATATGAAAATTTTAACCATAACAAATATATTTCAGGATCTTTTGATATCAAATCTAATCTGTTTAGTATAAGTAAATTTGATTTATCAATAGGGATTGTAGTAGATGAATATATTGAAGATTTTGAAAGATGTATAGATTCAATAATAAAATTTATCCCTGAAAATTTAAGCTATGAAATATTAATAGCACTTAACGGTACTACAGATTTACAAAATCAAAATCTAAAAAACAGACACTCAAACAATCCAAATTTATTTTTCATTGCAATTGATCCCGTATGTGGAGCAGGATCAGTTCGAAATATATTAATTAAAAAAGCATTAGGTAAGAATATATTTTTAATAGATACTAGTTTAGAAATAACTGGGGATATTTTCAATTCTATTTTAATTGACCTGAAAAATATAAATATTGGTATGATAGGTCCATATGGGCTGAAAACCAATGATTTACAGCATTTTCACGAAATTTCCGAATCAAAAGAATATGTAGATGCGATTCAATTATATTTAATGGCTTTCAGAAGAGAAATTATTAACTCGTCTGGATTATTTAGAGAAAATTTCAGATTTTATAGAAATTTGGATATAGATTTTTCATTTCAAATCAAAAATGCTAAGTTAAAATTATTATCAAATCCTGATTTAGAAATAATAAGACATGACCATAGCGTATGGGAGAACACACATCCTAAAACTCGTGATGAATTAAGTAAAGATAACTACAAGAGATTTTTAGACAAATGGAAAGATTACAAACATTTGCTTAATAACGCAAAATGAAACTTTTAGTTAATGCTAAAATTTTTAGTTCTAAAAGGCCTCAATCTATATTAATCCAAAATGAAAAAATAATTTTCATAGGTGATTTCAAAGATATAAATATATCAAATGATTCATTAGAAATAATAGATTGTAAAAACAATTCAGTCTTACCTGGTTTCATCGATGGTCATTGTCATCCTTTTGAGACAATATCAAATTTAAGTAGTATAGATTTATCAAACGAATCATTCAGATCAAAAAATGATATATACAATTTTTTTAAAAATTTAAAATTTAACAAAGATCTCAAATTATTGAAATTCCATGGTTTTGAGCATAGATATTTAAATTCTGATTTAAGTTTAAAATTTTTTGATGACTTAAATATTAATATTCCATTAATAATTAAACATCGAACCGGCCATCTTATTTTTACGAATTCACTCGCAATGAAATATGCAAAATTAAATATAAAAAACCTGGAATATCCAATAAATTCTATGGAAATACACAAGAAATTTTCAGATTTATCTTCAGAAAATTTCGATTATAATTTAAAAATTTACAATAGTAATTTAATAAAATTTGGATATACCACAATAGTAGATGCGGGTGCATCAAATGATATTTTAAAGTTCAAAAAATATCAGGAATTAAAATCCGCGAAATCTCTATCTCCGAACATATGTTTTATGATTGGAAGTAATCACATAAATGAATTTCAAAATATAAATAATAACAAAGAATTATTTATTGGCCCAACCAAATTTATGATTAATGAATATCTTGATATTTTAGAAATAGAAAATTTACTAAAAAAACATTTGACTTACTCAAAAAACGATATCGCATTTCACGCAATAAGTTCAGAAATGATTTTCAAAATAATTCACATATTATATGAAAAATTATCAATACTCTTGTCTGATAGAAATATACGATTAGAGCATGCTACTGAGTTCATACCTGAATTTTATTTAAAATATCAATCAAAAAACTTATTTTTAATTTACAATCCAAATTTCATTTATGATCATGGTGATTTTTATATAGAGAATCAAGACGAATTTGAAATCGAAAGTTTATTTAATTTAGCTGAAAGCATGAATAAAGGATATAATGTCGGTCTTGGAACAGATGCCCCTTTCGGAAATTACAATCCGTTCAGAATGATTTTCACAGCGTTAAATAGAATCACAAAAAATAACAAAATAATTAAAAGTGAAACTACGATTAATATTGAAGATATATTAAAAGCGTTCTCTATAAATAATGCTAGGGCTTTAAATACAAATGGTACAACAGGGTCTGTTAATATAGGTAAAAATGCAGATTTAATCATACTGAACAATGATATTAACAGCTTGTGTGATGATTCAGAAATATTAAATACAAAAGTGATACATACCATAATCAACGGTAAATCAGAATATATAAGTTGCTGATTCTAATAAGATTTAATAGAATCAGCAACTTTATATAGAATGTTTTTTAATTCAACAGATTCAAATGTGGCCAAGGATATTTTAGATTTATTAATATATTCATTTCCTATTTCTAATGATTTAGTTATGAAACCCTTATCGTTCAAATATATTCTTAATTGATTAATATTTATTTTTTTGTTTTTCAAATTATACAAATATACAGGGTTATTTTTTCTGTCTTGTTCAAATGATAGAATTATAGGTAAGGTAAAAATCCCGTTTGAAATATCTAATCCAACATTTTTACCTGAACGATTATTTTTTTCAAGTTCTGTGAAATCTTTTATATCATCAAAAATTTGGAATGCATATCCTAAGTTTTTACCATAATTTTTAAGCATATCGGAATGATTTTTATCAAAACCTGCTAATTCTCCGCCAGACCAAGTTGCTGTTTCAAATAATGAAGCTGTTTTTTTTTCTATTCTATAAAAATATTTAGTCTTATCTTGCGTCAAATCATTCCTACTATTCATTTCATGCAATTGTCCCATCGACAAATCAACTATTGTATTAGCAAATTTATTTACAACATCAATATTTTTTGTTTCACAAACATACATTGCTGATTTCGCAAAAATAATGTCACCCATCATGACTGCCATGTCATTACCATACAAATTGTTAAACGACTTTTCCCCTCTCCTATGTGTAGCGTTATCTACGATGTCATCATGGATCAGGCTAGCAGTATGTAAAAGTTCAATGGCAATAGACATATTAACAATACTTGATTTGACTGTATCATTATAAGAAGGGGATAATTTCCCAATAAGTAGAGTCAAGATTGGTCTTAATAATTTTCCGTTTTTTGAAGTAGATGTAACTTCTTTGACTAATTTTGTAATATATTGATCATCGAAATCGATGTCTAACAATTTGTTTTTTACTAATTCAAATTCACTAGCAATTAGTTTATTTATACTATTTTTCAAAGGAATAGAAATTGGCAATTCATTCCTCTAATTTTTTAAACAATGGACCATTAAAATTAATTTGTTGACCACCAGGTAAGTCATTTTCAGACCATTCCCATTTTATGTCTTCATTCTTTTCAAACCCTAATACTTCATTAAGATTTACTGATGAGAAAGGTAAATAGGGAGTAAATAATACCTTTAAACAATTAATTGCTGTTAAGCATATCCAAATAACTTCAGCCGCTTTTTCTTTATCATTTTTCACTAATCTCCATGGCTCTTTTATGTCTATATATTTGTTGATACTAGCGGACAATTGCATGATTTGGGTCAAGCCTTTTCTAAGTTTAACGTCACTAATTTCATTTTTCACATTTTCAAGTGTTTGGTAACATTGATCCAAAATAAATTTCCCCTCATCATCAATGTTTTTAGCGTGCGGAACTTTTGAATCAAAATTTTTTACACAAATATTAACTACACGATTAACTAAATTTCCATAAGATGCTACCAATTCATGATTGTTTGATCGAATTAACTCGCTTAAGCTAAAATTAGTATCAGAATTTTCAGGTAAATTTG
>Ga0209402_10002675_pt1 | contig 17566 bp, 14 predicted proteins | sample ArcticOcean_MG_C_3_FD_187437 | JGI IMG/M metagenome (GOLD analysis project Ga0209402, IMG submission 187437) | Marine microbial communities from western Arctic Ocean - ArcticOcean_MG_CB8_126 (SPAdes) (version 2) | ecosystem: Environmental > Aquatic > Marine > Oceanic | place: Arctic Ocean... | reverse complement strand
AAGGCAAGCTTCCTAGCGACAAAGCGAAGACGTACCTGGAGAACCGACACAAGGAATCAATCGTCATCATCGGCATCGAGTCGGTACCGGGTCACAACAACCTGGACAACATCCTGGAAGTCGATGGAATCGATGGCATCTTCATCGGCCCGAACGACATGTCCACCTCTCTCGGCATCCCGGACGACTACTCAAACGAGAAGTACACCGACGTGCTGAAAGACATCATCGCCAAGTCCGCTGCGAAGGACATCCCGGTGATGATCCACCAGCAGACGATCGAGACATCCGAGGCGGCGATCAAGCTCGGGGCGCGCTTCATCATGCACTCATCGGACGCACGCCTGATGCAGACCGCCATGCAGGACCACATGAACCAGTTGCGTCAGATCGCCGGCGCTACCTCAGCCGACGGCGGCGATCACGTGGACGTCGCCTAATTAGCTTCCGACTCTTGAGAATCACGCGACAACGCAGCGGAAGGAATCAGGTATGGCCTGGAAACGAGTAGTGCTCGAGATCGGCATGGGCACTGACATCAGGGGACGGGACTACACGAAGGCTGCTGTCAGGGCGTTGCGAGACGCCCTGTGGCACAACTCGTTAAGTGCGGCCAACGCGCTTGGACTGGACGTCGACTCCATGCGGGTTGAGGTGACCATCGGCGTGACCCGGCCTGACCAGGTGGACAAGGACGCCGTTCTGGCCGTTCTTCCACACGGCACGGGCACGGTTAACGTCGTCGAGGGGGGTCTTGAGATCCTCAACGACGAAGGAACCGACGGCACCCTTATCGCAAGCGCAGCCGCAGTTGTGCGGCTAGATCTCCCGTAGGAGGACAACCATGGCACTGAAACGCGTGATCCTCGAGATGGGGACAGGTAACGATCTGCACGGCGGCGATTACACAAAGGCAGCGATACGCGCCGTCTTTGACGCCCTGCACCACAGTTCAATAGGTATTGCACGGGCCATCGATATCGATATCGAGACTATGAACGTCGAGGTAACCATCGGGGTCCAGCAACCAGACAAGGTCGACACGGATGCCGTCAAGGCAACGCTTCCGCACGGCCAGGTAACGGTCAATGCCGTCAAAGGCGGTATCGACATACCAGACGAGGCGGGGGGCGACATCGCCATCATCGCCAATGCAGCGGTCCAGGTACGCCTGGACCTGCCTTAGGGACATTCGCCGGGAGGGCCTGAAGAGCTGAGAAGCGCCTTCAGGCCCTTCTTGCAGATCCTTCTGCCAAACTGCGCGCTGCTATGGAGATCGCTGAATCTCTGACTAGGAAAGGCCCCAGATGACGAGTCCGACGCCCGTCCGCAGTTCGCTCAAGCCTTACGGCGTTCACCCGGTACAGCAGTATCTGGTGGATGCGGCGAACAAGTGGCCGACCAAGATCGCCGTGATCGACGGAGACCGACGGTTCACCTTTGGCGAGCTCAATGCTCACAGCGACCGCTTTGCTGCCGCTCTGGTCGATATGGGTGTCAAAAAGGGTGACCGTGTCGGGCTGATAGCACCCAACTGCGCCGAGTTTGAGATCGCGTTCTACGGCGTCCTCAAAACCGGGGGGACCGTAACCACAATCAACTCCGGATACCGTGAGCGAGAGATTGCTCACCAGTTGAACAACAGCAGCGCATCCATCCTGGTAGTGCACGAGTCTCTTCTGGAGATGGCAGAGGCGGCGAAACCGCTTCTGAACAACTCCCCGGAGATAATCGCCATCTACCCCGATGGCATCGACCCGACCTCGTTCTGGGCACGAATCGCTGCCGCTCCCGCAAAAGCACCAGAAGTAGAGATAGACCCGATGAACGACCTCGCCGTGTTGCCGTATTCCAGCGGAACGACGGGTCTTTCAAAGGGCGTGATGCTGACCCATCACAATCTGACCTCAAACGTGGAGCAGTTCATTAAGCGGCCGGGAGAGATAGCCGAACCACAGGCCGACGATGTGGTGCTGGTCCATCTGCCGCTATTTCACATCTACGGAATGAACGTGCTGATGAACCCGTGCATCGCCCTCGGGAACGCACAGGTCATGATGGGTCGCTTCGATATGGACCTGCTACTAGATCTACTTGAAAAACACAGCGTTACCGTTCTGTACACCGCTCCTCCTGTTCTCGTCGGGCTGGCGCAGTACCCGGGTGTGAAGGAACACGATCTGTCCGCCCTACGCTGCATGATGATCGGCGCAGCGCCCCTTTCTGCGGAGTTGCAGAACCGCGTCAAAGAAGTGATGAATGTACCCGCCATCCAGGGCTACGGGATGACGGAAACATCACCTGTTACCAACCTGGATCTCGTGGACTCAGAACTCAGCGAACCCGGATCCGTCGGACCACCTACGGCAGATACGGAACAGAAAATCGTCGATCTTGACTCCGGTACTACCGAGTTGCCGATCGGCGAAGAGGGCGAGTTGTTGATGCGCGGCCCACAGGTGATGAAGGGCTATTTCAACGACCCGGAAGCCACCGCAGATACCCTCACCGAGGACGGCTGGTTGCATACCGGCGACATCGCACGGATGGACGAGAACGGCATCGTGTGGATCGTGGACCGCAAGAAGGAACTGATCAAGTTCAGCGGCTTCCAGGTACCTCCCGCAGAGCTTGAGGGCCTGCTTCTAGAACACGACGGGGTTGCCGATTGCGCCGTGATCGCCAAGGCCGACGAGAGGTCGGGCGAGATTCCGAAGGCGTTTATCGTCCGCGCACCCGGATCGTCTGTAGAAGCCGAGGAGCTAATGAGCTTCGTCGCCGAACGCGTTGCCACGTTCAAACAGATACGGGAGGTCGAGTTTATCGATGTCATCCCGAAGAACCCGTCGGGCAAGATCCTCCGACGGATTCTGGTTGAACAGGAACGGGCTAAGGCTTAGTTCGGTAGTTATCCGCGGGCGTTAGCCCAGCGTGAAGACCTTGAACGCCTCGGCGTAGCGAACGCTTACCTTTGCGCCGGTACGGCCGCGCCACTCACGCATGCGGGCGTCGACCTCCGGGTACTGCACCTGGCTCTCGTGCGACTTTAGAGCTTCGACAGCTTTCTGCATGTCCACTTCTTCAAGTTCGTTAAAGAAGTCGGCACGGTCCGCACCGAGCATGACCCAGACTTCACGAACCTTGTGTGCCTCGAAGCCTTCGTCCAGGAGGTCCGGGTAGGTCAGCCGGTCGCGCGCCGTCGGGTAGACGGCTGAAAGTGCGGCCTCGCCAGCTGCCTGGTGATCCGGATGGCCGACGTATCCGGCCACTTCCAGGCTTCGAGTCGGGTTCTGGCAGATCAAGATGTCCGGCTTGTGCCGTCGAATCTCTCGAGCGATGGCTTTGCGAAGCGCGAGCGTGGGCTCAAGCTCGGAATCCGGGAAGGCCAGGAACTCGACCGTTTTCAGTCCGAGAACTTTTCCGGCCTCGATCTGTTCCTGTTTGCGCGTGGCGGCCAAAGATTCTTGTGTGTCTTTGGGATCATCGCTGCCCTTGCTTCCGTCTGTACACAGTACGTAGACGACCTCCAGCCCTTCTCGGACCAGCTTAGCTACGGAGCCTGAACATCCGTATTCGGCGTCGTCCGCATGCGCCACGACGACCATGGCTCGCTTGTAAGCGGGATCTGGATCAATAGCCCTGGACATTTAGATGCGACCTCCGCAGTGACGGGAACTTGTGTCCGTACCGCGCTCGTTTGTTTGAATACGTGAATGACGCGTTTAAACGCCGATTCAATAATGGTGCCGAAGAATCTTAACCCGGGGGCTTGAAACCTGGCAGGGCCGGATACCTGACGTGATTGGGGATCAGGGCCAAACCAGCGGATCGCCATCGTCACGCTTCTCGTGACGGATTTTGCTCCACACGGTCACGCCGCCTTCGCCCACGACCGTGAACTGGAAGTTCTCGTTGAACAGCGCTGTGTGGCGATCGATCCCCAGATAGGCAAGTTTGCGTCGACGGAAGCGTCTCAGTCGCATGCTGAGCGTTGAGACACCAGCGTAATCCGGCACGATCACCGATCCCGGAAGGATGTTAAAGGCCGAAGCCCAGCGCAGCGCCGATCCTGGTGAACGTTCACCAAACACGGACGCAGCAGATCCCGAAGCAGCGATGACGCCGTTTAGTTCGACCACGTTGCCGATCGCTATCCAGGCATGGCTGAACTGAAGTGTTTCGTGCAGATATTGAGCGTCGCCGTCCGTCAGGTAGATGACGTTGGCGTCTTCGATGCGCGCCGCCAGATCCTCGTCCATCGCCGAATCACGATCGACCACAGGGACGACGAAGGCCTCTGCGCCCATGTCGCTGAAATACGTCACACCGGCTTCCGCCAGCTTCAACGCAGCGACCGGGTCGCGACCGGCTGCAGTCGGCAAAATGGCGATGCGAGCGGGACCGATGACCTTGTCCAGCAAGATCCGGTCGACGTACTTCATCTCCGGTTCAAACTCGCCGCCGCCCACAAGTATTAGAAGGCCGTTCATGTGGTTGGCTCCCCACTGGCGTCCGATTGTTGTGACAGGAACTGTACGACCGACGGGCCGGCCAGCTCGCTTCGATCAAACGCTCCCGTATGGTCCACGTCAGGACAACATACGTAGTTAACATTTGGAATGGATGCGGCATCTTCTTCAACCCAAGGCATCATTCGATCATGCTCGCCGACGAACATGAGAGTTGGTATATCAAGCGATGGAAGGTCGTCTGCCACTCCGGTCCAATCGAGAAGACCCTCATCGGAGAGGGCGAGTGCTTCAGGGTCCGGGTCGGGAAGATGCTTCGATCCGTCTTCGTTAAGCCTCAGAACGCGTCTCAAGGCCCGGACGCTGCCCTTTCTCAGGGTTGCAGTGCGTTCTTTCATGTTGTTGGCCGTCAAACCTGTGGCACGGGCGTGCATGCCTCCAACGATCAGGCTACGAAGTCGCTCCGGGCTCTGAAACGCCATGCCAAGCGCAACCCGGCCGCCCAGTGAGAAGCCGAGCATGTCGAATCGCTCAGCACCGCCAGCTTCGGCGACTGCGATCACGTCGTCCATCCGCTCTTCCATCCGATACGCCTCGATATCGTGCGGCGTATCGCTCCTGCCGTGGCCAAGGATGTCGAACGAGATCACGCGTGACCGTTTCGCAAGCAAGTCGATCCAGCCTGAATCGACCCAGCTCTGCGCAGACTGCGCAAAGCCGTGGTGGATCAACAGAGGGAAACCCTCGCCCGCTACTTCGTAGTAGAGGCGACGGCCTGACGAGGTGACGTACGGCATCGTGAAAGGTTAACCGAAGGTCAGTCGAGAGGGCGGAGTTTTCACGGGGAGAGTAGACGGCAACTCACGCAACACCTGAAAGCTATTACAATTCCGCCCTCACGCTATTCCAAGCCTATGTTGGGACCATCTGGGCCAAGCGCCCACGGATAGGTCACCTAGCATCTGAAATCAGGATCACATCTCTGTGCTCAGGCGATTCTCGAAATATCTGAACAGGCGACCGTTTCTGGTTACGGGAATAGCAGTCGTGGCGATGGTGCTTGCCGCATGCAGTAGTTCTTCTTCAGAATCTCCGACCTCTCAACCCGTTTCGCAGCCGACGCCCCAACCGACGGCCACGCCACAACCAACGCCAACCCCGATCGCGATGCCGTCGACCCCAACACCCATCACGGTCCACCCAACGCCGACGCCGATCACGTTCCCAACACCCACGATTACGCTCGGAACGGCGGACCTGGTTGAGGCCACCGCTCCGTCCGTTGTCCACATCGGCGTGACGACCCCCGGAGGGACCGCAACCGGAACGGGGGTTGTGTTCGCAGACGGCGGGTTAATCATGACCAACCGACACGTCGTGCAGGACGCCCTCGAGATACGTGTATCGCTCGCAGATGGCCGGGTCCTTATTGGCGAGATCGTCGGACTTGATTCATCTATCGACATAGCCGTGGTCCGGGTTGGCGTGAACGACCTTGTAATCGCCGCTATCGGCGACTCCGATGCGATTCGCGTTGGCGAAGACGTGGTTGCGATAGGTCACGCACTTGATCTGCTGGGCGGACCTACCGTCAGCAAGGGTGTTATCAGTGCGCTGGACCGTTCTCTTGTGGACGGTACGGAAGTGCTTTCAGATCTGATCCAGACGGATGCCGCCATTAATCCCGGCAACAGTGGCGGCCCACTTCTAAACGTGAATGGCAAAGTCATTGGCATCAACACGGCCAAAATTCCGACCGGGGACGGCATCGGATTCGCCATCGAGATCAATACGGCGCACGAAGTTGCCCTGCGGCTGGTCGCACAAAGTGGCATCGAGCCGGGTTTCGTGGGTATCGGACCGCTCGACATCACGCCTACACTCGCCGATCAGTTGTCGCTGCCGGTTCTGAGGGGTGTGGGCGTATTGAGCGTCGTTCCGGGAAGTCCGGCCGATGGCGTTCTCCAGGTAGACGACATAATCATCCAACTCAACGACACGGCTATACCGGACACGCTAGCGCTGGAGCAGTTCTTGCGGGCGCATCCGTCAGGTGAGGTGGTCGTAATCACGTTCTTCAGGGGGAGCACGGGGCTTCTCACGAGCGATTTGACCCTTGGCGATAGACCCGGGTAACCAATATCCAAGACAACCAGTTATTCGAGCGAACAGACAATCACGTAATCAGGAATTGGGGAGTGCTCTATGAGTAAAGAACTTGCAGGAAAAGTAGCGATCGTCACAGGGGCCGGACGGCTTCGCGGTATCGGGCGAGCCTCGGCTGTTCGGTTGGCCGAGATGGGCGCGGACGTGGTTATCACCGGAACCGGCCGTAGCCCGGACGCATACCCGGACGACGAGAAGGCGATTGGCTGGCGCGATATCGAGTCTGTTGCAGATCAGGTTCGAGAACAGGGCCAGCGTGCGCTGCCGCTTGTGGTGGACGTCTCCAGTTCTGAGGACGTGGACAAGATGATCGCCGACACGATTAGCGAGTTCGGCCGCATCGACATCCTGATCAACAACGCAGCTTTCCGCCGTGGCGAGGACCGAGTAGCGGTCGTGGACCTGGAAGAAGACCTGTTCCGACGTGTCTTGGACATCAAGGTCGTCGGATCTTTCCTCTGCGCCAAGGCCGTTGCGAGGCACATGCTGGGCCGAAATGCCGACAGCGGCGCAATCATCAATCTGTCGTCGACGGCGGGTAAGCAGGGTGCAGCGAACACATCGGCGTACAACGCCGCGAACTTTGCCATCAACGGCTTCACGCAGGCCCTGGCGAAGGAGATGGCACCTCACGGGATCGTCGTAAACGGCGTGTGCCCGGGAGCTATCGAGACGGCCCGCATGGACATCCTTGGACGCGGGGAGTTCTGGCAGAACCTGGAGGCCGGTATCCCGATGGGTAGGGCAGGAACGGACGAAGAGGTCGCCGACCTGATCGGCTTCCTGTGCTCGGACCGGGCACGCTACATCACCGGCCAGAGCATCAACATCAACGGCGGCAGCGTCACCGCGCACTAACAGGCTCCAACGACGTTGCGTGCCAGCGGCATCTTTACCGGGTTCCGGGTAACGGGTAGCGTGTAGCCCCATTACCCGGCGTCCCGGATGCCTCCGAAATTGGCGTACGGAACGCCATCGTAGTTAGATACCCGGATAGACACCTCTGGGGGTTGTCCAAGTACTCTCGGGGATTTCCCGGCGAGTTCTGGAATACCCGGTGGGCTACACGGCTCCATATCGGTTACGTGTTACCCGTGTCAGGGCCCTGTCCCCCTTGTAATGACCTCTCGATTCACTTCGCCACGCACCCCAACCGCCCGACCGAGGCGTCTTCGCACGCTCTCGGATCGGCAGGTCGCGGCTTTGCGATTTCTTGGCGCCGGTCCGGAGTTCACGCCCTTCGCCGGTGAGATGACTCGCTGCATTGCGTACATGTGCCCGTGGGCCCATGCCTGCGATGCCGCAGCGGGTGTTCCTTCGGCCGTGGATCAACGTGCCTGTCATCGATTCCGCGGGGAGGATCACCGTCCTGACTCCGGCCTTAGCGAACACTCGGTCGATGTCCTTGCGGATCACCGTCAGACGGGGTTCGCGCTTGGCGATAAAACGATGACGATGCTGGACACGAATAGGCCAGACGGCCCTTCAAGCAACCTGAGGTCGAAACGCCCCAGGTATCCGGTTCGGCCCGCCTGACCGGCTAGGGCCTGCGGCCGATATCGACCGATCCGACGCTGACCAAAATTACTAGTTCGGCGTCGCCATCGCCAAGCGTTCCTGTGAGGTGACCGGCGTTACCGTCTGGCCCAAGCGCTTCGTTAGCGAAATCAAAATCGTTAGTGATTGACCCGGTGGTTACGGTCGCTTCTACCTCGATGCTGGCGTCCTCAGCAATCATGACGCTCACATCCCCGGTACCGGTCTCGAACTCGTTAGTTCCAACCGCGGTTAAGTCGCCAGCAAAGGTGATAGATCCGACGCCAGTAGTGAATCGGAACGAGCCAGATCCATCGGAAATGCTGACGTCGCCCGAGCCTGCACCTCCAGAGAAATCACCCGTCACGTTGCGCAACACAACCACTCCGTTGCCTGCCGTGACGGTCCCACCGGCCGTGACGCCATCTACGTTCACGGCTCCGTTGGCGATGCCCACTTCGATCGCTGTGTTCAGAGGCACCGTAATGGTGAAATCAACCCGGCCCTCGGCGGTATCGCCGAAGAGGTTCCGGCTGTGATTCGTCAGAGACGTTGCCGTGACGACGTCGCCGTCGGCGCTAACTTCAAGCTCAACGTTGTCGGTACTGGTGCTGACGCTGTGAACCGTAATCGTGCCGTCAGGGCCGGTTTGTACGGTTACGTCGCCATTCTCCGCGCCAACCACGAGGCGGGGTGATGCCCCAACCTCAAACGTCAGCTCGGTAGTTTCGGTACCGCCAGCCCCACAGGCGACCGACAGTATCAACACAACCGTCAAAAGCCCGAGCCAGACATGACTCCCGGAACGCCAGAAGTTCCCAAATTCTAGGGCTCCCCAGATTCCGGGGGTCATATCTTTATGTCTCAGGTTGTTCACGGGGTGTTTAGGCAAAGTGGAGGGGCGTAAGTCTGAACGTCTTGCGATTCAGGCCTAGTTAAGCAGCGTCGCCACTGGTGCGAGGTTCTCCGGGTCCGGCTCAAGTTTGCCGACACCAGCCTCACGAACGACGGCGACAATCGCATCACAGAACGGCGTCGGTACGCCGGTCTTCCGGCCCTGCTCGGCTACAAAACCGTTCAGGAACTCGATCTCGGTCCGCCTGTGCTTAATCACATCCTGCAGGAACGATGCACGACCGGACACGCCCGAGTTCGCAGCTTGCTTGTCCATCTCGATATCAAGGTCTTCGATGTTCCGACCCTCGGCCGCGTCTACAAACATCTGCGCTGGGACGCCAAGCAAATTGTCGATTTTGTGGCCCAGTGACCGTCCAACACGGATGACCTCTGCGGCGACCTGTGTACCGATATCTCGAACCCCCGGGTTAGTACGAACCTTGTCAGAGGTGAGTCCGGTTATCCCGGCTAGCGGGTTCACCATGCAGTTGATGGCCAGCTTCGCCCAGCGTTCGCCGAACAGGTTGTCGGTGAAGTAGGTGCCGTCGGAGGCCCCTGAAACGATCTCTACCAGCTCACGCGCACGGGCCGTGTCGGAGCCGTCGTGCTCGCCGATCTTGTAGGCCAGCGGGTTCGTGTCGGTACGGAGTACGATGCCGGGCTCGTAGCAACCGGCGGCGATGGTGATTACGCACCCGAGCGTGTTCTCAACGCCTACGGTCTCCGCCAGGCGGTAGTCGTTGATGCCGTTCTGGAAGTCCACATACGCACCGTCCGACTTCAGGTAGCGGCGCATCAGGATGGCGGCCCACTCGGTGTCGTACGACTTCACCGCAACAAAAACATAATCGAACGGGTCGTCGATCGCCTGGAGTTCGTTGATATTGATGTAGTTGGCGGCTACGTTCACTTCGTCTTCACCGTGGCGGATTGTCAGGCCATTAGCCTTCACGGCAGCAACGTGCTCCGGCCACTGGTCAACGATCGTGACGTCGTGCCCGGCTTTGGTGAGCATCCCGCCTGTGTATCCACCAATTGCACCGCCGCCGATGATGCCGATCCGTGCGCTCATGTCTGACTCTCCTGTTGTTTCAGGTATTTGAAATGTTTCGGACGATTACGTTCGTTGGCCTGCCGGAATATAACTCAGGCCGGGGCGTACAGGTAGGTTTGATTCACCGGATGTCGTGACCGTACACCGCTGGCCGCTACGCGGATTGATCCAAAGTGAATTTGCCTCACGAAATGATGGCGGGACGGTTTGACGTCCGGCAGTTGATGCCGTCATCGATCCACTCACCCTTGACCAACACAAACGCGCCGCCGTCGGGAGTGACTTTACGAATGAACTCACCGTTCTCGTACGCGTCGTACGTCATCGACACGCGGTCATCCGACTCCGTCGTCATCACGACATTTCGGGCCTCAAAGCCATCGTACGTATAACCCTGGCGGAAGAAGTTGGATTCGGCCTGCTCGATGAATGTCTCCAGATCTCGGCGACTTCGGAAATCGATTGTGCAGGACTGGTAGATCGTGGTCCACTCGCCCTGGCTGATATGGGCGATTTCGTCCAGAAAGACCGCTTTGACCTGATCGCGCTCGACCACAGCCGGCGGCACCGTCGGTACTACGGTTTCAAACGGGCGAGGGGTCGGAGTGCCGATCGAAGTTTGTTTCCCGCAAGCGACTATCAGTATGAACATCGCAAACAGCGCCAGTAGTGCCGTGCGAGAAGGGACAGGCATGTTCTTGTGCGTGAACGGAATCATGTACATAGAGTCGCGCATTTTCGGTCAGTTCAGGGTGTCTTGAGCCTGATCCCCCGAGAATCAAGTGATTCTGGGCGAAATTAGGCGGATCAGGTACATCACGCCCGAAATACTCACTAAAACCTTGGACCGTGTTCGGTTCAAAATCGGCCCGTACGTTTAGAATTGCGGTCAGAACCCTCAAGAACTTCCTGTGCACCGTGATATTTACCATCCAGGAATTGGATCCGGTGTGTTGTCATGCGGACTCGTGATCTCGACTTAATCCCGATCAAGCAATTTCCAACGCATCCCAGAAAGAATTAGCACTGAACTACACAGACGCCGTCGCCCAGCTACTCTCGCTGGCCGATTTCGAGCGTAAGACGCGGGTCGGCGAGCCGCCTGATTTCCACCTCCGACGTATGGAGGTCCTTCTCGCGCGCCTTGGAAATCCGGAGAACGCCACGCCCACGATCCACGTCGCTGGCTCAAAGGGCAAAGGCAGCAGCTCCGCCATGATCGCTTCCGTTTTGAATGCCGCAGGTCTCAAAATTGGCCTGTTCACATCGCCGCATTTGCACCGAATGACGGAGCGGATACGGGTCGATAAGGAAGAGATTTCAAGCGAGCGATTCAGCGAACTCGTCGAAGACCTCTGGCCAGACGTCGAGGCGGTAGAACAACGCGGAGACGTCGGGGTTGTCAGCGTGTTTGAGATGCTCACGGCGATGGCATTCTTTGAGTTCCGCGCCGTTGGTGCCGATGTCCAGGTGATCGAGGTCGGCCTTGGAGGCCGATTGGACGCCACAAACCTTGTCACGCCGGACGTTGCGGTGATCACGCCCATCAGCCTGGATCACACGGCTGTCCTGGGCGACACGGTCCCAAAGATCGCATTCGAGAAGGCCGGAATCATCAAGCCCGGAGTTCCGGTAGTGGTAGGCAACCAGGCCCCTGCGGCACGTCCGGTGATCGAACAAGCGGCTCATGAACGTGATTCCAAAGTGACCTACGCACACGACCATCTGTCGATCGTCGAAGGCCCCCAGCAAGTGATCACAGCAGACGGTGATCGCGTGCAACGTTTGCGTCTCAAGAGCAGTTCACACAACTACGATCTGAAGTTACCGCTTGCCGGACCGCATCAGGTCGACAATGCGATGACTGCGGTTACTGCGTTAGAAATGTTTGCGGAGCAACGTGGCCTGACGATCAGCGCTGAACACGTCTCAAATGGCATCGCCTCTGTCCGATGGCCGGCGCGAGCCGAGGTGCTGACATCCCCGGATGACGCAGTCCAGATAATTGTGGACGGCGCACACAACAGTTCTTCTGCGGCCGCACTCATGGACACGCTGGAATCGCTGTTCCCATCTAGTAGCCGATCTGGCAACCAAACGATCCTTGTGTACGCCGGATCGGGCGGGCACGACTTTGCTGCAACGGCCCGGGAATTTTCCCGGCTTCAGCCGAAGGTGATCGTGACTCGGACACGCCACCCAAAGGCGGTTGCCGCTGAAACGGTGGCGGAAGCCCTTCGGCGCGATAATGTCTCGATTGCCGCGGTCACATCTGATGTTGCGAGTGCGTTGCGAGAGGCACGACTTATCGCATCTACCGGAGACGTGATCGTTGCTACCGGCTCGTTATTTGTAGCGGCCGAGGTACGAGAAACAATCCTTTCGATAGCGCCGGAAATATACCCGGACATGCGCGGCGAGATGATGCCGACTTACGAGGTAGCCAATCTCAATTCGCTCGTAGCAGACCAGTCAGCAGATCCCGGGGGCCGACCCGCCCCTGATGCATCTGATGGCACTCCGTAAACCTCCTCAAACCAAGAAATCGATTTTCAGGGCTCGGTGAGAACACGATGACGGACAGCAACGGAAGACGCAGAGTCGTAGTTACCGGGATCGGCGTCATTTCGGCTATCGGGCACGACGTTGATACGTTCTGGGACGCCCTCAAGATGGGGAAATCAGGCGTGACGCCGCTCCCGCTTGAGGATATCGACGACTATCCGTGCCGAATCGGCGCGACGGTCCAGGATTTTGACCCAACGGACTACATGGACCGCAAAGAGTCCCGCAGGCTGGCTCGATTCTCACAATTAGCTGTAGCTGCGGCGGCCGAGGCTTATGAATCGGCCGGGTTCGAACGGCTTGAAGGCGTGTCTGAAGAAGAGCGAACCCGTTTCGGCGTGCTTCTCGGGACTGGCATCGGCGGATATCCGGAGACAGAAGCAGCCGCCCGGGTCATGGTGAAGCGCAGCGGCACTCGTATTTCGCCCTACTACATCCCGATGATGCTGCCGAACATGGCGGCGGCCAACGTCAGCCGTGTTTACGGAGCCACCGGATATATCGGGACCACGATCACGGCGTGTGCTGCCGGTACGCAGGCACTTGGCGAGGCGGCCGAGGTGATACGGCGCGGTGGTGCTGACGTCATGGTGGCGGGTGGCGCAGAAGCCGGGATTTGTGAAATCGGACTAGGCGGGTTCTCCACGATCCACGCCCTGTCCACGAGCAGTAACGATGACCCGGAGAAGGCGAGCAGGCCTTTCGACGCTAATCGTGACGGGTTTGTTCCCGCCGAGGGTTCTGGACTGCTGATTTTGGAAGATCTTGAACATGCGCAGAACCGGGGCGCAACGATTCTCGGTGAGCTTGCGGGCTGGGGCGTGACTTCTGACGCTCATCACCTGGTCCACCCGCCGGAAGACGGCGCAGGGGCGGTACGAGCGATGCAGATGGCGTTGAACGATGCAGGGATCGGTCCGGGTGATGTTGATTACATCAACGCCCACGGCACCTCCACGCCGGTAAACGATGCCGCCGAGACGCAGGCCATCAAGACCGTGTTCGGTGAGCACGCGGCGGCGACTCCTATCAGTTCGACCAAGTCGATGATCGGCCACTCACTTGGCGCTTCCGGTGGACTTGAAGCAGCGGCGGCGATCCGAACGATTCGTGACGGGGTAATTCACCCGACGATCAATTACGAAAACCCGGACCCGGCCTGCGATCTGGACTACGTGCCAAACGTAGCCCGAAAAGCGGACGTCAAGACGGTCATATCCAACAGCTTCGGCTTCGGCGGGCAGAACGCCTGTGTCGTGCTCCGGAAGTTTGCTGAGTAACTTGTACCTGCGTCGGCGATCTGAAGAACAACGAATGGGAATAGCGGGCGGAGAACGGTCTTGACGTCCCCCTCCAGCGTCTGCGCCGAATGCGGTGCTCACCACGCGCCAGGTGCTAACTATTGCCGAGAATGTGGCGCACCGGTGCCAGAAGATTCGAAAGTACCGGCGGAGTCGAAAATTCTGTACGAAGCGGCCAGTTATTCTGAACCTCCTTCCGAGCCTGAACGGCCTGAACCAACTGCCCGGCCCGATCAGTACGGTTCCCAGGAGTCGACGATACCGTCCAGCAGCTCGGCCATTCCGGGCGAGTTGACCGGAATGGGGACTCGAACCGGCTCCTGGCTGATCAACAACGTCGCCGTTCAGATGATTGGCGGGATCCCTGTTATTGGTTGGGCGATATCTCTTGGCCTGTTCATATGGACGCTCGTGCTCTATCGACGTGGACAGGACGTTGGGGCGCGCTTACTGGGTATAAGGGTGGTCAGAGATACCGGTGAGGTTGCCGGTTTTTATCACATGTGGACCCGCGGTCTGGCGTCGATAATCAGCTTCCTCGCTATAGGCGTTGGCTTCTGGACCGCGTACTCAGACCCAGACAGACAGACCTGGCACGACAAGTGGATGCGGACGTATGTTGTTAAGGCCGGCTCGGAAGTAGATGACCTGCCGGGAACCAGTTCATCCGCAGCGGTCATGTGGTTCTGGCTCAGTCTTGTATTTGGAATAGGTCTTCTTATTACGGCGTTAGCTTTGGGTGTGTCTCTGGTTGACAGCTTCTAGGATATGAACGACACCGATCGCTCATGCCATGTCCGGGCACTTATCCACAACTTGTGGTGATAAGGCGCCTGTTCTCAACAACATTTAGGGGAATCTGGGTCTCGACGCGCGACCCGTCCACGGGCTATAGTCCCAGCACCCAGTGACAGTCGGGGCTTCCGCCGGGGGGTGGGCGGTTCCGCGCCTGGGAGTCCCTTTAATCGGCCGGTCGCCTGCCCGTCCGATCCTCTCGTACACATGGGTCGTACATACGGGTACGCAAAGCTCTTGGTCGCGCCTTGTTCACACATCTCCATAATCATTCCGAATATAGCCTTCTCGATGGGCTGAGTTCCGTCGAAGAAATGGCCCAGCGCGCCGCCGAACTCGGTCAGAACGCGCTAGCCCTCACCGACCACGGCGTGATGTATGGCGCTATCGATTTTTACCGCGCCTGCAAGGCCGTCGGAATCAAACCGATCATCGGCATGGAAGGCTATGTCGCGCAGAACAGTCGGCTGACCCGAAATCCGGTCGACCGATCCCCGTATCACATGACGGTGCTGGCCAAGAACGAGGTTGGCTACGGCAACTTGCTCAAACTCGCCAGCAAAGCGCAAATGGAAGGCTTCTACTACCGACCGCGCATGGACCGAGAGTTACTTGAAATGCACTCTGAGGGTCTCGTAATACTCTCCGGTTGTCTGTCTGGCGAGGTCGGCAGCCACATCGTCAAAGGCCAGATGGACAAGGCCCGGGAGACGGTCGACTGGTACCGGCAGGTGTTCGGCGACGACTACTACCTGGAAGTAATGTGGCACGAGAAGATTCCAGAGCAGCTCACAATGAACAAGGGCGTGTTCGAGCTGGCCGCGGAAACCGGGACGCCGCTGGTCGCCACAAACGATAACCACTACACGAACCCTTCGGATCACGAACTGCACGACATCCTACTGTGCATCCAGACCAATTCGCTGGTCTCGGATACGAAACGGATGAAGATGGAGGACCCGACCTTCTACCTTCGGTCCGAGGCCGAGATGGCTGCCCTGTTCCCGGAACACCCGGAGGCGATCTCAAACAGTGGACTGATCGCCGAGAAGACTGATCTTGAGATCGATTTCACGCAGAGTCGACTGCCCCGTTATCAAACGCCCAACGGCGAGCCCGCACTTGAATACGTGCGGACACTTTGCGAAGAGGGACTGAGGCAGCGCTACCCGAACGCCGACCAGGCCGTCTGGGACAGGCTCAACTACGAGATGGAGGTCATCGAGAGCACAGGCTTTCCGGACTACTTCCTCGTTGTCTGGGACATCGCTAACTTCGTCCATCGTGAGGGCATCGTATTTGGCGTACGCGGAAGCGCAGCCGCCAGCCTTGTGCTGTACTGTCTGGGCGTGACCGACATCGACCCACTTGCCACCCGACTCGTCTTCGAGCGTTTCCTGAACATGGAACGCCGCGAGATGCCTGACATTGACATGGACTTTCAGGACGACCGTCGTGAAGAGGTCATCCGATACTGCTTGGACAAGTACGGCGAAGGCCACGTGGCACAGATCGTCACTTTCGGCACGCTGGGCGCCAAGGCAGCGATCAGGGACGTGGGCCGGGCGCTTGGGACGGAACTCTCCGAGGTCGACCGCATTGCTCGACTGATCCCAAATACGCTCAAGATCACCCTGAAAGATGCGATCAAGGAAACGCCTGAGCTGCAGCAGACCGCTCGCGATGGCGGCGCCGGACAGCGATTGCTGGAGCTTGCGCAGGGGATCGAGGGAACGGTCCGTCACGCCAGCACGCACGCCGCCGGCGTGATGATCACAGAAGAGCCACTCACGGATTACGTACCATTGGCCCGCGCAACAGGCTCCGACCCGAATGCCGTTCCGACGACTCAGTATCCGATGAAACCGCTGGCTGACCTCGGCCTACTCAAGATGGACTTCCTGGGGCTCACCAACCTCACGATTCTTGACCGCTCCCTGAAGCTGATTGCCGAGATCCGGGGCGAAAAGCTGACCCTGCCAGACATCCCGGTGGATGACGCCGCCGCTTTCAAACTTCTCTCGTCTGGTGAGACGGCCGGTGTGTTCCAGCTTGAAGGCTCCGGGATGCGCCGCTACATCAAAGAGCTCAAGCCGAACTCTGTGATGGACGTAGCGGCCATGATCGCCCTGTATCGGCCGGGTCCGATGGAGTTCATCGGCGATTTCATCAACGCCAAGCACGGGCGAAAACAGATCACGTACCCGCACGACGATCTGCGAGACCTTCTTGAAGAGACGTACGGGATCGTCGTCTACCAGGACCAGGTGCTTCTGATCGCCCAGCGCTTCGGTGGATACACGCTTGGAGAGGCGGACATCCTTCGGAAGGCGATGGGCAAGAAGGACGCTGTTGTGATGGCGGCGGAGAGCGAAAAATTCATCAATGGCGGGATCGCCAACGGCTACTCGCCCGAACTCTCGCAGCAGATGTTCAACCTGATCGAGCCATTTGCCGGTTACGCATTCAACAAGGCGCACAGCGTCTGCTACGCCATGGTGTCGTACTGGACGGCGTATCTAAAAGCCAACTACACGGTTGAGTACATGGTAGCGTTCCTGGACGCCGCCACGGGCTCACCTGACAAGCTCACTGCCGCCATATCTGAGTGCAGGCGGCTTGGAATCGCAGTGCTGGCTCCGGATGTGAACCGTAGCGATGTCCGCTTCTCTGTCAACAGCAATGATGACGGGGTGGCCATCCGCTTTGGCATGGCCGCCGTCAAAAACGTTGGCGTGGGCGTCGTAGAGCCGATCATCGAAGAACGAAACGCCGATGGTCCG
>Ga0209402_10002667_pt1 | contig 17586 bp, 28 predicted proteins | sample ArcticOcean_MG_C_3_FD_187437 | JGI IMG/M metagenome (GOLD analysis project Ga0209402, IMG submission 187437) | Marine microbial communities from western Arctic Ocean - ArcticOcean_MG_CB8_126 (SPAdes) (version 2) | ecosystem: Environmental > Aquatic > Marine > Oceanic | place: Arctic Ocean... | reverse complement strand
GGCACCCGGTCGTTTGTTTTTGCCTTATCTGGGAAATCCCCTTAAGCAAGTATAGACCATATAGACCACTACCCTTGTCCACCCAGAGGACAAAAACGGCGGCTGCGTTGTGATTGCTAAGCAATCCTTTGGTGAAATATCGTTAGTTATCGTTTATCGTTGCGGACACTTTCGGACAGAATCCAAGGAATGTGACGCTGGATGTCCGGGGTCTTGGAACCTAACAAAAGTATAAATAGGTGCTGGCGTGGTAGGAAGGGTATGAGTCCTACGGCAACGTTTATGGAGGGCGATTGCTTAAAGCAATTGAAGAAGATCCCAGACGAGTCTGTGGATTCCTGTGTCACTGATCCACCCTACAATCTGTCATTCATGTCTGATAAGGGAGTGGCTTGGGATGCTGTTGGCAGCCCGCAGGGTTTTCAGAAGTGGTGTGCTGAGTGGGCTAAGGAAGTATTTAGGGTCTTGAAACCTGGAGGATATTTGATGAGTTTCGGAGGGTCTCGGACATTTCATAGACTGACGGCTGGCATCGAAGATGCTGGATTTGATATTCGAGATTGCTTTAGTTGGATTTATGGAACTGGTTTCCCATCAGGGAATCGGGACATGGGTAAAGCAGTAGGGGATTCATTCCAAGGTTATGGCACTCGGTTAAAGCCTGCTTGGGAACCTGCAATCATGGCTCGTAAGCCATTTAAGGGATCACTAACTGCTCATGTTAAGACCACAGGTTTAGGTGCTTTGAATATCGACGATAATCGAATCCCGATCGATGAAGTAGATGTGATAGATGAAGGGAACTACAAAGGTTCAACCTTTAGCAATAGAAATCCCAAGGCTACTGGTCGTGCTTACTTGCTGAAGAAAAATAGCAGATCGGATGAAGAGAACAATAAGATCTCAGCCCAAGCACAACTGGACTCGATTCGTCGGATGAATGAGATGGGTCGTTGGCCAGCCAATGTGATTTTTGATGAGGATGCTGCTAAAATCATGGATCAGCAATCTGTTGGTGCTGCTCGTTTCTTCTATCAACCCAAAGCCAGCAAAAAAGAACGGACGGTTAATAATCAAGTTAAGAATGTGCATCCAACAGTTAAGCCAGTAGAACTAATGAAGCATTTGATTAGTTTAGTTTGCCCTACTGAAACGGCATTAGGATATGTCCCTACTGTTTTAGATCCTTTTGCTGGAAGTGGATCCACAGCCTTGGCTGCCAAAGATTTAGAGATCCATAGTATCATGATTGAGATCGACTCAGCCTCTATGCAGATTGCTAAAGAAAGATACTTCGCATGGTAGTTTTATATAGTAGAACTGCGGAGAGAAAACCATGAGCCAATCTATGTCCGATCACCAGGATACTAATCATTTTTCCTATGAAAGATCGTGGGTGGAAATAGAGGCTATGCTCGATAAAGCAGAAAGGATGCTCAACCACCATAAGAGTGAGTTCTACAGGTATCAAAAACGCAAAGATACGCAGGGTAAGAAAAAGACCCTGCTTCATGCTCGCAACTATAAAGCATTAGAGGGTGTCTGTAAAACACTTCGCTGGACATTAGGTGACAAAAATGTTACGCATCCATTAAAGTAGAGAAAGCATATAAGGGTAGTGTCACTTAGTTAATGTATGGCTGGAAACTATATGGATCGAGTTGCAACGATGATTTCCGAAGGATGTTCGGTTAATGATTTGGCACAATACCTACATGATATTTTAGAAGTAGATTATGAGACAGCATTCATGCTGGCTGAAAACTATATGGGATTAGATACTGAGTTGCCTGATGATTACTAATCTATCAAGCGGACAAACCTAAATCAGTAAGAAGTCCAACAATAGAACCAATTGAGCCGGCGATAGCATTTAATTCACCATTAAGTGCTGCCAAGTCTATTGCATCACCACCAGCAGGGATGTTTCCGCCGGGATAAGCATTTGCAGTTCCTTGAACAACTGGTGGGGCTGCATAGAATCCAACAGAGGAACCATCGTGATTTAATGCACCGTCAATTTGCAGATCTGTAGTGACATGTGCACCTCCTGTAACTGTGAGGGTGCTTCCATCAAAAGTTAGATTGGCCTCACCATTAAGTGTAGTAGCGGCAGAATATGTCGCAATTCTATCATTAGCACCATTCGCTGTGGCAGTAATAGCGGCAGCCGCACCACTTGCAGCAGCAGTAATTCGCCCTTGTTGGTCAACCGTAATGTCGGCAGAAGTGTAAGCGGCTGGGGTTACTGCAGTATCCGTCAAATCTATATCAAGTGTTCCTGCGCCTCCTGTAATTGTAATGGTCGATCCTGTTGATGTCACGGTTGCTAATACTGGGTCTGCACCCGATGAACCAATCAATAATTGCCCATTTGCAGGTTGAGCAGTAGGTGTAATAATACCCGTTCCCGAACCTAAGAGGATTCCGCCATCAGTTAGTGTGGCTGCACCTGTTCCACCGTTGGCTACAATCAAGGTTCCTGCAACTGCAACAACGCCCGTAGTAGCCGCCGCAGGGGTCAAACCTGTTGTTCCGAATGCAATTGAGTCCACACCGCCGCCACCACCGCCTGTGGTGAGTGTGACCGTGCCACTACCATCATCAGTTAGAGTTCCATTAGATACTATAATTTTGTTAACATCAGTAACATCTGGAGATCCATCAACTTCAGTGACTTCGAGTCCTGATCCTACCTTTCCATGATAGATATTACCCATCAGTGAATCCCTCGCAAATAATCCATATCTTCTACTATTTCTTCTTCGCTAATGCTTGGTTGATCAGCAGTAACACAGGCTATACAGCGATATAGTCCTTGTTTATCTGTAGTTCCTGTGGCCAATGGTCCAATGTCACCACAAGCAGTGCATTCACAAAGTCCTTGTAGTCGCAAGTATTGTTCATAGTCTTCCTCGTCCTCATCCCGATCGGATTCGGCACGAACTTCTAAGTTTTGTTTGCCTGAATAATTGAGGGAGGCTTGATCAAAGTCTCCATGAATAGCACTGGAAGTTGCTAATTCAGAAGGACTGAAGGATCCAAGGCCAGTGTCTTTACCAATATCCATTAGTGCGCCTGCGCCTACATAGGGTGCCTCAAGATCGAGCCTTTCATTTTCAGTAATACTTATCCCAATAGTATGTGGGCTTTCACCATTTTCATAACCTGATTCAACAAAGGTTTCATATCTTTCCATTAACTCATCGGCTTTAGCCTTAGATTTACCTATACTAATCAAATAAGCATGAGTGTCGTTCCATAATGAACCATAATCACTATAATCAGTTAAGGTGTCTGATTCTGCACCCAATCTTGCTATGTCATAACAATGCTCACAAACTTTTACAATTGGACCGCTAATATGTTCTTCCCTCATTTCCACCAATTCTCCGCCTGCTTCTCCGCAATACTCACAAGCCTCAGAAGTTTCGGCAGAGTATCTTCCGAATTTCTGTTGGTAATGTTTATCGCAAAGGACAATCTCTCCATTTTTCAATACATGAACGGCTAAGTCACCACATACTGAACATTGTTTGGGTGGGGTTTGATACCCAACTCGGGGAGATTCCGCTTCAAGACTTTCACAGCAGGAAATGCACATTTCCTCATCAATATCATAATGATCATCACAAAACATCTCGTCACACCCAAGACAACGGGAACCATCCATTGAAGTATAAAACGGCTTTACACATACAGCACAGTCAGTCTCCTCCGATTCGGCTCCGAAGTTCGACTCATACGCTTTGATCAACATAGCCCGATGACTAATGGTTCCTGGACAATCATAGGCAATATGGTAATTGAAGTCTTCAGCATCTCCATGCCACGGGCATAAATCACACTTACTCACCATAGTAGGCAGCATGTCTGTGAATATGTTTGCTTCAAAGGATTCGGCATCATGCTTCTCAATACCTTGAGGGATCATTTCATCAACTTCTTCCCATTCTGGATGATCTGATTCATCCATAATCATGTCCAGGATTTCATCTTCGGTTCTTTCCTCAGTGAGTTTATCTGGCAGATCTGCAAAGTATCCTCTACGACCATAGACATCAAAGATGGCTTCCCATTCGGCATTATAGGAGTTATATTCCTCTGCAGACATTTGTTTGCCTTTAGGATTTTTGGAACTAAAGGTTTTACCTGCTGCCTTCACACTGAGAACACGATCTACAGGAATACTGCGGTATCCTGCTTTGTCTAAGTCGTAAACAGTGATCAACTTGTATTTCTGCAAGCGATTAGAGGGAGTTCCCAACGGACTACCTACGCCTTTCACATAGCGTTTAACACCTGTTCGGCAACGCATACGGCGAGTAGAACCATCCTTCTTCAAGAAAGTAACCGTCATGAACTTGCCTTTAGCAGTAGTAAGTGCATGAATAGCAGCCTTTTCAGTCATAAGTTTGGAACTGGATCCGCTGGCACGGAATGATTCAGCATTACCCACGATATTTAATAGAGATCCTGCCTTTGAGAATAACCACAGAGCACCACCAATGAGTGCTACCGTCACAATTTTGTCTTTAGTAGGACTCATGTAGTAAACTTGCTTCCTTTTTGGTATATAAACTTTACGTCAGCATCCAAAGACGTTAAATAGGTTGCAGCAAGAATCCAGACTATGGGAGATTGGTTAGTAGATTCGGCTATTGCTGGCAATATCTACACTATTGCTCGCTACCGAGAAGTAAAGTGGACATGGCCTGTGCCTGGTGGAAACTTAGTGGGGATTCGTCATAGCCGGATCTCTCATAGTGGAGATGTCCAACAATGGTTGGAGATCTTAGGTTACCAAAAGAAACCGATCGATATGTTTGTGGGAACTAATCAAATTGATTGGACGGTATTGCCCAGCCTACCACCTCGACTTCGAGTGAGAGGTGAATCAGGCTTTGCCCTCAACCGTTTTAGGGAATACAAACAGATCTGGGATGATTACACTACGCCCGAAGGGTGTGAGTCTCGGGGAATTGATTTCCATAAAGTTTGGATAGGTAAGAACTTAGTCTGGGATATTGATACTGAGCAGTATCCTATGGATGCTTATGTGTCGGCAGAAAGAATTGCTAATTACTTAACTGAGTTGGGGTATCACCCAACGATTGTATTCTCTGGATCGAAGGGTTTTCACGTTTGGCTTACTACTGAAGAATCAGAAAGTTTGGTCGGAGAAAACCTACGATCTGTGGATCAACAGGATCCACTCCGAGTATTAGGTAAATTATACGCTTCTACGGCACAAAGGATTGCTTCAGAAGCCATTGGACAAGAACTACCACTGTTAGATTTATCACCTTGCTATCGTCAAGGTATTATTAGATTACCTTACAGCATTCATTCTAAAACTAATCAAGTTGTATGGCCCTTAAGTGAGGACGATCGAAAGAAATTGGGAGTATTAAGGATGAGTAATCCAGAAGCCAATGCTAAAGAGATTGCTCAAGAATTACACCCTTGGAATAGAGGATCAACCCATATTACTCCTATGAGTCAATGTTTTCGTCGCATGGTCGGAAGTTTTATGTAGTTGCAAAGAAGATAAAATCCTATGGGTCTAAAGGAATACGATGCTCGTATGAAGATCTGTAGGGAATGCCCTCAACTCAAAGTTAAATTAACTGGACCTTACTGTATTATTTGTGGGTGTAATGTGAAGGCTAAATCAAGTTTCCCCAATCAATCCTGTCCTTTGGGCAAGTGGTAAACTACATATAGGTAGCGACTCTATTACTTATTATGGACTTGCCTAAGAACTTGGACATCCCTCCAGATATGGCTATAAGTGGAGGGGAATTATACTCTCCAAAAAGTGAAACCACCGTTTATGAAAGATCTTGGGGTAGAAATACACAAATAGTGCCACACCAACTCTACTGTCCTAATTGCAGCACCTTAACTGAATACGATCAGAAATGGGGAGAGGTTAGACCCAAAAGGTTTGTTGAAGAAGGGGATTATGTATTTGATTTAGAATATGCTGAAGATGAAACAGGAGAATCTCCAAGTGGATTATATGTAAAATGTAAATCTTGTGGGTTCGATCTCCGAAAAATAGTGGATGATAATGTTTGGAAAACTGAATCTAAAGGGTCCCAAACTTCTTCTTCCCCCAGAGGGGAAGAGGTCGTAATTGAATGGATTGCAGAATCATATTACAGTGATGGACATTATTATTTGACAATGAATGAGTTTAAGAGAATAGTTAGGCTGGCTCATGGCAATAATACAGTGCTGAAATTAGGTGTAGTAGTAGGTGGAGGAGCCTATACGGTATCCTATACTGATTTCGATAAGGCTATGAGGGCTAAAAAGTATGTGCAGGAGAGCAAAAATGGGTCTGAATGGATTGGAATCCCTCGTCACTACTTTAGTGAACTATAAATAGCAGCAAGTTGAAGTAATTTATATGGCTGGTGGATCTGTCCTCTCGATCGATTCCGATTGGTTGGAGAAATGGAAACTACGGCAGGCTGGTAGCCCGATTATCAACTATATGTTTGATCCACCCGTAGAATGGTTCTATGAATTGGTCCACGAGGGATATGGAGTTGAACCAGAAGGCCGAATTATTCCCCCACAGTTTGATCCCAAGGCAGTTAAGGATCCGGGAGTAGGAAAGAGCGACTATATCGGTATGCCCACCCAAGCAAAGAAGATGCCTCGCACACCCAAGGGAGGCTGGGGCTGTTTGAAGCAATACTTTGACAAGTTCAAGAAGAATAGGGATTGGGCATTCAAGAATAAGAAACGGCCAATGGCTGGAACAACCATGCATAAGACTCAATTTAGGGTTACTGATGGGAGAGGCATGAGAACCAGTGAGTTCGTCAGTGGGCCTCGTGGAGAAGATATTGAATACGATCAATACGAAAGGATATGTAATGCTTGCAGTCAAAAATGGATTGCTTCTCAGAAAGCCAAAGATGACGGAGATGTTTACAAAGAACGATGCTGGAAATGTGGAGTCAAGAACAACTATACAGAAAAGAAGGCTCATGTAAAGTTCCGAGCACTTACCTTCCCAGTTACTTGTTTGAATACTAATGAAACTCGGGCAGTAGTTCAATTAACCGGATCTTCTGCCAAAAAGTTTGAGAAGATCCTTAAAAATGGTGCTAAAATAGAGATGAAAGGCTGGATCAAGCCTGCTCCTTTCTATTCTGGAGTCAGTAAAAGTGGAAAAGCAAACTATATTGGCCAATACTTTCTAATTACTTTGGGCAGTCCCAAATACAAGGGATATATCAAACTGATGTAAGCAAAGGGTTTATATAGGTCCAAGCATAATGGGTAAATATGCACCCAGAACACCAGTTCATTTTGAGACAGTGGGAATCCTTCAAAACCAATAACATGGATCTCTGGGAGTCCTTGTATCCTCGGTGGGCTGAAGCACTCCCGATCGTATGCTATCATCCAGACTGGTTCTTTGGAACTCCCTTCGTGGTCGGTGCTTGTATTGTTTATCCGCCCGATGCAGGTATTTGCACTGATATTTATCAAGACAATCATAATGATGAGGATCAGGTCATGACTAAGTGGTTACAGTATTATTCTGAACACGATGATGGTATCTACAATTTGCATGGAGAACAGGAACAGGATAACTTTGCTATTGCTGCTCTCATCCATAATTATGCTACTATTGCTACTGAAGATCAAGTTGAGTTTGCTGAATTGAATGGGTGGAGATCTGTAATTAAAGATGTTCGAGAAGGTATTTTCAACAATAACTATGAAAACCTTACTATGTATGGAACCCAATATGATATAGAAGAAAATTGGATAGATTTGTCTTACTCTGGTGAATTAGCATTCACTGAAGAGTTATATCAAGAAGAAAATGTGGATCCTCTTCAGTTGCATAGTTCAGATGCAGACTGGAGTAAAGTGCTGAGGGAATATCGTTGAATAAGAGGTCGTTTTATAGACCTCTATGGGGCACCACAGCATTACAACCTTTGGCTTGGTGCTGGTGTTTAATTTCAGATCTGGATTATTTGCATACAGTTGGTCCGATGACTATCGCAGCCACTATTTATCTGATGCCTATTTATCATTGGTATGAACAGTTTTGGGATAACCGAGAGCAAAGTATTAGTATCAAAACAGATGAGTGTTAGGTATGGGCTGGGAAACTTATGATCCATATCCTCCCGAAAAACCGGGTTGGTATTGGCTTATTCTGGTTGCACTTAGTATTGCTGCAACAGCCCTGCTGTGGACGCTGGGATAAATGGACTATCAAGAATGGTATTGGTGGACACCATTTGATGTTCAAGATATCATTGGTGAAACGGCTGAACTGAAATATGCACCGAGCATTATGGCAGAAAAATTAAGGGCGATGTTCATCGGTGCGCCTCTTTTACACATAGGTTATAAGGTTCGGCCTGGAATAGATACACCAGAACCAATAAAATGTCCTCGCTATCAATTAGGTATTATTACAGATATATCTTTCCCTCCAGATAACATACCCACACAGGGTTATACTATTAGGGTTAATTGGGAAACCGATGTAATTCCCAGCCAACGAAGAAGCGGACGACCTCGGCCTGATTGGCTGCCGGACGGTAGCACATGGGATCCGAATCCAACTCCCCCAGAATGGAAGAAAGAAAATCCTCTATGGATAATAGGAAAGGGTGCTTATGGTCCGAATACCTTGGTGTTTACGCCAGGCCATGATGGAGGTCTGGCTGATGCTTTTATGGTATTAATGGCGAAACGCCCAATTGTTGATAAGGGCGGCCTGACAAGACAAAGATTCAAAGAAGGCATTTTAGAATTAGAAATGTTTGAAAATATTATTAATCCTTCGCACAGCAGAACCTTTACCAAAGAAAAATACCAAGAAACTGGTGAACCAATTACTAATCCAGAAGATCTACGAGAAAAGTTTAGAGAATGGGACCAAGCAGAAGCATTCGATGAAGGCATCGATCGGATTATACCGAACTTCCAGAGATCAGTCAGGTTGGCTATTAACTGGGAGTCGTTTGATCAACTGACCAATAGGTTTCCAGTGCGTGGGGTTTGAAACCGATAAGTATATAAAGGTTATAACACCGATGGAATACTAATGGTCCGAGAGAGCATTCACAAGAGAGCAGCACAAATGCTCAGTGATGGTATGATTGAGCAGACCCGATCAGATACCTTTATGGTTAAGAGTCTAACGAGTGACCGATCTTATCGAGTTCTGGTGTGGGACACGGATACTTTCAAATGCAACTGTCCAGTAGGCACGTATCGTAGTCAAATGGAGTGCCATCATGTTATGGCTGTCAAGATGTTGCAGTCTCAAGAAGAAACAGGAATCCGTTTGTGGTAGGTGAATGAAATGGTTAAATACAAGTGGTCGATCATTCGCACAGAAGCAAAGACATTGTGGGATGCAGAAACATTGCCTGAGAAACCTGAACTCCAGAAAATGATAAAGTCAATCGGTGGATACATCGAGAAGATCCCTAAAACATGGTTGAAAAATGGAGTGAGGGTCATGTATGTAAACGAGGAAGGACGCCTTTATGGTATGCCCCATAATCCTGTGGCTTCTGAGTTGCTTAACAATGGAGAATTATTGGTTGGTGATGTAGTGGTTCAATGGCAAGAAACAATGGATAGACCGACTTTGATAAATCAACCATTAGACCCCAATGCAAAACTACCTCACTACGATGACTATGTTAAGCAAGGGATATTATCTGGTGTAGAGGATGTCCCACCTACGGGTGGGATGGATATGCCGGTTGAAGGAGAATATATAGGTGAATGAAATGTATGAAGTAGGACAAACAGTTTTGGCTATGGCCACGATCACTGAAGATGGTGATTCCGAAGGATCTCCAGAAGCAGAGTATCCTGCTGGTAATTATATTCACGCTGTGCTGGGAGATCCGGGAGAGGTGCTGCATTTGAATAAGGATGGCTTGCCCACAGTTCGTTTTGAACGCACAGGAACTGCTACAATAGTGGGATTGGATGAAATCAACCCGCAAGGACAAGTTCACAAAGACTTGGCTTACTTGGAAAGTAAAGGATATATCCTAATCAAAGAAGGATTAGTCGATCGGTTGAATGCAGAACGTCCTGAAGGTGAAGAAATTGATTCCGAGGATCCCGAACTGGACGGCATGGCTATTATGTTGACCCGTATGTGTATGGATGTGTGCTTAATGAGGGATCGTTTTGAAAGAGAGCCTCATCTAATGGAACTATCAGTTGAAGATCTGGTTGCTGAAATGGTTAAAGACTCTGTGTAAGCGGGGTCATTGGCGCAGCCAGGTAGCGCAACGGGCTTTTAACCCGTCGGCCGTGGGTTCGAATCCCACATGACCCGCCATATTTACAGTTAGGTCTTGAAACCACCGAAACCTTTATATATCATCACTGTCTTAGGAAGAAATGGGTGAGCAACATGGCAAAAACAGCAACATGGATAAATCGGGGAAAAGGTAATTTGGTAGATATTTTGACGCAACAGGGTCGATTGATGACAACTAAGGAAGCATCAATGGCAATGCAGGACGCAGGCCGCAAGTGGGCTGCTACTCCTCGTCAAATCTGGGCACAAGCCCGAAAGCCAAGAACAGACATCAAATTGGTAGAACGAATCTCGGTGAACTCTATGCTACGGAATAATAGTCATGAGAATTGGCTGATCGGGCTTGAGGGGTGGGATTATGAATCACAATATCCATATCGTGCACTCAATCGGAGTGAACAAGCATGATGAGTTACAATCCGCATCCCAATTGTGATTGTCAGCACCTACACAGGATCCAAAGTTATGGCCAAGAATGGTCTCTAACCTACAGGTGTATGGCTTGTGGACAGACCTACAGTGTATCACGAGGTATTGCATGAGGCAATTGACTACTGGCTGTTGTGCACAATGCAACCGCCGAACCACCCACAGTCTGAATGGATTAGAGAGATCTTATTTCGTTTGTGTAGGCTGCATGGGTGAAGATCAACTCGTCCAGGTATGCAACATGGGGTTGGATCAACCAATAGCATTTCTAAGAGATGTGTATAATGCTTTGAATGATTCCACCGACTTTACCGCCAAACACGGATTAGGAGAAATACGATCGGCATTACACTATATTGTCCAAAGAGAGGGTATATGGGCGTAAACCACCGAAACCTTTATATACTGTCAAGGTTATAGGGATAAAAGGAGAGAGAGATAAAATGGAAATTACTAACGAACAAATCGAAGAGGCTGTAGAAGAGTTACTGATGAGAATTGAAGCACGGGATAATGATCCTCGTATTTACAGTAGATATGTGGACTTTTGGCAAGGCCGTGGACGGTCTATCTTACAGAGAATAGCAGATCGTTCAGGATCTGATCGAGAGCATTTAGTGAGAGGGATGATTTATTGTTTGAATCGGACCAGCACTATAAATGGAAGAGACCCTGTCTATGAGGGTATTTAAGACTACCGTAACCTTTATATAGGTGGTTGTAGAATAATGCAGTTTGCAGGTGAAACAAATGTCAAATGATGATGATAAGAAACAAGTAGTCGAAGATCCGATCTGCCACGAGTGTGGATCCACAAATACTGAAGAAGATCATAATCGTGGTGAAATCTGTTGTGTAGATTGTGGATTGGTTATTGATGCCAATATCATTGATATGGGTAAAGACTATCGGGTATTTTCTGATGGTGAAGGCACAAACAATGAACGACATGGCATGGGTGCTACCTATACCTTGCACGACAAAGGTTTGTCTACCGATATTGATTGGAGAAACCGTGATTCAAGTGGATCACCAATTTCAGGTAAAATGGCTGGAGTATTCCGCCGATTGAGAACCCAACAACGCAGAACCATTGTGAAGGATTCTAAAGAACGCAATTTGGTGCAAGCATTGGAAGAACTACGCCGATTGGCAGGTCAAATGGGACTTCCTGCATCCATTCGTGAAGAAGGTGCATACATTTATCGCAAGGCTGTTGATGCAGGCTTGGTGAGGGGTCGATCGATTGAGGGTGTTGTGGCTGCCAGTATTCATGCTGCTTGCCGACTCCACAAGAACGCTTGGACTCTTGATGAGATTGGACGATTCAGTCGAACAGGTCGCAAAGAGATTGGTAGAACATTCCGAAACATTGTCCGTAGGCTGAAGTTGCCTGTGTATCCGAGCAGACCAGAAGAATATGTGCCTCGCTTTTGTGCACAACTGCAGTTATCACCGCCGATTCAAGGTTTGGCACTACGGATCTTGAGTGATAAACGTGTAGTTCGAGTCAGTGCTGGCCGTGGTCCGACAGGGATCGCTGCTGCTGTGGTCTACATGTGTGCTATGATGAAAAAGAGCAATCGCACTCAAAGAGAAGTGGCTCAGGCTGCTGGTGTTACCGAAGTCACTATTCGCAACAGATTCAACGAGATTTGTGAGGCATTAGAAATGGACCGAAGCAATCCCTCGTATGAGGGTTGATTCTACATGGCAAGGATCAATAACTTTGGGATGTAACAACGGACGAGGCTAAGGCACGGTGCAAATCCGTGATGGGTGGCGAGCGGTTGACCATACATTTCAATAACTAAACAAAAGAGCGAACTTACATATAGGTGGTGCACACGTAAAGTGTGCATGTGGGATTGGATCGTAGGGTTCCTCGTTTTATTGTGTATGTTAAGTGTTGTAGGGTATATTCTCTATAATGCATGGAATCAAATCAACGATCTGAGAGATCAACTAAGGAGTATTATAGAGGATAATGAACAGACAGAAAGTCGTCAACAACATTTAGAAGGTCAATTAGATCTGGCTAACAATACTATCACTCTATACCGCAGCGAGGATGAAGTGAAAACTGAAAAGATTAGTGAATTAGAAACCTCTTTGGGTGATCAAGAAGAAGAAACTTTGAAACAAAAGGGGCGGGCACAATCAGCGCACACTTCCAAAGGACAGATTTTGGAGAAATGGGCACCCTTTGTCGATCATGACCAAATTGATCCTCATTGGCGAGCAGAGGACTGGTGCTTTTTGGGACAACCAATTGATTATGTAGTATTTGATTGGCACAAAGATACTGCTATCAATATGGAAGATGGCAAAGTGGTATTGCTGGATGTAAAGGCTGCTAAGAGTCAATTAACCACTAAACAACGGCGGATCCGAGATCTCGTCAAAGCGGGCCAAGTAGAGTGGCGTGAAATCAGATTAGATTAGGTGAAGAACATGAGTATTTGGCTACTTTGGATAATCCTCCTATGTGTTGGAGTATTTATTGCAGAGGTTATCACTGGTCGTCCTAAAGGCCCAATATCTTCTTTAACCGACTACCCTGATCAGAAAATGCCATCTCTGTTTGTAGGTATTGGTATCAGTAATATACAGACCGCATATCATATTCATCATTGGATGTGGAGTTTTCTTTTAGTTTGGATATTTTATTTCATAGGGTTTGAAAGTTTGGCAGCATTATGTTTGGGTATCTGCTTACAAGGACTAACTTATGAAGATCGCTTCAAAATTAAAGTAAATATGGAGGAGTAAGCCAAATGTGGGAGTTATTTTGTATTCCGATCGGGTTGCTAATATGACTCGTATGTTTAATGAATGCTTGTGGTGTGATGAACCCTTGACCAAAAAAGAAGTCGAACATCGTGGCAACTATTTCTGTGATAAGAAGTGCTACCTGACCTCTGCTCGCACTATTCGCATGGGTCTGGGCAGACGCTCATCGGGTGGTAAGTCAGGGATCCAACCTATGTTGCTGGGATTATGCCTCAAAACCTTGGAACAAAACCCTCGAGGATTGACGCTCAAGGATGTTATCGCTATTACCCACCAGGACTACAGTGACTACTGTAAATTGCTTAATGCCAGCAAACTTCACCATTATTTTCGTATTTATCTTAATCCAAGCACCTACACATGCATAAAAACAAGATCGGCTACTGTATATCAATTGGTGCAGGGGAACTGCTTAAAAGATTGGTTGCGACCCAAATATAGAGAATACCTTGAAACATTAAGTATATAAAGGTGACAACAACAAAGAGAAAGTATAAGGTGAACAACAATGGTGAAAATTGATATTGACTGCACAGACGGATACGGATACAAAGAATACGACAACGCACAGAGAGGTGTGCTTGCATACTACTTCAAGGGGCCAGCCGATGTTTCCAATCCAAAGGGTGAAATTGGACGATATGATGTCAAGGGCCCATGGGCAGGTAAGTTCAAGATCGCTGATGGTAGCACAACCACCTTTGGTGTGACCAAGAATGCAGAAGATGCCAAAGTAACCATTGGTATGCCGGATGGCACCAAAATCTACATTGGTTCAGTGCCAGATCCTCAAGTGATCATCCAACGCAGAATCGTTCTGGGTATGGGTTGCAATCACGCTGTTCAATACCTAATCAACTCCGATGGAGGCTCAGAATTGACAGTAGATGAGTTTCAGAACCAAGTTCTGGATTATGCTGACAGTTTCCTTGGTAAGTATCTGGAGAAGTTTGACCTCGGTGAGTAAATATGAGGATGGTTGTCCCTATCGGACAGAACCGGGAACTGGTTTTTGAGGACTATGGGGCTGGAAATACCCACATGAAGGTATCTTTAGAAGATGTTAGTAGTCATTCTGTTATTACACTTGGTTTATGTTTGAAAGATGATCTCAAACGTGTAGGCCGTTCGGTTTGAATATCCTCGCTGAGATTCCCGAGTGGTCAAAGGGGGCGGGCTTAAGATCCGCTGCTCAGTGCTTCGCAGGTTCGAATCCTGCTCTCAGCATCTAATCACATATCCGCAAAAGTGACATTTTTGACACTGGACACACGCTGGGTGTTTGCAACGATCGCAGTCTATTGTTCCTTTTATGCTATGCACATTAGTTTGCATGGCATCAGTTCTCCGGTTCAGTTTTCCAATTGATGGCAAATGGTCGATAAGTGTCTGCGCCTGTATAAGCAAAACTTGCATACTGATTGTTTTCTCTCCTTATTTTCATTCCGCCTGCCAAAGTAGTTTGTTCATCATATTCTATTTCGATACCGATTTCTGTCTCAGGCTCATTGTCATAGGAATGTATCGTCAGATGTGCGGTGGATCGAAGCAATGCACCATGCGTCGGCTCTGGCCCAATTCCCACCAGATAGTCCCCCGAATCCGATGCAGAGATCTCATGCTGTAATTGTATTCCGTTTAATTGCTGTAAATCCTTAAACAATCGGATGAGATCAGTTTTCCCCCCAATCGTATCCTCCAACTCCTGGCCGAGATCGTATTGACTACTCAACAGTGTTTGAGTTAATTTCTTGACCTCAAAGGGGTGCGAAGAAAAGTAATGAATAATTTTTTTGGGGTGCATAGCATCACCCGATCTTATTCTTTTCTCGATCCATGGCTTCTTTGAGGCCAGGAATATCGAATGCAGTTGCTAACTGTGATGCTAATTCCTCTTCAGTGACTCCTCCTTTATGTCCACCTATCCCTTTATCGGCTGTCAGATTCTGACCACCCTGGCCAGGATTAGCATTTTTTTCCATCCAAGCAACAACATCTATGTCGTCAATTGTAGGTTTTTCTGGATTGATGGCTGAAGATCTTAATTTGATTTTCTCGTTAGCCAATGCCTTTTTAATATCGTCCATAGAACTCATATCAAAACAACTCACTGTCACATCCACCTTGACAGGTTGGATCCCCACATTCATGTCCTTCCATTTCAAAGGGTTCATCATAAGCAAAAAATAGGGAAAGAGAGGGTCTCCGATCTAATTGACCTCTGGATAATGCTGCATCTACTTGCTGATTAAGCAACCGATCGAACTCTTGAGCATGATCTGCCAAACCTTTTGGTTCAATCTGCATCATACAATCATAGCAAGCAAACTTTTGCCCCTTCTGATCCAATAGATTCTTATTAGAAGACATACCCAGCGAAACCAGAATGTTTTGTAGTGTGCCTTCCAAACTATGTTCTCCAGCAATCATTAAAGGATCACTAAAAATTACTCTCACCATATAGCCAGAGGGAGGAGAGTCAGCCTCTACCATTTGGTCAATGGCTGCTTGGATACCAATTGGCTCAGGAACTTCATCAGATTCTTCTTCACTCATTCTGTAACCCCAATTTTGCTCTTTGTTCTGTTAGGAATGCTTCCCCATCAAAGGTTTCCCATTCTTTAACAATTCCCAACATTTGTTGCAGATCTGGTAACATCCCTTCGATCGGAACCTTTTGTCCTCTAACTTGAGGTTTGGGCTCCCCAGGAACATGATACACAGTAATTTGATTGAAATATCCTTTATTAATCATAGAAGTTAGCACGGTCCGTGCTTGATTTGCTGCTTTTTGGGTATCAAGCGGGATCTTGACTCGTTCTTCTGCTGCAGTCATGATTACCATTTGATGATCTCCCACCTTTTGCATGAACTTCATTCCATCTTCAGCCATTAGTTTCTGCATTTTCTCTGGTGTGGATCCGCTTTCCTGAGCGATTAAAGTAGTAAAATCACCTGTTGTGCATACTGAAAAACGAAGTGGCTTGGCCAAAATGTTGAACATCACAAAATACAGATCATCAATGTCCTTTTTGCTTTTCATCTTGACATCGGCTGCCACCACTACTTCTTGGTTCTCATTGAGAGCCAACTTTATGTTACCAATGGATTCCATTGAATCACCTCAAGCACTCGCCACAACGGTAGTAAAGACCTTCTTTATTAATATCGAACCCTCTACTACATTGTCTGCATTGACGCAGTGTCCATCGAAGAACGAATACTTTATTGGAACTCAGGGCATTATGGAGATCCACAGCCAAATCATTTTTAATCATGTTATCATCTAACACCAGATCGTGCTCTGTGCAAAACGCCACCAAATCTGTCTGCATTGATACCCAGTAGTAGACACCAGATACATAAACCTTTCCCTACCGAAACGTTTATATAGGTAACAACCCAGATGAGGAATTAGCAACACCGAAAGCGGGTGGGTAAACACGATGAGTAGTAAGAAAACAGAAATAGAGGCTTTCCGCAAGGAAGCAGAAACCGGAAATAAAAAGGGCCAGAAACCAATTTCAGCAGACCCAGTAATGTCTGCTATTGGTAGTATGAAGAATAGAGGATTCAGACAGAGTTCCGGTGGGTTGAACCCAACGGGTGCTTCCTGCATCATCACAAGTGAGAAAGGTGTAGACCAGTTGATCGGCAAGTGCCATCGAGCAGTCTATTACACCAAAAAGGGATACGAGAAGACCAATCCTCCAGATGACATAACACAAATCAAGTTCCTTGTAGGAACAGAAATTGAAAATGGATTCCAACACCATTGGCAACGCCAAGGTATTCTATTGGAAGCCAATGTCCGTCTTCGTGGAAATATCAACCCACCTGACTCCCCTGATGGAGAAATGTTCGTGAGTGGTGAAGTGGATGCTCTACTTCGAGAACACGATTGCACACCTGAAGGCATTGTTACAAACATCCGGCACGATCGTGCTATTCTGGTGGAAATGAAAACATCTCGAGGACATTTTGCTGCCAAGCAAGTTATTGGACGAGGCAACAAAGTTTAT
>Ga0209402_10002664_pt1 | contig 17600 bp, 22 predicted proteins | sample ArcticOcean_MG_C_3_FD_187437 | JGI IMG/M metagenome (GOLD analysis project Ga0209402, IMG submission 187437) | Marine microbial communities from western Arctic Ocean - ArcticOcean_MG_CB8_126 (SPAdes) (version 2) | ecosystem: Environmental > Aquatic > Marine > Oceanic | place: Arctic Ocean... | reverse complement strand
CCCCGAGACCCAACTAAGTGTCCAAGGTACCCTAAGCCCCCCCAGTCTAGGGCTTACCCCCCCCCATTAGGGTTGGTGTAAATTCGCATAATGCGCATTCGGGAGAGCAAGTTGCCCCGATTCGTTCGAGGGGGGTGTCCACATGTAGACAGGAAACCCGAAAAGGTGCAAGTTGCCCCTCTAGACGTTCTAGGGGAAGGGCTCATTGTCACACTGGTGCTTCGTAGGATCCGTTTTGTAGACTACAGTTAATGGATGAATTCACGGGGGAATAGCTAATGAGCCATGAGCATCTTCACGAGCAGCCAATGGACGAACCTACCTACACACCCGAAGAGGCGATCGCTGCGGGGTATAGGATCATAGGCAACAAGGTCTTCGAGCGGGCGACGGTCCGCGACAGGGAGGATCTGGTTTGCGTCGGTAAGATTGGTCCTCGGAAGAAATTCCAGGCCACGGAATTGAAAGGCCTGACTCTGCGAGACGAATTCGCCAACCAAGCGATTGCAGGTGTGATGCGGTTGCTTCCGATGCCACTTAGCCATTCAGAGAATGCCGAGTATTTCGAGCGAATTTCTGACTACGCCTACCGAATAGCCGACGCGATGCTGGAAAGGCGGAACCAAACCTGAGCGATTCGCTCCAGAGCCAACATTCCCCTAAGATGTTTGTCAGACTACGTTTCTGGGGGGGAGCGACTGAATGATCGAACGAACGGCGGAACAGATAGAGGAACAGAGGAACCGCGATTTGACGCCTGAGCGTCGCGAGGCAAGGCGTAACTCGAATCGCAATCGGATCCGCGAGGACAACGAACTCCATCCGCTGAGTCGAGTCCGCGATACTGGTCGCCGCGAGTCATGCCGGAATAACTTCCGCTTATACTGCGAGACGTACCTGAAGGGAATCTTCTCCGACGAGTGGAGTGACGCCCATCTTGAAGCGATCCGGCGGATTGAGGGTGTGATCCTAAAGGGCGATCTCTATGCGTTCGCAATGCCTCGTGGATTCGGGAAGACGAGTCTCTGCTTGGCGGCGTGTTTATGGTCGATACTGTACGGGCACTGCAAATGGATCTGCATGGTGGCGGCGACCGGTCCTGCGAGTCTGACTCTCTTGGAAGACATCAAGACAATCCTGATGGCGTCCGAACCTCTGGCTGAGGACTTCCCTGAAGCGACTTGGCCAATGCACATGTCGGAGGATCAGGGAATTAAGGCGAAGAACCTCCGCTGGAAGGGCGAACTCGCGGGGATGCGGACGTCGACGAAGCGGTTGGCGTTTCCTGACATCCCTGGATCGGAATCAGCGTGCGCTGTGATCACAGTTGTTGGCATTCGGGGGAACATCCGTGGTCAGCGTAAGGTGGTCACCGACGAGGACGGCTCTGTGATGATTCAGCGCCCGGACAGGTTCCTAGTGGACGATCCGCAGACGTACGAGAGTGCCACGAGCGATGCCGACGTGAATAAACGGTTAGGGATCCTCGGCGCCGACATCAAAAAGCTCGCTCGACAGGGGCAGTCGATGGGCGGATTCGTTCCATGTACGGTTATTCGTCCGGGTTGCATGGCGGATCAGTTGCTCGACACCGACAAATACCCTGAATACCACGGGACTCGAACCAAGTTACTGAACAAATTCCCTGATCGAATGGACCTATGGGAGCAGTACGACGACATTCGCCGCATCGATTTAGCTGGTGGTGGCGACGGGAAAGAGGTTCCGCAGGAGTTCTATCAGCAGAATCAGGAGAAGATGGACGCAGGAGCGGAGGTTTCCTGGCCGCATCTGACGGTTCAGTACGGTTTAACGGTTCTACATTACTGTATGCACCGCTATCTCGAGGATCCGGCGTCGTTCTTCGCGGAGGATCAGAACGATCCACAACCGATCGTGGGCGACGAAGAGGACATGCTGACAAAGGAGGCGATTGCCGAGTCGACTAACGCCTACGGGCAGGGCATTGTTCCTCAGGGGGTGGAATGCATTACCGGTCATGTCGATGTCCAATTGCATTGCCTGTTCTACTGCGTGATCGCCTGGAAGCCGGACGCTACCGGGTACATCCTGGAGTACGACACGTTTCCTAAGCAACGCTCGAGGCACTTTGAGTACAAGAAGCTTGTTTCGACTTTGGCGAAGGAATACCCCAGTCTCTCGAAGGAGGCTCGAATTCGCAAAGCTGTTTCGGTGCTGACTACGAGTCTCTGCGGCCGACGCTGGAAGGGTGACGACGGAGCGGACTACACGATCAAGCGTCTACTGGTGGACGGGAACTGGATGGCGGACGAGGTCTACCAGGAATGCCGCGAGTCTCCGTACGCCGGTGCGTTGATGCCAGCGCGAGGAAAGTACGTGGGTGCGTCGAGCAAGGAATTGAACGAGGACAAGGCACGGCGCGGTGGCCCGGTCAAGCTGGGACTCCACTGGCGAGTTGAGAAGTCGAATCGATATCCGATCAAGTTCTGTACGTTCGATACCAATTACTGGAAGAGTTGGATCCACAACCGGTTCGGGACAGATCCAAAGGACCGTGGGGCGCTGACGCTGTACGACGCACCGGCTCGAGATCACAAGTCATTTTCCGCGCACCAGGTTGGCGAGTATGCAATTCGTACAGAGGGACGTGGGCGTGTTGTCTACGAATGGTCGCTGCGTCCTGATCGGCCGGACAATCACTGGTTCGACAACGTGGTAGGGGCAGCAGTCGCTGCTTCGATGGAGGGCATTGTCCTACCGGCAACCGGTACTCCGAATGCTCCGAGGGGAAAGAGGAAGTCACTGTCGCAGATGCAAAAAGAAAAACGAGGGAAACGATAAAAAGTATATAAGATCGCTTGCGGTGTGCCGAAGTAAGTACTAATGTAGGGGAGTCTTAATCACATTCAGGAGAAACCAAATGACTGACGAATTCCTATTCGAGCTAGAGATATTCCTACGTCGTCTGTCTGAGATGTCCGGTGACGTGAAGAAGTTACACAGCGGGGAGATCAATGAATTCGCGATCGCTGTTGCCGATCAATTAGAGACCATCAATGACAAGAACCTACTTGAGAAGGGGAGCAGCGATGCATCACTCGATTAAGTTCGACGAGTTACGCGAGGATCGCGATCGCTTGTTCGAGCTGTTCTGGGGTGGATTCGTTTCCGAGGCTGGTGATGACATATCGGAGGGCCTCAGGCGTGTCCTCCTGGAAGCAACGAAGCATGCGTTTACCGAGGGATTCGCTCATGGGATGTCCATGGGTTTCCGTCATGGCGCCGAGGGTGCCGCAGCGGCAGTAACATCGGCGGTTCATGAATTACTGGAGGGCGAAAATGGGTAAGAGCGTAGACCGCATTTTGGTTTCCCAACCGATTGAGTGGATTGAGGCATTCAAGATTCAAGCCAAACGCAACGGCGAATCGCTGAGTGAATTTCTCGGTGACTGCGCGAAGGTGAATTTAGACAAAGACTTACGGATGGCGATTAACGACGAGCGCCCGAAACGCGGTCCCAAGAGTGCAGTAAAATAACTGAGACATTGTGGAGTGGTTTCCGTGATGTGGTTGGCCCCACCGTGTCCGTGCTCCGGCGCGGTGGGGTTTTTTGTTTCCTGGGGGGGGAATTGTGAGCGTGTCGATCGAAGACAAAAAAGAAAAGACTGAGGGGATTGATTGCCCGGAGTGTGGATGCCTCGACACGAAGGTGTGGCGAACCCAACCTAGAAGGGTTGCGCATCGTGACGGAAAACCCATGGGGTCAGTCCACCGGCATCGCAAATGCTTAAACTGCGGCAAAGTCTTTCCGACGACGGAGATAAGATCGTGAATCCACCCGGTTTCATGCTGTTTGGCACAGGATCTCGCCATATATAGCAGGATCTGCAAGGAATTCACCTTAAAGCATCGCGAGGAAACGCAGGAACAGGAGATAATAAAGGCGCACGCGAGATAATGACTCGCAACTATGCTCAAGGCCATGTGGGGCCACATCCTCACATGGTCTTTTTCTATGACTGATCTTGGCTCGACTGATCTTGCGGACAACGCTGAACAGCCGCTACGTGCGACGATCGACGGGAATACGGTCGAGCAGCACAGTCTGGCCAACCAGCAAGCGATCGCCGACCGTAAGAAGTCTGACGCTGCGATGACTGGTCAGAAGCGAGGGATGTTCCTCACTCAAATGAAGCACAGCGGGTCGCAATGATCCGAAAACTGTGGAACAGACTGACTGCAAGGCCCGCACAGAAGGCGGCATCACGATCGGTCCAGCTTCATAAGCCTTCACGGTTCTCGGAACCTGTCGTTGAGACGACTCGTGACATTCTCGCTGAGTACGATGCTGCTCAGACGACGACGCACAATTCCCGGCACTGGGCGAACAGCGATTCACTGTCAGCTGATGAGTCGAACTCCGTAGAGGTCCGTAGAGCGTTGCGAAACCGCGCGCGATACGAATGTCAGGAGAACAACTCGTACGGCAAGGGCATCGCACTGACGCTGTCCAATGACACGATCGGGACTGGTCCGCGACTTCAGATCACGACGCCGAACGCCCGAACGAACACTCGCATCGAGCAAGCATTCGCGACATGGTCGAAGAGAGTCCACTTTGCGAAGAAGCTACGGACGATGCGGGTTGCCAAGTTAGTTGACGGCGAAGCATTTCTTCAGTTCGTGACAAACCCCCGTCTCGACCCGATGGGTGTTCAGCTTGATCTTGTACTCGTCGAGTGCGATCAGATCAGCACGCCTCTCGCGATCTTCACTCCCAACGCAGTCGACGGCGTCCAGTTCGACGAATTCGGTAACCCAACGTTCTACCACATGCTGAAGCAGCACCCTGGTGGCACGTATGCAACGGGAATTGACTTCACTGAACTCCCCGCCGATCAGATGATTCACATGTTCCGCGTTGACCGTCCTGGACAACATCGCGGCATCCCCGAAGTCACGACAGCGCTGCCACTATTCGCCCAGCTGCGTCGATTCACTTTGGCAACGATCTCAGCGGCCGAGACTGCAGCTGATTTCGCTGGTGTCATGTATACGGACGCATCAGCGATAGCAGAGCCAGATGAGATCGACGCGATGGATGCGGTTGAACTCGAACGCAATGCGATGCTGACGCTACCTCGCGGGTGGCGAATGGCTCAGATGAAAGCCGAACATCCCGGCACTACCTATGACATGTTCGTGTCAAAGATCCTCAATGAGATCGCGCGATGTATCAACATGCCGTACAACATCGCCGCCGGGAATTCCTCAGGCTACAACTTCGCGAGCGGTCGTCTCGATCATCAAACGTATTTCAAAAGCATTGCTGTCGAGCGATCCGAGTGGGAGCACTGCTGCTTAGATCGAGTTCTTGCCGCATGGTTCGACGAAGCAGCGTTAATTCCTGGCTTGCTTCCTGGCAACATGGGTTCGATGGATGAACTGCCACACACATGGCACTGGGATGGTCGCGAGCACGTTGATCCAGGTAAAGAAGCCAACGCACAGGAAACACGCTTGAAGAGCGGAACGACCAGTTACCCGCTGGAGTTTTCCCGACAAGGACTCGACTGGGAGCAGCAGCAGGTTGCACAGGCAACTGCATTAGGACTCACGATTGAAGAGTATCGCGAGAAATTGGTGGCCAGTCTATTCGGCGCCAGTGCCCCGGTTGAACCGGAAGAACCGGAAGATGAACCGGAAGATGACGACACTGAAACCGACGAAGAACCAGTAGAACAGGGGGCAAGCGTCGATGACGAAGACGAATAAGCGATTCGTGAGGCGACTCAAACGTCAAGCCAAGCGATTTGAGATCCAAGCTGCCAAGGCGCCGAGTGCGTTGTACTTCGACGGTGGCGACATCACGATCGAGGCAGAGGGCGACGACGCCTTGCCAACATTTCACATGGTGGCGTACACGGGCGGGAAGATGACTCCCCGTGGATTCAGTACACCTGTGATCGTTGACCTAGCAGGCATGGCAGTCCCCAGTAACAGCGTCCCGATCTTGCTAGCGCATGACACCAGTAGGATCGTCGGTCACTCCGTTGAGATACCGGTGACCGCGAATAACATCTCCGCTTCTGGAATCGTTTCAGGAACGGGCGAGGCCGCACAAGAGGTGCGTGCTAACTCAAAGAACGGCTTCCCGTGGAAAGCATCTATCGGCGCTTCCGTGGAGAAGATGATTCACGTTGACGAAGGCGATTCCGTCACTGTCAACAACGCGACGTTTCAAGGCCCCTGTTTTGTCGCACGTAAGTCGACACTTGGGGAAATCTCGTTTGTGGCGATCGCCGCAGATAACAACACGTCGGCCACAGTGGTCGCATCCCAAGACTTGGAGGTTTTTGATATGGGTTTTGAACAATGGGTCTCAGCAGCGGGTTGGGTTTTAGCTGATCTGAGTGACGCACAAGTGTCGACACTTCAAGCCGCCTATGACGCAGAGAATGTCGCTCCAGTGACTCCCCCTGTGCCGGTTGCCGTCGTCGCAGACGCTCCGGTTGACATTGCAGCTCAAATGCGAGCACAGGCTGCCGACGAAGTGGCTCGAACGAATGCGATCACCCGCATCTGTGCTGAGCACGACAATCCCACGATCGAAGCGAACGGGCAGCAAGTCGACTTGGCTGAGCATGCACTCCGCGATGGTTTGACAGTTGAGGCAACCGAACTATTGGCGTTACGTGCCGGACGTTTGGCGGCACCGGCAATTCATTCCACGAGCCATTCTGCAAGTTGCAGCTTGGAAGCAATGCAGGGCGCGATGGTCCTGACTGCTGGAATTCCGCTCGACTCTCCAGAGTTCACGGGTCTCCAGGCTCATGCAATGGGCATTCCTGAGTTCCTGCGTCGTGGAGTGAACGACGAGCAGCGTCAGCGACACATGGAAGCGTCTCACCGTTTCAACGACATGTCCGCTCTCGACATCTGCGCAGAAGCGGTTCGACTAGATGGGCGTCAAGCACCACAGGGTCGCCAAGCGTTGATTCAAGCTGCGTTTAGCGGTTCGGCACTGACGCAGATTTTCACAACCAGCGTCAATGCGACATTGCTCACTACCTACATGCAGTCGCAGGATACGACGCAAGGTTGGACTCGAGAAGCGGACGTCGCGGACTTCAAGACCAATGACCGAATCCGAATGGCGAATGGATCGGACTTAAGTAAGCTCCCGCGTGGACAGGAAGCCAGTCACTACGATCGTTCGGATCTCGTTGAGTCGTACAAGATCGCTCGCTACGCCAAGCAATTCGTCGTGGATGAGCAGGACATCATCGACGACTCGATGAATGCCTTGCGTGAAGCCCCCGTCGAGATGGGTAACGCAGCTGCGAGACTTCGTCCTGACTTGGTCTATGCGATTCTGTTGGCAAACGACACGCTTGGCGCCGATGCCGTCGCGTTGTTCGACAACAGTACTCATGCCAACGTGCAGACGTCTGCGGCGCTATCGGAGGCTAATCTCATTACGATGATCGCGTTGATCGAGAAGCAGCAGGACAATAGCGTCAATCTGAATCTCAGGTCGTCCCACATCATCGTCCCCAGCGATTTGAAGCACACTGCTGCGAATCTGATTCGCTCTGCAACGCTGGCGTATGGTGCTGACGATGAGACGAAGGTCGGGACGGAAAACACTCTTGCCAGCATCGAGCAACTGTCGCTTGTCAGCGATGCTCGTCTCGCCAACGGTGTAACTGATCCATCAACGGGCACTGCCCAAAGCGGTTCGGCTACCCAATGGTACGCTGCATCTGCGATGGCTCACACGATCGAAGTTGGCTACCTGCGTGGCTCAGGTCGCGCTCCAATGGTCCGATCGTTCAACTTGTCAGAAGGCAAGTGGGGCATTGGATGGGACGTCAAGATGGACATCGGCGCGAAGGCGTTGGACTTCCGAGGTTTGGCCCGAAGCACCGCTTAGTCGAGATAGATTCATGAAAGTCACATTCACAAAAGACGTGATGGTCAACGGCGTGAAGTTCCCTGCAGGATCTGTCTGTGACAGTGAATGCACGGACAAGCCAATCCCAGCCGGAAACTTGACGTCCATGCTCTCAGTGGGCTGGATCGAAGAGGCGTCTGAACTGGATATTATTTGCGAGCCTGAAGCGGTGGTAGTACCCGAAGCGGTGAAACCACCAAAGATCAAGCGGCCTGCAAAAGGCGTAACACGAAAGCCGATTGTCGGCGAGTAGCTTAAAGATAGATTCACTTTCTGGAGAGACGAACAATGGCTGATGCAAAGCGAATTGACTGCAGCAATCAACGCACGTTAACCTCGGTTGCCGCAGTGGCATCCGGGGAAATCTATTGCATGTCGGACGGGCGGGCGGGAGTGCATACCGCGCTGAACGCTGCTGCCAGTGGCGACAAGGTTGGGTTCTCGACTGAGGGAATCTACACGGTTACGAAAGCCACCGGTTGGGTAGGGCTCGACGGCGGTAAGGTTTACTGGGATCACTCAGCGAACTCCGCAAACTACCTCAAAGTCAACGACAAGGACTTTTACCTCGGCACGATCGTTGGTGACGCGGCTTCGACTGATCTCACGATTGACGTGAATCTGAATGTTCAGCCGGTGTACTTGGTGGATATCAACCGTGATCCATGCACTACCGTCGTCGTTGGAACTCCGGCTGCTGGAGTGTTCGGGTATCCCAAACGAGTCGGTGGTTCTCACCTGATTGAATTGGGTGCCACGTCCGAAGCTCAGAAGGTCGACATCCTCTCTGATGACGGGTTTGCCATCACTGCAAATGCCATCGTTGAATTCGCGTTCAACGTCGTGAATGACGGTGCCGGTACAGCCTCAGATTTTAATATCGGTTGTGCGAGTGCGACTCATGCTACCGACTTCGAGAGCGTGGCCGAATTCGTGGCATTGCACGTGGACGAGAATAACTTGGCCGTCCTGGCTCACAGCGATGACGGAACCACAGATACGGCACTCGTGACTACCACTGTCGCGCATGTCGTCGGAACTCGCTACGAAGGTTGGATCGATCTAAGGGATCCAACCGACCCGCAGATTTACTGCCAAGGTGATCTCGTTTTGGGTGCTTCCGATTTCGGAATCGATGCCGGTACAGGCCCGTTGTTCCTGATCGCTCATCTTGAGAAAACCACCGGAACGGACACATTTGAGGTTTCCGTGGATTGGCTTCGTTGCCGAATCGCAGAAGTTTAGGATTTGATCCCCCTTTAGGTGCCTCTTGAGGCAGGCCACCCCAGACGTGGCACAGAGACGGCTGACCTACACCGTTCTGGTGGGTGCAATGCCCGCCACCCTTTTTCTTATGGTCAACATCATGAAAACCGGCGCGTCTTGGCACGCAGGACAACTCAAGTCCTGGGCGAGCGAGAGCGTGGTGTATCGTCGCGGCAGCCATACGGTGACTGTTAAAGCGGCGTTCGGAGAGACTAGACACGACATTGTGAATCCAGGTGGGTTTCAGATCGAGGTTCATAGCAGGGACTTCCTGATCGACGTAGCGGACTTGATTCTCAACAGCGTGTTAGTCAAGCCTGAGCGTGGTGACGAAATTGAATTCACTGACACTGATGGGACAAGGTACACGCACAGTTTAATGCAACTCGGCAATGAACCGTCGTGGCGTTACAGCGATCCACATCGGATTAAATACAGAATACACACCGACCGGGTGAAGTTGCCAACATGAGCGAATCGCATTTAGTAACGATCGCCAAAGCGGTAGTCGCGTCGATTAACTCAGACGAGGCACAGGATGGATTCGTCATCCCGTTCGTTTCGGAACGTGCCTACATTGCACGTCGCAACAAAGATGAAATGCAGCACGGCAATGCGTACGTGGACGTGCTGCATGATGGAGAGACGACGGCGTTGGCGGATCGCGAAAGCTCGGCAATCATCGACTTCGCAATTCAGATCGCAATCCGTGGCGTTGTCTTAGCTGAGGGCGGGCAGGATTCGATCGAGATCATGGACCGCTACGTGTTGCTCGCAGAGCAGATCAAGGACTACTTGAGGAATAACGCCCTACTCAACGGTGTGGCACTTTTCCGCATCGATCATGATTCCATTTTCGACGACGCAACCATGAGCGAGCACAACGTCTTCCTCACTGGTCCCGTTTTTATCTTCCGGGCACAACGCAGCTAACACTCTAGCGGAGACGATCAGATGGCATTTGATAACACAATCGGCAAGAACGCGAAGGCGTACTACAACACCGGAACGTACGCGATTCCTGTATGGGTCGAGATCAAGAAGGTGACGGATCTCAGCATCCCGATGAGCAAGAACATGACGGATCTACCGTCGCGTGAGATGGACTGGGTCGTTAAAGGCCCTGGGCTCAAGACGCTACAGGTCACGTTTGGGTACCTGATGGTTGTCGGCGCGGACACTGTATTCGATGCGTTGCTCGGCTCCTTCATTTCCGACACGGTAACGGAATTCGCGTTCATGAACGGCGCGATTGCTACGTCGGCGAATCAGGGCATTCGTGGCCAATTCGTCGTCAGTGGGATGGATGAGGAACAGGGATTAGAAGAGGGATTGTCGCATGCGTTCACGCTGGACATTGTTCGGTTCAACGACGGCGGAACGTTGCGTATTCCTGAGTGGTACATCATCGCTTAGTAGGTGAGGCGATTTGTTTTTTCACGTCTGGGAAAGGTGAAAGTTATGGAAAGTACTATCGAGGGGACGATTGAGGTGTACCTCAAAGGTCTTCGGAAGTCGGGTACAGGCAACGTCACTGTCAATGCAGCTGACATGCTTGCTTGCTTGGAGCACTTGGCCCTAGGTAAACCGACTCCTCCGGCGCAGGAGGAAACCGATGAATGATAAGAGCACGTTTGTAGACACGAATTCAGACACTTGGCATGTCCGGGTGGATGTGAATGCCATTCAGCGCGTACGCGACATGGTCGGGCTGGACCTTGCCGAGATCCTAGATGAGGGATCGGACTTGATTCAGAAGCTCGACAAGGATCCTGTCATGCTAGTCAGAACGATCTACGCTGTGATGGAACCTTCGATTGAGAAAAGGGACGTCACTCCTGAGCAGTTCGGTGAACGGATTTGCGGCGATGTGCTGCAGGAGGCGACGACCGCATTCCTCTATGCGTTATGTGCTTTTTTCCCCCTAGCCCGTCGCGGCCCGCTGTTAGCGATTCTGGAGGAATCACTACAGATGCAGTCGCGGATGAACGCATTGTTGGACGGGCCGCAATTCACCAACGCGATAAAGAGCGAAGCGAGGAAGTACGAGAAGAGCCTGAGAGACACGTTGGAGAAATACTCCGAGAACGGATCGTCGAGTGTGTCGGAATAATCGGTGTCGATCCCGGTCCTTACACGCTAGCCGAGTTGGTAATTGCTGTTGAAGCGAAACTGGCTCGACTCTGGGATCACACTGCTTCTCTCATGTGTCTCAACGCCAGGTTGCATTCGCAAAAGGCAGGCAACTTGACGATGGCGAAATTCCATCCATATATGAGCAATACTTCGGGTTCAGGTGGGTTAAGAATCAACGCTGACAATATCCATATCATGAAGAAGGTGTTCGTCGATGGCTTTGCGTCCAACCATCAGGGTGAGTCGTTTCTTTGATGTCAATTCGTTGACGTCTCGGGTGGAACGTAGCTGGGCTCGCGCAATGAAGCGTGCAGGCCGGATCGTTCAATGGGAAGCGATGGACACAATGAAGCGCATCAAGAAGGGCACTTCAGCCCCTGGTGAGTTTCCGTTTCGTCACTCGAAGACGAAGGTTTCACTACGACGCATCTGGTACGACTACGATCCACGAACGAAGACGGTAGTAGTCGGTCCAGCGAAGTTCAAGAACGACGACACGTCTAACCTGATCGAATTCGGTGGGACTCGAGTGGTTCGTCGTCGTGCTGGCCGTGTCCGCAAGATGCGGTATCGGGCACGTCCATTCATGAAACCGTCGCTCGACAAGAAGAGGGATGAGATCAAAAAGGAGTTCCGCAACACAGTCACGGTAAGTGAGGTGGGTACTTAGATGTCAACTTCTGGCGCCGTACGTGCAGGCCGCGCGTTCGTTGAGATCGCACTCGAAGGCCTGGAACGATTCAAAGGTGGCATGAAGCAAGCCTCTGATCAGATCCGTATTTTCGGATTCGCTGCTCAGGGTGCTGGGCGTGCCATGATGTCTCTGGGCGCGTCGATCGCCGGTCCACTGATCTTTGCGATCAAGGCTGCCTCCGACTTCCGCGAGTCGATGAATCGTTTCGATATCGTATTCGGTTCGGCTTCAGAGGCGGCTAAGAAGTGGGGCAACGCAACAGCAAACGTGATGGGCCGTGCGAAGTCGAACACGCTGGAGTACATGACTGACATTCGGGCGATGCTTAACGAGGATTTCAGTGACGCCGGTGCCGCAGCGATAACCGAGAAGCTACTTCAAGCGGGATTAGACTACGCGAGCGTGGCGAACGAAACAGACCAGCAAGTCGTCAGGGCAATTTCTAAGGCGTTGACGAACGCCCCGGACTCGCTGAAGGAAATGGGGATTAACGTCCAAGACGATGAGATGAAGGCTTATGCGAAAACAATCGGGCAGACGTGGTCGAAGATGTCGCTGATGAACAAGCAGTTGATGAGAACCGAACTCATCATCAAAAGGCTAGCGCACGCCGAGGGCGACGTCGTCAAAACATCGGACGAGTTAGCTGGTGTCTTAAAGCAACTACAGGGAGACTTCAAAGATGCTGCAGTCGAGGTTGGTGACGCTTTAATTCCAGCCATGACACGTCTCCTGAACGCATTCAAGCCAGTAGCACAATGGTTTGGCCGAGTCGGAGCGATGTCACCTGAAGTGATTGTCCTCGTTGGCAAATTAGCAGCAGGACTCGTCCTCACGGGGATTGCGTTACAAGCTGTCGGAATGGCGGCGCAGGCGCTCTCCTTCGTGATGTTCGCGTTGTCGGGATCCATGGTTATCTTGAAGTTAGGTGTCGCTGGATTGGTCCTCCTGAATTCGATGCTGGCTGGGTCTTTCTCATGGGCCACTCTTGCTACTAACATCTGGGGATTCACAACGTTGGCGTGGGGTTCACTCATCGCCGTCTTGACGGCACCACTGACGATTCTCATTGGTGTAGTCATTGGGCTTACAGTGGCGATGTTGAAGTGGGGAGGAAACCTGAAGGGCCTTGCCAAGGATGGAATGACGTATTTCGGGAACCTCACGGATACATGGTCCCATATGTTCGACGGAATTATGGCCAACCTAGTTAACGGCGACTTGAAGGAAGCTGCCAAGGTGATGTGGTTAGGGCTGGAACTCGCGTGGCTGAAAGGGATCGAGCCGTTGCGAGCCGCATGGCAAGGGCTGATGGATGACATGAAGTTTATGGGGAAAGATACACTCAAATGGATCGACACCAATGTGCCAAAGGGGACCGGTACATTCATGGACTTCCTCCATATACCTAATGTGGCCAAAGACTTGATGGGTGACCTCGGATTTGAACTACCCGAGGGGAAGCGAGACGCCCGGTCTGAATCCATTAACCGCATCTACGAACTAGACAAGCTGATTGCCGATTCCATTAAGGCAGCGAAAGACTTAGCTGAGAAGCGAAAGAAGGAGCGAGAGAACCCCAAGGATCCTGATGACTTGCCGGGTTACGGACCAAATAGCGGCAAAGGGAAAGGTGGAGCAAATGCGTTTGGGACGTTCAACTCGGCCATAGCAGCGATGATGGGTGGTAATGGTCCCGGCGATGCGGAGTTGAAGGAACTAAAGGAAATCGCCCTGACTACCAAACGAGCGGAGTTGCTCCAGAAGCAACAGGAGAAGTGGATGAAAATGATTCAATCTAACGGAATTAAAATCCGTGGAAGCAGTTGGACCATATAGATGTCAGACCTCGCATATTACGAAAAGCTCGGTTCGCGCCGGAAGTCGGAAGACATCGAGGGCGAAAACTCGAACGGTGAAATAATATACATCATCACCGGAACCAACGACGACGCCATCGTGATGAATACGGCCCTAGTGAGGATGCCGTATACTTTCCGTGGACTGCGGCGAGACAACATCGACATCAATCCAGTCGGCCCGGATCAATGGGAAGCGACAGCCAGCTATTCCGATCCCGAAAAGGAAGAAGACGATGAGGAAGATGGCGACTCACTCGAAACTGGCGAAGGCGTTTGGTCGTTCGATACTACCGGCGAGACTCACAACCTGAAATACACTCGCGACGATCCCCTGGATACTAATCCTCGCGTCCAGAATCGTCAACGAAGAGGCTTTGCATCGGGTGGTTCTGGTGGCGGGTTAATGTATGGCGCGATCAACGTCGATGGCGACTCGGTCAACGGCGTTGATATAGTCGTTCCTTCACTGAAGATGACCTACCGGACAAAACTATCGAAGGGTTTCGTAAGCGTCTCTTGGGTTCGCAAGGTCGCCGCGATTACTGGCACGACTAATGCTCAACCATTCTATGGATTCGACCCTGGCGAATTGCTTTTCATGGGGATCTCTGGAGAGGAGTCCACGCAAAGCGACCCGCAGGTAACCTTTTCGTTTCAGGCCAGTTCCAACTTCTCTGAACCACAGATATACGACGTCGTCGAAACCGATGGTGAAACTACAGTGGAGATGACAAAAAAGGGGTGGGAGTATCTGTGGTTTTATTACGAAACCGTCGAGGACCCGACTACCAAACGCACAAAGCCAAAACCAGTCGACGTTTACATTAACCAAATCTACGACGAGAGCGACTTCACGGTGCTAGGCATTGGTGGCGTTGGCCTCGACGAAGGTGACGTTCAACCTGAGGAATAATTATGACGACTAGAATGCCAGACGGATTGTTCCTCGATGGAACGTTGACACTCGGTGACCTCTCAGTTCAACCTGGATGGGGCCGGTCGACGCTCAACCAAGAGGCGGCTGTTGCCTACCCGATCCCGTGGGAGGCGTGGCGAATTCATGACGCTTACCAGACAACGTTGCCCGGCACCGCAGCTACTGACGATCTAGCTCTCCTGGGAGGGGTTTACGGTACGAGCGTGCCAAGCCTCCAGTCTAGTGATGCGAAAACAACAACTGTCACTCAGTACGCTAGATGCGTGATGCCATTGCCGGTTGAATACGTGAATGCTTCGGCTGTTTCGTTGATGTTCCATGCAGGAATGAAGACCACCGTCAGCGATGGCACGGCGACCCTAGATGCCCAGCTTTTCCTCTCAGGGAAGGAAGGTTTGGTTTCTGGTGCTGATTTGGTGACGACTGCCGCAACTACGATAAATTCACTAACTATGTCAGACGTCTCGTATTCGGTGACTTCCGGTGGACTGGTTTCCGGGGACGTCCTCGACATCCGAATCACGGTGGCGATCACGGACGCTGCAGGATTGACAGCGGTGCTCGGCTGGATCGGAGCAGCCTATCTGAAGTGTGGAATCAAGGGGTAATTCGTGCCGAACATCAGGAAGGTATCTGCTGGTGCCCCATTCAAGCCATCGGCCTCTGCGTGGAATGCTTTCGCGGACAAAGCCAATGAACGGCCACAGGGTGGTGGTGGTGGTGGTGGTGGTGGCAGTCGCCTGCTGGTGAAGAACAACTCAGGGACTGACGTTGCTCGATTCGGCATCCTTGGCGTTGGCGGTGCACAGATCGCACAGACCGACAACGCGAACGAATTCTACAACAAGATCTTGCTCGATGGTGAGTCGCCTGTGCTCGCTACGCATTGCGGTAAGTTCGTCGTCTGCCTGGAACCGGTCAGCGATGGTCAAGTTGGCCTCTGTACCATGAATGGCCTAATTCAGGTCCAGGTTGACATGATCGACGCCGACGACAATTGGTGCGACATCTATGTTGCTGGTTTTGCTAAGCTGAAGTCGTACGGCGCGGGCAGTGCTGAGATCATTCACAAGCCTGCTGGTACGGGTGACAAGTGGTGTTTGGTTCAGCTTGGAAAGTCCCACGGACCAGCTAGGGAATACACTGGATTGATCAATGACGCTTCTGGATTCGCTGCGACTGACGCGACAACTGCGATGGATGTACTGACAGCCGTTGACGGTGTTCCAGTCGAAACGGCACTAGCAACGGTACATAACTACCAGAGCTGGCCTGGAAACGACAACGCACCAGCGCGGGCCAGGTGGAACTCTGGCTTGGCGAGATGGGATCTCGTAATGGTGGATTGCCAATAATGCCATACCCATGTGATCCCTGTTGTAATCCAGTTCCAGAACCATGCGCCTTTTGCAATGCTGGCGAAACTCCCCCAGCGCTGAAGCTCGTCGTTTCAGGATTCCTCGGAAACGATTGCTCGAGCGAAGCGGACTTCGATCTCGATGTGATCATTCAACAAGAGGATCCGGCGTTCTGCCAATTCAATGAAACGATTGGAAGCCCACTGGGTGGAATCGGTGATGGGGCAGCATCTTGTGACGCTCGGGCGACAACGCTGCGAGTCGAGGTGACTCTGCAAAACGATGAGATCGAAGTGCGGATAATCAACGAGGCCGACGCGGCACCGACGACGGACTACAACGAATATCTATTCAAGAAAACCGGGCTCGGAAGTAAGTTCTCGTGTTGCGACGAGATGACGCCGGCGCTAACGATTCCGTACGACTCACAGACGGCATTCGGCACAGGCATTACGCTTGGCCACGACGGACAGACTGCCAGCGTCACCCTAGAGTGCATGAAGTGTGAGTACTGCACAGAGGGGTCACCCGACGAGATGTCGGTTACGATCGGACTGGGTTCTACCGGTGGCGGCGATGGGGTCGACGACTGTACCGATGCGGAGTGCGAAGGGATCGCTGGGACTTACGTATTGCCTAGGCTGTCGCAGTGCACTTGGTCTAAAGACGTGGATCCATCTGGTATGTTCGTGCAGGTAGAAGATGGAATTGGGGACACGGCTTGTGGTGACCCACCACCTTTCGGAACGGGAGGGGCAGCAGAGACCGCCCGCGTCTCTGTGTCTGTAGGTCCGGGCACGCTAACGGTTAAAATCACCGTCGCGTTTGAGAGTTTCATAAGTAACCCATCGGGCAAGGTTAATATTCACACTTGGTCTGACGCAACGATATCTAATCCACATGACTGCAATTCATTCTCGGCCCGAAATATCCCATGGGTGTCGGACTGGGGGACGAAGCTAGGTGGTGGTGATGGCGATCCCTGCAATGCGTCTGCTGTGACAGTTACGGTGACATCTGTATGACCAAAGTATTCTGCGAAAAATGCTCGAAGAAGCAAGGCAAGCGAGTAGTGCGAAATGTCCCGTTGTTCCCGCTCTACTGTGCATGTGGAACAGTGTACTATTCGGCAGACGCCAACTCAGACGATCCCAGGTGGGTTCCAGGTAGCCTCTGCTCTCATCGTGGCGAATCAACCCGCTTCGTCGAATGCAAAGCCTGCAAGGGCACTGTCAAGCTGAAGGTATTCGCGTGCGACGTCCATTCGGAATGCACGTTAAAGAAAAACGTGGGACTCCACGTATGCCTCGGTTGTGACGACTGGCTAGCTGTCGAACATCCGGCACAGGCCAAAGACGAGCGATCCGACCAGGATCATTAGGCCGCCGAATCCTGCGAGTGACGTCGT
>Ga0209402_10002661_pt1 | contig 17602 bp, 28 predicted proteins | sample ArcticOcean_MG_C_3_FD_187437 | JGI IMG/M metagenome (GOLD analysis project Ga0209402, IMG submission 187437) | Marine microbial communities from western Arctic Ocean - ArcticOcean_MG_CB8_126 (SPAdes) (version 2) | ecosystem: Environmental > Aquatic > Marine > Oceanic | place: Arctic Ocean... | reverse complement strand
TAAGCATTATAAGTGCGATGCTCACCATCAAAGAAAGACTCAACAGTGAAGCTATCACTGTAAGCAAAGGGAGACTTACTCCCTAGCCCCATACACCCAACGGCATCGTTGCTGCCTGTTCGATTACTACGAAAGTATGTTGTGTAAAGGTGCATACAGTCGCTATGATCCAATCCGGTTCCGTAGTCTCTAATGGAAAAATGGGGTTCCATAGAGGAGGGTAGGTGAACTTCAAATGGGGTATCAGATTTTCCAGCATCCACATGAGAATCATACGCATTGGTACTTAGTTCCCTAACTACGGCTCTGACTTTGTTGGAATATAATTGGTCTGACAAAATCGAGAATGCCTTAGCCGTGGCCTCGATAGTGTAGTTGGACTGTTCAAAGTCCCTAGACCTTTCAATAGTATTTACCTTATCTTGCAACTTCATCTTTTCGTCCTCGCCAAAGGAAAATTCAATCTACATACATTCTAGCAGTTAGAAACTGGAAGTCAAGAAAAATCCAGAACAAAATTGCCATCGGTGATTTTTCCATCAGTGTTAGACCACCAAATGTCTGATATGTTGAGGGCCGATAGGATTATTGAGCAACTTTTACATGGCTTACTATTGCACAGATTTCCAAACCTGTTAAGTCTAAGGGAAATAATTTTAATATTTCCATCCACTTTTGTTTTGCCCCATAGCTTGCTAATCATATCTACCTCGCTGTGGAGGTAGGGGTACTTAATTGTTTCGGGGGTTTTGAACATCTTGGCAAATTTTAGAGCTTTGCCGCTTGGTTGATGAGGGATGTTCTGACCTATCGATAAGAGCCTGTTTCTCTTCCACGCAAAAGAAAAATGAAAGGTTCTGTATCTCTTTTTTTTGTTGTAGACAGGAGGAAAAAGTTTTCTGGATATTTCAATTGATTTTGAAATGCTTTTATTCATACTCGTTAAGATTTCCTTCAGCCGCCATGCTACACTGTACAGCCCTCCTTAGAAGAGCCTCTCTAGACAACCCCAGTTCACCGTTACCCCATAATGCTAGAGAGCTATTTTGAAGTTCTCTTCCGAATGAAAATGATAAAGGCCAAGGAGTTAGAGATGAAAAGTTCATCTGGTTAAGATTTTCAACAGCTTTCCCGTCTGGCTGCCCGCCACTAAGAAAGGCTATCATTGGTACGGCAGCAGGAACATATCTTCTGAAGCCATGTATGGTGTAGTGGGCTACTATTTCGCTGTCAGGAAGAGTTTTTGCGGAGTCGCTGAATTGTGGCAGAGGTATATTGCTCTTATAACCGTTAAGAATCATGTTCGGCTTAAGTATCATAGCTTCCAATTCTACGTTTTCATAATACATGGCGTCGAACACATGGTGTAGAACTTTTTCTGTAAACCATAGAGAATCAATTATACGGTGTCCACCACTCATTAATACTTCCGGCTCAACTATAGGGACTATTCCCTCATCCTGACATATTTTAGCATATCTAGCAAGAGTCCAAGCATTAGCAATAATACAAGCATCGGTGTCATGAACATTAAGAACAGCGCGCCACTTAGCGAACTCGGCCCCCAGCTTAGAATATTCTTTGAGTCTATCTGATAGCCCATCAAGCCCCTCTGTAAGAAGACCGTCCATATCGTAGGGCTTAGCACCCTTGTCTACTTTTATACCAAGACAGATATCCTTCTCTTTAAGGGGAGAGATGGTATCTTCGTTTCTTATTGTCTCGTCAAAAAGTATAACCCCGCCTATATAATCTTCCAACTTGTCGGTGGAGAAAAGATTATGTCTGTAACTATGCCTAGTGCTTTCTGTACTATCCACTCCCACAGAATCAAATCGCTTTTTTATAGTGGGAGAGCTTTCATCTGCGGCAAGAATTCCTTTGTTGTAGGCCGAACCTCCTAATATCCTATGGATGATATTCTGCATACTATTTCTTTTTATTCCTTATAGGTTCTATTTTTTCACGATGTTCCCATTCCAGTTTCTTGCACTCCTTCTCTAATTTTGCTTGCTCTCGAATAAGTTTTCTACGACGAAGAACTTTTTCTTTCGATTTCTTCTCACGATCCTTCTTCTTCTTGATCTGCTTCTTTTCGTTTCGACCCACTAGGTATTTCCTTTACTTGTATAGATATTTCGTATTGAGTTAATCCAAATAAGTCACAGCCCATGGTATGAAGAACATCTTCTATATGTGCGCATTCACCACCGGTAGCATATCCATCGTTATCTCTACCAAAAATCTGACCCTGAGTTCTTCCGTTTAGACCAGTGAATAAAAATTTATTACTCTTCAGAGCGTTCATATAAGTTTTAAACTTAATTGGTCTTAGTTTCGCCTTTATCATCATTAACCTTCTCCTCCAACTTCAAGTCTAAAGGGATTATCGGGATCGTTGTGATGTTTAAGATCTCTATCTTTGTAGTCATAATCATTTGCGTGAGTCACAAGACTGCTGCTGCTCTGAATTTTATTTCCTCCAAGATTCCATATCAACCCAATACCATAGTTCTTACAAAACTTTACTTCTGGAACATTATCAGATACCCTATCTCCCCCGTTTCCGAAATAACACGGTCGTAATATATCTAAAGCAGAACACACAGTACCGTCAGAGTCATCCACCCCAACAACGTGATGGACATCGCTAAACGCTTCGAGGATTGCTTTTCTTTCTTCAAAGGGCATGAACACGTATCCCTTTTTTTGTTCTAGCCATAAGTCACTATTTAGAATAACAATAACGCTACCATTTTCGGCGGCATCTGTAATCATATTCAGATGGCCAATATGTACAGGATCAAATCCACCACTGATTGCTATAGTTTTATTCATTCTTATCCTGACATAAAAAAATGGAGGCGGCGGGAATCGAACCCGCGTCCTGTCTAGCTTGAATAATAATTTCTACATGGTTAGTCTGTTGTTATCGTACAGCAGACGAAACTAGATGGATTGACCATCATCAGACCATTATGGTCATCAGGCACTAATATATCGGGTCTGCCTAACCCTATCCGATTATCGGAGTCAGCACAATTGGATAAAAAGGTTTGTGCAACCCCCAGCTACTCTAGGCAGCTAACGCGAATTGCTTTTCGGCAATTACTTTTTGGTCAGCTTTTATAGTGGCCCACTGACCAACCACTCCATGCCATTATTAATCTGCACTACCAGTCGATGCCTTTTCGCCCCCGTGGTTTTTTAGAAAGTTCTTTATTGGTTTAACAAAGTAGTGTCCTATAAATCCTCCTATCCTTTGAACCCCAAGAGAAGTTCTAAGGTAGTTTTCCAATCTTGTTAGCGGACATATCTCTCTGGTAAATGTAACGGTTAGGATAAAACTATTAATAGGAACCCAAACCCATAGCGGATATAGAAAAGGTAGTATAAAAAATGCAACAATGTTTACAGCTATAATAGACGTGTGAAACAGAATGATAGAGTATAGAAGACCTTTCTTTAAGTAGTCTATTCTCTTTGGTTTTTTAGAATACAGGGCTTTTAGCATTTCAAGACTAACTTTGAGGGAATCGTTGTCAGTCTTTTGCCCAATCTCCTGCTCCAATCGAGCAGTAAGTTCTCTAGCCTGTCTCTCGTCTAGATATTCATCCAGTATCTCGACAATACTGAAGGCTTCTTCTTGACTTGTTGGCATAGGTTATGTCCCCCCTAGTAGTTTTTCTAAAATTTCACTAAATTTTTCATAGGGGATCTTTTCATACGAAACAATTCGGTGGGAATCTAAAACGCCACTACCAATAATAGTAGCTATCGCCGCCGTTGGAAAGGCTGTCGCTTTTTGCATCGCTGACCAAGAGGCGTCTGAGGATATAATTTTTTCTTCAACCCATTCGTCCATGGATACTCGCATGATTACCAAGTCTTCATTCTTATTTTTAGTAGGCTTGCACGCTTCGGAAAAAATCCTTTTTAAGTCATCATCTTCGTGTGCGCAGTCATGAATTAGGAATTTTACCAACTCACAGTGTCCGGGCCATCTTATTGTTTTATAATGACAGTTTTGCACACCCCTTTTTTGCATTAAGTCTATTGTATTTGAAGCACCGCCACTAGTATGAAAGCATTCAAGATCGCCTACGCTGGCTGTAACGGAAGATAAACCTCCTAAAGAAGAAGTTACATCTTGAAGACCATGTTTTAATACTAAGCAGTTTCCTCTATACTCATTTATCAACCCATCAACAGACCAAGTGCATAAGTATTTTAATAGATTGCTTGGATCTTTAGGTATGCCACCAACCATCATTTCTACAGTTTCAGGTATCATTCCACCTTTTTTTGCCACGCATTCATTGTAGAGATGTTCTGTTAATATATTTATCCAGCCGGGGGCTAGCCCGACATCAGTCATGACAGGCTTGCTTGCATTTTGTGATGCTAAATTGTTTATCGCGTTACTGGTTTGATCGCTACCTCCCAAGTCGCAGTATCTAACACCGTTTCCTATACAATATCTGGCAAGCCTAGCTGTTTGATGATAGGGTAATGCAGAAATTACAACATCAGTATCACCAAGGAAATCTTCGTAGTGTTCTTTTGATGTGTCGTGGTAGTGTACAAAGTTATGCTTGGAAAAATTTCCCAGAATATCTCCACACTGAGACAACGAATCAGCAGAGCTATCTACAACGGTAAGTTCGTGGCCTAGCTTTTCCATGGCAGCGGCTATGCATTTGCCCATCTGCCCAACCCCAAATATTGTAGATCTCATATTTTACCTCTAGTAATTTATTTATCGTTACTTACTACGGCCCTTCCTTTAAGAAGTTCCCAGTCTTTTTCTGGTCTTGCCATTAAGTTCGTGTTCCAAGCTCCGTTTATAGTATTGGCCTTGATGCAAAGGGTCTGTGCGAGATGCATCAGAGCGTTTATATCCTTTGGAAAACAACTACCACCAAAACCATAGTGTCCATCGGGTCCGGGGACTGACCAGTGGCTCTGTCCGAGTCTTTCATCGTAAAGAGAATATTCTATTACCTTGTCATAATCTACACTCAGGCTGTTGCATATATTATAGATTTCATTAGCAAAAGAAACTTTAACAGCCAGAAACGAGTTTGTTAGATACTTTACCATTTCCGCTATTGTAGAATCTGTTTTTATTATATCTGCTTTTGGGAATATTTTTGAGTAGAACTGTTTTAGTCTGGTTGTTGCAGGTCTAGGGCCACCCAAAATAACCCTACTGGTATTTCTAAAATCTTCCTCTGCATTTCTTTCAAGCAGAAACTCTGGGTTGAAAACTATTTGTGAATCTAAACATAACTCCTGTAGGGCTTTGGTTGTGTTGGGAGGTACGGTAGACTTAATGACTACTATATTTCTTCTTCCTGTACTACAGGATTGTAGCACGACTTCTTTAACTATTGAAACATCACAAGACCCATCTTCTTTCATCGGCGTTGGAACACAGACAAAAAGTAAATCGCAATCCCTAGACAAAGAACTCACGCTTTTGTGCGTAGATAAATTTGCGTGTACTTTATCGTAAGTGTATACCTTGTAGTGTGGAGAAAAACATTCTGCTAATGCTTCACCAACAAACCCCTGTCCTATGATTCCTACAGTTTGTATCTTCATAATTTGTCAACAGCCTTTTCTATATACTCACACGCGATCTCTGCGTCCTCTGTAGAAAATGTCAACGGAGGTCTTAGTCTGATTGATTTTTCCCCGCATTTTAAAATCAGCATGTTATCTTCTAGAATTTCTACCGTTCTATCACGAAGTTCGGTGGAAGGTAAATCGAATGCTATCATTAATCCTCTACCTCGGATGTTTTCAATCTTTGTAATCTTTCTTAACCCACACAAAAGATCTCGCCCAACATCGTGAGCATTTTTAACTAATTCATGCTTGTGAATTGCGTCTATTATGTATCTGAATCTAACCATGTCAACAATATTGCCACCCCAAGTGGAATTAATTCTGCCGCTAGTGGTAAAAACGTTGTCTTCTATTTCGTCTATACGTCCAGTCGAACAGAATCCACATACCTGTGTTTTTTTTCCGAAGCACATAATATCTGGGATAACATCGAAATGTTCGTATGCCCACATTTTTCCGGTTAGCCCTAGTCCAGTCTGCACTTCGTCAAATATAAGTAAACAATCGTTTTGGTCTGCTATCCGTCTTATGTTTGTAAAGAATTCTAGAGGAAAGTGATTATCTCCACCCTCCCCTTGTATTGGTTCGATTATTATTGCTGCAACTTCTGGGTGCATTCTACGTTCAATATCTTTCCAGTCAGGCTCTACGGTAGTCCATCTAAACTTAGGAAACAGCGAGGTCTTTTCTGGGGTGGTATTGGTAAGAGATAGTGTATACCCTGTTCTACCGTGAAAGGCATTCTTTAGATGAAATACGTCTAGGTTATTTATATCAACAGTATGTGTATATCCTAACTTTTTAGCCTTCCAGTCAAAAGCCGCCTTAAGAGAGTTCTCTACCCCTAAAGCACCCCCTTCGATAAAAAAATAGTGCTTGAAGTCGGGTGTTACCTCTGAAAATTTCTCTACAAAAAGGGCATATTCCTCTGAATACATATCACTGTTAGCCATTTTGACTCTTCCGATACTTCCCATCTCATTTTGAGCTTGTATCAAAGAAGAGTGTTTCCAACCTAATGGTTGGCTGGCAAATTGTGAATAGCAATCCAGATATTTTTTTTTAGTGTTTATGTCTACAATCCAACTACCAATACTTTGCCGATGGTCTACTACAATATGAAACCCATCAACAAGTATATGTTCTTTCAAGATATCTATAGTTCTAACGTGAGGCATTTTACAGCGCCTCCAGATTTAATGAATTCAGACATTTCACAGCTATAGATATTGTATCCCAAAAAGGTTTTATTAAACCTTTTAGATGGCGTTATTATGCTGCTATTGCTGACAACACTGTTGCATATAAATTCAGATGCTTGTTCATCAGAGGCTGGAACAACAGTTATTCCGCCTCGCGAAACACTCAAAGATATAAGGTTCAGTAATATATCTCTTTGTGACGGTACGGAAAAAGCGTTTAGATAATATAACAGTCCATTATCGTATGGGAAGAAGCAGGTGTCCAAATGATAAAATCTTGGATCTACCAACTCACATGATACATAATCTACACCAAGGGCTTGTGCAACAATTTTATGGGATTCTATACTAGTTCTAAATCCGTATCCCATAAATAGCACTCCACCAACAAATAGAGCGTCTCCAGCACCTTCAAAAAATATATCCTCTGGTATTTCTATAACCTGATACCCGTTTTCTAAAAACCATTTTTTGAAGTATTGTTTTTCCCCTCTTCTTTCTTCATATTTAAAGTTGGATAATACAACCCTTTTCCCTTTTACCAACCCGGCGTTTGCTGTAAAAACCATATCAGGAAAATCTGGGTGTGGTGTAGCATATTTAAGAGTCGCCCCACTCTGGATCAGTCTATCATGCAGATAAGACCACTGGCGTTTGGCTAATGGTAGGTCTGGTTTATTTAATTTTTTCATCCAGTCGTTTATTTCATACTTCACATCAAAGTATGCAGGATTACACATTAAAAATTCACTCATTATTCAGTCCATCCTGACTGTGGTTGTTCTAATTCCTTGTCTTCTGTGTAATCAACTAAAATCTCTTTCCATGCGGCTATATTTTTAGTTGCCATCAGACCTTTTGTTAAGCCGTCTGTGATTAACGTGCAATTTTCATTTTTCTTAGAGTGGTTGTATAGGTGGTTTGGAGTAAGATTAATCCACGTATTTTCACAACTACCTTTTCCTACTAGGTCACGGTGAACGTGTGTAACATGAAGAAAACTGTTCGCTTCAATATCTTTATTAGCAAATAGTCCATTACCACTAATATGGCTAGGAAGAAGACAAATCATGTCGTTCATCGTGCTTTTTATAAAGGTCTTTACTTCAACCTGTGCCACTAGTCACTACCCGTGTTCATACCTTGTGGAAAGTTAAGACTGTCACCGTGATTAACAGTCCACGCGACCTCGTGAGTAACGGACCTAAAGGTGCGAGCCGCACTTGGCTGTCCGTTACCAGACTTCTTCACTCCTCCGAATCCCAGATGACTTTCAGCCGCAATGCTACCACCGTTCCAGTAACCAAGACCAAAATCACATTCATTACGAATTCTTCTGGCAACTTTGAAGTTCTCCGTTACTATCCCAAGAGAAAGCCCGTAATCAGTGTCGTTGTAAATATCAATAGCATCAGACACTGTATCGTAAGGAATGATTGAAACATGGGGGCCAAATACTTCTTGTTTAAGATATGGTGCATCTCTCCATTCCGTCCTGTAAACTGTTGGTGTTATGTAAAGTCCATCTTTAACTACTTCCACGCCAGCCAGAAGAACGCTTGCTTCTGAATCGTTGAATACCATACTGTTGTATTTTACCACTTTATCAAAGCCTTGTCTATTGACTAATGGGCCATAAAAGGTGGTGCTTTCAAAGGGGTCTCCTGTTTTTAACTGTGAGCTTCTGCTGGCAAATTCCTCGGAAAATTTGTGGTGCAGTGATCTGTGAACAATCAACCTACCAGCAGACACGCAACGTTGGCCAGATAGTTTGTAAGCGCTGGCCAAACATGCGGCCATTGCCATATCATAATTTGCATCTTCATGAATAATTACCGCAGACTTGCTTCCCATTTCACACGAGCAGGTCTTATGCCAACTTTCGGCACAGACTTTACGAACATGCATTCCTACTTCAGCACTTCCCGTGAAACATACGTGATCAACATCTTTGTGTATTAAAAGATCTCCTGTTTCTGCTCCCCCTTGAATAACATTAAACACTCCCGGTGGGAACCCAGCCTCCTGATAAAGTTCAGCAGTTAACTGACCAACCCAAGGAACATCTTCGCTTGGTTTAAGTATTACAGTATTACCTTCTACCAGAGCGGGCGCGGCACACCAGAAGCCACCAATAGCAAAAGGAAAATTAAAAGGAGCAATAATTGCGACCACACCTTTTGGTTTACGAAGCATGTAAGCGTCTTTTTCAGGTAGCTCAGATGCGAGTACTTCCCCATAAGGTATTCTTCCGGTACTGAAAGCGTATTGAGCCATGTGCAAGGCTTCATTTACCTCTGCAATGGATTCATTATAAACCTTGCCTGTTTCCAAAGTTATTACTCTGGCTATCTCTTCTTTTCTTTTTTCTATTATATTAGCTAACTTAAGAAAATATTCTGCCCTCTGAACTCTACTGTATTGTCGCCACCCATAAAAAGAGTCTCTTGCAAAGTGATAGACAGAGTCTACATCCTTTTGACTCGACTCTGGAAAGAATCCTAAAATTTCGCCAGTGGATGGATCTTCACTTTTAAAAAGATTACCTCCAGAAACTTCAACGAAGTTGCCGTTTATAAAGTTTTTTCCTTCGGCTACTGGACCTTGGACTGAGGTAGACGGCTTCATATTTATATCCTCTTTTACCTTGATTGTGCCATTGATAGTATAGACGGATCTACCGGTTCTGTGTTACGCAGTCTATGGGCCGTTTCCTTAAACATATACCTAGCTATAGGTTCTGGTGATAACTGATCTTCATAATATGAGGTAGAAGCATCTTGCATCCCTTGAAGTTTTTCATCTCCCAAACTAAACACAAAGTCTAGCGCGCTCTCTAAATGCTGCCAAGCCGTTGGGAAAAATATAGACCTCTCATAGAACCATAGTTTCGGAAGCGATCTCAATACTAACATGCATCCAGATTTTATTGATTCAAATACTCTGAATGATTCTTTACTTATCGCACCCGGCGGACATAAAGAAACTTTAGAATTAGACATGATATTTGAATAATCCTTTTTACATAATCCTGTATTAAATGATTCCGTATATTTTACAAATCCGTTATACCTCTTTTTATCAACAAGTTTGTCTAGATGTATCTTGAAGTTGTGTCTTGATCCTGTTTCTGGGATTTGTCCCAAAAAACAAAAATCATACTCTCTGTCCTTTATTGGTATAGCTTTAGGATTAAACCCGTTTGTAACACCTAACGGTAATGGCTTGACTTTAGGGTTGTGTAAAGGCTCTTCCCACATATTTAACATATAGTACGGTTGGAATATAATCAACACATCGGGCCTGTTAATTTCTTGAGGAACACTGTGTGCCTCATCGGATATGTCAATCAGTACTATACGTTTTCTATCTGGTCTAGGAAGTTTTTGAAAATGATGCTTAAGAACTACTTTCAAGTTCCCTTTTAACATCCTAGACAATAGATTAACGCACTCCGTCATATATTCACGTTCGACGGCGTTATCAACTAAAAGGTTAACAACTTCGCAGTCCGCCATTATTTGTCACTCCCGTTCTGGAATGTCTACTATCGGATTGCCATACCTGTCTTTATCTTTTAATGCGTCTACTTCTTTCCAAACTTCACCCCATCCGTCCTTATTGTCACCTCTAACTCTAGCAGCCTTGTCGTCTATATAGATTGCTCCCGCTGGTTTACCCATCCATGCGTATGTATATCTAACTCCGTTGTCATCTAGCCACTTCATCCACTCAACGTAGCCTCTCTCATATTGTCTATTAATATTTCCATGTTCTCTATCCCCATATCTAGCAGTATACAATACAATCTCGTAACCCATATCGTATAATTTGTTAACTTGTTCTATGCCGTGTGGTAGAGGTTCTGCTTTAGCGTATTCTCCACCATTACCTTTATCAGCTATGACACCATCACAATCCACTATTAATCTCTTACTTGTGTCTCTCATATTTAAAGCCCCCTATAAGCCAGTCTATGTTATTTCTACCATATTCGCTTAGTGTCCTTTTTTGGTCCCTGTTTCTTCCTTCGTTCAGAAACTGTTCTTTTACTTTTATTACACCACAAGAAAAATTTATATCGTTTATTTTTAGAAGAAGAAGGGTAGATTTATTTCTCACCTGCTTTGGGGAAATTTGCCAATTTTTTCGAACAGTAGTTTTTATGTCAAATTCTAGACCATTCAATAAACAATCACAAGTTGTCCCCTGAAGGGCTGAGAGTTGATTTCTTATGTGATGTTCTACTCTCGCACCTATTATAGTTTTTCCAAGTGAGTCTAAGTCCTCTATACTGTCTACTCCAAACTTTGATTCATAAACCGCATCACTAACAGCGGTTGATATTTTACCAGAAAAATCTTGTATTTTTTCAACTAATACTAAAAATTCATATACCTCGGATTCTTCTTCTTCCCATAGTAGGAGTTGTCTCACTGTAAGTACTCTCGGCAGGACTCGGAACAAGATCGCCGTGACTTGAGTCTATCTGCATCTCCAGAAAATTGTAGTTCTGGGGTCTATATTACAATATACGGAATAAGTATGAACCTCACCGAAGTGTTCCGATAATAATTCTTTGGCTTCATGCTCATTCCTCCATTCGTATTCATGAGCAGAGTGCATATTGCTTTCATCGCTTAAAGAAGCGGGAGTGTCTCCACAAAACCACCCATTTTCTTTTAAGGACCGTTTGATTTTTTCAAACAGCAATTTCTGATTTTCCTTAGAGAAGTGTTCTATTGATCCTCTCATTAGAACTACATCATAGTAGTCATTTTTAGCATCATGAGTAAGAATATTTTCATAGATATATTCAATATTTGGTACACTGGAATTTTTCTTTATAAGATAATTTTTATACTCATTAGAATCGTCTATATCAACACAAGTTATCTCACTGGCCATGTGTCTGAAATACTCATAGTCTAAATATGCATCTCCAGCGCAGTAATCCAACAATTTCCCGTTTTCCGGTAGAACTCTAAGTACTGAAGCTATTGATTCCAGCCAAGAGTTTTTGTTTTGTGTCTTCAAATCTAGCGTATGATGTCTTTGATCAAACCAGTCAGGCGTTTCATAAGACCACTGACCGTGCTTTAGATAGTATGAAGAAAGTGTTCCTAGATGCACTGATAATTTAAGTAGGTACTCTCCTAGTATCAGAGATTCCCTGTGCGGCTCAGATTTGCTTTTCAAAAAATCCTTGTCTAAACCTATAATCTCTGGGTTGTCTAGAATCTCTCTAAAAATAGGGGCGATTTCAACTAGATTGTGATGCCTTAAGCAGTCCTCGAAGGACTTGGCTACGCTTGTTCGCATGTTCATTTTGCATTCTCGCTGTTTTTTTATAAGTACTAAATACCCTCGGCAGGACTCGAACCTGCAACCTACGGTTTAGAAGACCGTTGCTCTATCCTGTTGAGCTACAAGGGCGAAGATCGCTTAGCTTCTTCGTCTAAAATAACTCAACACTTCCTCAGTAGAAACTAGATGTTCTTCGCTATGAATAGCATACGGTTCCCGGTTCGATGGGAACCCTGTCTCATTAACAGTAAACTGGTCACTCATTGCAATGGTCTTATTTGAATTCACAAACAAGTCATCGGCCTCTGCTCTCATTACAAGAGCCTTAGTACAAGCACTAAAAGGCTCATTGGCTTCAACAACAACCTGTATATTACCAGTCTCAACGTAGTACTTAGCCATCATGTTCTCCATGTTCGCACCGCCACCTTTGGTGCATAAGTAACACCGTGATTCAGGCGTCTGTTGGTTAGGTCCATCCTAAGACTACTGGCCCAAGACAGGGTTACCTGTATGCACCGTAGAGCCGATAGTCTTAGAATTTTTGGCAATCGCTGGCGAGACGATGTGCATATGCCGAACCTACGCGAGATATGTAGTCGCGTCCTTGCCTACTAATTACTCTTGTGTACTGGATAAGGTGAAAACCTGAAGATTATTAGTCTCCCGATACCCTTTTTTGTCCCACAGAAGTAACTTTCGCCGCTCTGAAAGGTCGCTGTCAGGGAATTGAACCCTAATATACCGCCATACGGTCAGCGACTATTACAACCAGTGCAGAGTAGAACTTCAGAATGGGGCTTCTGCTGTTTCTGTTTCTGTAGATGTGGCTGTCTCTAGCTGTGGCTCCTCTTTGTTAGGATTGAAGCCAAAGGTAACATCATCAGCAATGATTATAGTCTTGTTGACTTTGTTTCCCTCCTTGTTCTCCCAAGAATCGTCCTTTAGACGACCCTTAACGGCAATATTTCTACCTTTCTTAAGGTACTTGCAGCAGGTCTCTGCTAACGCACCCCAGACAGTAACGTCTATGAATAGAGTTTCTTCTGTGTCCTTTCGCCTAGTGTTGATCGCTAGACGAAGCTCGGTAACAGAAGTGCCTCCACCAGTCGTTCTGAGTTCAGGGTCTTGCGTCAGATTTCCGGCCACACATGCAAAATTAAAATTCATTTCTTACTCCAATAAAGATAAACGCTGGCCTCCGCATTAGACACCAAGAACTTGTCTCATCTTACCACGAAGGACTTGATAGTTTCCACGGTTAGACTTTGCTTGAGCAGCACTTGATACGTTTGTCGTCAAGGTACTCGTCAGACCCAACTTGGTAGCGGCTTGCTGCTTTCCTCTACAGGTGGAAGCATACTCTCCCTTACCAGTTGAACGACAAACAGCAGTCACAGGGTCATACTTCTTACCCCTAGTCTTACCGTTCTTTGCTGTCCCTACAATCTTCTTATTATCTACAGACCATCTGTATGCTGACGTTGTTTGCGATAGAGCTACGAGAAATTGTGATTCAGTCATTTCCTAAAAAACCTTCTTCCTTAGTGTGTTAAAATGTACAATGTGACCACTTGTTCAGCAAACCATACTGCAAGTAGCCATTCTATAACCGTCTTATATCTACGCTTAACCTCCCTTGAAACGTATACAATTGTTATTAGTTGTGCTGCTATAACCGTTACAAAACATTTTACTCCGAGAAACCCACCGACTCCCAAAACACCCATTAGATGTTTAGCTACTGGGTTTTCCTCCATGTCGAAAATGTATTCTGCGTGTTTGACCGTCATATAAATGTCGTAACACGTTATCGAATAAGTTATAAAAAGTATTAGGAATACAAACCGTATCCATAGTTTTTCAAAATAGTTAGTGACCGACCTGTCAGCACCCATGATTATATCCTCTCGGATCGAGATTTGTCAACCCCATTTTTCAAAATATCGGCCCGATCACGCTCGGTCGGGTGGAAAAATGATGATCTGAGAAGATCAGCAAAGACGTACTAATACTTCTTCTCTATTTTTGGATTAGTTTTCAATACTCCATTTTCTGATAATTTTCCAAAGAAAGAGTCACTTACACGGTAACTTTTGGCAAAACTTCCCTCTGTTCCTCTGTAACACCAGACGTTTATTCTATAATTTCTATCCCATAGGTGCTTTACTTCAACCTTAAACAGTTTATCCGGCTTTCCCAGACGTTTTAAAACCTTTTCCTTTATTTTTTGTATGTCAGAGTCATTTGATTGAGGATTCATTTTTTGATGCATCATGTACCACGATCTCCGCTGCCAATTTTATTATCTTTATTAGATTAGAGGAAGAAACCCTAACACAGTTACATATAATCTCCGACTCTGAGAACTTTTTCTCTTCGTCAAAAAGGTATTGATATATCTCGAAGTGAAGGTTGTCTTCTGTGAAGAATACCTTTGTTTCTACATCTATTGACCCCTCTTTTTCTGATAAGCTATATATAAGTCTGTCCATATTAATCCTTTACAACAAAGACTCTCTTACAATATAGACATTGATACATAATCCACTCAACACCTTCGATGTCAACTAGTGATTCAATCTTGTTTTTATCGTCTATGACACAATCACTTATATCCTCTCCGCACATCTTATCAGAATCATTCTGTTCTGACATCATTCTTTTAATAGCACTGTCGAAATCCTGTTTGAATTTTATTCTTTTTTCACGGGACATTGTACAACTCCATAATTTTTCCGCCCCATATAAACCAACCAGCCCCTAATCCTACACTAAATATGACTAGGTTGTAAAATCCTATTATGAACATATCTACCAGATCGTATCTTCTCGGTTCCCTAACAGTCACCCTTTTCACCTTCTCTTGTTTTTCGTTCAGTTTGTTCTCCTTTTTTCCAACCAAGTTTCAAAAGTATGTGAGACAAGTCGTATGCTATCTGCTCCACCCATTCCTCATCTTTTGACCAATCCGCAGCATGAAGAAACTCATGTATAGTCACATCTAACTCTTCTTCATCAGGTATGTCGTTTGATATTCTTATTTGTTTATTTATTGTGTCTGGAGAGTCGCATTCTCCACCGGTTGTTTCATCTAACTCTTTGAAAATTAAATTCCAGTATTTATTCCCTATTCTTACTCTCATCTAACCAATGAATCCTTTTTCCATCTGGTCGTGACATTCTTGACATAAATCGGCCATAACTACCTCGCCGTTAATATAAAAGCATCCATATATCCCTGTATATCGGGATCGACTGGCTTAATCTGAGTAGCATCATGCCACATAGCTTTATCATCAAGCATAATCATTTCTCCACACTCTAGTGGAAAGTCTACTATTGGTTTGCCCTCTTGGGTTTTACAGACTAATAGATTTCCGCCAATTATATTATGTCTATTGACTCCAACCATAGCTATAAAGCTGTAACCGTCCTGATGCACCCCTTCCGGTGACACTGGAGTTGATTCGTCTTTAGTTATAACCCTGATCTGATGGATTTCAATTTCATGATAGTCTGGAAAAGCACAGGAATTTAAGAAGGCGTCACACATCTCTAGCATAAAAACACTCTCGACTATTTCATCCTCAATATCTTCAAATTTACGAGGGATATCACCCTGAAACTTATTGTAGTCTGTTGACTGATTAAAAGCCTCAGACTCCATCTTCATATATTTAAAATCATCGTCGTCCGATAGTTTTATTTTTGAGTAACGCCTAAGCCTGTATTGGCCATCTTTGTGGTCTGTTTTTGGAAGCCTGTTAAAAGAATCTTTTACGGCGTCTACCTCCAAATAGTCAATCTGTTCTAGTTTTATCAGTTTCATCTTATACATGTTATCTCCGATGTGTTATATGGGCCACTTAGGGATGTTCGGTCGTCGCCTACCCTTGACTAAAATCTTCCATCGCCCTGATGAAAAATGTCTCTTCTCTGTTAATTTCTCAAGCCTGTCCCTAAGCTCTTTAATATCCTCAATATATTGTTTAATCATAAAATCGTAATCTACGCTGGTTCCTCTTATATTCAGAAGACACTTGTGAGCTACCTTAATGCCTCGCTCAAGTTTTCTGATTTCGTACTCTGTTCTTTCTATTTCTCTATTGTTTTCCATAGTTCTTAGATAGATTATCTACCAGATATACATAGTAACATTCATGACACGCTCCACACCCACACAAAGGTCTACCATTCCTTATCTCTTTCATCCTTTTGAGAATGAAATCATTAGTGAGGGCAATAGACCTAAAGTAACTAACGATACGTTCTTCTTTAAGCTGTTTCATTCTCTTTCCCCGTTAAGAAATCTTTCCACTAATTCCTTGCATTCATCCGACCTAACCAGAGGTATAAAAGCCTCACGTTCTTCTAGTTGAGACATACCCCTATGTAGGGTAAGACATCGTTTGAATGTATCCAGAGCTTTGTATGGTGAAGGATATTTGTTTTTATCCCCAAACATCTTCTTTTGCTTTCTACCAATAACCCACTTAATATACATCCCAACCAGCATCATCTTCAATCTGGATACATTGGGAGGGACACATTTTGAAGTCTGAATACTCTTGTGGTCGATAGTGTCTATTATATTATGCGCACAAATTTCCGCCATGTGTCTTTCTGTTATCTCATCCACTAGGCCAATCTTAAGAGCCTCTGACTCGCCTACACTCCTACCCGAACAGATAAGCTCCATAGCTTTTACTGGACTAATGATGCGAGGCAGACGTGTAGTACCACCCCATGAAGGGAGGATGCCTAGCTTAACCTCTGGTAGAGCCAGCTTGGTTAGCTGATGGGTTGTGTACTTAGTGTCTTCTGGTACTGGATTCTTAATTAAGATTCTAGACGTACAGGCCAGAGCTAGCTCCAGACCTCCACCCATAGTTATGCCACCCATAATAGCTACAGTTGGGATTTTAAGGTCTTCTATCTTGTTAAAGATATCCTGACCTTTCTTTAGAATTTTATCAATATCCTCATCTGGTGAGTCATGCGCCGAAACAAAATCCTTGACATTTGCCCCGACTACAAATGAACCCTTAGAACTTCTTAGTACTAGCCCCTTATATTTATTAGCCGCTATCATACCATCAAGTAGGTAATTCAACTCATCAAGAGTTTTCATATCTAGAATGTTGTATGGTCTCTTCATGTGATTGAAAGCAATTTGATACACGCCTTGATGTGACCATGCTTGAAAATTCTCAATCATGTCGCCTTTGTGTAACATCATAACTAATCCTTTGGTTTGTTACAAATGCCGCCATCGGCCAGCACGGAAAAGATGAGCAGGGTAACGACAAATAGTATAGTTGCTAGCTCACACATCATCTCTTAAATGCCCCTAGTCATTAGTGCCATTAAACGCACACTTGTAACATCTATAGACTACGTTAGCCACCCACGGTGGGCAGAGTGAATCATCGACATAGCATTTATAAATAACTTTT
>Ga0209402_10002657_pt1 | contig 17620 bp, 17 predicted proteins | sample ArcticOcean_MG_C_3_FD_187437 | JGI IMG/M metagenome (GOLD analysis project Ga0209402, IMG submission 187437) | Marine microbial communities from western Arctic Ocean - ArcticOcean_MG_CB8_126 (SPAdes) (version 2) | ecosystem: Environmental > Aquatic > Marine > Oceanic | place: Arctic Ocean... | reverse complement strand
TGTGATTTTTTATCTAAAATTAATCCTGATTTAGTTATTAGTGATATCTCTGCAATGCCTTTTCTTGCAGCAAAAAAATCTAAAATTCCATCTATTGCAATCTCTAATTTTTCATGGCTAGATGTGTTATCTTTTATTTCTTCTAATGAATTAAATATTTTAAATCAATGTTATGATTATGCTAATTATGCAATCAAACTTCCTTTTGGAACTACTATGAAACATTTTTCTAATCTTCAAAAAACAAAATTAATTTCTAGAAATCTAACACAACCTAAATCAGAAATCAGAAAATTTCTTGGTATAAATGAATCTGATCTAATTATTACCGTTGCTTTAGGAGATTCAAATCTACAAATTCACTTAAAATCTGATAATAATATTAAAATCATTTCTTTAGGAGGAAATATTTTAACTGGAAATAACATTATTAATTTAAATTCATATATTGAAGGACAGAATATTATTGCTGCATCTGATCTTGTTATATGTAAATGTGGATATGGAGTAGTTTCTGAATGTTTATCACATGGAATTCCATTTTTTTATATTGCTGATAATAATCATCTAGAACAAAAAGCTATCAGTGATGAATTATCTTTCTTAAATTTAGGTAAACGAATTATGTTTTCTGATTTAGAAAATTATTATTTTACCAAAAAATTTATTCATGATTTAAAAACTTTCAAAAAAATTCCACATGATAATATTTTAACTACTAATTTAATTTCGGAATTTCTTGATAAGTAAATTATTTTTAAAAAATAATTATTTTAATATTTTAAAATCTTTTATATCTTAATGGAATATTTGAGTTAATATTTAATATACTAGAATTTTTTTCTAAAAATTTAATTATTTTTTTTATTTTAATTAGCTTATTTTTTATATTTAATGATTCATAAATAATTTTAGCTACCAACAAATCTTCAGGAGTATCTACAGTTAATCTAATTTCTGGTTTGCATAATTCTTTTTCAGGTTTTATTCTTAAAATTTTAAATTTTTCAGGATTTTCATTAATAAATAATGTACACAACTCACTTCTATGTTTTTTTGTTCCTAATTTATGGGATTTTTCTAATGCTTTCGATTTTATTATTTCCATTGAGGTCCCTAATGGTAAATCTGAAAATGTTGTTAAATCTGAATTGTTATCTAGGTGTTTTTTAATTAAAGAATCAATTCCCTCCCAATAGATATATGGGTTTTCTGATGTAATTCTAAGAATTGTATCTGCGTTGACAAATTTTGCTCCTTTAATTAGTCGCTCTAATACGTCTCTATCATCCCCTTGAATGAATTTTAGATTATTCTTTTTTGCAAAATTTACAAAAACTTCATTTCCATCATTTTGACTGATAGCAAGTATTATGTCATCTATTAAACTTGATTTTTTAAGTTGTTTTAATAATAATTCCAAAATACAATATTTTCCAATTGGTTGTAAAGGCTTTCCAAATAATCTTCCCGAATCTACTCTACAAGCGATTACTGCAGCAATTTTATGTGATTTTAGATATGACTTTGTTAAACTTGAACCTTTTTGTAATGTTTTAATTATTTTCTGTCCTTCATATTCAAAAAATGGAATTGATTCATTTTTTACTTTTGTCCTCTTATATTCAAATAAATTTTTTGTTAAAATTGTACCAGGACTTATTATTTTTTTTGCAATTGCATTTTTTTTATGATCGAGTCTATATTTAATTTCATTTGATTTTAATTCAAATCCTGTTTTAGGTAAAGATCTTTCGGTACTTCTAATTAATGAAACAAGATTTTTAAATTCTTTTGGTTCAATTGATGATTGATAATCTATTCCTTTTTTTGCACGATCTAATGTGATGTGTTTTTCTACAACACGAGCACCTAATGATATTCCTAATAGGGGAACAATTGAAGTAATTTCTGAACTTCCTGAAACATGATCAGAAATTCCTATTGTATGTGTAAATCTTTTTTTTATCTCAATAATATTTTCTAAATTAAGATCACTAATTTTAGTTGGATATCCTTGGAATCCATACATTAATGTAATTTCTTTTTTCTCTTTTTGTAATATTTTTAATGCATGTTCTAATTCATTTAATTTTGAGCCTGCAATTGATACTAAAATAGGTTTTTTTGAACATGCAAAAAAATCAAGTAAATGAGGATTATTCAAATCTGATGAATGAATTTTATAACCATCTATTGAAAATTTTGAAATTTCTTTAGCACTCTTTATACCAAATACATCTACAAAAATTTCTAGTTTAGTTGATTTTGCATATGAAATTAATTCTTTCCATTCTGCACTACTCATTTCTAAGTTTTTGAATAAATTATATTTTTCATGATTTTTTTCTACTAATTCATCAGCAAAAAATCTTTGAAATTTAATTGCATCTGCTCCTGTCTCGGAAACCGATTTTATGATTCTTTTTGCAGTAATCACATTTCCTTCATGTGAATTTCCTACTTCTGCAATAATTTTTACTTTATTTTTTACCATGCAGTCCATCCACCATCAACAGGAATATTTACACCAGTAACATATGATGATGCATTAGACGCTAAAAATAAAATCACTCCTTTCAATTCTTCTGGATTTCCTACTCTACCTAAAGGTGTTTTCTGGTTTAATCTCTTAATAAATGATAAATTTTTTTTAATTTTTGAATTTGGAAAAGGACCTGGTGATACTGAATTTACTCTAATATTTTCATTTCCCAAATGACATGCAGCATATTTTGTAAATTGTATAATTGCTGCTTTTCCTGCACCATATTGTGGTGAGCTATTAAATTTAGTATTTTTATAAATACTAGGATTTGGGGATACTATTCCATACATTGATGCAATATTAATAATTGAACCTGATTTTCGTTTTTTCATATATGGAATAACTTCTTGAGTAGTTCGAAAAACCCCGTTGATGGTTCCATCAATTCCTTCCTCCCAATTATTATTTGATACATTTTCGAGTTTTCCTGTGGTCATATATGACGAATTATTTACAAGTATATCGATTCCACCATCAACTTCTGAAATTTTTTTAAAACAGTGTTTGATAGATTCCGTTTTTAAAATATCTAATGATACACTGTAAATATTTTCTAAACCTTTTTTGTTCAAACTTTTAACAATTTTTTGAGCTTTTTCATTACTACGACTAGTAATGTATACTTTTGATCCAGCTTCTGCTAATGCCTCAACCATAGATATACCTAGATGGCTAGTACCTCCTGATACAATAGACACTTTATTTTCCAGATTAAGCATTTCTTTATTTTTCATAGTATCATTTATTCCATAATGAAGGATTTACTATTTCTTCAGAAATATTATTGAATTCCCTGTAAATTTTATTTATCAATTTATCGTTCAAGGCAGGTGAATTTAATAATTTTATATTATTTTTTAATTGATTTAAACTCTCTACTCCAATAATCATACTATCAATTTCAGACATATCCCTAATAAATGAAAAAGCTATGTCTTCAATACTTCTACCATATTCCTTAGATATTTGACATAAATTTTCTAGTTTTGATTTTGCTTTTTCTAAATGTGTTGGAAGTTTTTTAGGATTTAAGAAAAATAAACCTTGGAGATAAATACTTCTAGCAAAAATTATTTTATTACTCTTTTTTAATTCTGACAAAAGACCTGAATCTATTATTTTTGAATTAAATATGTTAATTGGAATTTGAATAACATCAAATTCATTTTGATTTAAAAATTCTTTTATATCTTCAATTGTATAAACTGAAACCCCACTTAATTTAATTTTATTTTCTTTTTTTAGTTTATTAAATGAAGATGAAATATCATCTCTAAATAATTTCATATCTTCAGGATTGTGTAAAAGACAAATTGGAATTTTTTCTATTTGTAATTTTTTTGATGAATTTTTTATTGATTGATTAATAAAATTATGTACTGATGAGTTTATTTTTCCTTCATTTCCTAAAACTATTTTTGGAATTTTTGTTGTAATATTTATGGAATTATTTTTTGAGTTTTGAATAAAATTCCCAATCAATTCTTCACTTTTTCCATAGTTAGGAGCAGTATCAAACGAATTAATTTTCATTTTAATACTTTGTTTCAAGATTTCAGATGCATTAATTGATGAAATTTCTCCAACTTGATTTGATATTCCATATGGAAATCCAAGTTGGGCTGTTCCTAAAGTAATTTTTGAGATCAATTCTTCATTTTTCACGATATTTCTTTAAATTTTAAAGTAAGTTTTATCTAAAAAGTAAATTTGTAGACCCATTCTTTTATTTACATTTTTTTATTAATCCTTATTATTCTTGGAATCTATAATTGATAATGAAAATCCTAAAATTTTATTTTGGATTAACAAAGAATTTCTAATGTTTGGAATTGCTAAAAAAATTATAAAAAAATTAAATTGTAAAACATATGCAATAATTGATACTAATGATTACATCAAATCATTTTATGAAAAACAAAAAATTATTGATTTTGATAAAATTTGGTTTTTTAATGATTTTATTTCATTAGAAAAATCATCGCCCGACTATGAATATTTAAAATCATTTGAAATAAAATATGATCTTAATTTATGGCATGTAATATCTTTTGAACGGCTATTTTATTCAGAATTTAATAAATATTATAAATTTTCAAAAAATGAACTTTTATCTTTTGTAATTAGTGAATGCAAATCATTTGAAAAACTTCTTTCCGAAGTTAAACCAACTGTGATAGTACTTCCAGCTATTACGCGACATTTCACTTATTTATTACATAAAATGGCTACAAAATTAGGTATACGTTCTTTATTATTAGAATACACACATTTTGGTGATAAAAATATTATTACAGATGAATTTGGAAAAATGATCGATAATAAAAAATATGAAAACTTGGTTTCTACAAGTAATAGAAATTTTGAAGAATTACAAAAATATTTCTCTGATTACAAACCATATGTTTATGGAACTAAAAATAATACTATGCATAAGGTAAGAAAAGTTTCTAAAGTTTTAGCATTATTAAAATTTCTTTTTCATTCAGATAATAAACATAAAAATCACTATTCTACTTATGGTAAAAATAAATTATCTATTTTAATTAAAGGTAACGCAAGACTAAGTCTTCTTACAAGAAAATTGCGTACTAATTTTATTGATAAAAATTTTCTCAGTGACATTCCAAATAAAACAAATTACGTATATTTTCCACTTGGATCAGAACCTGAAAGAGCTTCTATGATGAATGCTCCATTCTATACAGATCAAAAATCAGTAATTACAAATATTGCAAAATCTCTTCCAATTGATTATGAATTGTATGTTAAAGAACATCCAATAATGAGAGAAGTAAATTGGCGTGAAATTTCATATTATAAACAAATAATGAATTTACCTAACGTAAAATTGATTCATCCTTCAGTATCGCATAATGAACTTATTGAGAAATCTGCTCTTGTAATTAGTGTAAGTGGAACTGGAGGTTTAGAGGCAGCATTTTTTAATAAACCTTCGATAACTTTCACTGACGAATCTGGGTATTCAGTACTTCCATCAGTTTATACAATTAAGAGTTATTCAGAATTACCTATATCTATTAAGAAATCACTCAAAACACAAGTAAATATTTCAGATGTAAACAAATATGTTGATTATATTGAAAAATATTCATTTTATTCACAACAAATAGATTTTGTTTCTGAACTAGTCAAAAAATTTAATTTACAAATTGGATATCAAAATAAAATTAACATTACTCCATCTGAAATGAATTCATTTCTTGATACGTATGATTCAATGTTTGAAAATCTTTCAAATCACTTTTTATTAGAAATTAACTCCCCTAAAACATTAAAATGACTTTTTTAGATAATATTATTTATGTTGGGAAACATAATTGGTGAATAGTATGGAAATTGATGATTGGATATTACCTTTGTATAAAATCTATAGTGACGATGAAGATGTTAATTTAATTACAAAAATAATCAAAAGAGGTTCAGAGTGGGCTATCGGTCCAGAAATTCAGGAATTTGAAAATGCTATAGCAAATAGAACTAACTCTGATTACTGCATTTGTCTAAATTCTGGTACATCTGCATTACATGCAACATTACTCTCATATGGAATAACATCCGGTGATGAAGTAATAGTTCCATCTTTTTCTTTTATTTCAACAGCAAATTCAGTTCTTTTTGTAAATGCCACTCCTAAATTTTCTGATATAGAAGAATCTACATTTGGTTTAAATCCAAAATTACTTTCTAATAATTTATCTTCTAAAACTAAAGCAGTTATGCCTATGGATTATGGTGGAACGTCATGTAATATTAGTGAAATTAAAGATTTTTGTGATGAAAATAAAATTTTGTTAATTGAGGATGCTGCAGAATCTTTGGGTTCTACATTTCATGGAAAACCTGTAGGTTCAATATCTGATGCATCAATTTTTAGTTTTTGTGGAAATAAAGTTTTAACAACAGGTGAAGGTGGTGCAGTAGTTACCAATTCAAAGAAAATTGCTGATGAGATAAAATTGATAAGATCTCACGGTCGTTTAGACAAAATAAATTATTTTAACAATCCATCTGAATCTTCGTATGATGGATTGGGATATAATTGGAGAATGTCATCTATTACTGCTGGATTAGGATTGTCTCAAATACAAAAATTAGATAAAATAATTAATTTACGAAAAAAGAATGCATCCTATATAAATTCAAGATTAAAAAAACATTCAGAAATAAAAATTCCAATTCCATTAGATGGAGTTGATCATATCTATCAAATGTATACAATTAGATTATTGAATGAGAATATGAGAAATAAACTTCATAAATTTTTAATTTCTAAAAAAATATTTTCTAAAGTTTATTTTGAACCGATACATGAAAAAACTTTTTATAAAAATAAATTTGGAAATTTAGATCTACCTATAACTCAAAAAATTTCAAAAGAGATTTTGACTTTACCATTGTATCCAAATATGTCTAATGATGAAATGGAATATTTGTGTAATTCTATTTCAGAATTTTTTGAAAATTATGAAAATTAATTTAATATATTTTTAATACTACAATTGTAATATTTCTAAATTTTTTATATGATTATAATTTGTATGTGTTCAATTTCAAATAAATAATGATTAAATCTTATATTAAGTTCAAATTAAGATAGGATTATGAGGATTTTAATTTTTGCTGCTCATCCAGATGATGAAGTATTGGGAATGGGGGGTACAATTAAAAAATTATCACGCCAAAATCAAGTACATCTATGTGTTGTATCTGAGGGAGCAACTGCTCAATATGTTGACGAAAAAATGATTCAGATAAGAAAAGAATCATGTAAAAAATCTTCAAAGATTTTAGGAATTACAAATATCACATTTTTAGATTTTCCAGATATGCGTTTAGATACTATTCCTCATTTAGAAATGAATAAATCTTTAGAACAAATTATTTCAAAAATTAAACCAGAGATGGTGTTTACTACACCTAATCATGATTTAAATAAAGATCATCAAATTGTTTTTGATTCAACTTTAATTGCAACACGATCAACAACTAGTAATGTAAAAGAAATTTTGAGTTATGAATTACCTGGAGCAGTAAAAACTCCATTTTTACATAATAGATATGTCAACATTAGTAAAGAAATTAAATATAAAATTAATGCATTTAAAATGTATAAAAGTGAAATTAAAAATTTCCCTCATCCTAGATCCATAAAAGCCATTGAGAATTTATCAATCCAAAGAGGAATAGAATCGGGATTGAAAAATGCAGAAGCGTTTCAAATAATTAAATCAATTATATCCTAATTTATTTTGCAAAAAATTTGTAAGTAATTTAATAACATATTTTTCATATTTTTTGAATAAATTAAAAGATTTATGTCAAAAATTTAGTTTAAAATTTAATAAAATAGATATATGGAGATAAAATATCATAGATAGTATGAAAAGAAAATTATTAGGTGGCAATTATGATCTAAAAAAAGATCCAGAATGTGAATTACCCACAAAAACAAAAACAAATGACTTTGAATCTGCTGCACTAGAACATCTAGGTGGCAGTATAGCTTTTGTAAGAGGTGGTAATTTGTATGAAGATAATGAAGGATAACGAATTACTAGATATCATAACTCGTAGTACATTTAAAAATAATGGTCAATTATGGCTTAATAATATTTTAGAAAATGAAAAGAGATTTGGCTTCAATAATACTATACGTGAAATAAAATTAAATCATTTAAAATCAATAGTTTTAGCTGCTGGACCAGAATCAAAAAAAAGCAATGATGATTTTAAAATAATTAATAAAAATAGAAAAAATATTACAATTGTTGCATGTGATGGAGCTCTTTCCACACTTTCAAAAAATAATTGTGTTCCAGATATCATAGTATCTGTTGATGGTGCAAAAATCATTGCTGATTTTTATAAAAATTCAAAAGAAATGCTTAAAGGAACAACAGTAATTTTAGCTACATCAATTCATCCAGATGTTGTAGAGCAATGTATTGATGGTGGTGCAAAAATTAAGTGGGTACAATCATTTTTTAATTGTGATTCACATAAAAAATATTTTAGAAAAGGTATTCCTTCAATTAAAATGGGAGGTAATGTTGGTACTGCTTCATATCTTCTTACATCTGTAGTTTTCCAAGGAAATCCAATTGGATTAATGGGTATTGAATTTGCTTGGAGTGATGAAACCCCATATTACAATACTCAATATTATGATAAATTATTGAATTTATTAGATCAAAATTCAGAACGAGTAAAAGATCATTTTATTCATATAAAAAATCCATATGATGGAAAAACATACATAGCTGATCCCGTATATTATGCATATTTTCTTATGTTAAAAGAAATTTGGGAAGAATTACCATTAGAAATTAGAGAAAATACTTATAATTTAACAAAAGCTGGAATTTTAAATTTAAATGAGTTAAGGAGTATAAATATACAGGAATTTATGAACGATAGTGTTGAAAGTATTATTCATTAATCCATCAGTTAGATATTATGATGAACCAAGACACGTTCCAGTTGGAATGCTCCAATTAATGGGGATTTTAGAAAGAGATCATTCGAATATTAAATTTCAATATTATGATCAAAATGCATATAGAATTGATGATGTTGAAAATAAAAAAACTGAAGGATTAGATGAAGTATTACGATCTGAAGATTTTGATGTAATTGCAATAGGTGGATTGATAACTGCATATAGATCAATCAAATTAACTGTTAAACGAATAAAGGAATTACAACCACATGTTAAAATTATTGGTGGTGGTGGTTTCTATAGTGCAATTCCTCAGGATATGATGGAATTTTTATTAGAACTTGATTATGGATGTGTAGGAGAAGCATATGAAACTTTTCCAGAATTACTAAATGCTATTGACAAAAATGAAGATCCATCATACGTAAAAGGTATTTTTTATCGTAAAGATGGGGAAATAAAATTTACAGATCCAAGATCATTAATTGCTGATATGGATTGGCTTCCATTCCCTGCATACAAATACGCTCCACTTGATATTTACTTTAAAAATTCTGGAATCATAATGAGTGAGGAGTCTTTAAAATCAAAAAAACGACTTGATGCATGTATGAGTTTGTCTTGCCCCTTTCTTTGTCGATTCTGTTGGGATCTTGGTATAACATCAAATACAAAAATGGAAGTAAATGACGGAAAACCAGAACCTGTAACTGGTAGACCTGGAAAAGCTTCTATCGTAAGACATCATTCAGCAAAATACTTTGCAGATTATGTTGAACACTTAAGAAAAGATTTCTTAAATATTCCTTGGGATGAAGATGGAAATGGAGTAGGTTATCCAGTTGATTTTATAGCAACAGTTGATGAAAATTTAGTTGCTCATGATGCTCAAACTAGATTTACATGGTTAAGTGATGTAAAAGATGAATTATGGAAAAGAGATCTTATTCCAGATTGTGTAAAAAAAGGAATTCCACACGATCCCAAAACATGTGATGGGCCACATTATGGAGGAACCAGTCATGCAGGTTTAATCAACGAAAAAACATTAAAAACATTAAAAGAAATTGGTTTTACATATTTAGACTATGGATTAGAGCATTGGGATAATAAAATTTTACGAAATCTTGGAAAGGGAGCTACTGCAGATTCCAATGCTAGGGCAGTTAAAATAACTTTAGAAGCTGGTATTAGTCCAATTCCAAATCAAATTATTATGTTTCCTGATGAAACTTGGGATAGTTTGAATACCATGTTAGATGCATGGGAAAAAACAAACATCGTTACATCACCATTTATCTGTACACCTTATCCTGGGGCTGAGTGGTATATCAAATACAAAGATTATATTTTAGATCAGTATAATGGTAATTTAGAATCATTTATTGAAGATTTAGAGGATGCTACAAAAGTTACTGCAATACTAACAAAAGAATTTACCCCTGCAGAAGCAGTAGGAATTCAAAATATCATGTCAAATGCAGCAATTACAGGTGATTTCAAAAATGCTAGAAGATTATTATCATATTCTAAAAAAATTAAAGAACATGGAATAATTACACATAAGACTTAAGATTTTAAAATCTTTGATTAAAAATGAAGACATCCGATATTCAAAGAATTTAATTTTTCTTAGATGTAATTCCTGAATAATCTGTGAATCTGGTAATCATTGTAGTTCTAGGAATACCCGATTTATTTTCACCAGTTTTATGAACTGTATTTAATTTGAATAATATAACATCACCTAATTCAAGATTGCAAGGTGTAAAATTAAATTCTTCAAGATCTGTTTCTTTAATTTTCATTTGAGTAAGACTGTCTTTTACATGTATTTTCTCAGCCGTATGAATTTTTGTGTGTGATGAATCAGCCATAATCATTGTTCCATTATTTTCATTGACATTATGAAGCCAAGGATACCACAAAGTTATTACTTCATCAGCATTTGGAAAATATGATTTTTCAGTATGCCAATCATATTGAAGTTGTTTTACTTCAAGTTTGTTAAAAAAAATCATTTCATCTGTTAAGTAGACATTTTCAGTTTTTAACACGTTTTTAGCTAAGCAGAGTATCGATGAAATACTAGCAATTTGTTTTGTGGGTAAAATTTTTCCCATTTCGCCACAAAAAGAATAGAATTTTTTTTATCCAAATTTTCGAGTTGACTCATTGCTTGTATAATGCTACTAGAATTTTTTTCACATTTGAGAAATTCTTGTGCATATGATTGGATAGAAGTTAGTAATTCTACAGGTATGGTATTTTTTAAAATTACGTATCCTTGATTCTCTAATTCTTGATAATTTTTATTCATTTTTTTCAGTATATTTTTTATAATAAAACTTTTTCTTTAATTGTTATTGATAATATCACAATCATCAAAAATAAAAATTATATCTGGAAAATATAATCAAAAGTGAATATCTGTATGTAGTAATTAATATTGAAGAAATAATTGAAATTTCTTCCTATTTTATCTCTTAATCAAATTTTAGATCTTAAAATATTAGAATTTACTATTGCTTGACAAATTTCAAAATCTTCTTCTTCATCAATATCTAAACTTTGAATTTTAGACATTTCATGAATTAGTAGTGCATTTTTGTCAATTAATGATTTATTTTGTTTCAGAAAAGATTTTCTAACTACATATGCTCCACCATTAGGTACCCATCGTTGTTGAATGTTTTGACGAATAGATTCTTTGGAACTCATTTTACAAATTTTATTATCATTTACATCATGAGTAATCATCCATTCAGGAAATTCAGATACTTGTTTTACTGTAATACATGTATTGAAATTATCATTTTTTAATAGTTTAGTAATACATGCATCAATATCACTAGTGCCGATAAATGGTGTTGTTGGTTGTAACATAACTATAATTGAATCATCATCAAAATCATCTTTAAATTGTTCTAAAATATCTAATAAAACTAATTCTGATGCTACATCTTCAGATAATTTAGAAGAACGTTTATGAAAAATTAAATTATCATTAAATGATTTTGCAATTTTAAAATATTCATCAGAATCTGATGAGAAAATTAATTTATCAATCAAACTAGATTTTGATGCAGCTTTTACTGTCCAGCCTAAGAGTGGGATTTTGCCTAACAATCGGATATTTTTATTTGGTACAGATTTAGAACCTGATCTAGCTGGAATTATAGCTATTACATTCATTTCTTAAATTGATTAATAGTTTTAGTTAATATTTCAAGTTCTTCTTTAATTTCATCACGTGGTCTAAATTTATGAATATCCATCCATAATGATGTCTCAGTGAATTTTTTTGCGTTTGGACATCCGTTTTTAGGTTTAAATTTTTTGTACATTGGAATTTCATATAATGGTGAACTATATCCTGTGGAAATTAATTTTCCAGATTTCATATTAATTCCTTTTATGTCTGATTTTTTATCTTTTTTCAATATGTGACTTCTATTTTGTGTTAGTTTTTCTAAAAATCTTACTCTACTACTTCCAATTTCTTTTTCATTATATAAACAACCAATTACTAAAAATGAATTATTTACATTTGAAGGAGTATATGGTGCTGAAATTCCTGATGGTAAATTTTTGATTACAAATTGTGCATTATTTCTAAATAATTTTAAAATTTTTTTAATTTTCTTAAGTTGAACTATCCCAAAAGCAGCTTGTATTTCTGTCATACGAAAGTTCCCGCCAAGAAATTTTTTTTCTGAATAAAATTCAGCATGATTTCGTATACCTGCAATAATATCAATCAATTCCTCATTATTTGAGCATACCATTCCACCTTCTCCTAATGTCGTAATATGTTTAGTTTCCTGAAAACTAAATATGCTTAAATCCCCAAAACTTCCAACTTTTTTACCATTTATTTCAGTCCCTAAAGCTTGACAACAATCTTCAATTAAAAAATCTGCTTTTTTGTAATTATCAGAACCGTTTGCATTTCCTAGTAAATAAGTAGGTACAGAAATCATTGAATTTGATTTTGGCGGTGTCATACAAAATGTCTTTTTATCTATGTCTTCAAAAATAATTTTACCGCCAGCCATTAGTGCAGCACTAGGGTCTGCTGTAAATGTGCAAGCAGGTAAATGAATATTTGGATTTTTAAACTTTTTTTTATTTTGACTTAATGCATATTCCATTATGGCTTTAAATGAAATAAATAAAGCAGCAGTTCCAGAGTTTACAGAAATTGCATGTTTTACTCCAATAAAACGTGCAAAATCTTTTTCAAATTTTTGCACATTTTCACCTCCTCTGAAAGTAGTTGTAAATCCTGATAGATATTCACCATTTTCAATTATTTGCTTAACAACTTCAACTTCTTTTTTATCAAATCGTTTCATAGACATCACAATTTCTACTTAAATGACTTTTCATAAACATATCTCTTAAAAATATCCATTGCATTAATTGCATCTGTAAGATTTGTAGATAATTTACTATTATTTGAATGAAAAAATTCAAAAAATTCATTATATGTATTTTTTAATGTTGGATCTTTGTATTTTGTTTTATTAACTAAATTTAATTCAAAAAATCCTTCAAAACGTTTTGATTTTTGTTTTTTATACAAATTTAAAATTCCTCCATTATTAAGAACTTCAATTTTTCCTGTATTTCCCCAAATATGTAAATCATATACAAGATACGGAAGAGATACACGTTTAACTTGAATTTTATCTTTAATATCTAACCAATTGATCAAATCTGCAATATGAATACCATCACGCATTTGATCTAGTGATTTATTTTCTGGTGATGTAGAATATATGAAAATTGCACGTTGAATTTTACCAATTTTTTTTATGTTGTCATGACATAAATTCCAAATTTTACTCCATCTTCTTGTATGATTAACAATTAATTCATAATTTGAGTTGATAATTAATTTTTTAATTTTTTTTGCAGATTTGATATCTTTAGTCAGTGGTTTTTCACAGAAAATAATAGATTTTTTGTTAGAATTATTAAATATTTTAATGATATCTTGAATAATTTTAAAATGAGTCTTTTCAGGAGTTGCTATTACAAATAATTGAGGAGTTATATTTTGTTTTTTAAAAAATAAAAGTAAATCTATATGCGAATTAAAGACATCATGAGAATTTCCATATTTTTTAGAAAATAAGTTTCTGTATTTTTTTGAAGGATCACAAACTCCTATTAAATGAAAATTTTTATTATTTTTGATTGCTTCAATATGACTTGCAGGTTGAATGCGTTTATTTTCTAATCCATATAGCATTCCAATTCTACCTAAACCAAAAACTACAGATTGAATTTTTTCCATATTGGGATATCTACAAAGTATACCTTGTAATGGTATAACTACTTTTCAGCAAATAAATATTATTTTATAAATTTAATATTATATTTTAGAAACTTGATTTTTTAATTCCCATCTGTTTTCGTTCTTTTTCCAAACTATTGGTCTTCTAAATTTATCAATTGTTTTAGTGAGTAATTCCATATCCATTTCTAAATAATCTAATGATTCCTGTAAATACAGATTAGGGAATTCTCCATCATATTTTTGGACTAAATCTACACCCTCATCACGATTGATTATTCCATCGCGAATTTGGTGCGCAGCATCAGAAGTTGCTCTACCAATACCGAATTTTATAAACATCATATAGTAATGAATTCCATCTAATTTATCATCTAAACTTGCAAAATTTGTGTATGTTCCTTCACTTCTAATAGAATTTGGTTTGAACCCTACATGCTTCTTTGCAATTTCAAAATTTCTTTCTGGTTTCCAGATATCAAAATGACTAAAATAATATTCTTTGATACCAATTTTAGATATCTCTTCTCTAGGTGGTAAAACATAATTTTGAAGTTGAGATTTAGTAAAATATTGATTCCAATGTTCAGGTTTTGTAGGTTGATTAGATGGTGAAAATTGTTCGATAATGTAATCATCACTTTGAAAATCAATCAGAGGATTCGTTAAATTCTTCATACTTCCACCATATTCTAATTCCCCATTTTCCCCATACATAACAAATGGAATTTTATAATTTACTGCTATTCTAATTGGAACATGCATTTGACCATAACTAAATGGTAAAAAATTATCCCCAAGATCTGTTAATGCTAATCTAGATAATTTTCTATGAATTTTTCCATTTGGCGAAACTAAAATATTATCAAATCCTGACTGAATAAAATCCTGGAGATTCTCATTACCAATATCTGTAGAAATATTTGAACCCCATGTAACAGTTAATGGATGCATTCCAAATTTTTCTTTTAATGTATATGCAACATAACTACTATCTTTGCCTCCACTTGCAGGAACAACTACATCCCAAGAATCATCCTTACTTCTATATTTATCACATAATTCTTCAAGTTCTTTTTCTCTTTTATCCCAATCTACTAAAGTATTTTTATATTCTGCATAGAGGCATTGACCACAAACCCCTTCATCATTAAAATGAACTTGAGGCCTTTGATTAGACATTACACATTTTTTACAATAAATAATTTTTTCATCTGGATTTATTATTTTTAAATTTTTTAAAATTTTTGGTAAATTATCTGCACCCAACAAAACTTAAATTGTTTACACTAAATATAAACATTTATTGAATTTTTAAAAATGTCTACAAAAAAAATTAAATCATTTTTTAATTTTTAATGCTGAATTAATTAAGTCAATCATATTTTTTGATTCTTTAAAATCAAAACTTACTGCATTATCTATAAAATTACTAATTTTATTTGATGTAATGTGTACTTCAATAATTTCTGCATCTAATATTGCAGATATAATAGGTGCTACAATATTTGGACAATGATTAGAATAACCATTAAATTCATGAATATTTCCAAAATTTACTTCATCAAGTTTACATGGATATATTGGAACACAATATAACCATTTAATTCCACTATGTTTTTCAAATTTTGTATTTTTCGGACTGTGTTGAGAACTTACTATGATTTCCTTGTTTGTTTTAAAAATTTTGTCTAATAATGGTGATGTTTTATTTTCTAATAATGGTCTACTATCTCTTTCTCTTATTTTGAATCTCTTTACATATGGTTCTAAAAAATCTACAGCTTCAATATACATGGGAGTACAAAACCATTCAATCCCAATAGATTTTGATAAATTTGAAATAGATTCAATATTTTTTTTAGTAATTGTAGATTTCAAAAGTCTGTTTTTTTCTGGATGCTCTCCAATGATATTTTCATTAAATGCTTGAAACTTAACTGCATCAAAACCAACTTTTTTTGCAGTTTTCATCATATTTGCAGCAATTTCCATATCTCCATCCCAATTTACTCCAATTTCTGCAACTAAAAATACCACGATTGTTTTAGTTTTTTATATTTGATTAATTTTAATCCTTTGATCAATGATGAAAATCGCATTTATTGGAGGTGTAAAATTTAGTCATGAATTATTGTCTAGTATATTGGATAATGAATGGGATGTATCTGTAGTTTTTAGCTATAATGATTCTAAGAAAAAATATTATAGTGATATTGCAAATTTTGGAGAACTTACAAAAAAACATAATGTTAGACATATTCAGGTTAATAACATAAATGATGATGAAAATATTCAAATTCTTCAAAAAATAAACCCTGATCTTATTCTAGTTATGGGGTGGTCACAATTATTAGATCATAAAATTATCAAAATTCCTAAACTTGGTGTAATTGGTTCTCATCCTACTGAATTACCAAAATTTAGAGGTAGAGCTCCAATTCCTTGGTCAATCGTTAAAAAACTTAAAGAAAGTGCATTAACATTTTTTTACATAGATGAAGGTATTGATCATGGAGATATTATTGATCAAAGCAAATTCAATATTTCAAGTGAAGATGATGCAACAAGTATTTATGAAAAAGTAATTGATTTAGGAAAAAAAATGATTTTGGACAATTTAGTTCTTCTAAAAAATAATAAAATTATTATAAAAAAACAAATTCAATCTGAATTTATTGAAAATTGGCCAAAAAGAACTATGGATGATGGAAAAATTAATTGGAATGATTCTTCTGAAGACATACATAGACTAATTCGAGCTACAACATCTCCTTATCCCGGAGCTTTTACTAAATTTAATGATGAAAAATTAATAATTTGGAAATCCAATTTTTTGGATAATTTGAAAGGGAGTCCTGGACTTATTTCTGAAATACATAATGATTTTGTCTTAATTGGTACTGGTAAAGGAAAATTAAAAATTTTAAAAGCAAGTTATGGGAATAAATACAAATTGAATGAAATATTTTCATCTACTGACATTGGATCAAAATTAGAATAATGAAAAGAAAAATTACTGTAACAACAGGCACAAGATCTGAATTTGGTTTATTGCATACAGTTTTAGAAGAAATTTCAAATAGTAAAAATCTTGAATTATTTGTATTAGTTGCTGGAATGCATCTTTCAAAAAAATATGGAAGTACAGTAAAAGAAATAACTAAAGCAGGATTTAAAATTCATGGTACAATTCCTATGGTACCTAAACATGATACAAATTATGATATGTCAGTTTCTTTAGGCAAAGGAATTATTGAATTTTCTAAATTATTTAAGAAAATAAAACCTGATCTAAATTTAG
>Ga0209402_10002656_pt1 | contig 17620 bp, 15 predicted proteins | sample ArcticOcean_MG_C_3_FD_187437 | JGI IMG/M metagenome (GOLD analysis project Ga0209402, IMG submission 187437) | Marine microbial communities from western Arctic Ocean - ArcticOcean_MG_CB8_126 (SPAdes) (version 2) | ecosystem: Environmental > Aquatic > Marine > Oceanic | place: Arctic Ocean... | reverse complement strand
GAAATACCGTTAGAAAATTTTTTAGTTCAGTATATTTTATATCCTCTTAGTTTTGGTAAAGAAAGAATTAACTTACTAGATTTTGATTTTAAAAACTTAGTGGGTCAATTTAAGTTTATTTATCTTTCAATAATTCCGCTGATTTTTATCACTTACATTTTAATTAAAAATAAAAATAAAAATTTAATTAAAAAAAATGATATTACTATCTCTATACTTTTTCTAAGCTCTGTAGCAATATTAATTTACAACCAATTATTAACAAAAAATCAAATATTAATTTACTTTATTATACCTATAGCAGCAGCACACTCTCACGCATACTCAATTAAATATTTTAATAAAAAATATTTAACTTATTTTGTAATAGTAATTTTCATGTTTTCATCTGTTAAGTATCATGTAAGATTTAACGAAGAAAGAAAATTTATAGAACTAGCGAGTGCAAATTTTGACCTTGCCCAAAAAGCAAGTTTGTTAGATAAACGTTTAATAGGATTACAATGGATTACACCTCATTATCCAAACAATCCATTAAAAGAAATAAATATTTTAATTGAAACAAAAAATATTTTAATAAAAAAAGTTAACCAAAAAATTATTATTACTGATTACCAATTTTTATCAAGTCTTATAAATAATCAGTTTGCTTCTCCAAATAAATGGTATGATAGCTTAAGCATTCCAAGAAAAAAAAATAAGTATTATGATCGACATAAAATTTTTTTTTATGAACAAATTAAAAAAAATAATATCAAGCATTTATTTTTCATTGGAAAAAATAAAAGTAAAATGCCATTCTTTAAAGAATTTTTCTTTGAAAATAAATGTATAATTTTAAATGACTATAATGATTTACTTTTAGAATTTGACATTAGTGAGTGTAAATTTTAGTTTAATAAAATTATATAATGAATATTCACGAACATCAGGCAAAAAAAATACTTAATAATTTTGGAGTCCCAATTCTCAATGGCGTCGTGATTTTTAATACCAAAGAAATTGAAAAAAAAGTTGCAAACTTTAAAACACCTAATTTTATGATTAAAGCCCAAATCCATGCAGGAGGAAGAGGTAAAGCGGGTGGAATTAAAATGGCTAAAGATTTAGATGATTTAAAAGTTAAAGCAAAAGATATGCTTGGAAAAGTATTAATAAATAAACAGACAGGCACCTCTGGAAGAAAAGTAAAAAGATTATACATAGAAGAAACCTGTGAAATTGTTAAAGAATTTTATTTATCCTGTCTAGTTGATAGAGCAAGTTCAAAAATTGCTTTTCTTTCAAGTGCAGAAGGTGGAATGGATATTGAAGAAGTTGCAAAAACTAAACCTGAAAAAATTACTACTGTAAAAATTGGTTTATCACAATCAGTTAGAGAAGATGAATTAAAAAAAATAATATATCCTTTTGCTTTAAACCCCAACTTAGAAAAGGACGCCTTCCAAATTATTCAAGCTATTTACAAAACATTAATAGAGAAAGATGCTAATCTCATTGAAATTAATCCTTTGATTTTAAACAAGGAAAATAAATTACTTTGCTTGGATGCTAAAATTAGTTTTGATGATAATGCACTTTACCGTCATCCAGATATTATTTCTTTAAAAGATTTAAACGAAGAAGATCCAATTGAGTCTGAAGCTAGCAAACATGATTTAACCTATATTAAGCTAGATGGAAAAATTGGATGTATGGTAAATGGAGCAGGTCTAGCAATGGCTACTATGGATATAATAAAATTTTATGGAGCCGAACCAGCTAACTTTCTTGATGTTGGTGGAGGAGCCTCAAAAGAAAAAGTTTCTGCAGCTTTTAAAATTATACTTTCAGATAAAAATGTTAAAAGTATTTTGATCAATATCTTCGGTGGTATTATGCGATGTGATGTCTTAGCACAAGGTTTAGTAGAAGCAGCGAAAGAAATCAATTTATCTATTCCATTGATAGTCAGGTTAGCTGGAACTAATGTAGAATTAGGTAAAGAAATTTTAAAGAAATCTAAATTAAAAATTATATCTGCTAATAACTTATCAGAAGCTGCTGAAAAAGCTGTTAAGGCAGCAAATTAAATATGTCTATTTTAATTGATAAAAAAACCAAAGTAATTTGTCAGGGCTTCACAGGATCACATGGAACTTTTCATTCAGAGCAAGCTTTAGCATATGGAACAAATTTAGTAGGTGGCGTAACTCCAAGTAAAGGTGGACAAGTTCATTTAGGAAAACCAGTTTTTAATACAGTAAAAGAAGCTATAGAAAAAACTGGTGCAGACGCAACAATGATATATGTGCCAGCTAAATTTGCTGCTGCTGCAATAACTGAATCTATAGAAAGTGAAATTCCATTAATTGTTTGTATTACAGAGGGTATTCCCGTTTTAGATATGATTAAAGTTAAAGAAAAAATGATAAAATCGAAATCACGTTTAATAGGACCAAACTGTCCAGGTATAATAACTCCTGGCGAATGTAAAATAGGTATTATGCCTGGTAATATTCATAAAAAAGGTTCCTGTGGAATTGTATCTAGATCTGGAACGCTTACATACGAAGCAGTTGCTCAAACAACTGAAAATGACTTGGGACAATCAACTGTTATTGGAATAGGTGGAGATCCAATTAATGGTACAAGTTTTATTGATTGTTTAGAACTTTTTTTAAAAGATGAACAAACAGAATCAATTTTAATGATTGGTGAAATAGGAGGCTCATCTGAAGAAGAGGCAGCAGAATTTATTAAAAGCTCCAAAACTAAAAAACCTATTATAGGCTTTATAGCAGGCAAAACCGCTCCAGCAGGCAGAAGAATGGGACACGCAGGAGCAATTATTTCAGGTGGAAAGGGTGGAGCAGACGAAAAAATAGAAAAAATGAAATCATGTGGCATTTTAATAGCTGAGTCACCTACTCTTATTGGTAAAACTTTGCACGACAAACTTGCAAGATAGTTTTATCAATTTTATAATAGATAAATTAATTTTTGATACCAATGACATCAAACAAAAAAAATACAATTTTTGAAAAAACATCATTTTTACAAGGAATTAATAGTTCTTTTATTAAAGAACTTTATTTAAAATACTTAAATGATCCAAAATCTATTCCTCAAAGTTGGTTAGAATTTTTTGATGGTCTAGATGAGGATCAAGAAATTATTAAAAAAGAAATACTTGGACCCAGTTGGGCACCAAAAAAAAAAAATGATTCAAAAACATCTCTTTTCTCTAAGAATTTGGAGGAAAATAAAAAAAATTCTATTAAAGAAATATCAATTTTAGATAAAAATAGTGAAAAAGAAAAAGAAAAATCTGTAAAGGCTATAGCTCTTATTAGGGCCTACAGAATTAGAGGTCATCTTATAGCAAAACTTGACCCACTTGGAATTATGAAGAGTAATTATCTGCATGAACTACATCCAAATGACCATGGCTTTAAAAAGGAAAATTTTAATGAGAAAATTTATTTAAATGGATACTTAGACCGTAACTATGCAACTGTTAATGAAATGCTTTCATTTCTTAGAAAAACTTATTGCTCAACAATAGGTGTAGAATATATGCATATTTCTGACCCCATTGAAAAAGTATGGCTTAGAGAGAGAATGGAAAAAAAAGAATATAAAATAAATTTTACAACAAATGGAAAAAAATCAATTTTAAATAAATTAATACAAGCAGAAGGTTTTGAGAAATTTTTAGCAATTAAATTTTTAGGTACAAAAAGATTTGGAATAGATGGTGCTGAGGCATTAATTCCTACACTAGAACAATTAATTAAAAGAGGAGGACAATTAGGAGTAAAAGAATTAAAAATTGGAATGTCCCATAGAGGTAGACTAAATGTTTTAGCAAATGTATTACAAAAATCTTACAAAAGAATGTTTAATGAATTTGTGGGGGAATTTGAAACTTCAGACTCCAACTCTACTGGAGATGTTAAATATCATTTAGGTGCCTCTTCCAATAGAGAGTTCGATGGTAATTTGGTGCATATATCTTTATCTGATAATCCTTCACACCTTGAAGCTGTTAATCCTGTTGTTTTAGGCCAATCACGTGCTAAACAATTTTTTCATAAAGATAAAAAAAGACAGCAAGTTATTCCAATCTTGATTCATGGAGATGCTGCTTTTGCAGGCCAAGGAGTTGTAGCGGAAAGTTTTGCGATGTCAGGACTTCCTGGGCACAATATTGGAGGAACTATTCACATAATAGTTAATAATCAAATTGGATTTACTACAAATCCAAAATTTGCTAGATCCTCACCTTATCCATCTGATTTAGCTAAAATGGTCGAAGCACCTATTTTACATGTGAACGGAGATGATCCAGAAGCAGTAGTTCACTGCGCAAGAATTGCTATGGATTTTAGACAAAAATTTAATCGAGATGTTGTTATAGATATGATTTGTTATAGAAGATTTGGTCACAATGAAGGTGATGAACCTTCTTTTACTCAACCCGTCATGTATAAAAAAATTAAAAACCATCCAACGACACTTAATGTTTATGCAGAAAAACTTATAAAAGAAGGAACAATTACTTCACAAGAATTTGATAAAAATAAAAAAGAGTTCAAAAATCTTCTGGCCGAACAATTAAAAACTGCTAAAGAATATAAACCAAAGTTAGAATGGTATGAAGGAGTTTGGTCAAGATATAAACCTGAAAAAGGAAAAGATAAAAGAGGTAAAACTGGTGTTTTGTTAAGTAAGATAAGAGAAATTGGAGATAAGCTTACTATTATTCCAAAAAATTTTAATGTTCACCCAACAATAGTAAAAATATTTGAAAAAAAAAAGAAAATGTTTAATACAGGAAAATCATTTGATTGGGCAACAGCCGAACAGTTAGCGTTTGCAACTTTATTAGATGAAGGTTATCCAGTTAGACTTTCAGGGCAAGATTCTGGACGTGGCACTTTTAGTCAACGTCATTCTGTTTTACGAGATCAGAATGATAGTACTTATTATACTCCCTTAAATAATATTTCAAAAAAACAAAAAAAATATGAGGTAATTGATAGTTTGCTATCAGAATTAGCTGTGCTTGGTTTTGAGTATGGCTATTCATTATCAGAACCAACAACATTAGTCGTGTGGGAAGCACAGTTTGGAGATTTTGCAAATGGTGCCCAAGTAGTAATCGATCAGTTTATTGCTCCCGGCGAAAGGAAATGGACACGAGCAAGCGGACTAGTTATGTTATTGCCACATGGGTATGAAGGGCAAGGACCCGAACATTCTTCTGCAAGATTAGAAAGATTTTTGCAACTTTGTGCACAAGAAAATTTACAAGTCATAAATTGCACTACACCAGCAAATTATTTTCATGCCTTACGCAGACAGATACATAGAGGTTTTAGAAAACCATTAATAATAATGACACCAAAATCTTTATTAAGAAATAACAAGTGTGTTTCAAACATAGAAGACTTTGGAAAAGAAAATTCATTCCATAGAGTTTTGACTGATCTTGCTGATATTAAAGAATACGGTTTTATAAAACTTAAAAAGGACAAAAGTATAGAAAAAGTGATTATGTGTTCAGGCAAGATTTATTTTGATCTTTTGGAAGCTAGAGAAAAAATTAAAAATGATAAAGTTTATATTATTAGAGTTGAACAATTGTACCCTTTTCCTGTTAAAACTTTAGCGCATGAGCTAAAAAGATTCAAAAAAAATAGTAAATTTTTTTGGTGCCAAGAGGAGCCCCAAAACATGGGTGCATGGAATAGTGCAAGAAATTACATTCAATGGACTTTAGATTATATAAAAGCTGATACAAAAGAGGTTAAATATATAGGAAGAAAACCTGCTGCGTCACCAGCAACGGGATATTTAAAAAAACATCTTGCACAGCAAAAAGAAATAATAGAGAAGGTACTTAGCTAGAAATGTCAAATGAAATTGTAGTACCCTCTTTAGGAGAATCTGTAACAGAAGCCACAGTTTCAAAGTGGCTTAAAAAAGTTGGTGAAAACGTTATTGCTGACGAACCATTGGTAGAATTAGAGACAGATAAAGTTAATGTTGAAGTGCCTTCTCCACAACCAGGAACTTTATTATCAATTAAAGTAAAAGAAGGTGAGACAGTAGAAGTAGGATCTTTGTTAGGTTTAATAAATGAACAAAATAATACTCAATTTAAAAAAAATAAAATAGAAGAGGTTGAAGACGAAAAATCCTATATCCCACCAAAAAAGACAAGATCCAAAAGTATACCTAAAAAAATAAAAGATAACGACAAAGAGAGTGTTGCAAGACAAGAAGAGCCTCTTACTCTTATTAATAAAGATGAAAAAAAAGACTCAGACGATGCATTAGTTCTAGATACACTAGTTGATGAGGATGTTAACGAAACAACTGTAGAAAAATATATACCACCAAAAACTAAAGAACATTTATCTCCTGCGGTCCGAAAAATTATTGAAGAAAAAAATATAGATATTTCAAGCATTCAAGGTACTGGTAAAGCTGGAAGAATTTCAAAAGGAGATCTAATTAAATTAATGGGCAGCATGCCCCAAACATCAAAAAGAAAAATTACACACGGTATTGAGGAACGCGTAAAAATGACAAGGTTAAGAGTAACTATCGCCAAAAGACTGAAAGAAGCACAAGATAATGCTGCCATGTTAACTACTTTTAATGAAGTAGATATGCAAAATATAATTCAAACAAGAAAAGATTACCAAGAAGATTTTCAAAAAAAATATTCTGTTAAATTGGGTTTCATGTCATTTTTTGTTAAAGCATCAGTTGTAGCATTAAAAAACTTTCCTGCAGTAAATGCAGAAATAGATCGCGATCATATTATTTATAAAAATTATTACAATATATCTATTGCAATCGGAACAGACAGAGGATTAGTAGTTCCTGTCCTTAAAAAAGCTGACGAACTATCTTTTGCAGATATAGAAAGAAATATTTTTTTATTATCTGAAAAAGCAAAAGAAGGCAAAATTACAATTAATGATTTACAAGGAGGAACCTTTACTATTAGTAATGGCGGAATTTATGGATCAATGCTTTCAACTCCAATCTTAAATCCACCTCAAACTGGTATATTAGGAATGCACAACATAACAGAAAGACCAGTAGCAGAAGAAGGAAAAGTTGTTGTAAAGCCTATTATGTATTTAGCTTTATCTTATGACCATAGAATTATAGATGGCAAAGAGGCTGTTTCTTTTTTAAAAACTATAAAAGAATGTCTTGAAGAGCCACGGAGACTATTTTTAGATCTTTAGTAATGGAAAATAATTTTGATGTAATTGTAATCGGATCAGGTCCCGGGGGGTATGTTTGTGCTATAAGATCTGCACAACTAGGCCTAAAAACAGCATGTATCGAATCAAAAAAAACCTTAGGAGGCACATGCTTGAATGTGGGCTGCATACCATCTAAAAGCTTGCTAAATTCTTCTGAGATGTACCATAAGGCAAAAAAAGATTTTAATTCTCTAGGTATTGAAGCTGATAACATAAAACTAAATCTATCAAAGATGATGAATAATAAAAATAAGTCAGTATCAACTTTAACTAAAGGGATAGATTTTTTATTTAAAAAAAATAAAATTACACATTTAAAAGGAACAGGGTTGGTTTCAAACAAAGATACAGTAAGTGTTATTGATGACACGGGAAAAAAAATTGATTATAAGGCTAAAAATATAGTAATTGCAACAGGTTCTACCGCAACATCCTTACCAGGAATAAAATTTGATGAAGAAATTATTGTATCTTCAACGGGAGCTTTATCTTTTGATAAAGTTCCAAAAGAATTAGTTGTGATAGGTGGTGGATATATAGGTTTAGAACTATCAAGCGTTTGGAAAAGATTAGGATCTAAAGTTACAGTAGTTGAGTATTTAGATCACATTATTCCTGGAATGGATAAAGATGTTTCATCAGAATTTTTAAAAATTCTTACAAAACAAGGAATTAATTTTAAACTAAACTCCAAAGTAAGTGGTGTTAGTAAAATAAAAGATAAAGCAGTAGTAGACTTTACACATAACAAAACAGCAATAAGAGAAAAAGTTGAATGTGATAAAGTTTTAATTTCGGTAGGAAGAAAAGCTAATGTAGGCAATGATATATCTAAATTAGGTATTAAATTGGATAATAATAAGAAAGTTAAAGTTAATAATAAATTTCAAACCTCGATTGAAAACATTTATGCTATAGGTGATGTTATTGATAAAGGTCCCATGCTAGCACACAAAGCAGAAGATGAAGGAATAGCTGTAGCAGAAATAATAGATTCACAGGCGGGGCATGTTAATTATGATGTAATTCCATCTGTAATTTATACCTCACCTGAAGTAGCCCAAGTTGGTAAAACAGAAGAACAGGTAAAAAAGGAAAATATAAAATATAAAGTTGGAAAATTTCCTTTTTTGGCAAATTCTAGAGCAAAAGTTAACAATGAAACCGATGGATTTGTTAAAATAATTGCTGAATCAGAAACAGACAAAGTTTTAGGAGTTTCTATAATCTCAGCATTAGCAGGTACAATGATTGCTGAATTAGCTATAGCAATGGAATTTGGTGCAACATCAGAAGATATTGCAAGAACTGTACATGCGCACCCAACGCATACTGAGGCTGTTAAAGAAGCAGCTTTAGCAGTTGATAAAAGATCAATTCATTTTTAATATTTGTTTAAATAATTATTATGAAAGCAATAATACTTTCCGCTGGATATGGTAAAAGACTACAGCCACTTACGAAAGATTGCCCTAAATCATTGTTAAAAATTAATAATAAAACTTTACTATCTAATTCGATTAAATTTTTATCACTATATGGAATAAAAGAAATTATTATAAATGTACATTACTTAGCTGGACAGATTATTGATTATATTGATAAAAATAATTTTAATTTAGTTATCAAAATTATCAAAGAAGAAAAAGAAATTTTAAATACTGGAGGGAGCATATTAAACGCAATTGATTTTTTTTCTAATGAACCTTTTTTAGTGATAAATCCTGATACTGTTTGGAATTCAGATTATATTAAAGAGTTAAAAATAATGGAAAAAGAGTTCATTTCAAAAAAACAAAAGTGCTCTATGTTAGTTGTAAATAAAGAAAAAAGTTTTGATAAAGATCTTAAAGGAGATTTTAATTTAGAAAATAATTTAATAAACAAAAAAAATAAAAATAATTTAAAATATATTTATACAGGCTTACAAATTATTAGACCTGAAGTTTTTTCAAATTTAACTGATAAAGTTTTTTCAATAAATAAAATTTGGGATAAATTAATATCACAAAATGAACTAAATGCTATTGAGAGTAATATTAACTTTTTTCATGTGAGCACTCTAGATATTTACAATGATTTATTAAAAAAGTTTTAAACGTTATAAAGTATTTTTCTTGCTCTCTTCGGATCAAGATATTTGTAGTTTTTTACAGTTAAACTTTCGTCAAATTTAATCAAGAGTGGGTTTCCAGTAGGTACTTCAAGTTCTGTAATTTTTTTTTTTGATATTTTTAAAATTTCCATAAGTAGAGCCCTGCAACTGTTTCCATGAAGAGATATTAAGATATTTTCTTTAGAATCCACTAATGGTTTTATATGCTTATTATAATATGGAACTACACGCTTATGGGTGTCTTTTAAAGATTCGCTTAAAATTTTTAAATTTATTTTTTTTTTAAAGGGGTGGTTTGACTCCATTCCAGGAGGGGAAATATCAAAACTCCTTCTCCAAATATTTACTTGTTTTAATCCATATTTTTTTGTGGTTTCATCTTTGTTGAGTCCTGTTAAGCCACCATAATGTCTTTCATTCAATGAGTCAGTTTTTATAATTTTATTATTAGTTTTATTTAAAATCTTAAGGATTATTTTTAATGTATTTATTGCTCTATTTAGTTGGGAGGTAAAATGTGAATGGAATTCAATATTTAGTTCTTTAATCAAATTTCCTGCCAATTTAGCTTCTAATTTTCCTTTTTCAGTCAGATCAATATTTGCCCAGCCAGTAAATCTCTTTTCTTTATTCCAAAAACTTTGGCCATGCCTCACTAAAATTAAATTACTCATTTTTAATTAAACATAATACGTCGCTTTAATGTTATTGTATATTAATAAAATGGTCACATTTTTAAAATTTATTTTTTATATTTCTTTATCATTTTTAATAATCATTTCTCTTTATCCAGGTAGCTTGATTGGATACTTACTTTATGGAAATCTAGGTCAACAGCCTGATTTAATTAGCAATCCTTTTGGAACAACAATAAATCATTTTATTTCTTATTTTTGTGTTTCAATTTTAGGTTTATTTCTTTACAAAAATAATAATGAAATAGTTTTTTTGCTTTTTTTTTTAGCAGTTATCTTAGAGTTATTACATTTCGTAATACCAAATCGCTCACTTCAGCTAAGTGATTTAATTGCAAATATTTTAGGTGTAGTGGTTGCTTATTCTATTATAAAGACTTATCTATTACTTAAAAAACAATGAATAAATTTAATGAAAGAGAAAAAAGCTTTGAAAAGAAGTTTCAAGTAGACGAAGAATTGCAATTTAAAATTGCAGCCAGAAGTAATAAATATTTGGGTGAATGGGCAAGCTCAAAACTAGGTAAAAATACTGATGAAGATAAAAAAAGTTATATTCAGGAAGTAGTTAAAGCTGATCTTGAAGAAGCAGGTAACGAAGATGTTTTTCGTAAAATTAAAAAAGATTTCCAAGTAGCTTCTATTAGTATAGAAGAAATAGAAATTAGAGACCAAATGGAAAAGGCATTATTACGTGCAAAAGAAGATTTTAAAAAATAATTTAATTTATTTTATTATTTTACTTTTTTTAACCTCTTGTAGTTCTGTTCCAAAATATCCGCAAAATGCTTGCAAAATTTTTGGAGAAAACTACTTATGGTATAAGTCAGCTAAAAAAAGCTCTAAAAAATATGGGGCTCCAATTCATATAATTTTATCTTTCGTAAATCAAGAATCTGGTTTTAATAGATGGGCTAAACCAAAAAGATCAAAATTATTTAAAGTAATACCATATAAAAGAGCATCTAGTTCGTTTGGTTATTCTCAAGCAGTTAAAAAAACATGGGAGCTCTATAAAACTGAAACCAACAATCATCTGGCTTTACGTACTCGATTCAAAGATTCAGTTATGTTTATTGGTTGGTATATAAGTAAAACAAATAAAATTAACAAAGTTCCATTAAACGATTCCTATCGTCAGTATTTAAATTATTATTTAGGATGGGGCAATTATGCTAAGAAAACTTATAAAACAGATAAAAAGTCTATTATTTACGCAAAAAAAGTAGAAAAAAAATCTAAAATCTATAAAAATCAGCTAAGAGGTTGTCAAAAAAGTTTAGATAGAAATAAATACATTATTTTTTAAGGTCTTTGCTAAGCTGAATATCTACTGCATCAATTCTTTTAGTATTTTTTGTTAAAAAAACATACATAGTTGGAGTTACGTATAAAGTAAAAAATGTGCTTATAAGCATTCCTCCAAAAATTGTAGCTCCAACTGCTAATCTACTACCTTCACCAGCTCCAGGACCGACATTACCAATTAATAAAGGAACCATAGCAATCATAGTTGAAAGAGACGTCATAATGATTGCCCGAAATCTTCTTTTGCAAGCTTCTAAAGCTGCGCTTTGAATGTTTTTGCCTGCTCTTCTTAGTTGATTTGCCCAATCTACAATTAAAATTGAATTTTTTGTTGAAATTCCAATTAAAATTACTAATGCAATTTGTGAAAATATATTTATGCTTGAATTGAATAATAAAATAAAGACTATACCTCCAAATACACTCAAAGGTACAGTCAGCATAATTATAGCTGGGTGAATAAAACTATTAAAGTTTGCAGCCATAACTAAAAAGGCTGTTAATAATGCTAAAGCAAATATAATAAATAATTCATTGCTAGTTTCTTTCAATTCCTCAGATTTACCTTTCCACTCAATTCTGGCTTCAGGCACCATTTCAGTTACTGTTTTTTGAAGATAATTTAGTGCAGCAGAAAGTGAATAATCATCAATTAATCTAGCGCTTATAGTGATAGCTCGTTGTCTATCATATCTAGTTAAAATTTTTGCAGATCCAACTTCTTCAAATTCTACAAGATTAGCTAATGATATTAATTTTCCAGAAGTGTCTGAACGTACAAAAATTTTACTTAGGCTTTCACTTTTTTTCCTATTTTTAATATCTGATTGTAAAATTATTGGGTATTCTTTGCCTAATTGGTTAAACTTTGTGACAGTTTTTCCTGAAAATAAAGTTTCTATAGTTTTACCAATTGATTGAATTGATACCCCAAGATCTTGGGCTTTTTTTCTATTTATTACTAATTTGATTTCGGGTTTATTTTTTGAGTAATCTGATTCAATTGCTGCCAAATTTTTGTTTTTTCTTAATTCTTTCATTATTAGTTTCTGCCATCTTTCAAGTTGATCATAGCTTTTTCCAAGTAAAACCATTTGAACTGGTTTATTATAACTACTAACTCTTATGCTTTGGGGTGAAATAGGAAATGCTAGTGCTTGCGGGACAGTCACAATCTTTCCAATAGCTTTTCTCATAATTGTTACTGTACTTTCACTTCTATCACTCCAATCATCAAGCAAGGCGATAATGATAAAACTGTTATAAGATTTACTAGCTCTTCCGAAACCAGGTACTCTCATTATCATTCTTTTATAAGATTCCTCTTCACTTTTTACTAAAGGCGTAAGTCTTCTTTCTATTTCCTCTGCCTTATCAGACGTATACTGAAACGAACTCCCCTCATCTGTTTTTCCTATAACTAAATAAACACCTCTATCCTCTTGTGGAAGTAATTCTTTTGGCGCAAAAATAAAAAGAACCACAGATATAAAGATTAGCGAGACCATAAAACCAATTATAATTTTATTTTTAGTTATCCAATAATTCAAAGTTTCAGCATAAAATTCAGAAAACAAATTATAATATTTATCAAATTTCAAAACGATTTTTGTTTTTTTTTTATTTTTATGTAAAAATTTACTACCTAGCATTGGCGAAAGTGTTAAGGCTACAAAAGAAGATACAACAATTGCAAAAGTTAATGAAATTGCAGTTTCTTTAAATAGAGTTCCTGATATTCCTTCGATAAAAATTAAGGGCAAAAAAACAGCAACCAAAACTAAAGTGGTAGAAATAATAGCAAATGTGATACTTTTTGATCCCTTAAAAGCCGCAACTAAGGGAGTCTCACCGTTTTCGATCCTATGATAAATAGCATCTGTCATAATAACACTGTCATCAGTTATTATTCCAATTGCTAATATAAAGCTTAAAAGTACAAAAATATTAATAGATAAATCAAATATCCAGAGTCCTAAAAAAGAACTAATTAAACTTACTGGAAGAGCAACAGCTGGAACTATAACTGCTTTTAAGTTACCTAAAAAAAGATATATAATTATGACAACTAAAATGAATGCAATAATTAAGGTTTTGTATACTTCAAATATTGCAGCATTAATGTAGGTTGCTCTATCAAAAGAAATATTTAATCTAAGTCCTTCAGGTAAAGTTTTTTGAACTTCTTTTATTCGTTCTTTGACTTTTTTTGATAATTCTACAGTAGATGCACCTGATTTTGCATAGATTCCAATTCCAACAACTTTATCATTAGAATTTCCAACTTTACTTATTGATTTAAAAAGAGTTTTTTCTGATACAGGGCCATATTTCACCTCGGCAATATTATCTAAACGTATAACGCTATTTTTATTTTTTTTAATTGGCAGTTGTCTTATAGAGGATAAATCTTTGTATGCTTTATCAAGGTTTATTGTTAAATCAATATTAGTTGCTTCTAAACTACCTGCAGGTAAGCTAATATTTTCCTTTCTTAATGATTGTTCAACTTCTTGAATTGTAAGATCATTTGCCGCTAACTTGATTGGATCAATATAAACTCTTACGCTTAATTCTCTAAGACCGCCTACAAGAATTCTACCAACACCTTTTACATTAGAAAAGCTATCAACCAAATATCTTCTTGTATAATCACCTATTTCTAAATCAGTCCAAGTAGAACTTGAAACGCTAAGCCACATACTAGTTGCAAAACCAGCACTTTGTTTTAGTATTTCAGGAGGTTTTGAATCTTCAGGTAAATTATCAGAGACTCTTGATACTCTATCTCTTATATCATTTGCAGCAGCATCTAAATCTATACTAGTTTCAAATTCAATTTTAATTGTACTTCTTCCATTTTCTGATGTGGAATCTATATTTTTTATTCCTTCGGCACCTCCAATTACATCTTCTATAATTTCAGTAATCTCACTAGATACAACTTCTGCACTTGCACCTTGATAATCTACTTGAATTTGCACTACTGGCGGCTGAAGTCCTGACGGTAGCTCTCTAACAGGCAATTTTGAAAAAACAAATAAACCAAAAACAACAAGTATCATCGAAAAAACTGCTGCAACCACTGGTCTTTTAATACTAAGTTCGGTTATGTACATGATTATTTTTGATTACTGTGATTTGATAATAGGTTTTACCTTCATGCCGGGCCTAACTTTTGTCAAGCCTTCCGCTATTATTTTGTCTCCTTCAACTAAACCATCCAAAACTTCAAGATTACCTTTATTTCTAATTCCAGTTTTTACTTCTACTTTTTTAAGCATATTATTTTTTACTATTTTATAAATAAATTTTTTACTTCCTTCATACATAACACTTGTATCTGGAACACTTAATGCATTTTTATCATTATACAGTATTTCAATTTCTAAAAGGGATCCTGGAATTATTTCTGAATTTTCATTTTCTATTTTTGCTCTTGCTAATATGCTTCTTGTTTGGGCATCTACACGTGATGCTACCGTCTCAATGATTCCTTTGTAGATTTTATTCTTATATGCTGAAAATTTTGCTCTAATTTTAAGGTCTTTTTTTAATATTGCAGCATAAACTTCAGGTATTTGTAAATCACATAATACTTTTCTAGAATCATCTAAAGTTAAAATAATTGTATTTTCAGAACCTAAACTACTACCACTAATACCTCTCTTACCTAGGATTCCAACGAAAGGAGCAATAATATTTTTATCTACTAATCTAGCTATAACATCACCTTTTTTAATTTTTACATCAAATTTTATCGGTTCCAATAATTCATTTTTTTTTATTTTATAAGATATTGTTTTGCTACTTAAAGAAGTGCAATAACTTTCTAAAGTTTGGTTAAATTTTTTATTTGCAACTACTTCAACAATTACACCTGGGGGAGGTCGTTTAGAAAATTTTTTTTTAAAATAAAGTCCAACCGAATAACGCCCAATTACAATTATAGTAATAAAAATAAAAAAAATTATAATTCCAATAGTTATTTTTTTTGATCTTCTCATTTATTTTTTCCCATATTCGGTCCAACTGCCAACATATATTTTGGCCATATAATCATCATTTATTATAGAATATGCAAGAGCTAGACTTGACGCTGAGACTGAACTTCCACAACTCATAACTATTCTATTGGTACTAATTCCGTTTAAATTAAATATACTTTTCAATTTTTTTTTATCTAAAAAGGTATTATTTTTGGTATTTACTAGTTCACTCAAAGGTAAAGATTTAGATCCTTCAATAGAACCACTTTTAATGCCTGGTCTTGGTTCAGGTTCTAATCCTAAAAATCTATTTTTGCTTCTCGCATCTAAGACTATAAATTCTTTATTTTTTATATTCTTCTCAATTTGAGATTTTATTTTAATCATATTATTATTTTCTCTAGCTTTATATTTAGAGTGAATTATTTTATTTTTTAAATTTGTTACTTTTCTTCCTTCTAGTTTCCATTTTTTCATTCCTCCATTTAATACTGAAACTAATTTTGGATCATGACCAAAATAAAGAAACTGAAACCAGGCTCGGCAGCTAGAAATTAAATCACTATAACAATAAATAATAATTCTATCAGTATTTAAAATCCCCATTTCAGAAATAGACTTTTCATGATCCTTAATTGCAGGAAGAAAGTGATCATGTGGCAAATTTTTTTTTTTATTAGAATTTTTATCTAAGTCAAAAAAAATTGCATTTTTTAAATGTTTTTTATTGTATTCTTCAATTGCATTTCTGTTTTTCGCTAAATGCCACGAGGCATCAATAATTTTAACTTTATTCAAATTATTACTGAGCCAACCTGTTGATACTAAAGTCATTTTTTACTTCGTTTTTCGAAATACTTTTGATGGTATTCTTCCGCCTTACAATAATTTTTTTCTTTTCTTATAACCGTAACAACTTTACCATTAAATTTCTTGTTAACCTCATCTAATACTTTATGAGCGGATTTTTCTTCTTCTTCAGTCTGATAAAAAATTTCTGATCGATACTGATGCCCAATATTTGGACCTTGACGATTAAGAGTAGTAGGATCATGAATCTTGAAGAATAATCTAGTTACGTCTTCATAAGAAATTATTTTAGAATCAAATACAACTTTAACAACTTCTATATGTTCAGTATCTCCACCACAAACTTGTTCATAATTTACTGTTGGGTTTTTTCCTCCACAATATCCACATTCTGTAGAAAGAATACCAGGAATATCTTGGTATTCTGTTTCATCCCAAAAGCAGCCAATTCCACCTATAAATATTTGCATCGTTTTTATTAATTTAGTGGTAAATATAAATTAATTTATCAAAATGATCAAAAACCAAAACCATATTGGCGCTCTTTGCATGATATTAAGTGTTTTATTTTTCTCATTTATGGACTGTCTTATCAAAATAACTGCTACTGATTTTGCAGTTGGTCAAGTAATGTTTAGTAGAGCTCTGTTTGGTTTAATCCCAATATTTTTCTTAATACCTAAAGATCGTTTTAAAGATTTTTATAAAACAAAACATATAAGTCTTCACTTTCATAGAAGTTTTTGGGGAGCTATTGCTATGTATGCTATTTTTGTTGGAATTAGAAACTTAGGGTTAGCAGAGGTAACATCAATGGCGTTTTCGGGACCAATATGGGTGGTAATATTTTCTATCATTTTTTTGGGAGAAAAAATAAAAGCCAAAAGATGGATTGCAGTAGGTTTAGGATTTGTTGGAGTTCTTATAATTTCTAAACCCGGGTTTGATAATTTAAATTTTTATTATATTTATCCTGTAATATTTACTTTAGGTTTTGCAAGTGTTTCTATTTTTATAAGAAAATTAACTTTAGTTAATGAACCCATTTACTTAATTGCTTTTTACTTTTCAATTTGTTCAGGAACTATGGGGCTTTTAACATTACCATTTGGAGGATGGGTTTTCCCTTCAATATATGAGTTAAGCATATTAGTTTTGATAGGTCTTTTCGGAAGTATAGCCAACCTACTTTTAACCCAAAGTTATAAATTAGCAGAAGTTTCTTTAACAACACCATTAAAATATTTATCTCTAGTTTTTGCTATTATTTTTGGATTTTATTTTTTTAATGAAAGCCCAACTATTTACACACTATCTGGTGCAGGTTTAATTGTTATTTCATCTGCTATAATTTTTGTTAGAGAACATCAGTTAAGAAAACCCATTACATTGCCTAGACAGCAATGAAAAAACCTCTAGAATATTGGT
>Ga0209402_10002653_pt1 | contig 17637 bp, 19 predicted proteins | sample ArcticOcean_MG_C_3_FD_187437 | JGI IMG/M metagenome (GOLD analysis project Ga0209402, IMG submission 187437) | Marine microbial communities from western Arctic Ocean - ArcticOcean_MG_CB8_126 (SPAdes) (version 2) | ecosystem: Environmental > Aquatic > Marine > Oceanic | place: Arctic Ocean... | reverse complement strand
AATAGCAATATTATATCCTTCTGGAGAGGGTTTCGGTAAAGATACATCTTCATTTGATATAACAAAATCCATAAATGATAGTTGACCAGTTTTTTCTAACATGAGTAATGCAGTTTCACGAATACTATTTGTAACACAAACTTTTACGTAAGATTTTGTTGTATTATGTAATCTAATTTTATTTGAATCAACAAATGCAAATTTTTTTATAACTTCAATAGTTAAATCTTGTTTTTTCTTCCAAATAGAATCAAAATCATCTTTTTTTACTTTACCTTGATCAAAAAGAATTTCAAGTTTTTTCATAGTTGGAAGACCATTAAAAATTTGAATATGTTCTTCTCGTTTAATTTTAAATCCTTTTACTTGTTCTAATGCTAAATTAAGTGATTCATAATGCCATTCAGTTGCATCAACTAAAACACCATCAAGATCATATAATATTGCTTTAATCATTATTCCAATATTCGGGAATATCAGTACAAATTGCATCTACTGAAATAGAATTTACTATAACCTCAAATTTTTTAATATCTGAATTTCTTCCATGAAGCTCTGGAGAAACAAGTGCAATTTTTAATTGTAAATCTTTTAAAGAATTTAAAAAATTTAAATTATACCAAATTTTTTCAAAGCAATCTACCCATACCCAATTACAATTAGGAATTATTTCTTTTTCATATTCACTTAATCTAAATGCACAAGATAGATTACATTTAATTGATTTTATCAAAGAAGGAATACTGTGATCAAATGTAAAATAATTTTTGAATCCATATTTGTCAAGAATCTTTTTTAAATCAAGTTCTATTTCAGTGGATTTTACATTAATTGCAAGAAATGTTTCTTTTGGAATTGTTGCAAGAAATGATTCTAATTTAAAAGAATTTTCATTTGGAGGGTTATGAGAAAGAACTAATTTATTGTTAAAATCTCTAATGTCAATTTCTACACCATATTTTGTATCATAATCATTAATTGAATTTACTCTGTGTTTCAGAATTATCATAAATTTTTCTATAGCATACAATATTCAAGTCTTTTTTTAATTTCAAGTGCAATTTTATATGAAAGTGATAAATATTTTCCAGTATGAAAGTTTTGATTCCAATGGCAGGAAGAGGAAAACGATTTGAGGATGCAGGGTATAGTTTTCCAAAACCACTAATAGAAGTTAATGGAAAACCTATGATTCAAATAATTATAGAAAATCTCAATTTTTCAGATCAGCATATTTTCATAGTACAAAAGGATCATATGGAAAAATATTCAATTAAAGAAATGTTAAATCTAATCAAAGAAAACTCTGAGATGATTTCAGTAAATGAAATAACAGAAGGAGCTGCATGTACAGTTTTACTTGCAAAAGAATTAATCAATAACGATGAAGAATTAGTTATTGCAAATAGTGATCAATGGGTAAATTGGAACAATCAACATTTTTTATCATATTTACGTGAAAAAAATGCAGATGGTGGCATTGTTACTTTTATTGCAACACATCCAAAATGGAGTTTTGTCAAAATAGATGAAGAAGGGTTAGTTACAGAAGTTGCAGAAAAAAAGCCTATCAGTAATATCGCAACAGTCGGAATTTATTATTTCAAAAAAGGAAGTGATTTTGTGCAAGCTGCAGAACAAATGATTAGTAAAAATATTAGGACAAATAATGAATTTTATGTAGCTCCTGTTTTTAATGAAATGATTGCAAGTGGGAAAAAAATTTTAACATATCCAATTGCAGAAATGAGAGGTTTGGGAACTCCTGAAGATCTAAAGCGATTCACAGATATTGTTGATAAAAAAACTAATGCTATGGAATCATGAGATTATTTTTTATTAATTTTAAATCTCCTTAAAAAATTTATAAATCCATCTAAATACCGAGGTATATTAATTCTATCAGGATTGTATTTTAATCCAGAAATAAATTGGGGATAAGCATAATCAGAAATTACAAAAACAATATCATTAAAAACTATTTTATTTTTTAAGCAATAACGATTAACCTCATCACCAAGACATTGTTCAGTAGTAAATCTATTAGTAATAATAAATTTTGAAAACAATCCATTTTCTATTAAAGTTGATTTAACAAGAAAAAATTGGGGCATAAAATCAGTAGTATTATTTTGTTGAATTCTTGTAAGATTGTTTTTATCATCCATAAATGTTTGACCAACCGCACGAGTAACACCAAGAGATTTATCTTGTTCATTCATTTTTTTAATGATTTTTTTAATTCCGATTAAATCAGAAATAATTACATCTCCCAAAATTACAACCCACCAATCAACTTCAAAAAATTTTGCAGCAGAAAAACCAGCAGATAAATTTCTAGTAATTGCTTTAACAGGGATTGAAGAAAATTCTATGTTTTCAGGATCTCTTTCTTTCAAATAATTTTCCTTTGAACCCGCAAAATCAGATAATTTTGTATAATAATCAACTTGATTTGAGTCTAAAATCTTCAAGTCGTCATTTGGATCTGATTGAATTACAATAATTCTACAATTATTTTGTTTTAATACATTAATAGTATTTTTGACAGTATAAATTTCATCATACATTGAAATTAGAAATCCAAGTTTCATACATAATGATATTTTTAACATAAATAAATGTCAAACAGAATAAAAACATGGAAAAAAATTAGTTTTAATATATGGGGTAGAATTCATGAAACATCATGGATAAATTAAAAATTTATTTAGGTGATCTGACGTATGATACAACTACTCTTTCAACAGAAACTATGCCTCTAAACATCGGATTTATTGCATCTTATTGCAAGAAATGTTTTGGAGATAAAGTTGACATTACTTTATTCAAATACATAGAAGAACTTGAAAAAGCTATCAAAAACTCACCACCCGATATTTTAGGAATGAGTAATTATGTTTGGTGTCAAAACATCAGTTTAGAGATGTTTCGACAAATGAAAGAGAGTAATCCAAATGGATTAACAGTTTGTGGAGGACCAAATTTTCCATTAGATCTAAAGTCTCAAGAAAAATTTCTAAAAAAACATACAGAATTCGATATATACATTCCAGTAGAAGGAGAAATTGGTTTTTCCAATATAGTCGAACAATGTTTAAGTGTTAACAAAGATGAAATTATAAAAAAGGTTTTAGAAAAACCCATTGAGGGTTGCATTGTAAAAAATCCTAATGGGAAATTAGAATATAAAAATTCAGTAATGCGCATGAAAAGTCTTAATGATATTCCGTCGCCTTACCTTACAGGTTTAATGGATAAATTTTTCGATGGTAAACTTAGTCCAATGTTACAAACTAATCGTGGGTGTCCCTTCATGTGTTCATTTTGTGTTGATGGTACAGATTTAGTAAAAAAAGTTAATCAGTTTAGTACAGAACGCTCTATTGAAGAAATTAATTATATTGGAAAGCGTATTCCTAAAACTGTTCATTCTTTGTATATTAGTGATTTAAATTTTGGAATGTATGCAGATGATATTAAAACTTGTACTGCAATTAAAGAAATACAAGAAAAATATGATTTCCCACATTTTGTTCAAGCTAGTACAGGAAAAAACGCAAAAGACAAGATTATCAATGCTATAAAGGAACTTAATGGCACATTACATCTTTTAATGTCGGTTCAATCAATGGATAAGCAAGTTTTAAAAAATATTCGAAGAGATAATATCAGTCTTGATCAAATGCTGGCTTTGGTCCCCACAATCAAAAGTGTGGGACTAAGTACTATGTCTGAATGCATTATAGGATTACCAGGAGAAACATATGAAAGTCATCTTGAAACATTACGGAGTCTAATTCATGCAAAGATTGACAATGTCCAAGTATACACTTGTATGATTCTTCCTGGCGCTGAATTAGCTACACCAGAAGAACGAAAAAAATGGAATTTGCAAACAAAATTTAGAATTCTTCCTCGGGATTTTGTTAAATTAGATAATGGGAAAATAATACTTGAAACCGAAGAAGTGGTTGTAAAAACAGATTCTTTAACTTTTGAGGAATATGTTGAACTTAGATTATTAGCTTTTGTTTTATGGGTAACAAATATTCCCATTGGCTATGATGCTATAATAAAATTATTACACGAATATAACGTAGATGTTTTCGATTTATTTTATAAAATAATGAAGACCAGGGAGGGGGCATCTCTAGGAGTTCGTGAATTGTTTAGTAAATTCAAACAATCAACAATTGAAGAATTATGGGATTCACCAGAACAGATTTTTGAACATTTCCAAAATCAAAATGAATATGATAAATTATTACATGAAGAGTCAGGAATAAACGTAATTCAGTACCACGAAGCAATGACTAGAAAATCATACATGGAAGAATGGACTGAAAACTTAATTCGGATATCACATGAATTAATCTCAGAAAAAAAACATTTAGATGATAATTTTGAAGAAAAATTCAAAGATGTTTCAAATTATTGTAGAGGTCTATCTTTTAATATTTTAGGAAAAGACCGTTTTGAAATCAAAAAGGAATTTAATTTTAGTTATGACATACCAAAATGGCTTAAAGATCAATCTCAATCAACATTAAGTGATTTTAAAACACAATCAAAATTTAGCATAATGTTTGAAATTACAGAAAAACAATACAAAGTTGTCAATGATGAGTTTGAAAAGTATGGTGAGTCCTTATCAGGTATTGCAAAGGCATTAAGACGTTTACCATTTCGGTTGTTATGGAGAACACCGACACTCATTAAGGAAAATCAGATTAGTAACTAAAACAGATTCTGGCTCTTGTTAGATAATTTTAATAATTCGTAGAATTTCATCCAAATAATTTTTTGATAGATTCTCCATATGGATGCTGAGCTACTCCTTTTTCAGTAATCATTCCAGAAATTAATTCTGATGGAGTCATATCAAATGCAGGGTTTATCACGTTAATATCATCAGATGCACTAATGACCACAATTCCTGTATATGTGGCAATGGGTAGAATTGATGAGCATATCTTTGTTGATCCAAATGGAGATAAATGGATCTTTGGATTATACAAAATATGATTTAAAAAATTAGGAAGTTAAGTGAACAATGAAATATGTTTTTAAAAAAATTATTTTTTAAATTGCACATTTTTATTTAATGTTATACTGAAAGAATCACCAACTCTTAATAAGTTTGGATTATGTGTATCATTTTTACAAACATTACAAATCGTAGATTTTGTCATATTTTTTGTATTGGAAAACTCTGAACGAGCAGAAACATAATATTCATTATTCCACACACCATCAAATCCATTATCAAGCACATTTCCAAAATCTGAAAAGCTATCATCAACAATACAACAAGGAGAAACTCCACCATCCCAATTTATTACCATACTACTCCAAGGCCAATGACATGGATCAGTTCGTCGTTCATCTACATATGTCTGGTAAACATATTGTTTATTTTCAGGTAGCCATTTCTCAGCAGCGGTATTAGGATTAAGCTGAATATTACCTAATTCCATTTCATCAACACCAAGTTCTTTAGCCAATTCTTTGAAATCCTCAATCTGGTGTTCATTGTGTTTCATTACTAACATTCGGGCTTGAAGCATTGGATATTTCAGGTTATGATCTTTTTTGAATTTAACAGCTTTTCTAATATTTTTCAGAACAAGGTCTAAGCTACCACCTACTCTATATTTCTCATATACCTCCTGTGTTGTTCCATCAATATCCATTGTTAGTCTTCCAATTCCAGAGTTCATTAAATCAGAAAAGTATTGATCACTATAATCTACTGAAAAATTAGTTGATACCCATAGATATAGCCCAGCTTTATGGGCATAATTCACCATCTGAGGAAAATCTTTAACCATCGTTGATTCACCCCAGTTTTGTAAGAAGATAACTAGGGTAGTGTCTTTTATTTCATCGATAAGTTTTTTGAATTGGGATAATTTTTGGACACCTTTTTTCCTTGTTTCTCCACCAACTCCCGTTGAACAGAGAGGACAGTGTAGATTACAATTATTGGTTGGTTCAATAACAATACTGTAAGGTTTTGATTCTAGAACAAGTTTTTTTTCTTCTTCTTCTTGTTTTGATAAAATAAAGTTCTTATATTTTTTTTCAGTCCTAAATTCTAAAGGAACATCTGAAATTACAAATGCCCAATCTTCATCAAATTCCCCCCAATCATCTTTTTCTCTCTTTGCGGAAATTGCTACACCATCAGATACAGAATATCGTTTAGAACCACGAGTTTTCTTTTCTTCTTTCTTATCATAACTCAAAATTGAAAACACTCACTCATTATAGAGACATTTATCACAAGGATATAAATTATTTTAACTAAAACCTTGTAAAATAGATATTTTTAGATCAAAATACTACATTCACAAACATAGTATCTACTGCATGGAAACTAAATGAATCAATTTCTAATAGTTATTTAGATTATAATAATAAAACACTCATGGAACTGAAAGTAGAGAAGTTACATCTGTAAAATTGAGCGTGTCTTGATAAGTAGTAAAGTACATTCTATCTTCAAGTAGTTCATAACTACCATTTAGATAATTATTTAAAACCAATCTGAGAGAATTTACTGGAGTAATTCCGTCATAAATAATTTCTGAATTAAGATGAGGAAAATAATATGCATTAAAAATAGACATTCTCTCCGTAATGGAATCATCATTAATGTTATTCCAACGTAACCCTCCTCCTCCAAGTTGAGTAGGTGTGCCATGATCTCCTTGAATAATTATTACGGGTTGGGATTCACTTTCTAGTAATATTTTATCAACTGTTTCAATTATTTTTTTGTTAATATATTGAACTTGATTTACATATCCAGATTTATCATTCCATGAAGCAGCCCCTATTGATAGAAATTCAGGACTAATAGATTCGCCATTTGGACCAAATAGATATGGTGGGTGGGGAGACATAATGTGACCTAAAACAAAAAATGGAGAATCAAAAGATTTGTGTAAGTCAGACAATTCAGAAAATTTACAATTGACTCGATCACGTTGAGGTTCACCCGCAGTTATAAAGAATTTTGAAAATGGTTGCCAAATAGAATCGTCTAATAAGGTAGTATGGAACTGATTCACAAACATTGATGTAGGGCATAAATGATAATCAGCAATTTCTGGATAACCATACTCAATACTCATGTTTACAATTGTATAATCTAGAGATTTTAAAATTCTCATAATTTGATTATTGTTGTAAAATTCATTCTTGTTATCTAGAGTCGGACTTATTTTCTTATCGTGAATGTATTGCATATTCAAGTTAGCAGAAATTGCAAGAACTGAAGTTGGATAATTGGTATAGCTTTCAGATGGGACATAAAATCCACGTTGTACAAGTTTAGATAAAAAGTCATGGTTATCATAATCATAAATTTTTGTTAAAATTTCATCACTTGTATATTCATCTACTATTATGTAGTAGATGTTAGGCTTATCTTTTAATTCTGATTCGCCCGTGATTTTATAATTTAGAGGATTACCTATTGATTCAACACTCTGAGTTTCAAAAGAATAAGATGCTAGATTAGGTAATAGTATAACAATTAGAACAATGGCAATAATATTTGTAAAAGTTGTTACACCACTAAGATGTTTTTTTATTTTAATTATAGTAAATACTCCAAGAATTAACATTATAAAAAAAACTGGAACTCCATAAGTGTGATGTGAGAAAGGTAAATTACTAACATCAATCTGAGTTGTTATTCGCAAAAAATTACCATATGAAAAAAACAGGACAAGTCCTAGAGATACAAATAACCCTGATCTCATTTTGTTTTTTAAAAATAAATTTAAGAGTAACCATGATGCTAACATTGTGCCCATTATAATCAATAATGATAAGCCAGCATCAATGAGTACAATCTCATCAAGATTTGAAGTGATTATTAATAAAATTGGAAATACTGCAAAAAGAATTGGATGAATAACTGTTGATTTTGTAAAACCTAAATTCATATCTTATCAGTTCTAAAAAATATGTCCCTTATTTTCCATTCTTCTATTGTCTAGTAAGTTTTTCTTAATTTTATGCCAGTATACCTTTAATGTTATCGCTGTTCCAGCCAATGTACCAATCAAGGCTTGTATAATTATGCTTCCAGTACCAGGATCTAAATATGCATAAGCATCTAATACAAAAAATTGGAAAAATGTAAACAACAATGTTCCAGATATAATTAAAAAGTGTAAATGCATATGATTTGGTGATTTGGCAGGGATATTTATGCTATATGTATATAGATTAACTCTTTAAATTAAAATAATTAATTTTTGCGAGATCAGGGAGTTTTTTATTTAACCTAAATTAATAAGAATACATGTTCTATTTTGTAGATTTATGACATGATTATGAAAAACATTAAGATATAGTAACATATGTCTCTTAATGATAAATGCTAACTGATGGATTAAGATGGTACTAAAAATGAACGGTAAAAAAGATAAAATTCTATTTTGGATAGAAACTTATCAGATACATTTTGGAATCGCAAAAGCATTAATTGAAAAATATGACTGTGAACCATATGCTTTAATTGTATCTAGTCCAAAACAAAAACCGTTTTTTGATAATCAAGAATTAATTAAATTCAAAAAAAGTTGGTATCTCAGAGATAATGTAGATTTAATAAATCATAAACCTGATATTGAAAAATTAAAATTATTTGAAAACAAATTTTCCATATCATTACGAAAAATTATCTATGGTGACAGATTTTTTTATAAATATAATAAATATCATAAATTTACAGATGAAAAAATATTCTCAATTTTGCAACAAGAGTTAGAATTTTACATTCAGATCTTAGATGAAATTAAACCAGATTATGTTTTAATACGAAATCCGGAATTTCAAGACATACAATTATTTTATGAAATATGTAAATCTAAAAAAATTCAAGTTTTAATTTTATCTTATACAAGATTTTCGGATAAGTGGATGTTATCCTCAAAAGCCGATGATCCAATTCCATTAGATAATCTTGATAAGAATCTAGAGATAAAAAGCTTTGATGACTTGATCGATTCAAGCAAACACCTTGCATTCAATACCAGTTTATGGTTACCAAAACAAAAATCTACTATTTCCCAAAAATTCAGTGTTTTAAAATTAATTTTTTCAACATTTCATCAATCAAACATTAACAATTATCGTGATATTGGAAAAACTCCTTGGACAACATTAACAAAAAGAATGAAATTATTATTGAACAGTTTCTTTAGAGAACGATTTCTAAATAAAAATACAATAAAATTACCCCCCTTGGATAAGCCATACGCATTTTTTCCTCTTCAGATGGAACCAGAAGAACGGATTTTAATTAAATCTCAATTTTTCGCAGATCAACTCAGCGTAATTAAAAATATTTCTCAATCATTACCTGTTGAAATAGATCTGCTGGTTAAAGAACACCCTTCTATGAAAGCAATGGGTTGGAGAGATTTAGATTTCTATAAAAAAATTCTTGAAATGCCTAATGTAAAACTCATTCACCCATCAGTTTCAACTGATAGTCTCATTCAAAACTCTAGCATTATAATTACAATTGCAGGAACAACTGCTTTTGAGGCAGCATTTTATGAAAAACCATCTATTGTTTTCACAAATGTGATTTTTTCTACACTTTCATGTGTTTTTGTAGTTAAAATTCTAGAAGAGTTACCCGATACTATTAAAAAATGTTTGAGTTCTAAAGTAGAACTAATTGAATTAAATCACTATGTAGATAAAATTAAAAAATCTTCATTTAGTGCTGATTTGATTAATTTGAATACTTTAGCTTCTCAACTTTTTGGAATGGGGGGTTTTATAGATAATAATGTCATATCTGAATCAATAATGGAAAAGTTTTTGAAGGAACATAAAAATGAATTTAATAAATTGGCAGATGAACATATAAAAAAAATTAAATTAATTAAACAAAATAAAAACAATGAGGTCTAAGGATACTAAATGGAAAAAAATAAAACATTTGAAAAACTTTATAATGATATTTTCTCAAAAGGAGAGAAAAAAACGTTTACTCAAAGAGGTAATAGTGAGGAGATTTTAGAAATAAAGAATGTTTTAAGTCAAGTTTCTTGGAAAGGAAAGAGAACAATAGATGTAGGATGTGGAGCTGGACACTTTGCATACGTGATGGCCAAAAAAGGGGCTAATGTTATAGGTATTGATTTTTCTAAAGTTGCTATAAAAATTGCTCAAGAAAAGTACAAGCACAAAAATCTATCTTTTGAACATACAAATTTAGAAAAAGGCATAAATGGAAAATTTGATGTGATTGTATCACGAGGAACTATTGAACACCAAGATGATCCATTCAAAGTTCTTCAGAATTTCAAAAAACATTTGAATACAAATGGGAAAATTATTTTAACTGTTCCAAATTGGACAAATCCACGAGGTTATATTTTGATGTCACTTTATTTTCTATTTCAAGCACCCATAACTCTTGCCGATTTACATTATTTTACACCAATAACGTTTCTATCTTGGGCTAAAAAGTTGAATATGGGTTTAAAATGGAAAACATATGATAAAAAATGGGCATCAGGAGAAATTCTTTTGAAAGATTTTTCACATAGATTACCCAATGTCTTAAGAGATGGAGGATTGCCTATGAGAAAGAAAAACATAAAGAATCTGTTAGAATGGCTAGAAACAAAAATAATACCATTAAAACATACATCAGATTTAGATGGAGCAATGGCAATTTATGTACTAACAAAAAAATCAAACAAAAGTAGGAAAGGTAAAAAATAATGGTTAAAGAAAAATTAGAAAAAGGAGTAGATTAATGAGTACCATTCTTGACGGAAAAACTTGTTTTTTAACTGGTGCTAGTGGTGGATTAGGTAAAGAGATTGCAAAAGAGATTGCAAATTGTAATTGTAATTTGTTTTTAACTGGTAGAAATGAACAGGAATTACTAAAATTAAAAGAAACTATCAAAAATTCAATAAACGATAAAATTAAAGTTCATTACCAAACAGGAGATTTAAACAATTTAGATGATATAAAAAATATAATCAATAGTGCTAAGAATGCTTACAATAGTTTTGATATTCTAATTAATAGTGCAGGAATATTTGTCAATAAATCAATTCAGAACAATACTTGGAAAGATTTTGAAGAATCATTCAATGTTAACGTCAGAGCCCCTTTCATTTTGTGTAAGGAATTTTCTGATGATATGATCAAAAATAGATGGGGAAGGATAATAAACATAGGTTCTAGTTCATCATATTCTGGTTTTAAGAATGGCTCAATTTACTGCTCATCAAAACATGCAGTTTTAGGTCTATCCAGAGCACTTCATGATGAGTTAAAGTCGAAAAATGTTAGGACATTTTGCATATCTCCAGGTTCTATTAAAACTGAAATGGGAAAAATCTCGAAAGAACAAAACTTTGAGACATTTCTTAATCCTAAAGAAATTGCAAAATATTTGGTTTTTATAATTTCTTTTGATAGTGAATTAGTTTCAGATGAAATCAGACTAAATAGAATGAATATAGAATAAACGATTAAAGATTTGCGCGAAGCTTCTTCATTGCAGGTATCTCAGAATCATAAATTCGTTTAACTCCATCATTAAGAATTACTTGAACCTGTCTCACATTTTTGACCATTCGTTCAAGACCAGCATATTCTAGTGATGCAGATTGATCAGAACCATCCATAGAACGATCTAAAGTGATATGTCTTTCAATTGAGGTAGAACCAAGCGTCATGGCAATTATACAGCAAAGATAAGATGCTGTCTCATGACCACTATAACCAACATTACAATTGAATTCTTTTCTCAATGTTTCAATACATCTAAGATTTGCTTCTTCTAATTGCATTGGGTAAGAACTATTAGAATGCATTAATTCAAAAGGACAGTTGTGTTTCTGGAATATTTCCACAGCTTTGTGAATTTGTACAAGATCACTCATTCCAGTACCAATAAAGGTATGTTTGCCTTCTTTTGCAATTACCTCCAATAATGGAAGATTTGTTAACATTGCAGAAGCTACTTTATTATGTTTTAAATCATATTGTTGAAGGAAAATTTGAGAGTCAATATCCCATGATGAAGCATACCATTCAATTCCTTTTTCTTTACAATATTTGTCAATGATATCAAATTCTTCTTTTTCAAATTCTAGACCCAGTTTTTGTTCTCTAGTAGTTTTTCCCCATTGACTTTCACGAGGAGTGTCTAGGACTTCTTTGGAATACACCTTTTCTACTGTTCTTTTCTGAAATTTTACAGCATCACAGCCACATTTTTTTGCGTTATCGATGAGTTTTTTAGCTATGTTAATGTCTCCATTGTGATTTATTCCAATTTCTGCAATTATAAAGACCAATACGATTCTACAGAGATTTCCTATGTTTATTATTTTGCATGAATAAAATTAAATCTGCTAATTCTCTAAATGCACCATTTCCAGATCTATGTTTACAGATATAATCACATAGTTTTATTGCATCATCTGATGCATCTGATGGAGTAACAGAAAGACCTACACGTTTTAAAAGTTCTAAATCATTAACATCATCTCCAATGTACGCTATTTCTTCAGGAGAAACACTATATTTTTTACAAATCTTGTCAAGTATCAATTCCTTGTGAATTATTCCATCGTATAATTTCTCAATCTTCATGTTTTTTACCCATTGTTTTACCATTCTAGTTTTTTCTTTAGTAATTATTATGGTTCCAATATTATTATTTTTTAATAAAGTTACACCCATTCCATCACGAGCAAAAAATTTTTTCATTATATCACCTTGAGCGGTATAATACATTCCACCATCAGTCAATACTCCATCAACATCAGTTAAAACTAGTTTAATTTTTTTACATTTGTTAATAATGCGAATTTTCATCTATGTCTACAATGAAATATCATTAATATATCTCACTTTCTTTTTTACAGTCGTGATAAAAGGAATAAGGCATTCAGGAATAACTGTTACAAATATGGAAAAATCACTTATTTTTTATCGTGATCTTTTGGGATTAATAGTTGAAAGAAATATGAATGAATCTGGAAATCATATAGATAAAATGTTATCAATGAAAGATGTAAAAGTAAACACAGTTAAAATGTCAGCTAAGGACAAAGGTCCTACTATGATTGAACTCCTTGAATTTAAATCGCATCCATGTGAATCAAATCATTCAAATATTTCTAAAATTGGTTCATCTCACGTAGCATTTACTGTAGATGACTTAGATAAAACATATGAAAAATTTATTGCAGCAGATGTGAAATTTAATGCACCTCCACAAAATTCACCAGATGGATATGCCAAAGTTACTTTTTGCCATGATCCTGATGATACTCTTATTGAATTAGTTCAAGTGTTGGATCCAACAATTTTAGAAAAAACAAAAAATTGAAAAATATGAAAGATCTTTTCTCAATTCAAAATAAAGTTATAATTTTAACTGGAGCAGGACATGGTATTGGTAATTTTTTAGCAAATGAAATGTATGAAAGAAAAGCAATCATTTACTCTATAGATAAAAAATTTTTAAAAAATACTCCAAGAAAGAATTATTTTGAAAAAAAATGTGATATTACCAATGTGAGACAATTTAATAAAATCTGCGAACAAATTTTTAAAAAACATGGTAAAATTGATATTTTGATAAATAATGCAGGAATGACATTTACGAAAAAAGATAACGAGGATTATCCAATTGATAAATGGGAAAAAACCATTAAAACAAATCTAACTGGAGCGTTCATGTGTAGTCAAACAGTTATTAAATTTATGAAAAAACAAAAAAATGGTTCTATCATCAATATGACCAGCATCAATGCAGAAATAGGTTTTCCAAATAATCCTGCATATATTGCATCTAAGGGTGGATTAAAAATGCTTACAAAATCATTTGCTAAAGATTATGGAAAATATGGGATTCGAGTAAACAATCTTGGGCCTGGATATATTAAAACAGATATGACAAAGAAGAGTTTTAAAAATAAGAAAACTAGAATTGCAAGAGAAAAACAAACACTTCTTGGTAAGTGGGGTGAAGCGTCTGATTTGATAGGTCCTTGTATTTTCTTAGCTTCTGATGCTTCAAAATATGTAACCGGACAAGATGTGTATGTGGATGGTGGATGGCTTGCTAATGGGCTAGTGGAGTAATATTATTTTTATTAATACAAAATTTTATTGGGAATTAAATGACTCTAATTTTTTAACTTAAAAATAATCTAACCATCAATTGGTTTAAAAACATGTAAATTCCCAATGGTGTAAATGAGTAACAAAGACAAGATAGACTATCTAGATTTACAATTTAATGAAAATGTAAGACCGCATACAAGCTTTCCTTTTAATCTAACAAAATATCTTGTTGATAGATTTCATCTTGAAAAGGGTAGTAAAGTTTTAGACATAGGTTGTGGTAGATGTGAAGTTTTAGATGCTTTTACCAAATTAGGCTTAGATATTTCTGGAATTGATTCATCTGAGCGCATAAGGGATTTTGCACCAAAAACAATTTCAAAATTAGAAATTTTAGATTTTTCCAAAGAAAATATACCATTTGATGATGATGAATTTGATGTGATTTTTACAAAATCGGTTATCGAACATATATCTGATCCAACACACCTTATGAAAGAGATCTTAAGAATATTAAAACCAGGAGGGATTTTTATTTCCTTGACTCCAGAATGGACTAGTCAAATGAAAACATTTTATGATGATCCTACACATGTTCATCCATATCAGCTAAAAGGATTGGAAGTTCTTTTTACAGTGTCTGGATTTAAAGATGTACATTCAGAAACATTCTATTATCATGAATTGTTGTGGAAATCTGCATTTTGGAGATTTCTTGCCTCTGTCTCAAGAAAATTTATTTCAAATAAAACAGGTAGATATCTCGCTGAACATACAGGAATTAAGTTATTTAGATGGGGGGTTGAAAAACAAATCTTAGGATATTGTTACAAATAAAATCTTGTTATGGAGACATTTAGAAGATCATTTAGGCAAAATAAATTTGTGGAGTTGAAAAACTAAAATGAATTTATTGGGTTGTGGAAAATGAACATAGATATTTTCATTTTAGCTCGTTCTGCTAGTAGTAGGCTTCCGAAGAAGCATCTACGAGAAATTAATGGAAAAACCATTATAGAAAATTTAGTTGATAGAATGAAAAAATCAAAAATAATAAGGAAAATAGTTGTATGTACAACAGATTTACCCTCGGATGATAAACTAACTGAATTTCTTAAAGAAAAAAATATTGAATATTTTCGTGGGAGTGATAAAGATATTCTGAAAAGATTACTTGATGCTGCTGAATATTATAATACAGATATCATTATCGACGTAAGTGGAGACAAAATCTATACAGATGTGGATTATGTAGATAAAATCTCTGAAATTCTCCAAAATGAAGAAATTGAATTTGTACGAGGCAATAATTCAAAATTTGAATTTGAACCAAGTAGTTTATTTATCCACGGAATCATTCCAGGCGGATTTAAAACTACTGCACTTGAGAAGATTTGTAAATTAAAGAAAATTGACAATACAGAAGATGGATACAATGAATTTTTTACATTAAATAACGCAATTAAGAAAAAATATATCATTCCAAAAATCAATTTCGAATTTACAGATAAGATCAAATTAGATTTAGACTATCCTGAAGATCTTATTTTGGCTGAAAAAATATTCAAAGATCTTGGAAACGATTTTCATATGAAAGATATATTAAAATTATTTTCATCAAAGCCAGAATTAGTAAAAGATGCGACAGTGATTATGGAGAAATGGGAAAAAAATTATGCTAAAAAATGGGGAAAGAGAATATTTACAGATATGTTCTAGTCAGATGCATTAATGGATTCATCTATTAATTCACAAATAACGTGTAAAACAATTCCATGAATCTCTTGAATTATAGGCGTATCTGTAGAAGGGATTTTTAAAATTACATCACAAAGTTCGTTCATTTTACCACCATTTTTACCTGATAATCCTATTGTAACAGCAGATTTTTTTCGAGAGATTCTTAAAGCTTGAAGTATATTTTCAGAATTTCCACTAGTAGAAATTGCCAATATTACATCCCCCACATTTACAAGTGCTTTACATTGTCTAGAAAAAACTTCTTCAAATCCATAGTCATTTCCTATTGCAGTAATAATTGAAGTATCAGTTGTAAGTGCAATTGCAGATAGTGGTTCTCTTTCAGATTTGTATCTACCAACAAGTTCAGCTACAAAATGTTGAGCATCTGCTGCACTACCACCATTCCCCATCACGATTATTTTACCTCCTTTTTTCAAAGCTTTAACGATTTTTTGTGAAACTAAAACTATATCTGATTCTAATATTTTTGATTTATCTAAAATAACTTTAGTTTGATTAAATCTATCTTGTATATCCACAATATATCACTCACATTACGAATAAGCACTAATTTAAATCTCATGTAATGAAATACTCAAAAGATGAATTTTAAATAGAAAAATTCGTATGAAGATCTAAATTGTATCAAAATAACAAAATCATAGATACTAGAATGTATTTCTAAGCAAATTCATAATTTTAATTCTAATTATTGATTTTGTATTTCTTCCATCGAACAGTGTTTAAACTCATATCCATTGTAAGTTTTGGACCAGAATAATCTTTAATTGTCATAGGTTTGATATTTGGAGTTGACATCTGAGCCAATTCAAAAACAGACATCTTTTTATCGCCTACAACATGTACTATTCCTGTCAGTCTTTCTTTAATCACATCATTGATGCCATTTGCTACTTGATCTGCAAAAAGATAGGTTCCGAATCTATCAGAAAATGCTTTTTCATATGGCCATGGTTTTTTTGGAACAAAATTTGTTCTAATAATTAATGAATTGGGCAAATTACTTACTTCAAATTCTCCAAGAAGTTTAGTAAGTGAATAAAAATTTTCAGGATAGGGAAGTGAGTTTTCAGTATACATACCTGATTTTCCATCAAATACGCATGCAGTACTTACATAAATGAAATTAATTTTAGATTTTAATTGGATTACAGATTCAACAAGATTTTTTGTTCCTTCTACATTTACATTCCATGCTAAAGATTGTTTTTCCTCACATTTTCTAACGCTTGTTAATGCAGCAGTATGAATTATAGTATCGACATCATTATTTTTTAAAAAATCCAAAACCATTTGTTTTTTTGTTATATCTAGTTCATTATGGCTAGGACAAAGACTTTGTGGGAAAAAAACTTTCAATGCAGATCCTAGTGCACCAGTTCCTCCAGTAATTAAAACAACCATATCAAATCCTCGTTTTACAAATTTTAGATATAGTCATTTTCTTTTAAATGTTAAATTATTGCAAATATTTCATACGATTCAATTTTCCGCTTAAAATATTGAGTACTTTGATTGATGTTTGACCATCTCCAAAATTCTTATCCCATTTGCCTTTAAGATTATTTGATGTTATCGCATTCATAGCTTGGACAATCTCATCAGGTTCTAGTCCCGAAATAATATTAAATCCTGCCTCAATAAATTCTGGTCTTTCAGTAGTTTCACGAATTGTAACACTTGGCACTTTAAAATAAAGTGATTCTTCTGGAACTGTTCCTGAATCTGTAA
>Ga0209402_10002648_pt1 | contig 17649 bp, 18 predicted proteins | sample ArcticOcean_MG_C_3_FD_187437 | JGI IMG/M metagenome (GOLD analysis project Ga0209402, IMG submission 187437) | Marine microbial communities from western Arctic Ocean - ArcticOcean_MG_CB8_126 (SPAdes) (version 2) | ecosystem: Environmental > Aquatic > Marine > Oceanic | place: Arctic Ocean... | reverse complement strand
GCAGTGTTGCCTGAAGTTGAAGAGATAAATGAAGTACAGATAAATACAGCTGATTTAAGAATAGATACTTTTCGTGCTTCGGGTGCAGGTGGACAGCATGTAAATAAAACGGATTCGGCAATTAGAATAACCCATTTACCAACAAATACGGTTGTTGAATGCCAAGATGAGCGTTCGCAACATAAAAATAAAGCACGTGCAATGTCTTTATTGCAAGCAAGATTATTAAACTCTGAGCGTGAACAACAACAAAATGAACAAGCTGAAAACAGACGTTCCCTCGTTGGCAGTGGTGACAGATCGGAGCGAATCCGTACATACAATTTTCCTCAAGGGCGTGTTACTGATCACCGAATAAATTTGACCTTTTATCAACTAGACGATTTTATGGAAGGTAGTATTGATATGGTTATTGAACCATTAATTAATGAGTATCAAGCCGACCTTTTAGCATCGTTAAGTGAATAAAAATGATATGCAAATTAATGATGCAATTATATATGCGACTCGCAAACTTAATTCTTCAAATAGTAAAAGAATAGATTCAGAAGTATTGCTGTGTTCTGTACTAAAATGTAATCGTATAAAACTTTATACATATCCAGAACAAAAATTATCCGATACTGATCAAAAAGCTTTTAAAAAACTAGTAGAGAAGCGGTCCAAAGGCTATCCGGTTGCCTATTTAACAAAACAAAAAGAATTTTGGAGACACACACTGCTTGTCAATGAAAATATACTAATACCAAGACCAGAAACTGAATTATTAGTTGAAAAATCACTAGAATTAATATCGCTTTATTCTTTAAAAAAAGTTCTCGAACTTGGAACTGGTTCGGGTGCTATAGCAATTGCTATAGCGTCCGAGAAGCCCAAAATAAATATCAGGGCAACTGATATAAACAATGATGTCCTTAAAATTTCTAGGAAAAATGCTGAATCATATAAAATTAAAAATATTAAATTTATTAAATCAAACTGGTTTACTAATATTGATGTAAATAATTATGATTTAATTGTGAGCAATCCTCCTTATATAAGTAATGATGACCCGATTTTGAATAACAGTGATATTCGGTTTGAACCAAGCTCAGCATTAGTTTCTGGAGATGGTGGACTTGATGATTTGCAAAAAATTATATGCAAATCTCGTACCTATTTAAAGGATTATGGTTGGTTGATAGTTGAACATGCCTATAATCAAGGAGTAAAAGTAAGGGAACTTTTTATCAAAAATAATTTTACCGCAACAACAATCAAGGACTACAATGAATTAGAGAGAATTACTTATGGAAAGTTGTTACAAAGAAAATGAATGATGAACAGTTATTAAGATACAGTAGGCAAATCATGTTGCCTGAGATTGATGTTGCTGGTCAAAAACGTTTAAAAAGCTCGCGAATCTTACTTATTGGGCTTGGAGGTCTTGGTTCTCCAGTCTCAATATATCTTACTGCTGCTGGTATTGGTGAATTAGTGCTTGTTGATTTTGACAAAGTCGATCTTAGTAATTTACAACGACAAATATTACATGCAACTAAAGATATTAATCGACCCAAAATTGATTCTGCAAAAGAACATCTACTTTCGCTTAATCCAGATATTAATATTAATTGTATTGGTGAAAAATTAACGGAAAACAATTTAATTGAGGAAGCAAAGAAATCTGATGTCATCATAGATGCAACAGATAATTTTGCTACACGCTTTTCTCTAAATGAGGTTTCAGTAAAAACTAAAACGCCTCTCATTTCTGGCGCGGCAATACGTTTTGAAGGCCAAGTGACTGTTTTTAATCCATCAAAAAAAACTTCGCCATGTTATAGGTGTTTATATGATGAAGATATTTCAACTCAAGAATCATGTACAGCTAATGGGGTATTTGCTCCGTTATTAGGCATTATTGGTAGTATCCAAGCTAATGAAGCATTGAAGCTAATACTAGATATAGGGGCGACAATCCAAGGAAAATTACTATTGGTAGATGCGCTAAATATGGAATTTAATGAAGCTGTCTTAAAAAAAGACCCCAAGTGCCCTGTTTGTAATTAATGATTTAAAGTAATGCTAATGCTGCATCATAATCAGGTTCGTCGGCAATCTCAGAAACAAGTTCAGAATAAATAACTTCATTAGTTTCATTCAGCACTATAATTGCGCGTGCTGTTATTCCGGCTAAAGGCCCATCTGTTATTAATACCCCATAATCTTTAGCAAAATTTCGAGAGCGCATCATCGATAATGTAATAACATTTGAAACACTTTCAGTCTTACAAAAACGTGATACCGCAAATGGGAGATCAGCTGATATCGTAATAAATACCGTATCTACCTTTTCCTTAGCTAATTTATCAAATTTCTTTGTTGACGTAGCACATACCGGTGTATCCAAGCTTGGGACTATGCTCAGCAATTTCTTTTTACCTTGATAGTTAGTAAGAGAAACGTCTTCCATTTCAGAATTAACTAACATGAAGTCAGGCGCATTACTCCCTACTTTTGGAAGTTCGCCATTCGTGTTGATCTCATTGCCCTGTAAAGTCAAAACTGCCATAACTAATCCTCATTAATTAATTCATAATAACTATTTGCGTCAATCAATTCGTTTAATTCCGAATCATCATTTGCTTTTAATATAAATATCCATCCTTCGCTATATGGCTCTGAGTTAATTAAATCAGGCGTATCATTAAGCTCAGAATTAATTTCAGTAATAATTCCGCTCAATGGACAATAAATATCGGAAGTTGATTTAACTGATTCAACAACAGCACATTCATCTGCCTGATCATATTCTCGCCCTTCTTCTGGGGGCTCCACAAAAACGATGTCGCCTAACTCATCTTGAGCAAAATCGGTAATACCAACACGATAATTATTTTCACCAAGATCTTCGAGCCATACATGAGTCTTTGAAAATTTTAAATTACTCGGAATATCATGCATCGGCTTAATCTCACAGTTTACAATCTAATACAAAAAATATCTTTATTAAAAACTGGAAACATTATTATATTGATATCTCTTCATCTGTAAATATAACTAAATGATCAATTTCCGTTTTTATTCCTATTGGTTCATTCATAGGATGGTCATGATGACTAGGCACAAGGCTTTGTAAATACAAACCATTTTTCGTCTCTAAAGTATATAAAAATTCTGCGCCTCGAAATGCCTTGCCCCTGACATGTGCTGTCACTTTGCTATCATCATCATGCAAGATATCATCCGGACGAATCAAAACACGAACCTTTTTTCCTTTCTCAAAGTTATGTGGGATATGCCCTTTTATATTACCAATATCAGTTTTAACCTCGATACTATTAATTACTTCCCCTTTTATAAAAACACCCTCTCCAATAAAATTGGCAACATATGATGTTTTAGGCTCATGATATAAATTAAACGCCGTGTCCCATTGCCTTAATTTTCCATCTCCCATAACACCAATAATATCAGCCATAGCAAATGCTTCTAGTTGATTATGAGTGACCATAATTGTGGTGATGCCATCTTGTTTTAATATTGAGCGTAGCTCTCGTGCTAATTGTTCTCGTAACTGGATGTCTAAACTTGCAAATGGTTCATCTAACAATAATACGCCTGGACGAGGCGCCATTGCTCTTGCTAATGCAACGCGTTGCTGTTGCCCGCCAGATAATTGATGCGGATATTTCCTTGTATGTTTTTCCAAAGCGAATAATTCTATTAATTCATCTAAACGCTCTTTAATTCTAGTCGCTCTTTGGTCTTTTAACCCAAATATTATATTTTCTGTAACACTCATATGCGGAAATAACACATAATCCTGGAAAACCATTCCAATATTTCTTTGTTCAACTGGTAAATGATGATTTGGCTTACTTGCAATTATTCCTTTAATCCAAACTTCGCCATAATTCAATTCTTCAAATCCAGCAATACAGCGTAGTAGTGAGGTCTTACCACAACCGCTTGGCCCTAATAAACAAGCTATTCCAATTTCTCCCAAACCAAAAGATATATTTTCGAGTATTTGGCGGCCTTCTATCGACAATGATAATTCTTTAATTTCAATTGCGTTATTCATAACCGGGACGTGACCGTGAAATTGAATTACTTATCATAATGACTGGAATAATTCCTGCAATAACAATCGCTAAAGCTGGTACAGCAGCTTCTGCCAAACGTTCTTCATTGGCTAACTCAAAAGTACGAACCGCTAATGTGTTGAAATTAAATGGTCTAAGAATCAATGTAGCAGGGAGTTCTTTTAGCACATCAACAAAAACTAATAATAAAGCTGTTAATAAACTGCCTCGCATAATTGGCATATGTATCCTTCTCATGATGCTGACATGCGACATCCCAGCCGTTTTTGCAACTTCATCCATTTCTAGTTTTATTTTCTCTAATGCTGCTTCAACTGTATTTATAGATACAGCAAGAAAACGTACAAGATAGGCAAAAATTAATATGAATAAAGTACCACTAATTAACAAACCACTACTAAAATTAAAATGCAAGGTTAAAAATTCATCTAGCCTATTATCAAACCAAGCAAATGGAATTAAAACTCCAACAGCAATTACTGTACCAGGTATTGCGTAGCCTAAACTAATAAAACGAACTAAAAATCTATTTATAAATAGATGACTATTTCTATTCATATAAACCAAAAATAAAGCAATAACTAAAGCTAATAAGGCAGTTACAAAAGCAAGTGAAAGACTATTTAGTAATAATATATAAAAATCTATATCAAGAGCTTCTGAATATGTTGATATTGCCCATTCACCCAAAAAACTTGCAGGCAGAATGAAGCCAAATAACAGAGGAGCGAAACAAATAACAAATGCGAAAAATGCGCTGCTACTTTTTAATTTTTGTTTCAATAATGGACTATATCGGTTACTCGTATGATGAAAAGCTAATTGTTTTCGTGATCGCCTTTCCAAATATAAAAAAACAACAACAAATAGTAACAATATTGCAGATAATTGTGCGGCTACCAAACTGTTGTCCATACCAAACCATGTTCTAAATATACCTGTTGTAAAAGCTGATACACCGAAGTATTGAACTGTCCCATAATCGGCAAGTGTTTCCATGAGTACTAACGATAATCCAACTATAATTGCGGGTCGTGCTAAAGGTAATGCCACACGCCTAAATGCATCTATTGCATTACAACCTAAGGTTCGTGATACTTCTAATACACATATTGATTGCTCAATAAATGAGGCACGAGCTAATAAATAAACATAAGGATATAATACAAGCGATAACATCGCGATTGCGCCGCCAAGAGAACGTATCTCGGGAAACCAATAGTCGTTATATTCCCATCCTGTTAATTCTCTCATTATTGTTTGCACTGGGCCCGCTGCATCAAATGTACCCGTATAACTATAAGCAATAATATAGGCAGGCATTGACATAGGTAATAGGATTGCCCATTCAAGATAGCGACTCATTGGGAATTGATACATTGTCACTAGCCAAGCAGGTATTACACCTAGTAATAAGCTAAAAAAACCAACCCCAATTAATAATGCTAGTGAATTAAAAATATAATCTGTTAAAACCGTATCAATTAAATGGACCCAGATATCTTTCGCTGGGAAAAATAATGACCCACACACTATGACTACCGGGATACAAAAAAATAATGCCAGTATAATTAATGTTAGATTTAATCTTGAAAATTTTAATAAACCGAAGTTTAAATTTAATAAACTATAAAACGACTCTGAAAAATTTTTAAAGGTCATTTATAGCACTATTAATCTACTTCCAACCAACCCGATCCATTAATAAGACGGCATCGCGATTATATCGACCTAATAAACTAAGATTAAGATCGTCAGATTTAAACACACCCCATATCCCCAAAATTGCAGTGTTTTTAATCTCAGGATTAACGGCGTATTCATAATTAATATCGGAATACCATTGCTGTGCCTTATCAGTAACAAGATATTCTAACAATTGTATTGCCTCTTCTTTATTTTTCGCATATTTTGTTACACCAGCACCGCTAATATTTACATGTGCACCATGTCCATTTTGGTCAGGCCAAAATAATTTTACTTTCTTGGCAGCATACGTCTCATATTCTTGACTAGATTCAAGCATACCTGCTAGATAATAATTATTTACCAAAGCAATATCGCATACCCCTATAGCAACAGCTTTTATTTGATCGCGATCACCGCCTTTTGACGGTCTTGCAAAATTTTCAACTAGTCTAGAAGCCCAAATTTCTATCTTATTTATGCCGTGATGAGCAATCAAAGACGCGACAAGCGATTGATTGTAGATATTGGATGATGAACGCACGCATATACGCCCCTTCCATTTGCTATTTGCGAGATCTAAGTAATCAATTAATTCCTCCTTATTAACTCTATCAGGTGCAAAAACAATAACTCTTGACCGAAGCGATAATCCAAACCAATGATTATCTATATCTCGAAAATAATTTGGTATGACTTTATTTAATGCATCAGAAATAACTTCTTGGAATAAACCTTTTTCCTTAGCTCTTACTAATCTAGCGGCATCAATAGTTAATAAAATATCAGCTGGTGTATTTTCCCCTTCAATTTCTAGGCGTTTGATAAATATGTCTGCTTTACCAGTAATTAGATTCACCCTTATACCCGTATCTCGAGTAAACTGATCTAATAAAGGTTTTATTAACGTTTCCTTTCTAGCAGAGTAGACATTGACTTCAGCCGCATTAGGTAATTGTTGAAATATCAAAAAGATAATAATGGTAAGTGTTTTTTTCATTTCGCTAAGCTAAATAAATAAGAATTATTATCAATAAGATTTTAATCTAAATAAGAATTATTATCAATAAGAAATAATTATCAATGTATACAATAAGTTAATTATTTGGTTTATTAATAGTTTGTGTCACGGGATATATTTGTCATAACATCTTATGTTTCAAACATATAAAAAAATTATGAAAAAAGAAAATCCTTTGCTTGAAAAATATACTCTGCCTCCATTTAATAAAATCGAAGTTCAGCATATTGAGCCTGCGATTGATCAGTTACTAGAGAAAAATAGAGAGCAACTCGGAAATCTACTAGAAAATACAAAAAATTATACGTGGGATAATTTTTTTCAAAAACTCGATGACATGGATGATCGGCTACAACAAGCCTGGTCCCCAGCAAGTCACTTACATTCAGTTGCTGATAATGATGAACTTCGCAAAGTTTATAATAACTGCATAACTAAATTATCGAGTTACTCCTCAGAAATGGGTCAGAATACTTCTCTCTTTGAAGCCTATAAAACATTTAAAGACAGCGCTTCTTTTAATGAACTCACAAAATCCCAACAAAAAATTATAAACAATGCACTACGTGATTTTCGCTTATCTGGTATACATTTAGATAAGAAGTCAAAAAAAAGATATAAAGAAATACAAATGAAGTTATCTAAACTTCAAACTAAATTTGAAGAAAATTTACTGGATGCTACTCAAGCTTGGAAAAAATTAATCATTGATAAAAATAAGCTCTCTGGAATACCAGAATCAGCAGTAGCATTGGCTGCAGAAACTGCAAAAAATGCAGGTAAAAAAGGTTGGTTATTTACATTGGAATTTTCCTCTTACATGTCGGTCATGAAATACGCCGATGATCCTTCCTTGCGAGAAGAAATGTATTGGGCCTATGTAACAAGATCATCAGAGATAGGACCTAATGCGGACAAATGGGATAACACTAGTGTTATGTACGACATTATGAAATACAGAACAGAGAAAGTAAAATTACTTGGCTTTAAAAACTATGCTGATTATTCACTAGAAAATAAGATGGCAAAAAATTCAAGTGAAGTTATGGATTTTTTATATAATCTTGCCGATCGAACAAAAAAATATGCGAAAAGTGACTTTGATGAGTTAAAAAAATTTGTTTCAGAATCAACAAATTTAGATCATATTGAAGCATCGGACATTGCTTATTATTCTGAGAAATTAAGACAAAAGAAATTTTCTATATCGCAAGAAGAATTACGTCGATTCTTTCCTGTTAATCAAGTTATTAATGGGCTATTCGAAATTACGAAAAAATTATATGACGTTAGCATTAAAAAACGAAGTGGAGTCCAAGTTTGGCATAATGATGTTAATTTTTTTGATATTTTTGATCATGAAGGGAAAATCAAAGGAAGTTTTTATCTTGACCTTTTCTCGCGTCAACATAAACGAAGTGGAGCATGGATGGATGAGTGTATAATTAGAAGAAAAATAAATTCTACAATACAAAATCCTGTTGCATACCTTACTTGTAATTTTACTCCTCCCATCAGTAACAAACCTACTCTATTAACTCATGATGAAGTAATTACTTTATTTCATGAATTTGGTCATGGATTACATCACATGATGACAAATATTAACTACAGCGGTGTTTCCGGAATAAATGGTGTTCCTTGGGATGCGGTTGAATTACCAAGTCAATTTATGGAAAATTTTTGTTGGGAAAAAGAAGCATTAGATTTATTTGCGCAAGATTTTGAAACCAGCGAAACTATAAGTAATGATTTATTAAAGAAAATGACACGGGCTAGATCTTTCCAAGCAGCAATGCAGATGGTCAGACAACTTGAATTTGCTATATTTGATTTTCGTCTGCATCTAGAATTTGCTTCAAAAAAAGAACTAAATATACAAAAGCTCTTAAATGATGTTCGCAAATGCATTGCTGTTACTGAAATCCCAGATTTTAATCGTTTTCAGCTAAGTTTTTCTCATATTTTCGCGGGGGGCTATGCAGCGGGTTACTATGGCTATAAATGGGCGGAAGTTTTATCCTCAGATGCCTTTTCTAAATTCGAAGAAAAAGGTATCTTTGACAAAATAACTGGAAAAGAATTTCTACAGGCAATACTTGAAAAGGGGGGGAGTTGTGAACCAATGGAATTGTTTATTGAATTTAGAGGTCGTGAGCCAAGCATAGAGCCCCTATTAAAACATATTGGAATTGCAATTTAATTATAAGAATGAATAAAAATATACTATTTTACATACTTGTCTACATAATCTGGATACCTTCAGCAATAGTTTTAGCTGAAATAGCTTATGTAACTGATGAAGTAAATATTGGTTTGCACAAAGAGCCAACAAATAAGAGCCCAATAATAAAATTGGTACCAAGTGGTACTGAATTGAATATTATTGAACGCGAAAATGATCTAATTCATGTTGAAGAACCTGAAGGGGTCCGCGGATGGATAAATACTCAAAATGTATTAAATAATAAACCAGGTAAAACAAAAATAAATGAACTAGAAATAACAAACAAAGAATTACAAAAACAAATAAAAACACTTAAAAAAAAATCAACAAAATTAATTTCTCAAGAAGAGCTTGAACAAAAATTAAACTCCGAACGTCTTAAAGTAGGTGAGTTGAAAGTGAAATTAACAAATCTTAAATCGGGAGCTGGAAATATCCAAACTTCCGACAAACTACTTGCAGATATCGAACAACTTAAAAGTATAAATAAACAATTAATTGATCAGTTTGAATCAACGGGTATTAATCACGAAAATAGCCCTAATAGCATTGAACCTCAAAAAGAATTATTATCATTTTTCATTTTCTTAATCATTTTTATTTTTGGAATCGCTGGTGGTATTTTAATTCTTGATTATATTAATCGTCGGAGGCATGGTGGTTTTAGAGTTTAAGGAATGAAATGATTATCTCTTCAAAAAATTATTTAATATAAATATTGTGTTTAAGATTGCCACCTGGAATGTAAATTCTCTTAAAGTAAGACTCCCCCATGTTTTACAATGGATGCAAAGAGAAGACCCTGATGTTTTTGCGCTTCAGGAAACAAAATCTATTAATGAAAATTTTCCAATTGATGCTATTAAAGAACAAGGCTATCACGTAAGTTTCATCGGCCAAAAAACATATAATGGTGTTGCTACTATTTCAAAATATCCAATTGAGACTATTTCTTCCAGCTTACCAAATTATAATGATGAACAACGAAGAGTTTTAGCTATTAATACTGCAGACATAACTGTATTAAATATATATATACCAAATGGTTCTGAAGTAAATTCTGAAAAATATAAATATAAATTAAAATGGCTCTCTAAACTTCACCCTTTTGTTAATAATTTACAAAATAAAAATGACAGATTAATCATTCTAGGAGACTTTAATATAGCACCTGAAGACAGAGATGTTCATGCCCCAGAGGAATGGGAAGGGTCTGTACTTGTTAGCAAACCTGAAAGGGATGAATTTAAAAAATTATTATCCCACGGCCTGATAGATTGCTTTCGTATATTTAATCAAGAAAAAGGTAATTTCTCGTGGTGGGACTACAGGGCTGCGTCATTTCGGCGAAATCGTGGTGTAAGGATCGACCATATATTGGCATCCAATAGCATGTCAAAATCCTGTCATGCTTGCTATATCGATAAAAACCCTCGTACGCTTGAAAGGCCATCTGACCACACACCAGTAGTTGCAGAATTTGATATCTAAATTTTTGTATATTCCGCTTTTACTATATCCAGATTGCGAAATAATTCGCATTGACATAAAATCCTCGCCCCATAATGTTTAATATGAAATAAATTAGGCAAATTAATGAAAGCTGATATACACCCAAAATACGAAGACATCACAGTACAATGTAGCTGTGGTAATAAATTTAAAACAAAGTCGACATACTCAGGAGAGCTCCATATTGATGTGTGCTCTGAGTGCCATCCTTTCTATACGGGCAAACAAAAAATAATTGATACCGCAGGTCGAGTGGATAAATTTCGCAAAAAATACGGCATGTCTTAGTAGTTTGTTTTTCTATCTCTTAAAAAACGTTCTAATTTTGGGCTTTTTTTAAAAAAATTATCCACATTTCTTGTGGATAACTCTGTGGAAGGAATGCAGATATGAAGTCAAAACCAAGATAATTATTTCGACTTTGTTAAAACTATCAAAATTTAACCAGTTTCATTAATTTATTATAAAACAATAAGATACGCTATTAACATTTTAATTTCTAAAGTGTTCTATTGCATCTTATTGATAATAATTAACGATGCTATGAAATTGTGTATAAAGAATTTTTTTGTTGACAAAATAAAATTTTATGGAACTTTCAAATCTACCCAAACTCCAATGGTTTATGCGTCTTTTTCTGTCTTTCCTCCCTTGGGCAAAAAATACGCACCCGGTTTATCCCAACCGGGACATTTTTGCCCCGGATAAACGAATACTCCCTAAATAAGCACTAATCCGGGGCACTCTTTATTAATTAAAAAATAACCATTCAGCGAGCTTTAGACGGGCCTCGTCAACTCCTACGCCTTTTGATGCTGAAAATAGCTGTATACTTAAATTGATTGCTTTGATTTCACTATGGATTTCAATCATCGCTTTTTTGGCGTTATTCTTTGATAATTTATCTGATTTATTCAAAAGAACATGAAGTGCTAAATTGTTAGCTTCACAGTATTTTAGCATTAATTGATCGAAGCTTTTTAGCGGATGTCGTATATCAATAATCAAGAAAATTCCGCATAAACATGCTCTTTCTTGTAGATAATGATCTAACAATTTTTTCCAAATATTTCGTGTTGAAACATCGACTTTAGCGAAGCCATACCCTGGTAAATCTACAATATGCCTCTTTTCATCATAAGAAAAATAATTCAACTCTCTCGTCCTACCAGGTAACTTACTGGTTCTCGCTAAATTATGACGAGAAGTAATTTTATTGATAACACTCGATTTACCAACATTTGAACGGCCAGCAAATGCAACTTCTTTACCTAAATCAACAGGAAGTTGCTTTATTGACGCAACGCCTTGTTTGAATTCGAAGTGGCGAAACCAATCTTTTGGTGGTTCTTGAATAAGGATGACAAATTCTCCGTTTAGCTAAAAATTCAAATTTGATGTGCTGTCATTAAAAAATTACTAATTTGATACATTTTTGGGTTATTCACTTATGAATTACTCCGATTATTAAGGCATAATTATGAAAAATAATCACAACAATAGGCCAATTTTCTTGAATACAATCATCTCAATATTTTTTGTTTTTTATATAACTTTATACTAATCTAAAATACTACTACGTTAATATAATTATCCCCGAGGATGATTCGAATGAGTCAAGAACAAGATAAAATATTTTTTAGAAACTTTACACTCACACTCGCATTTATCGCGGCAATGATGGTAGCTTTTTATACTATTGCTGATTTAGTAACAAGTAAAAAAGATCATACTGAAATCAACACTATAAAGACAAATGATAGTATTAGTGTTTCTAGTGCTAATCCAACTAACGGTAAAAGCCTATCTCAACCTTGTGCAGCTTGTCATGGAGCTGATGGCAATAGCATCAATCCAATCTGGCCTAAACTAGCGGGTCAACATGCTTCCTACATCACTAAGCAATTAAAAAACTTTAAAGAAGGTGATCGTGTCAATATTCAAATGACTGCTATGGTTGCTGCATTAAGTCAACAAGATATGGAAGATTTAGGCTCTTACTTCGAAGGACAACAAAATAATCTTGGTTATGCAAAACCAGAGTCAATTGATTTAGGACAAAAAATTTATCGTGCGGGTGACCGTAATACTGGACTTCCTGCCTGTATGGCATGCCATGGTCCTGCTGGCTCTGGAAATCCAGGAGCACTTTATCCTGCTATTCGCGGACAGCATGCTGAATACACGGCAACTCAATTAAAGATGTTCAAATCCGGAGAACGTCATAATGATGTAAATAACGTTATGCGTTCAATTGCTGGTCGTATGACTGAGGCTCAAATCAGTGCTGTCTCAGAATATATTCAGGGGCTTCGTTAAAAAAATTAATTTTACGGCACGAAATCTGAGTTCGTTGGTCTAACTAGATATAAATCTTCATAATTTTTTCTTTCACGAATGAGGCAAATAAAAAAACATGAAAACAGCAATTAATTATTTAATCTTAGCGCTGTTGTTGGTTTTATGTAATCAGGTCATTGCGTTTGATGGTTATGTTGAAATTACGCCCTCACAGCCAACACAAACAGGAGATAATATAGAGGTACTAGAAGTATTCTGGTATGGGTGCCTACACTGTTATGATTTTGAGCCTTTTATAAATAAATGGCTTGAAAAAAAACCTGATGATGTTGTATTCAGACGAATGCCGGGTATTTTTCGAAAAGATTGGATTCCTCATGCAAAAGCATATTTCACGGCAGAAAAATTAGACGTACTAAATAAAATACATAGCTCATTATTCACTGCCATTCATAAAAAAAAGAAACCTATCTATGATGATAGATCAATTAAAAAATTCTTTTTAGAGCATGATGTTGATAAACAAGAATTCAAAAGAATATATACATCAGATGAAACCGATACTAAAGTAAAACAGGCCTATGTAATGGGCCAACGCTATAAAATAACGGGTGTACCAGCAATTATTGTGAATGGTAAATATATGGTAAGCGGCTCAACTGCAGGTAGTTTTGAAAATGTTACAAAAATTATTGACCTACTTATCGAAAAAGAAAGGGAGAGTATAAAAATAGAATAGGTTAAAAATTTATTCAAAAAAATCTTTAGATATAAAAAAAGGACCTAAACGGTCCTTTTTTTTCTTCATTGAGAAGAAAATCTTACTTATTGTTGATATACATAGTGACTTCAAAACCAAAACGAATATCACTGTACTCAGGTGTTTCCCATTTCATAGTCTTATCCTCTTCTTTAACGTTAAAATAAATACTGTTGTTATAAATCTACCTAGTATAATGCAGTTAATGTGCCATATCGTTAAAAATATATTTATTTATATAAAAAACAATTAGTTATATAAGTTCTCGATAATAGATAAAAACTATTTGGTACCTGTTTTGGTCATAATTAACCAATTTATTGGTCATAATTAACCAATTTTATCAATAAAGAAGGCTATAAATTGCAGATTTAACTTGTGGTTTATGCTAAATTCGCCGCCTTTTTTTACGAGTATTTTTATTAATGCATAGTAGTAAGGTGAAAGACTGTGAAGTATAAGTTTGCGCATTTCCCTCGTATTGGAATTATTGGAGGTGGTCAATTAGCAAAAATGACTGCCCTTGCTGCTATGAAATATGGTTGCAGTGTTGTGGTTTTAGAAAAATTAAAAAAGAGTCCTTCTGAAAATCTAGCTATTGAGACATTATATGGTGATTGGGATGATCCAAAAAACCTACTGGAACTTGCCAAAAAAGTTGATGTCGTTACATTAGAAAATGAATTCGTGGACGCAAAAAGCCTTAGAGTCGTTGAAGAAAATGGGCATATTTTATACCCGGGCTCTACAACAATTGAGTTAGTTCAAGATAAATTAACCCAAAAAAAAGTTCTTGGTGATGCTGGGATACCGGTAACTCCTTTTGCTGAAATTGAATCTCGTGATGATATCGGCCGCCATGCTGAAAAATTTGGCTGGCCAATTATTTTAAAAGCAAGGCGCAATGCATATGACGGTAAAGGGAATGTAACGCTTCATAGTAAAAATGATATTGATTCAGCGTGGACTAAATTAAATGGTGATAAACAAAAATTATACGTTGAAAGCTTTTGTCATTTTAAATCTGAGCTGGCTACGATTATAACAAGAGATATCAGTGGTAAAGTGGCTACCTATCCTGTTGTTGAATCAATACAAAAGAATCACATTTGCCATATTGTACGAGCGCCCGCAAATATTAATAATGAACTTGCCACTAAAGCACTTAAATTGGCAGCTAAAGCTGTAGAAACAATTAATGGAATTGGTACGATAGGTGTAGAAATGTTCTGCACAATGGATAATGAAATTATACTTAACGAAATGGCGCCGCGGGTACATAATTCGGGACATTACACCATAGAGGCCTGTGAATGCTCGCAATTTGAAAATCATGTGAGAGCAATTCTTGGTTTACCGCTAGGTTCGACTAGAATGATTACCCCTGCAGCGGTTATGATTAATATACTTGGAGAAAAAGAAGGAAGCGGGTACCCAGTAGGTATTGAGAAAGCATTAAAAATAAATGGGGCTCATATACATATCTATGGAAAAGCAACTACCAATATGAGTCGAAAAATGGGGCATGTAACAGCATTAGGTTCTAGTATTGATGAAGCAGAAAGCTTGGCAAATGCGGCAGCTTCTTTGATACATTTTGGAGAACAAAAATGACGCAAGATGATAAAGCATTAATTGGTATTATTATGGGTAGTGATTCCGATTGGGAAACATTAGAAGCAACGACAAAAATTTGTGATGATTTCTCAGTTCCATATGAAGCGCATGTCGTATCAGCGCATCGTACCCCTGATGATATGTTTGAATATGCAAAAAAAGCGCACAAAAAAGGATTAAAAGTAATTGTTGCGGGGGCGGGTGGAGCTGCCCATTTACCCGGAATGGTTGCAAGCAATACGCCGCTCCCGGTTATTGGTGTTCCTATTAAAACAGATTCCTTAAATGGCATGGACTCATTATTATCAATTGTACAAATGCCTAACGGCGTGCCAGTTGCAACGGTGGCAATTGGTGCCGCTAAAAATGCTGGATTACTTGCAATCGAAATCTTAGCCACTAATGATCAAAAATTAATGAACAAACTTATTGCTTATAAAAATGAAATTGCAAATGAATCAAGAAAGAAAGATAAATTAATAAATAATAAAAGTTAATCGTTAAGGACTGTTGATTTCCAATTTCTATATAATAATTTCGCGGCAGTATTAAACCCATTAATATGTTCCAGCACATCCTTTTCTAACTTATCTGCCGCATTTTTGCCTAGACTTTTCTCCAATGATGCTTTGTATTCAGGAATTTTATTCCATTCTTCAATTGTGCTTTCTGTAATTTCTTGATGATACTGAGCACTAAAAACTTTATTGCCATAACTAAGTGACTGAATAGCGCATTGATCGGACTCTGCCAAAACCTGAAAACCTTCAGGGATAGTTTTGACTTCTGCGCTATGCCATTGCAATGTATCCATCGTATCCGGTAAATCACAAAAGAATGGAGACTTTTTCCCCGTTGTAGTTTTTCTAACCGGCATAACGCCGACCTCGGATTTTTTGCCTGGGCCTACCTCCGCACCAAAAGCATGTGCCAGTAATTGATGGCCAAGACAAATCCCCATGAAAGGCATATTTAACTCATCAATTGCTGTTCTTATTAGAGCCATCTCTTTAACTAACCAAGGATATTTATCTTCTTCCCACACATCCATTGGACCGCCCATTACCCAGAGAGCGTCAAACTCTTTTAATTCCGGAATTTTTTCACCTTTATCAAGCTCAACTGTATGTAATCGAATACCATCATCATCAAAAAAATTTCTAAAAATACCAGGGTGTTCAACACTAACATGTTGAAAGACAATAATAGATTCAAGCGTCATATATATTTGATATGTGTAAAAATTTAATTTCGTTTAAAGAAAATATGCTTATTGGCGCGCCCGAGAGGATTCGAACCCCTGACCTCGGCCTCCGGAGGGCCGCGCTCTATCCAACTGAGCTACGGGCGCATCGTTATATGAACCTAAACATTTATCATCAATTTGATCTAGATCAAAAAAAATATCTGTAGCCTGCTATTCATTAAGATTCAGTATAGATTGGCTTACTTATTTTGCAATAACCGCGGTTCCCTTGGATAAATACAATGGGTATACTTCGTATCTATAATAACTAGATATGTTGGAACCTTCGTGTAATTACTGCCAAGGATAAATTAATGAGTCAAGAACAAGATAAAATATTTTTTAGGAACTTTACGCTCACACTCGCATTTATCGCAGCGATGATGATAGCTTTTTATGTCATAGCAGACATGGTTACGGACGAAGGGGAAAATGCTAAAACAAATATGAATACTATAAGTGTGGCAGAATTAACCAAACCAGTTGGACAAGTAGCGGTAGCTGGTGAAGAGTCAGAAGATACAGTTGTGCAAAATGAAATAGTTGCTGATGCATCTGCGGTAGGTAAAAGTATGAGTGGTGAATCTGTCTATAACGGTCTTTGTGTAAATTGTCATGGAATTGCAGCACTAGCAGCAATGATTCCGCAAGCTGGTGATGCTGCTGCTTGGGAACCGCGTATCAAAAAAGGCACTGATGTTTTATATGCAAGTGCAATTAATGGTTATACCGGTGAATTAGGTATGATGCCGGCCAAAGGCGGTAATCCAGCTCTTAGTGATGAAGAAGTAAAAGCGGCTGTTGATTATATAATCAATCAAGTGCAGTAGAATCAATCTATAAAATTTACTTAAGAAAAACTTAATTTTTTATTCTAACTTTAAACTGTCCTGATAGGCCTTATCGGAAAGTTCATCCCAAAGCTTATAGCTAGCTCTAAAACTTTCATAAGCATCATAAACCTGCTTGAATCGTGGATTGTTTTTCTCATTTAATAACTTCGTTGCTTCTTCATCAAGTGTCTTTTTTGTTAAATGTTTTAGTTTGGTAAGTACATCATCTGGAAATTTAAGTATTTCTACATTTTTCTTTTTTCTTAGATCGACTAATGCTTGCTGATTATGAAACTCCATCTGTGCATAAATCCATTCGTTAATTGCCCCTGCTGTAACTTCAACAATCTTTTGT
>Ga0209402_10002647_pt1 | contig 17650 bp, 16 predicted proteins | sample ArcticOcean_MG_C_3_FD_187437 | JGI IMG/M metagenome (GOLD analysis project Ga0209402, IMG submission 187437) | Marine microbial communities from western Arctic Ocean - ArcticOcean_MG_CB8_126 (SPAdes) (version 2) | ecosystem: Environmental > Aquatic > Marine > Oceanic | place: Arctic Ocean... | reverse complement strand
ACATGAATGTATTATTGGCTGAAGCAAGTGTACCATATGAAAAACTAATTGAAATGGATGATATTAATTCGGAAATCGGGGAATGTGATGTGGCCTTAGTTGTTGGAGCAAATGATACTGTAAATCCCGCAGCTAGAAGTGATAAAGGGCCTTTAGCCGGAATGCCTATCATAAATGTAGATAAGGCAAGAGTTGTTGTAATGGTAAAAAGATCCTTATCAGTTGGGTATGCTGGCGTTGACAATGATTTATTCTATGAAGATAACACTATGATGTTATTTGGCGATGGAAAGAAAATGATGACTGAACTAATATCTTCGATGAAAGAACTTTAGAATTTTTGTTGTTTAGACTCCACCTTTTCAGGTAGGTCCAGTAATTCATTAGATTTAGATGAAGGTAAGGATTCTACATCCTTTAGTTTACCTTCCATGGCTCTTAATCTTCTCATCATAGAATCATCGCCCTTTTCATTGGAAATTGTATTTGCAGCAGTATTGAGCTGTTTATGTAATAAAGTCATCATTTTAGTGAATTTCACAAACTCCGTCTTAACTGCACCCAATACATTGTAAACTTCACTAGCATTAGTCTCAAGGGCCAATGTTTTGAATCCCATCTGTAAACTATTAACAAAAGCTGCAAGAGTGGAAGGGCCAGTTACGACAATCTGATGATCGCGTTGAAGGGATTCAAATAAGCCAGGATGTCGAACTACTTCGGCATATAATCCTTCAGTGGGTAAAAACATTACTGCAAATTCAGTAGTATATGGTGCTGAAACATACTCATTACGAATTGTCCTAGCCTTACCAGTAACATTAGATTTGAACTTTACAATTGCTTTTTTGATTTCATCTTTTTCTCCGGAATCATAAGAATCTATTAAACGCTCATAATCCTCTTTTGGAAATTTACAATCTATAGGTAACCAAATAGGACTATCCAAATTTCCACTTCTTCCGGGAAGTTTAATTGCAAATTCAACCTGCCCTTTACAAGCGGGATGTGTTTTTACATTTTTTTCATATTGTCCAGAATTAAGAATGTTCTGTAAAATTTGCTCGGCTTGTATTTCTCCAAGTGCACCTCTACTGGAAACATTTGTTAAAACTTTTTTTAATCCTCCAACATCAGTTGCTAAAGTTTGCATTTGTCCAAGGCCAAGTTGAACAGCCTCTAAACGTTCACTAACTAACTTGAATGACTCCCCTATTCTCTTTTCTAACGTTGTTTGAAGTTTTTCATCTACAACTTCACGCATCTGATCTAATTTCTTTTCATTTCCCTCTTTCAGCTTTTCAATATTTCTTGAAACATCATCTAAATGCTTAGTTTGAGTGTTACCTAATGATTCAAGGGTTTTCCTAAGTTGGTCTGTTGAATTTGCATTCATTTTCCTAAGTTGGTCAGTGGAATCTGAATTCATTTCTCTTAATTCTTTACGTAATTCCATATTCGTATTTGAATCGGTAGTATTTTTAACAAAAAAATAACATAATCCAAACCCAATAAGTAAACTAATTATGATGTAAATTACTAACATTTCCATAGGAATCTGTAACACTTAACCTAATGGTCTTATTATTATTTTATTACAGAAAGTTATCTAAAAGTCATCCTTTAGCAGGTATTGAGAATAGTCCTAGTTGAACCACAGCATCCGGGAAATGTAGGCGCAGTTGCGAGAGCTATGGCCAACTTTGGAATAACCGATTTAGCACTAGTAAATGGCTGTGAAATAAATGATGACGGATATGCTCGATCCAAATCAGGCAGACCAATCTTAGAAAATTTAAAACGATTTGATACTATGGAGAAGGCCTTAGCAGATTGCGATATTGCTATTGGAACTAGTGGAATTAAACCTGAAGGAGATAAAAGATGGTTTCGAGCGCCTAACGATGTAAAAAAGATTAATCAATTAATCAATAAAAGAGAAAACCCGGCATTAATCTTTGGAAGAGAAAATTATGGATTATATAGAGAAGAATTGGCATTATGTGAAGTAACTATCACTATCCCTACAAATCCAGATTATCCTATTCTAAACTTATCACACGCAGTAGGTATTGTACTTTATGAAATTAAACGTAAAGAAAAAGTAAAAAGTCCTAAAAAGCGTAAAGCTGTTTCTCAAGAAGAATTTGAAAGATTAGTGAGTAGAATAATGAATATGTTGGAAAATAGTAGTTATCCTGAAAGGCGATTAGATAGATCAAGAACAACCCTTAGGCGGCTGATATCTCGAGGAAATCCTGATGAAGGTGAATATGAAAATTTAATGGGGATTTTCAAAGCAATAAGAGAAGGAAAACGATGAGGCATATCATGGTAACGGGTCCAATGGGAGCTGGAAAATCAACATTTATGAGAAGTTTACCTAAATCACAGAAGGATTTTGTGATACCTGAAAATGTCCCCGATATGATGCTTGATTATTCATGTGAATTAAAAGGAATGATGTTTTATGAAATTGACGCCCCAACAGCTACTGGAAAGGCTTGGATTAATTGGCTTAAAGCTGCAGATGTACAAATTGTTGTCGGAAACGGAATAGAAGAACCAGATGAAAACTTTATTGAATTATGGAACTACTTAGTTCAAAATACTCCAGATATTCAAAGAATTATTATACTAAATCGCACAAATAAAATCACTAATAAATGGAAAACTTACGCAACTGAAAAAATAATGTGTGTTGGAATTGGCGAGACTATTGATGAAGAAACAGCAATAGCATCTAAAAAGGATATTTCGACCATTATGGATTATCTAGAGGAATACAATGAATAATGATAAAAAAATAGAAAGTTTTAGATTTCTTTTAGCTGCAGCAAGCCAAATATATGGTGAAAAGAAATTAATTGAAATGTTAAATGAGCAAGGTGCTCCTAACCACGAACATATTGAATTACTAGTAAAGGATCCGGGATTACGATTTACACATTTAACAATGGCTCTAAAGGAATCTAATGATTTTATTTCCCAATTAGAAAATAGATTAACTGAATTGTGTAATGTTGCCGATAGTTTAGAAATTGGCAAACCTGAAAATATTAGAAAATGGTTAAGTGATGATTGTAGACCCTGCCTAGTAGAACATATTATTCAGGGATACGAAGATGTTTATCATATTATGATTGAATTGGATAATAGGCTAATGTGGCCTGGTTGGCCTCTTATTGGAAAATTACACGACCCTATCGAATAAAGAGAAGAAGATTAATACTACATTCAATACACAAGTCTGAGAATATAATGAGTAAAGCACATGTTTATCGATTTGGACCTGGTATGACTGACGGTGATGCCAAGATGAAAAACCTATTGGGTGGAAAAGGTGCAAATCTTGCAGAAATGGCTATTTTAGAAATTCCAGTGCCTCCTGGATGCACAATAACTACTGAAATTTGTACATTCTTTAATGAAAATGATAAAAGCTATCCTGATGAATTAGAGAAACAATTAAAAAATGCTATTAAAGATATTGAAAATAATGTGGGTGCTGTATTTGGAAATCCGGATAATCCTCTATTACTATCTGTACGTTCTGGAGCTAGAGCCTCAATGCCAGGAATGATGGAAACTGTTCTAAATGTAGGCTTAACCGATTTTACAAGAGAGGGATTGATTTCTAAGAGCGGTGATCCAAGATTTGTATATGATGCTCAAAGAAGATTAATTCAAATGTATTCGGATGTCGTTATGGAAAAAGCTTCAGGAATTGAACCTGAAGAAGGAATGGGAATTAGGAATCAATTAGAACATGAATTAGAAAAAATGAAAGAACAAGCTGGCGTAACTGAAGATACTGAATTATCAGCTATGAATTTGAAAGATTTAGTTGAGGTTTATAAAGGAAAAGTTATAGAAGTTCTCAAAAAACCATTCCCCGAAGATCCATGGGAACAATTGTGGGGTGCTATTTCGGCAGTTTTCCATTCATGGGATGGAAAAAGAGCAAAAGCTTACCGAAGAATTGAGAATATACCTGAAGAATGGGGAACTGCAGTTAATGTACAAGCAATGGTATTTGGAAACCTAGGAGATGATAGTGCGACAGGTGTGGCATTTACTAGAAATCCAGCAACTGGAGAAAATAGTTTTTATGGAGAATGGTTAGCAAAAGCTCAGGGAGAAGATGTTGTAGCCGGAATAAGAACTCCAAATCCACTAAATGAAATTTGTAGAACTGAACATAGTGGGAATTTATCTAGTTTAGAACAAGAATATCCACAGTTATACAATGAATTAAATGCTATTAGGCTCAACCTTGAGAAACACTATAACGATATGTTAGATATTGAATTTACTATTCAATCTGGGAAACTATGGATGCTACAATGTAGAATAGGCAAGAGAAATGGACCTGCTGCAATTCGTATGGCTTCTGAAATGGTAAATGAAAAAATGATTGATGAGAAGACTGCAGTAACTAGAGTTACACCATCTCAAATGGATGAATTATTGCATCCAATCGTTGATCCTGATGTCGAGAAAATTACTCCATTACTTGTAAAGGGATTGCCTGCAGGACCTGGAGGTGCTACTGGAAAAGCTGTTTTCACAGCACAAGATGCAGTTGACTGGGCTGCAAAAGGTGAACAAGTGGTGTTAGTTCGTGAAGAAACTAACCCTGAAGATGTCGAGGGAATGAGGGCCTCTGTTGCAATTTTAACCTCTAGAGGAGGAATGACCTCACATGCGGCTTTAGTTGCAAGAGGTTGGGGAATGTGCTGTATTGTTGGAGCTGGAGAAATGAAAGTGGATTCCATTAAGAAAGAATTTGTAGTTGATGGAAATACCATAAAGGAAGGAGATGCAATTACATTGAATGGAACTGCTGGGAAAGTCTATAAAGATGAGTTACCACTAATTGAAACTGACATTACTAGCGAATATCTTACTCATTTCTTAGGAATGTGTGATGGAATCAAAAAATTAAAAGTCAGAACAAATGCTGAAACTCCATCAGATGCTAAACGTGCACTGAACTTTGGTGCTGAAGGGATTGGACTCTTTAGAATAGAACATATGTTCTATGGTGAAGGTTCTGAAAAACCTTTATTTCATCTTCAAGAAATGATAATGGCTAATACCACTGATGAACGTAAAACTGCTTTAAATTTATTATTTCCCTATATGAAAAATGACATTAAAGATACTCTAAAAGCAATGGAAGGTCTTCCTGTTACAATCAGATTAATGGACCCTCCACTGCATGAATTTATCCCTCATGACACGAATAGACAAAATGAACTTGCTGAATCACTTGGAATTGATTCAACTGAATTAGCTAGAAGATCCGATGCATTGAAAGAATCTAATCCAATGATGGGACATAGAGGCGTTAGACTAGGAATAACCCATCCTGAGATTACAGAAATGCAAACTCGAGCTATTCTTGAAGCTGCAGCTGAATTGAATGTTGAGGGAGTCAAAACTTTCCCTGAAATAATGGTCCCATTAACTGGAATGGAAACCGAATATAATCATCAAGAAAAAATAATAAGAGAAATTGCTTCTAATATAGATAATCTAGATAATTATATGGTCGGAACTATGATTGAAATTCCAAGGGCAACACTTATTGCCGATCGAATTGCAGAAACTGCAGAATTTTTCTCATTTGGAACTAATGATTTAACTCAAATGGCTTTCGGATTTAGTCGAGACGATACTGGCGGATTTATGCCTGCTTATTTGGAACAAGGATTATTACCAGAGGATCCATTTGCAAGTCTTGATGAAGCTGTGTGTGAATTAGTTAAAATAGGTATAGAAAAGGGAAGAAAAACAAAGCCTGATCTTAAAATTGGAATATGTGGAGAACATGGTGGCGAACCAAAGTCAGTTCATTTTTGTCATAATATAGGAATGGATTATGTCTCATGCTCTCCTTTTAGAGTCCCTATTGCTAGACTTTCGGCAGCTCAAGCTGTATTAAACAATGAAAAATAATCATAATAGCGCTCAACGATTGCTTGAGATTAGTGTGTTTTTAGGATTAGGAACAATGATTCTTACATATCTTATTTCAACAACTAGTGGAAGAGTTGCTCCTTTTATTCCAATTATATCTGAGATGCCATTCAACGAACCCGAATCCAGCATATTCGGAACTGGGCTTGGAGTTAGTATATTCAGTTTTCTTATCTTAGCGCAAGTTTTCCATCGTATCTTTAATGATATGATAACTAATTTCGAAAATAAAAAAATATGGGAAAAAAGAAATGACCTTATTCGAATTATAGCAAGTATTGGGGCCGTTTGTGGAATCATAACAGTAAATTTTAACTGGAATAATTTTCCAATCCTACACGGAATTACTGCATTTGCTCTATTCACCTCTTTCTTAGTTTGGGGTACTTTTGCAAATAGAATATTTGAATTATCTGGGCAAAAAAATAAAATAAGGCAATATGCCGTTTATGCTGGTTGGTTTTTCTATATAGCTATGATAATATTTAATGGATTAGATGGTCAACAATTGATCTCAGAAGATAAAGACTTATTCTATAGAATAGATAATCCACCTACAGTTGATGATGAAAGAAATAACTATCTTAATTTAATGGCTCTTTGTGAATGGTGCATGGTTTTCTCATTCTATACTAGTGCAATAACATATAGAAAAGATTTAGAAGGAATTCAAATCTAAAATAAAAAGTTAAAAGTTTAATATTGGCCCCTTATTGACTGAATACTTGTCATCAGTCGACCAAGAATTGTTATACGCTATTCGTGCTATAGAAGTTTTACTAGAATCTGGCGTTGGTATTGCTGAAGCAATGAAACATATTGCTGATGAAGAATATGGTGATTTGAGTGGAGTATTCAAACAGATTTTCAAAGATACGGATGGGGGAAAGGCATTTGGCGATGCTATTCGCACTCAATCCAGAAAGACAGATTCTGCAGGATTAAGAAGAGTACTTTCTGCTTTAGTAATGTCAGTTGAAGAAGATACAAACGTAATAGATCGATTAAGATCTATTGCTGAAAAGGAAGCTCGAGATAGAAGAGTTGAATTGGATGGATTCATAGAAAGCTTATCTGGAGCATCTGAGCAATTCATGATTATTTCCATGTTGCTACCCATTATCGTTGTAATTGGTGCAGTAATTAGTGGAATTATGGGGAGTGAAGAAGCTGCAGCTTTCGGAGGGGGAATGACTATGCCTGAATGGTGTGCCCCTGTTGCATTTGTTGTAACTGGAATTTTGTTAGCCGGACTAATTACAAGTACTAAATCAAAGGAGCCTGGTGTTTAGAATGATTGATGCATTAGAAGACAGTCTGGGTGTTGATGGGATAGGGAAAATCGCATTATTATTGTGGCTAGCTTGTGGAGTTCTAGGACTCATAGGTGGATTGATTTATATTCCTCAAAAAAGAAAGCAAGAACGAATCACGGAATTAGAAAATTCTTGGCCTGATGTTCTAGCTGATTTAGCTGAAGAATTAAGAGCTGGAATGGGTGTTGAATCTGCCTTAGACGCTATAGCAAATAGTAGAAATGACAGGATGGGGATTATGCTTAGGGGTGCTGTAAGTGATATGAGAGATGATGGCTTTGGAAATGCAATGAAAGCTTTTGCAAAAAAGAGTGAATCACCAATGATTTCAAGAATAGTAAGCATCCTGAATGTCGCTCTGGCATCATCAGGTAGTATAGCTACAACGCTTGAAAAGATTTCTGATGAATTCTGGGAAATTTATATGCTCAAAAAAGAAAGGATCATGAAAACACAAAGTAATGCAAATTTCATACTTTGGTTTGGTTCGGTAGCTTGCCCAGTGATGCTTGGAGCAATAGTAGCTATTTTTGGAGGTGACATTAGTGCCGGTTCAACCACGCTCAGCTTTGATATGAGTGGACTGAATAGTGCTTTATTCTTTTACATGATTGTTATGGGGGCTAGTAGCGTGTGGATGGAATCGGTTATACTACAAAAAACCAAAACGGCAATCTGGAGAACTCCAATATTTGTATTTTATTCATTAACTGCACTTATATTATCACTACAAATTAGTTTAGGAGGATAAATATGGAAAAAGGGCGAATCATTGAACAGTATGCAACTGCCAACATCGTGGAAAGACCCGGTGCTGAGCGACACCTTTATCAGGTGACAAAGGCAACAAAATCACCTCAGTATGGTTCACTAAAACCACTGTTGGATGATGATAACTTAGAAGAAATAATGTACAACCATCCTGAAAAGCCAATCATAGTGGCTCATCGAAAACATGGTATGTGCGTTACGAATGTGAAGATGAGTAGTGAAGAGGCTATGGCAATTATTCAAAGAGTGGCTAAATATGTTGGAAGGGAAGTTGGCCCGGGTAATTTATTGCTAGATGGGCGCTTACCTGACGGTAGTCGTGTTAACGCAACTATTCCTCCTGTTTCACCGAATGGGCCTACTATGACTATTAGAAAACAGATGAGTGACCCCTTGACTATTATAGATTTAATGAAATTTGGAACGGTATCTCCTAGATTGGCATCATTATTCTGGATGTTTGGTGATGGAATGGGAGCTGCTCCATGTAATATCATAGTTGCTGGAGGGACTGGATCAGGAAAAACAACGACTTTGAACGTTATTAGCGCATTTATCCCTTCAAAAGATAGACTTATTACTATAGAAGATGTAACTGAAGTTCAACTTATACACGAACATCACGTTCAACTTGAAACATTTAATTCAACAAAACCTGAAGAACCTGAAGTGAATATGGAAGCTCTTCTGAAAAATACTCTGCGTATGAGGCCGGATCGAATAATTGTAGGTGAAGTAAGAGGTCCCGAGGCAAAAACCCTATTCACTGCCATGAATACCGGACATGATGGATGTTTTGGTACTGTTCACGCAAATACGGCACAGGAAACGGTTTCAAGACTAATAAATCCTCCAATGGAAGTACCCCCAATCATGATGAATGCTTTACATCTAATTGTAATGCAAAGTCGTATTTCAGTTGGTGGAAAACAAATAAGAACAATTACAGAAGTCTCTGAATTAGCTGGTTTAGAAGGTGACAAACCACGATTAAATACATTATTCAAGTGGAATGGACAAACAAACAAATTAGAAGAAACTGGCGTTCCAAGCAAATTAAGAGAAAAAATCTCAAAGGCCGCTGGCGTTTCACCAAGGCAATTTGACGAAATGGCACAGAACCGACAAAAAATTCTAGAGTCTATGGTACAAAGAGGAATAACTGACATTCATCAGGTCAGTACAGTTATCCAAAACTACTACGCCAAGATGTAAGCATATGGTAAGCACTTATTCTGAAGCTGGAGTAGATATTGATGCAAGTGAAAAAGCTACTGAAGCTCTAATTGCACAAATTAAAGGTGTTAACAGAAAAGGCGATGGTGAATCCATAAAATTAGATAATGGATTTGCAGGATTAGTAAAACTTGGAGATGGAGCTCTAGCTGTTTGTACTGATGGAGTCGGAAGTAAAATTCTATTAGCTGAAGAACTAGACTCAATACACACTGTTGGAATTGATTGTGTGGCTATGAATGTTAATGATTTGATATGCGTTGGATCTGAACCACTAAGTTTTGTAGATTATGTAGCACTAGACAAACCTGATGAAGAATTGATGGCTAAAATTGGAATGGGGTTAGCTGAAGGATGTAGGCAAGCAAATTGTACTTTGTCTGGAGGAGAAACTGCAATTTTACCAGAGTTAGTTCGTGGTTTTGATATTGCTGGAACATCTGTTGGATATGTTAAACAAAAAGATATCATTGATGGGACTAAGATTTCTGAAGGTGATGTATTAATTGGATTGAAAGCAAGCGGTCCTCACTCTAATGGATATACTTTGATCCGTAAATTGTTTGATGGAGATAAGGAAATCGGAAAACAACTTGTTGAACCTACCCGAATTTATGTCAAAGAAGTAATGGAATTAGTAAAACAGATTGGAGTTCATGGAATTGCTCATATTACAGGAGGTGGATTAGACAATATTAGTAGAATAAATGATAATTATCAATATGTAATTGATAATCCACTGCCTGTTCTTCCTGTATTTGACTGGTTACAAGAAAAAGGGGAAATTGAGGATAAAGAAATGTATCGAACATTCAATATGGGTATGGGAATGATAATTATTGTTAACAAAAAAGATGCTGATAAATCAGTATCAATTCTTGGAGAGCATGCACAAATTATTGGTTCTGTTCGAAAAGGAAAAGGCGTTGAACATAGTTCGCTAAAATAATCTAGATTAATTATTAGATCTGAGATAATTCAAGGCTGAACCTGCCTTGAACCATTCAACCTGCAGCTCATCCATACTATGATGGCAGATAAATGCATCCCTAGTTTCATCACTATGTTTTACTTCCACAGTAACCTTGGAATTAGGACCCAGTTCATCGGTTCCTTTGATTGTTAATTTATCATCAACTCTCAATAAATCCCATGATGATTCGTCAGCAAAAGTAAGAGGCAATACGCCTTGTTTCTTCAAATTGGTTTCGGCAATACGGGCCATACTTCTAGCAATTACAACTTTGCATCCCAAAAATCTTGGAGACATAGCGGCATGTTCTCTACTACTTCCCTCTCCATAATTAACATCTGCAACTACAGCCCAGCCTTGCTTATTTTCATAATAATTACGTGCAACTTTCGGAAGTTTTCCCTTAGTTCCATCAAGTTGATTGATTGCCGTACCTTGCTCTTCGGTAAATGAATTATGAGCTCCGATGTAACAATTATCCGAAATATTATCTAAATGACCTCTAAATTGTAGCCAAATTCCTGCAGGAGAGATGTGATCTGTAGTACATTTACCTTTGACTTTAACAAGAAGTGGAAGGTCTGTCAACTCATCTTTAGTAATTGCTTTGAAGGGTTCTAGAAATTGCAATCGTCGACTTGTGGAAGACACATCCAAATCAACTGAACCCTCTGAAGGAGCTACAAAACCAACTAAACTTGATTCAAAACCTTTAGAAGGCAATTCTGAACCAGTAGGAGGCTTCAAAGTGAATTCAGTTCCATCTGCAGCAATTAACTTGTCTTTTTGTGGATTGAAATCTAAACTACCGGCAAGAGCCATTGCAGTAACTACCTCTGGACTTGTCAAAAACGACAATGTTTGATGGTTACCATCATTCCTTCCACTGAAGTTTCTATTGTAAGAAGATACAATGGAGTTTACTTCGCCTTTGGATACATCTTCACGTTTCCATTGACCAATACAAGGTCCACAAGCATTTGCCAAAACTGTACCCCCTATATCCTCCAGAAGTTGCATCTGACCATCTCTACGAATTGTTTGATCAATCGTATCTGAACCTGGTGTAACCATAAACTGAACTTTGGATTTTATTCCTGCAGATTTTGCCTGTCTAGCCACAGATGCAGCTCTTTCCATATCTTCATAAGACGAATTTGTGCATGACCCAATTAGTGCCGCTTTGATATCTGTCGGCCAACCTTTGTTCTTTGCTTCCGCCCCTAACTCTGAGACTGAACGTGCTAAATCTGGAGTATGGGGGCCAACTATCATTGGTTCTAACTCAGAAAGATTTATTTCGATAATTCTATCATAGTATTTCTCAGGATTAGCTGAAACATCAGGATCTGCAACTAAAAGTGATGAATACTTATTTGCTAATTTAGAAACTCCAGATCTATCTGTAGCGTTTAGATATCTTGCCATACTATCATCATATGGGAACAATGATGTTGTCGCTCCGACTTCAGCTCCCATATTACAAATAGTTCCTTTACCGGTACATGAAATAGAAGAAGCACCCGGACCAAAATATTCCACAATATGGCTTGTTCCACCCTTAACTGTTAATTCTTCACAAACTTTCAAGATTACATCTTTAGGCGAAGCCCATCCGGATAATTTACCAGTAATATGAACTCCGATAACTCCAGGCCAACGAATCGTAAATGGTAAACCAGCCATAACTTCCATTGCATCAGCTCCACCAACGCCAATTGCAACCATTCCTAAACCACCTGCATTAGGAGTGTGCGAATCGGTACCAATCATCAGACCTCCGGGGAATGCATAGTTTTCAAGAACAACCTGATGAATAATACCAGCTCCAGGTTCCCAAAATCCAGCTCCATATTTTGCAGATGCTGATTTCAGAAATGTGAATACTTCTGAACTTTCCTTGTTTGCATCCGCCAAATCACTATCTCTGCCAACTCGAGCCTGAATAAGGTGATCACAATGAACTGTAGAAGGAACGGCCACCTCTGAACGGCCTGTCAATGCAAACTGAAGAAGTGCCATCTGTGCAGTAGCATCCTGCATGGCAACTCTATCTGGCTGAAGTTCAACATAGGATTTACCACGTTTTGGTACTTTATCTAAATTTATTAAATGTCCAAAAAGAATTTTCTCAGCCAAAGTTAACGACCTTCCCAAATTTTGTCTAGCTATATCGTGCTTCTTTGACATTTCAGTATATAACTTTTCTATTTGGGTTAAATCTAACATTATTTTCACATCTAGAACGATTAATTATAGGTTTTCTTCATCATCTTCAATTACTACAGCCATAGCCCAAAAAACTACAGCTAGAACCCAAAAAAAAAATGAACATGGAAGACGCAATGAACGACCTGAAGCTGGAACAATATAAGCCTCATTTCCCCATAAAATTATTCCACCAACAACTACACAAGTTAATGCTAAAAAATAAGATAAGACTTCACTGAAATCCATTACCAAGAATCCCAAACTGTCTTTTTTGCCATTTCCATTGAATAAAAGGTATTGTAGATAAGTGATTTCTTCCAACCACTTGGATTAATTTCCTCCCAATCTACTTCATCCCCTTCCTTAACTTTTCTCATTCCATATTCAAAAGCCTTGTTGCCTAACAATGCAAATATTCCTCTACGGGCTATGTCTGCCTTTTTCCTTTCTCTAAATTGTTCTTTCCACAATTTATCATAATCTAAAGAATTGGAAAGTGCTCTCTGAGCTAACACTCCAGATTCTACAGCATAATTCATTCCAAAACCTCTCCATGGATCTTGAAACCCAGCCGCTTCACCGGTGTAGTATACTCCATCTTTTACTGCCGTTTTAGGAAAATGAACACCACCCTGACCACCTACAGTTCCAGTTGGTTTAGCGCCATCTATAATATTCTTTAAAACAGGTCTTTCCTCCACTGCTTTATACATCAATTTCTTTACTTGTTTAGCATAAGGTTTTGAACAACAGTTCATAACTTTTATCGTATCGTCATCCATCGGAATTATGTAAAGATACCAACCACGGGGAGAATATTTTTCATCATGCATATACAAAAATTGATCTCTAGGAAAGTCGGTATTTTCATAATATGCTCCAAATGCAGCCATATCTGTTCGATAAGAACCTGAAGCCATTATATCACCTGAACTTGGTTTAGGTCGAGATTTAAAATTGAAATCTACACCTAAATCTTTAGCTTCATTGGCTAAACCACTCTCTAGTGAATTTTCACCACCTCTAAGTATCAAAGGCAACGGTTCTTTGAGAGATATTGTAAAGTCTCTTTTTTGGGTACAACAAACAAACTTCTTAGCATCCTTAAATGTAAACTTAGGATTTAATCCCCACTTTTTTAAATATGAAGTTGCATCGGATTCTGAAGAAGGGGTTTGGGGACTTTCTTTCAATAAGACTTGATAATTAGGATGAAATTGCATCCCTATATCCTCTCGAGCTTCATGTATTTCTACTTTTTCATCATTCTTTGCAAAGTTAATAGCTGCAGCTAATCCTGAAAGGCCTCCACCTATTATTTTTCGTTTATTTCCCATTGGTTTTGCTCAGTATAAATATTTTAAATTATAATTGTAACTTTTTGAAGTTCTGTGACGCCATACACTGTCATCTAACTGCAAATAGAATAGGTCTTAAAGTTCTATTGTTAAAATGGTAGCTACTTTTTTGAAGCTGCTTCGACCACATTAGACATTAGCATAACTACAGTCATAGGTCCTACACCGCCAGGAACTGGTGTCAATGATCCTGCAACATCTCTAACATCAAAAGAGGTATCTCCTACTAATCCTTCTTCGGTGCGATTAACACCTACATCGATTACTACCGCTCCGGGTTTAATCATATCTTTGGTAACTGTATTAGGATAACCTACAGCTACAATTAGAATATCTGCTTCTTTACAGAATTTCTGAATATTTGGTGTTCGACTATGGCAAACTGTAACTGTTGCATCGATTCCCTTCTGAATTAATAACAGAGAGATTGGCTTTCCAACAATCGTACTGCGTCCAATAACTACTACATTCTTTCCACTAGGATCATTTCCTGTACGATATAATAATTCAATAATTCCGGCAGGAGTACATGGTTTCATTCCTGGATTTTCTTGTACTATTTTACCTAAATTAATAGGGTGAAAACCATCTACATCATTCTCTGGTTCAATTAGATCCAATACACTTTCAAAACCGTCTGGTAAAGGAAGCTGAACAATTATGCCATCTTCTGTTTTATTTAATTTATTGACTAAATCCTCTAATTCGTTCTTGGATATGTCTGATGAAAGATGGTGATGAGTTAAATCTATTCCAATACGTACTGCTACATTTGATTTAGCACGAATATAAGAAGTAGAAGCTGGATCTTCACCAACTTGAACAACGGATAATTTAGGAGGTGTTTCCATTTGGGATACCTTAGCTTGTAACTCATTCTCTATTTCTTTTGCAATTTTCTTTCCATCAATTAATTTAGCAGTCAATGCAAATCCTCCAATTGATAAAGTTCGACTTCGATACGAGGACCCTCTCCTTGAGCTGCAATTCTTTTTCGGACTACTAACTCTGAAATTTGCCCATCATCGTGATACAACACACCGCTAAGTCCATCTTTGATAGATTTAGCAATGTTATCGGCATCAGGTCTTTTGGAATGGTGCTCTTCTTTTCTTGGTTCCTTTACCCTCCATTTACTCTTGGGACAAGGAAAGTATGCAAATATTTCCATTCCTAAAGGTCCATCGAATAGACCTTCGAGACCAGCTTTGGTTCGAGCTTTCTGGCCAATATAGGCGATATCTGCCTTGTAGACTTTACTAGGTTTTGGATCTGTAGCAACAACAAAATTGCCCTTTCGATAAAATCTAGGACGTCCTTGAGCAACGGGCTTTCCTGGCAATGTAAATTTAATACGCACAATAACCCATACGGGGGGGACAAAAAACGTGCTTGTCCGGCATATTATTTTAATTAGGAGCTTACGAGCAGGATATTATGCGTGTTGCTGTTCTCCATGAAGACAGATGCCAACCAAAGAAATGTCAAAATGAATGTTATAATTTCTGTCCACCTGTGAGAAATGGGGTTGAAGTTATAACTTGGAGAAAAGACAACAAACCAATTGTTTCTGAGCCTTTGTGTATCGGTTGTGGAATATGTGTACACAAATGCCCACATGACGCTTTAACTATCGTTAATTTACCTGATGAGCAAGAAAAAGATACAGTTCATAGATATGGAATGAATGATTTTAGATTGTTTGGGCTCCCTGCTCCTGAAAAAGGAAAAGTTATTGGAATACTGGGCGCAAATGGAACTGGAAAAACTACTGCGATTTCACTTTTAGCTGGAGAAATAATCCCTAATCTCGGAGATTGGGAAAATGAAGGTTCATGGGATGATGTAAAAGATTTTTATTCCGGAACTGAAATTCAGAAACATTTTAACAAATTATCTGACGGAAATATCAGTATTGCCTTGAAACCACAATATGTTGATAAGATACCTCAGATGTTTGATGGCACCTTAAGGGAACTTTTAGAAAGGGTAGCATCACCAGAAAAAGTTGATGAATTTGCCACTCAAATTAACTTAACTAGTTTGGATAAAAAATTGAGCAAAGTTTCAGGAGGGGAATTACAAAAAGGGGCAATTGCAGCTACAATCCTAAAAGAAGCAGATCTTTATTTCTTTGATGAACCATCATCGTATCTTGATATTGAGCAACGACTTTTTGTTGCTAGAATGATATCTGAATTAGGAAAAACTAAAAGTGTTATAGTAATTGAGCATGACTTGGCTATTTTGGATTATGTAACCGATAATATACATGTCATGTACGGAAGTCCAAATGCATATGGTATTGTTTCACAAAAGTTGGCTGTAAGAAATGCAATTAACTCTTATTTGGATGGATATATTCAAGAATCGAACGTAAGAATTAGAGATAATGCAATCAAATTTTTGAAACATCCTCCGAGAACGGGGTGGGATGGTGAAGTATTAGTGAAATGGCCTGACCTTTCAAAACAATTAGGTGATTTTAAGTTAGAAGCTTCAGCAGGTGAAATATTAGGAGGACAAGTATTGGGAGTTGTTGGGGGAAATGCTACTGGAAAAACAACATTTGTAAAAATACTAGCTAATGAATTAGAACCAGATACGGGTGAAATTGAAAGTGAAATTACCGTTTCCTATAAACCTCAATACATTAATGCTCCGGAAGGTATTATTGTTGGAGACTTATTACAATCTGTAAAAGGTTTTGATGAGCACATGCTCGCTACGGAACTCAACGGACCTCTAAATTTAGAACCATTAATGGAACGTGAATTACAGACTCTATCTGGTGGAGAATTACAACGTGTAGCTATTGCTGAATGTTTATTAAAAGAAGCTGATCTTTATCTGCTAGATGAGCCTTCAGCCTATCTAGATGCTAATCAGAGAATGATTACTGCAAAAACAATTAGACGCTCAATGGAACAAAGAAGAAAATCAGCCCTAGTTGTTGATCACGACGTTTATTTCATTGATTATATTGCAGATGGATTATTGTGCTTTGAAGGAATTCCTAGTAAAGAAGGAAAGGCAAAAGGGCCATACAATATGCGTCAAGGAATGAATACATTTTTAGAAAGGGTAGGAATTACTTTTAGAAGAGATAAAAATACATACAGACCAAGAATCAATAAACCGGGTTCAAGACTTGATAGAGAACAAAAAAGTAAGAAAGAATTTTACTATTCAAGTTGATGATTAAATTTATCTCTGGGCCTCGATAGGTATCTGTGTTAAAACGGCCCTTAGAGTATCTTGTTCGAGGATATACGGACATAATTATGAAGTATGCAATACTCACAGTTAGTGTTCTAAGTCTGATTACTATATTACTATTGCAATCGGCAATGACCTTTGAACAGAATATGACTAGAGATATTGAGGTTTATCTTCCTGAAGGAGAAGAATCTACCAAAATATTAATTGAAGTTAGAGAAGATTGGGCTACAGATTTAATTATAGTCTATGTACAAACTCCAAACGCTAAAGATCCGGGATTTTATAAAGATGAAACTATTGATAATATAACTCATGTTCCAACATTAAAAGAGATATCTCTTTTAGAAGAAACTATCGATTTTTATGGTCAAAGAGAGGATTTAGGAACTTATCCTGCAGATAGAGGCGAAGAAGATGATATTATTTTTACTCTAAGTATTTCCACACTTATTAAAGAATTTAATTCAACTAATTCAAGATTCATCGAAGCATCAGAGGGTAAAATATTCGGTGGGCTCACTATAGAAGAAAATGACGATGAAACTGTGAACCAAACTGGAACTTATGCCATTCCCAAC
>Ga0209402_10002643_pt1 | contig 17654 bp, 15 predicted proteins | sample ArcticOcean_MG_C_3_FD_187437 | JGI IMG/M metagenome (GOLD analysis project Ga0209402, IMG submission 187437) | Marine microbial communities from western Arctic Ocean - ArcticOcean_MG_CB8_126 (SPAdes) (version 2) | ecosystem: Environmental > Aquatic > Marine > Oceanic | place: Arctic Ocean... | reverse complement strand
ACTAGTTCTGGGTTTAATTTATTTGAGTCATTAATATCTTTAAAAATAAATTCTTCAACTTTAATACCTGAGTCATTAGCTAAATTAACAAAATTTTCTTTAGTGAATTTATTTTCATTTATTTTTGCAATTAGCGAAAAAATAAATTTATTTTTTTCTTCAAATTTAATTTTATTTGAAATTTCTTCTTTTATTTTTTTATTATTCAGAGTTTTTTGTATACTTTCAAAGTTTACTAGTTCCACGATAAAAAACTTCTGGTCGTTTTCAAAGAAAAGCATTTTTCCAGAAATATTTTCTTTAAACAAATTTTTAATTAATGGATAAGGAAAATTTTTTATTTTAGAAGAACTTTTATTAAAACCTTCTTTATTGAAGACTGCAAAAGTAGATTTTTCTAAATTAAATTTATTTTTAAGTTCATTGAAATTTAATCCATTTGCAATTGAGTCATCGATTTCATCAATTTTTTTAAAAAACAACTCATTATAATCGTTTATACCAATTAAATTTTTTGGGGTAACCTCTATATAATTAATCGATACAAATTTTTCAACATAGGATTTTTTATTATTTTCAAAATATAACTTAATTTTCGCTTCATCAATTTCAAATTTTTTTTGAAAAACTTGATTTAGATTTATTATATCAACAATTCTTTTTTGGTTAATTTGATCATACATTAAATTCACCAAAAATTCTGAAGGAAGCAATCCTCCGCTAATGAGTTCTAGTAATTGATTTTTTTTCTCTTGTCTTGAAATATTTTGTTCCAAATCAAATGCAGAAATACCTTTTTGAAGTAGAAACTTTTCGTATTCCACTCTTGAGAAATTACCATCTCTCTGAAATTCTTTTTGATTTTTTATAAGCTTGCTTAATGATTTATCAGATAAATATATATTAAATTTTTTGGTTTCATTTATAATAAGTTGTTCACCTATAAATTTAGATAATAAACTTTCTATTTGAGCAGCATCTATTTTTTGATTTTGTGGAGTAAACTTTTTTACATAAGCGACAAAATCTTTTGCTGAAAATTTGTCTTTATCTATAGTTACTACTATATTTTTATCACCATCTCTGAACCCACTTCCCATTCCCCAAAAAACAAACGGTATGACAATAATACCTAGTAGTATTTTTGAATATATCGATGTAGAAAATTTTCTTAGTGTTCCTATCATTTTTGTTAAGTTTAATTTATTTTATTGTTATATAATTAGATACTCTATAAATTAAATTTTAAATCATGACAAATAAATTAGTGTATTTTATAGGTAATTGGAAAATGTTTGGTGACTTAACATCAATTAAGGTCATAAAAAACGTTGAAAAATTCTATAAAGGATTTGTTAAGTATAATAAAAAAAACAAAATAGTATTTTGTGTTCCAGACACATTAATTAATTTTTTAACAAAAAATCTTAAATCTAAACGTATTTCAATAGGTGCACAAGATTGTCATCATTATAGTGATTATGGAGCTTTCACAGGCTCGGTAAACGCTTCCATGTTAAAAAATTCTGGAGCTAAGTATGTTATTTTGGGACATTCTGAAAAACGTTTTGAAGGGGATACAAATAAATTAATTAAAAAAAAAATTGAATCTGCTTTAAAGAAAAAGTTAACAGTAGTCTTTTGTATTGGCGAGACTAGCAAAGAAAAAAAGTATAAAAAAACTTTTTCAGTTCTTAAAAAACAGATTGCAGATTCGATAGATAAAAAATTTGATTTTAAAAAAATTATAATTGCTTATGAGCCCGTTTGGTCTATCGGCACTGGAAATGTACCAAAATCACATGATCTGCGTAATATTTTTAAATTTATTAAAAAATATTTTAAATCTAATTATAAAGTAAAATCTAGCCCACCTGTTCTGTACGGTGGGTCTGTAAATGAAAGAAATATAAGTATGTTTCCTAAAATTTCAGAGATTAATGGGTTTTTGATAGGTGGATCCTCACAATCTGCAAAAAAATTTATTGCTATAATAAAAAATTACTATAAATAACACTCATGGAAAGTTTAATTATTACAGTTAATATTATATTAGCTATTTTATTAGTTATAGTTGTTCTAATGCAAAAATCAGAAGGAGGAGCCTTGGGAATAGGAAACTCTCAGGAAAGTTTTATTTCATCTAGAGCAGCAGGTGGTGTTTTAACAAAAGTTACTGCAATACTGGCAACTTTATTCATATTAACTAGCCTTTCGCTCACTATAATATCAAATCAGCAAATATCTGGAACTTCAGTAATTGAAAAAATTGAAGAAAAAGAAGATCCAGAAGAACCAAAAATTCCAAAATCTAATTAATTACTTTTAATTTTTCAAAAAGTTCTTTATAGTATACTTCCATGGCGCGATATATATTTGTCACTGGCGGCGTGGTCTCATCTTTAGGAAAAGGATTATCATCTGCATCGCTAGCTTACTTATTACAGTCTAGAGGTTACAAAGTAAGAATTAGAAAATTAGACCCTTATTTAAATGTTGATCCAGGAACCATGAGTCCATTTCAACATGGTGAAGTTTATGTAACTGATGATGGGGCAGAAACTGATTTAGATTTAGGTCATTATGAAAGATTTTCAGGAATTTCAGCAAAAAAAACAGATAATATTACAACAGGAAAAATTTATAGTGACGTATTAAAAAGAGAACGTCAGGGAAAATATTTAGGAAAAACCGTTCAGGTTATTCCACACATTACTAATAGAATTAAAGAATTTATTAGAAACGATGTTGCTAAAGAAGATTTTGTAATATGTGAAATTGGAGGAACTGTAGGAGATATAGAAAGTCTTCCTTTTTTGGAGGCTATAAGACAATTTTCAAATGAGATAGATAAAAGAAATACTTTATTCATCCACCTTACTTTAGTCCCCTACATGAAGGCTTCAGATGAAACAAAAACAAAACCCACTCAGCATTCTGTAAAAGAATTAAGAAGCATCGGCATTCAACCAGACATTATTATTTGTAGATCTGAAAGATCTATTCCTTTAGATCAAAAAAAAAAAATTTCCTTATTTTGCAATGTAGCAATTGAAGACGTAATAGAAACTGTTGATGTAAAAACGATTTATGAGGCTCCAATAAGTTTTAATAAAGAAAAACTAGATGAAAGAGTATTAAAATTCTTTAAAATTAAATCTAAAAAGAAAGTTAATCTTCAACCATGGAAGAAAATCACACATTTAGTCTTAAATACGAAAAATAATGTAAAGATTGCTATAATTGGAAAATATGTTGAGCTTAAAGATGCATATAAATCTTTAGATGAAGCTTTAACACATGGAGGAATATCAAATAATTTAAAAGTTAATATTGAAAGAATTGAGTCTGATAAGTTAAAACCAAGCCAAATTAAGAATAAATTGAAGGGTGTTTCAGGGATTTTAATACCTGGTGGATTTGGAAAAAGAGGAACAGAAGGGAAAATTGCAGCTATTAATTACGCTAGAAAAAATAAAATACCTTTTCTAGGAATTTGTTTTGGAATGCAAATGGCAATTATTGAATTTGCTAGAAATAAGTTAAACATAAAAAATGCAACATCTAGTGAGTTCGGTTCATCGAAGGCTTCAGTTGTAGGTTTAATGAGCGAATGGATGAAGGACGGTAAATTAATGAAAGGTACCAATAAAGATTTAGGTGGAACAATGCGATTAGGAAGTTATGAAGCAAGACTTAAAAAGGACACAAAGATAAGCAAAATTTATAATTCTTTTAAAATTGAAGAAAGACATCGTCATAGATATGAAGTTAATATTAATTATAAAAAAGATTTTGAAAATAAAGGAATGATTTTTTCAGGTTTATCCCCAGATAATAAATTACCAGAAATAATTGAATTAAATAATCATCCTTGGTTTATAGGAGTTCAATTTCATCCTGAATTTAAATCTAGACCTTTAGCCCCGCATCCTTTATTCTCTTCATTTATAAAGGCTGCAAAAATTAATTCAAAAAAATGAAAAATCATAATGTAAAATGTGCTAATTTTGAAATTGCTAACGATAAACCGTTCACGTTAATTGCAGGACCTTGTCAGCTTGAAAATGAAGTACATGCAATAAAAATTTCCACTGAATTAAAAAAAATTACAGGTGAGTTAGGAATTAACTTAATTTACAAAACATCATTTGATAAAGCCAATAGAACAAGTTTAAAAGGAAAAAGAGGTATGGGTTTAGAAAAATCTTTACCTATATTTGATAAAATTAGAAAAGAAGTTGGAGTTCCAGTTTTAACAGACATACATACAGCTGAACAATGTTCAATTGTAGAAAAACATGTAGATGTTTTACAAATTCCTGCTTTCCTATGTAGACAAACAGATTTATTGATAGCAGCAGCCAAAACAGGAAAAATTATTAATGTTAAAAAAGGACAGTTTTTAGCACCTTGGGATATGGGTAATGTAGTTAAAAAAATTGAGGACTCAGGAAATAAAAATATTTTAATCACAGAAAGAGGAGCTAGCTTTGGTTACAATACTCTTGTTTCTGACATGCGAGCTTTACCAATTATGTCTAAGTTTGGTTTTCCAATTGTTTTTGATGCTACACACTCTGTTCAACAGCCAGGCGGAATGGGAGAGAAGAGTGGAGGTCAAAGAGAATTTGTTCCTTACTTAGCTCGCGCTGCAATTGCTGTAGGCGTTGGTGCAATTTTCATGGAAACTCATGAGGATCCCGATAATGCTCCATCTGATGGACCAAATATGGTTCCATTAAACGAAATAAAAAATCTATTAAAAAAATTAACTGAGATCGATAAGTTAGTCAAATAATAATGGCAAAAATTAAAATTGTAAAAGGAAGACAAGTTTTTGATAGTAGAGGAAATCCAACTGTAGAAGCAGAAGTTTTATTAGATAATGGTATTTCTGCAACCGCTATATCACCTTCTGGTGCATCTACAGGTTCTTTTGAAGCTCATGAATTAAGAGATCAAGATAAAAATAAATTTTTAGGTAAAAGTGTTAATACTGCAGTTGAAAATATAAATAATAAAATTTCGCCTAAATTAAAAGATCTTAATTCTAACGATCAGGTAAATATTGACAATGTTTTATTGGAATTAGATGGAAGTGAAAATAAAACAAATCTAGGTGCAAATGCTATACTTGCAGTATCATTAGCAAATTCAAAATGTTCTGCTTTATCAAATAAAAAATCTCTTTTTAAAAATTTAGGAAATAATTTCTCTTTACCTATCCCATTGATGAATATTATTAATGGAGGAGCACATGCTGACAATGATTTAAATATTCAAGAGTTTATGGTTAGACCTGACTCTGCTGAAAATTTTATGGATGCAATTGAGAAATGTTATTTAGTTATTCAAAATCTAAAGAAATTATTAAAATCAAATAAAATGCTTACAAATGTTGGAGATGAAGGTGGTTTTGCTCCGTCAATAAATACTAATGAAGAAGCATTAGAATTGATTGTTAATGCGATAGAAAAATCAAATTTAAAACCAGGAAAAGATGTTGTTATTTGTTTAGATGTTGCAGCTAACGAATTAATTAATGAAAAAGGGCAATATTCTATTCAATCTAAAAATTTTACATCAGTTGATGACGTTATTAGTTATTATAAAAAATTAACATCGAGCTATCCAATATCTTCTATCGAAGATCCTTTTGCTGAAGAAGACTGGGAATCTTGGAAAAAAATAACTAAAGAAATAGGAAAAAATGTACAAATAGTAGGGGATGATTTATTTGTTACAAACGCTAAACGTCTAGACAGGGGTATTAAAGAAAAATCAGCTAACTGTATTTTAATCAAACCTAATCAAATCGGAACCCTAACGGAAACCATGAATGTAATTAATCTTGCCCAAAAAAGTGGTTATAAAACAATTATCTCACATCGATCTGGAGATACAGAAGATACATTTATTGCTGATTTAGCTGTTGCAACAAACTCATCGCAAATCAAGACAGGATCGTTAGCAAGATCAGAAAGGGTAGCTAAATATAACCGTTTATTAAAGATAGAAGAGGAGCTTGGAAAATCTTCAAAAATGGCTAAAGTTTAGATATATGAGTTTTATAAAAACAATAGATCATAAAAAATTTAGTTTAATAGCAATTCTATTATTTTTTTATATTTTATTTAATCTTTTTCATGGAGAAAGAGGTTTAATTTCGTACATTGATAATAAAAAAGAATTAATGCAACTTAATAAAGAGAAGAAAGTTCTTAACAATCAATTAAGTTTAGTAAGTAAAAAGAATTTTTTGTTAAGTGAAAATATTGATTTGGATTTTTTAGAAATTATTTATAGACAAAAGTTTATGATAGGTAAATCAACTGAGGTAATATTTAGCACAAAGTAAATGAGCATAAGACATCCAGAAAAAATAAATAATCCTGCACACGAAATCAAAAAAAAACCTAAGTGGATAAGAACCAAAATATTAGATACAGAAAATTATTTTAAAACTAAACAAGTTATTAATAAAAATAAAATTTATACTGTATGTCAAGAAGCAGCTTGCCCAAATATTTCTGAATGTTGGAGCAAAAGACACGCAACTTTTTTAATAATGGGAGACATATGTACTAGAGCATGTGCTTTTTGTAATGTTAAGACAGGAAAACCTTTTAGTCTTGATATTACTGAACCTTTTAAAATTGCTAATGCCACTAAAGCATTGAATTTAAGACATGTAGTAATTACCTCTGTTGATAGAGATGATTTAAAAGATGGCGGTGCCAATCATTTTGCAAAAGTAATTTTAGAAACAAGAAAGTTAAATAAAGAAACTTCGATTGAAGTTTTAACTCCAGATTTCTTCAGAAAAGGAGATTCTTTTAAAGAAGTTGTTAGAGCTAATCCAGACGTTTTTAATCATAATATTGAAACAGTACCAAGTTTGTACAGAAAAGTAAGGCCTGGATCTAGATACTTTGCTTCTGTAAATCTTTTAAAATCAGCGAAGGAAATTAATAAAAAAATATTTACAAAATCAGGAATTATGCTTGGCCTAGGAGAATCAAAAGATGAAGTTATACAAGTTATGGACGACTTATTATCTGCAAACGTAGATTTTTTAACAATAGGTCAGTATCTACAACCTACAACGAAACATTTTCCACTTAGCAGATATGTTCACCCCGACGAATTTGCTGAATTAAAAAAATTAGCATTATCAAAAGGTTTTTTAATAGTTGCTTCATCACCAATGACAAGATCTTCATACCATGCTGACGAAGATTTTTCAGAAATGAAGAAGTTGAGAGAAAAAGAATCTCAGTGCCAACCGCCTCTATAATAAAACAGATTCCCTGCTCGAAAAAAAATTTAATTAAAATGGTTCTTGATATTGAAAAGTATCCAGAATTTGTACCATGGTGTAAAAGGAGTAAAATTTATATTTTTAAGGAAGATTTAAATAAAATTGAAATTACAGCTGATTTAACGATTGGAAAAAATTTTTTTAACGAAACGTACAAGAGTCATGTCACTTATGATAAACTTTCAGATAAAATTAAAGTTACAAATATTGATGGGCCTCTAAAATACCTTGAAAACATATGGTCTTTTAGACAATTAGGCAAAAACAGTGAAATAAACTTTCATATAGATTTTGAGTTGAAAAGTAATATTTTAAATTTATTGATGAGCAATTTTTTTGATTTGGGACTAAAAAAAATTGCTAATGCTTTCGAAACTAGAGCTATAGAATTATTCAATAATACTCAAAATTAATTTAAGAGACGCAGTTACAGTAGCGTTTTGAATATATTTGCGGCTTTTATTTTTAAATATAAATGTTTTTATATAACTTTTTGTGTTTTTCTTAATTCCTATGTAGACTAAGCCAACTGGTTTATTTATTGTTCCTCCACCAGGCCCGGCAATTCCAGTGATTGATAATGCAATCTTAGATTTTCCAATTCTAGCAACATTTTTAAGCATATTTAAGCAAACTTCTTTGCTAACAGCTCCATACTTCTTAATATATAATTTAGAAACACCCAATGTATTAATTTTTGCTTCATTAGAATAAGTAACAAATCCAACTTTAAAAACTTTTGAAGCACCTGGTACAGATGTTATTGCTGAGGACATTAAACCACCCGTACATGATTCTGCCAAAGATATCTTAAATTTTTTTTTTAATAAAAGCTTTACTACTTTTTTGTTAATTAAGTTCATTATTTATCCACCAAAGTAAAAAAGTATTATAGTTAATACAATTGTTGAAAAAAATCCTGCAACAATATCATCAAACATTATACCAAAAGGACCATCAGTATTTTTGTCAATATAGCTAATTGGAAATGGCTTAATTATATCAAAAAATCTAAACAAGATAAAAGAACCAAAACAATAATACATAGTGGGAAGAGGGTATAATGTATCATAAATTGGTATAGCTAAAAGTGGAATAAGTTGTCCAACAACTTCATCTATAACTATTTCTTGAGGATCATTTGTTTGAAAAGATTCAAATGAAGTATTTATTGCAAATATTGAGTACAATAAAATTATAACAGTTGCAAAAAAAACTGTTGAAATACTAAAATAATTAATAAAAAAAAGAAAGAGTAAACAAGTTGCTAATGAAGCGAAGGTTCCGGGTGCATATTTTATTTTACCTACGTTGAATAGTGTCAAAAATAATAAATTAAATTTTTTAATCATATTTAATTACTGACGATATAACTTCAGATGCTATCGCTTTTCCATTACCTATTAAACCCATTTTCTCTGTAGTTTTACCCTTAATATTTATTTGGTTTATTTTAATTTTACATATCTTAGATAAAGCTTTAATCATTTTATATGAATATTTACTTACTTTTAGTCTTTGAGCTATGATGTTAACATCTATATTATTAATTAAAATTTTTTTATTATTTAGTAACTTTATAACTCTTTTTAGCAACAAGGTTGATCTAATTGATTTGGTTTTTTTATCTTTATCAGAAAACAATTTTCCTATATCACCTAAGTTTGAGGCACCTAACAAGCTATCTATTATTGCATGTATAACTGAATCTCCATCTGAATGCCCCTCAAGACCAAATTGATATGGTATATTAATACCACCTAAATAAAGTTTTCTATTTTTAGTTAATTTATGTATATCAAAACCAATTCCGTAAAAAATTTTACCTTTTAATAAAGATTTAAAAATATTTAAATCTTCTTTATCTGTAATTTTTAAATTCATTCTAGAACCTTTTGTAGTAAAAACTTTTTCACTGTCTTTAGTAAACATTGCAGAGTCATCATCGAAAGTATAATTTTGGTTGATTAAATGCTTGCTATATATTTTTTTAAAATCAAAACCTTGGGGTGTTTGAGCTAACATCAAATTATTTCTTTTAATATTTTTAAAAATTAAATTTTTATTAATTCTTTTTGTAGCATCAGTAACTTTTAAGACAGGTATCACTGCTGAATTGTTTTTAAGTTTATTAATTATATTTTTTATTAAACTTTTTGATGGATGAGGACGAGCAGCATCGTGTATAAGAACTTTTTTACAATTCATACTTTTAATTTTTTTTAACGCAGCGAAAGCAGATTCCTGTCTATTTTTACCACCAATAACTTTAATGACATTTTTAAAATTTATATTTTTGATGTATTTAGCGTGTTTATTATTATAGACGATAATAGTTTTTTTGATTTCTCTAAATTCTTTAAAAGCATTAAAAGAATGCTCTAATAAAGTTGCATTATTTACTACCTGAAACTGCTTGGGAGTATATGATTTCAGCCTTTTACTATCACCACCAGCCAATAATATAAGAAATAAGCTCATTTTATTAATTTGCCCTATATTTATTCTAAATGTTATCTATTATTTAATAAATGATTCATATCATTAAAAATTACAAATGGGTAATAGCACTTTCGGTTCTGTGTTTATCATTCGGTTTATTAACATTTTTTACATTTATAAACGAAAGTTTTATCCAATTAAATGATTATAATCTTCAAGTGTTACTAATAATTGATATTAGTTTACTAGTTTTATTTTTCTCCCTTATATTTAGAGAAATATATAAATTATTAAAAGATAAAAAAAATGAAAAGTTGGGATCTGAAACTAGTTTAAGATATATCGCGTTCTTTTCTGCAACAACATTGATCCCCTCAGTCATAATAGCTTTTTTCTCATTAATTCTATTTAATACTGGAGTTCAAAAATATTTTGATAAAAAAATTAAATCTCTAGTGAATAACTCCTCTGAAGTTGCACAAAATTATCTTGAACAAACAAGAAATACTATTGAGGCAGATCTTTTATTGATGGTTTTAGATATTGATAATAAATCAGGCTTGTATTATGAAAACCCAAAATCTTTTTTAAATCTTCTTACATCACAAAGGTTATTAAGAAGATTAGATGAAGTCCATTTACTTGATAGCTCAGCAAATATAATTATGTCAAATATTGTTGACTCGAAAATTGATTTTGTTCCTCCACCAGAAGAAGCTTTTATTATATCACTAGATGGCAAACCTGTTAGAATAACGGATTCAAACGCTAACAGAACTTCTGCTTTAGTAAAATTAGATAGTTTTATAGATACTTACCTTTATATTGTTAAATTTTTGGACCCTAATGTTATTAATTACCTTAAACAAACTAGTGATGCTGTCAGTTTTTATTACAGCGTACAGAATCGTAAATCTGGATTAAAGATAACTTTTGCTATTATCTATGTACTTGTTGTTTCTTTGTTGCTCTTCTTATCTGTAATTATTTCAATAACTTTTGCTAGTCGATTAACAAAGCCTATTATTAATTTAATTAATGCTTCCGAGAAAATAAGCGAAGGTGATTTAGACACCAAGGTTCCAGAAATAGATACTGACAAAGAATTTAAAAAATTAAATAATAATTTTAATTTAATGATAAGTAAGTTAAAAGCTCAACAAGACAAATTACTGATTGCCGAAAGATATACTGCTTGGGAAAGTGTAGCTAGAAAACTTGCTCATGAAATTAAAAACCCTCTTACACCAATTCAATTATCTATTGATCGAATAAAAGAAAAATATTTACCTAAAATTGGTAGTGACAATAAAAACTTTTCTAGTTATTTAGATACAATAAATAAACAGATAAAAGATATAGAACATCTAGTAAATGAATTTTCTGATTTTGCTAGAATGCCAAAACCTATTTTTAAAGAAATTAATTTATACAATGTGATTTCCAGATCATTAAAGTTAAATGAGTTATCTGAACGTAAAATTGAAATTTCAATTACTAAAGAAAGTGTCTTTAAATTAAATGGTGATGAAGAGCAATTGAACAGAGTTTTCTTAAACATTATAAAAAATTCAATTGAGTCAATTTATCAAAAAAATAATAAAAGTGTTGATTTTAAGGGTAAAATTGACATAGAAATTAAGCAAGATAGTGATTATATATACGTTGAAATCACAGATGATGGAATTGGCTTTGACCACGTGGATAAAACGAAGATGCTTACTCCTTATTATACAACAAAGAAAAAAGGTACAGGATTAGGATTATCTGTTGTTACTAAAATTATAAATGATCACAATAGCACAATTGTTTTTAACTCAATTAAAGAAGGGGCAATGATAAAAATCACCTTGCCAAGAAGTTAAAATTTTATGTCAAAAGAAATATTAGTTATAGACGATAATGCAGATATCAGATTGTTAATCTCTGGTATATTAAGAGATAGAGGCTATAGCGTTAGAGAAGCCGCAAACTATGATCAAGCATTAAATGAAATACAAAATAAACTTCCAGATGTAGCAGTTATAGATGTCAAGCTAGACAAAGGTGATAATGATGGAATTGAATTACTCACAAACATAAAAAAAATTGATGATGATATACCTGTAATAATGATATCTGGCCATGCCAATGTTCAAATGGCAGTAGATTCATTAAAACTAGGTGCATTTGAATTTTTACAAAAACCATTTTCATCAGAAAGACTTGTAAATTTTGTTAATCGTGCAGTAGAAAATGTTGTATTAAAAAAAGAAAAAAATATTCTTGAAAGCAAACTGTTTCATTCTTATGAATTGATTGGTCAAAGTCATGCAGTTTTAAAAGTGAATAGCTTAATTAATAAATTAAGTTTAACTGAAAGTCGTGTTTTTATATCAGGACCAGCAGGTTCAGGAAAAGAGTTAGTTGCTAGACAAATACACAAGAAATCAAAAAGATATAACAAACCCTTCGTCGTAGTCAATGGTGCTCTGCTCGATCCCTCTAAGTACGAACTTGAATTGTTTGGTTCAGAAAACCTTGATGGTACTATAAATTATGGTTTTTTTGAAAATGCACAAGATGGCACTTTATTAATTGATGAAATTTCTGAAATACCTTTAGAAACACAAGCAAAAATTTTAAGAGTTTTGATTGATCAAAAATTTAAACGTGTAAATGGATCAAAAGAAATCAACACTAATGTTAGAATAATTAGCACAACCTGCAAAATAATTAGGGAAGAAGTAGACAAGGGCAACTTTAGAGAAGATTTATATCATAGACTAAATGTAGTTCCCATCGTATTGCCTTCTTTAAATGAAAGAACTGAAGATATACCTTTATTACTAAACTATTTTTCAAAAAAAATATCTGAGTTAAATGGTACCGTCGAGATTAAATTAGATACTAATTTTAATTTACTATACACATACAATTGGCCTGGCAATGTAAGAGAGCTAAGAAATTTAGTTGAAAGGATTTCAATTTTATCAGCTAACGAAAAAAATATTAATATTAATGATTTAGTTAAAGATGCACTAACACAAAAAAACTTTAAAGGTAGTTTTGATACATACGACAATGTACTTTCTTATCCATTAAAAGAAGCTAGAGAAAAATTTGAAAAAGATTATTTAACCTCACAATTAAAAAAACATAAAGGAAATATATCTAAAACTGCAGAATTTATTGGTATGGAAAGGTCTGCTTTTCATAGAAAATTAAAAACATTAGGAATTAAAGGTGTCAATTAAATGAATATAATAATATGTGGAGCTGGTAGAGTTGGTTTTTCAATTTCAAAACAATTATCAGCTCAAGGACACGCAATAACAGTAATCGACCAATCAAGTGAATTTATTCAAAAAATTAATGAAACACAAGATGTTAAGGGTGTAGTTGGTAAAGCCACCTTTCCTTCTGTTTTAGAAAAAGCTGGAGCTGAAGAGGCTGATATGATTATTGCAGTCACTAAAAGTGATGAAACTAATATGGTTATTTGTCAAGTCGCTCATTCTATTTTTGAAATTAATAAAAAAATTGCAAGGATTAGAGGCCAAGAATTTTTAGGAACTAAGTGGAGTAAACTATATGGTCAATCAAATCTTCCAATTGATGTAATTATATCCCCAGAAATTGAAGTTGCTAAATCTTTACAAAGAAAACTTGAAGCACCAGGTGCTTTAGATAGCGTCCCATTTGTTAATGGTAAGGTAAAAGTGTTAGAAATTAATGTTGGTAAAGAATGTCCTTTAACAAACATTGAAATAGGAAAACTTACTGATCAATTCCCTGAATTGAAAGCGAATATTCTTGGTGTCATAAGAGGAGAAAAATTCGTTATCCTTAAAAAAAAAGATAAGCTTATTCTAAATGATAAAGCATTCATTGTCGTTAATGCTTCACAAATAAATGCAACATTATCAGCATTTGGTCATGAAGAAAAAATGGCTAAAAAAATTTTAATAGTTGGTGGTGGAAATATAGGATTTAACTTAGCAAAAAATTTAGAAAATGATTCTGAGGGAATTCGTGTAAAAATTATAGAAAAAAATAAGGAGAGAGCTGAATATATTGCTAATGAACTTAATAATACTATTGTGATTAATGGAGATGGTTTAGATGAAGACGTTTTAAAAGAAGCAAATATTGAGGAAGCGGAAACAATTTTATCTTTAACAAATGATGATGAGGATAATATTATGGTTTGCGTTTTATCAGAAAAAAATAATCCTAATAAAAGAACAATAGCTTTAGTGAACAAACAAAACTATAGTTTATTACAAACATCTCTTAAAATTGATGACTTAGTTGATCCTAGACTTACGACAGTATCAACCATATTAAAGCATGTTCATAAAGGAACTATTGAAACTGTATATACATTATTAGACGGTGAATTTGAATTTATTGAAGCTGAAGTTTTAGAAACTTCAGAGTTAATAAGCAAATCTATTAAAGACTCAAATCTACCAAAAGAAATACGAATTGGTGCAGTCGTTAGAGATAAAGAGGTAATTATACCAAAATCAAATTTTAAATTTGAAAAAAAAGATTTAGTTGTTTTTTTAACAAAAAGAGAACATTTAGGAAAAGTTGAAAGTTTATTTAGAGTAAGTTCATTAGTTTAATGAATTATAAAAGTATATTATTTTTTTTAGGTTTTAACTTAATATTAGTTTCAATATTTTCAATTTTAAATATTTTATATGCTTTTTATTTTGACTTTTTTATTGACATAACCTCTTACTTAATAACCTTTTTATCATCAGTGATAATTGGTGTAATATTTTTTTACAGCGGTTTTAAACACTACAGAAAAATTAATTTACCTGAACAAATAGCTTCTATATTTTTAAGTTTTATAATTATTCCACTATTCATTAGTATTCCATATTTTTTAAGCGTTTATAATATAAGTTTTTTAAATTCGTATTTCGAGTCAGTTTCTGGTTTAACCACGACTGGTTTTTCAATACTGCAAAATATTAAAAAAATAGACGATCCTCTTATTCTATGGAGATCAAGTTCACAATGGTTCGGCGGGCTTCTATTTTTACTAGCTACCATTGGAACTATTGGATCTAAACAAATTATGATTAAACCTTCTTACTTAATTTCAGGTGGAGCCTCAGGAAGGAATTTTTACAACAACTATAGTTATAATTTTATTAAAATTTTTTTAATTTATACAAGTGCAACTATTTTTATTATTTTTCTTTATAGTTTTTTTAATATTAGATTGCTTGATGCATTTAATTTAGCTTTTACTACCATTTCATCAGGTGGGTTTATTTCATCAAATAATTTGTCCAACATAATTAATAACTATAGTAAGACTTTTATTTTATCAGTTAGCTTATTGTTTCCTATATTTAATTTTTTTTTACTGTTTGATATTTTTACTAGACAATTTAAACTTAAAAATCATTCTGAAGACATTCATATACTTATGTTAATAATTTTTTTAACATTGCTTTTCTACTTTTTTATTATTCCATATGATGGTTTTTCTTATGTTTTTTTATCAATCGTTTCTTCTATTTCAACTTCTGGAATAACTCCTTATTCACCAAAAGTTGATTTATCATTATTTTATATCATTTTAACTATAATTGGTGGTTCGCTTATATCAACATCATCTGGCTTCAAATATACAAGATTTTATATTTTGTTAAAAATCTCTTATCAAGAAATTTATCGATTAGTTAAGCCAATAAATATTATAGACAAAAATTTATATAACACTGAGTCAAAAATTAAAGATCAAGATTTTAGAATTGCTTTTTTAGTTTTTATTTCTTTTGTTATTTCCATATTTATTTTAACAAGTATTCTAACTTTTGATGTTTTGTCATTTGAAGACTCATTTAAACTATCTATACTTTCTCTAACTAATACAGTAAATTCATCGTTATATGGATTATCTAATATAAACTTTTTGGATCTTAGTAACTTTACTAAACTTTCATTAATAATTTTTATGATATTGGGAAAAATTGAAATAATTGCTGCTGTATACTTATTAAAAAAATTTATTTTTAAAGAATAATTTATGTCGAACATATTAATATTAGGTGCAGGCTCTATGGGTACAGCTTTTTCATTTCCGTGCTCAGATAATAATCATTCTGTAACAGTTATAGGCACTCATTTAGAAGACAATTTTATAGATGAAATTAATAATAAAAAAACTCATCCAGTTTTAGGTTGTAAAATACCTAAAAATGTAAGTTTTCTTAAATTTGAAAATTTATCTAGCGCAGCCATTAAAGATGTTAATCTAATTGTTGTAGCTGTTATTTCTCAAGGAGTAGAGTGGGCAGCGATTGAGTTAAGCAAGGTTTTAAAAAAAAATATTCCAATTTTAATACTTACTAAAGGTCTATCGATTTTTGAAAATAAATATGAAGTTCTTGCTCATAAAATGGAAAGATTATTAAAAAGCAACGGTATAAAGGAAACTAATATTTCTGCTGCTGGTGGTCCATGTCTTGCAAAAGGACTTGCAAATAAAGTCCACACCTCAGTAATTTTTGCAAATTCTGATATAAACTTTGCAAACAATTTATCTAAAATGTTATCGACTGAATATTACCATGTTTATACATCTACCGATGTTGTTGGTGTTGAAATTTGTGCAGCAATAAAAAATATTTTTTCTATGGCAATAGGGGCATCAAAAGGCCTTTGTACTGAAAATACATCAACAAAAATAAGAGAAGAAAACTATTTAAATACTGCGGCTTCATTAATTCAAGAGTCGATCTATGAAATGATATATTTTACCGAAAAGTTGAATGGAAAAAAAGAAACGGTAATAGGCTTGGCAGGATTAGGGGATCTTTATGTAAGTGCTGATGGAGGGAGAAACAGTAAAATGGGTGAGTATTTAGGTTTAGGCATGACTTATAAAGAAGCTAAAGCTACCAAAATGTTAAATGAAACAGTTGAGGGGGCACAACTTATTTTTGAAATAGGTTCAAAAATAATAAAAGATTATGATGCAAAAACACTACCTTTAATGATAGCTATGGTTAATACAATTTTAAAAGAAAAACCTCTATCAATTGAATGGAAAAAATTTAAATAATTAAATTCAACAAGTGGATAAATAAATATTTTTATTATTTAATTTGAAGATATTTAATAAGTATTGTAATAGTTATTTACGCGCCCTTAGCTCAGTTGGATAGAGCATCGGTTTTCTAAACCGAGGGTCGGAGGTTCGAATCCTCCAGGGCGCGCCAATAATTGAGATGCTTTTAATATTTTAGCTAGTTTATCCTATCTTCGTTATAGTTTAATCCCTTAAAACCCCACAATTCTAAGCGACTGACTTATTATGAATTTTTTGCTATAATATAGAAAGATGATAAAGAAAAATAATATCAAAAAAGAAGTAAAAAAAATTAAGAAGACAGAAGATTCAAAGGTTTACAAACGAAGAAAAAAAAATGAACCAGATCTTTGGAAAGAAATACGTTCTAGTTGGAAAGATATACGTACAAATCTTAAACCTATCGAGAAGGCATATAATAAATTCCAATCGAAACGGAAAATTGTAAAAGCAAAAGAAGAACGAATAAGGTTAAAAGAACAAGAAGAACAAAGACTTAGTGAAGAAGAAGCGCTAAGACTGCAAGAACAAGAAGAAAGAAGATTTAAAAGGGAAAAAAAAATAAAAGAAGAAAAAGAAAGAAAATTAAAAGCACAAGAAGAACAAAGATTAGAAGAAAAAAAGATAAGAGACGATCGTGATGAACAAATAAGGCAAGAGCAAATTTATAGGGAGAAATTAATAAAAGGAGAGGAAGTAAGAATAGCACAACTTAAGAAAGTTCATGAATCAAGAGAAGAAGAAAGAAAATTAAGAGAGGAAAGAAATTTAAAAATTGAAGGCAAA
>Ga0209402_10002641_pt1 | contig 17660 bp, 16 predicted proteins | sample ArcticOcean_MG_C_3_FD_187437 | JGI IMG/M metagenome (GOLD analysis project Ga0209402, IMG submission 187437) | Marine microbial communities from western Arctic Ocean - ArcticOcean_MG_CB8_126 (SPAdes) (version 2) | ecosystem: Environmental > Aquatic > Marine > Oceanic | place: Arctic Ocean... | reverse complement strand
CGGGCGCTTGGGTGGAGATATTTGCCAACCAGTTTCAATCGGCCGTGGGCGTGGAGCGCAGTGGCCCCATGGTTGAAGCAGCACAGGAACGGGTTGCCTACCTGCCTAACGCCGATGTCTACCAAGGTGACGGCCGAGAAGACCTGCCCGATGGCCCCTTTGATTTCATCTTCCTGGGCGGGCTCATGATGTATCTGAAGGACTCAGACGTTGTGGAACTTTTGCACAGCCTCAAAGAGCGTCTCAACAGCGGTGGGACCATCATCCTACGGGAGTCCACCGTCAGAAAGGGTGTGGTGACGCCCACCGGCGATTATCAGGTGATCTACCGCAGTGTGGATGTATACCGAAAGCTCATTTTAGAAGCTGGCATTTCAGACGTGGACGTGCGCGGCAACCCTGGTTACACCAGCATGGTGATCGCAGAAGAAATAGTTGACCTGCGCCGCAAATTGATGCCCTTCTTGCCCAAGCAATCGCTGACGCTTGGCTCTCTAACCTGGGGCGTGCTCAGAGCCACCGCTCCATTGAGCTTTGGGGCATTGCCCTGGACTCTCACTAAACTGCACGTTTCCTGGCCCAAACTCCAGAACCATTTCTTCAGGCTTTAAATTAAAACTCCGGGTAAAAACCTGGGTAAGAAATCGGTTATTGATTGGCCCAGATAAAGGCGTGACCCACAGTGGCTACCACCACGTACACCGTAAAGATGTAGTAGAAAATTTTAGTCGCCTTGGGCAGACGAAACGGCGCTATGTGCAATGCTGCCATCACCAACACTACAGCGTAGAGAATGGCAACAAACGCGCTGTGGTCGATGAAACTCTCTAAGAGGAAGACCAAAGAGACCACAATGGGCGAGTTATCTATAGTCAGCCCGGCTATCTTGCCGCTGCTATCCACCCCGTAGACGTCGAAGTAGGAAAGACGCAACACCCCAGCCATGATTATTGCCAAGGCACCCGGATAAGCCCAACCGCTGAAATCCGTGATGCTCAGCAGCAATATCGCCGGACCCACCCCTGAAGTGACCAGGTCAACCAGTGAATCCATGGCGCCGCCGATGGCGCGGTGCGCATCGCTTCGGTCGGTGATGCGCCGGGCGACCACGCCGTCATACCAGTCAAAGGTCACAGCCCAGAGCATGGCGATGACTGCGGCGGAGTAGTTTTGCTCCACGGCAAAGAAAATCGCCAAGACGCCGAGGCAGAGCCCAGCTAGAGTTATTAGGTTTGGCCAATCAGCCACAAAAGACAGTATGACGGGCAGGTCGAAATCACCGGATTTGGGGCCAGTCGTATTTGGGTCGGTGTCATCCATTTTTTGAGTATAACCAACACATATCTTAAATTTGGAACGACAGCAAACCGATACCTGGTTTGTCAGGCGTGGACTGGCGAACCGTTTGGGTGTGGCTCATAGTATACTCCAGTCAAAATCAGGCGTGATTAATTATTGGAGAGATTCGATGCGGGAGAACACCCTAAAGCAGAAGTTAAATGAAGGCAAAGCGGTTTTTGGCACCATGCTCACATTTCCATCGGCCACGGTTGTGGAGATGCTGGGAAGCCTGGGCTACGACTGGATATTGCTGGACAATGAGCACGGTGACATCACCGTAACTAATGTCGAAGATATGATTCGTGCCGCTGAACTCACTGGCATGGCGCCCTTGGTGCGTCCCATCGGTAATGAGCTGGAGTTCATCTGCCCTTTCCTTGACCGCGGCGCTTGGGGCGTCCAAGTTCCCCACGTCAACACGGCAGAAGAAGCCCAAAACGCCGTTGAGGCATGCAAGTACTATCCCGAGGGCCAGCGTGGCATTTTCAGTCGCAGCCGCCCCGCCGGGTTTGGGTTCTCCGGCTCCACCTCAGATTACGCAGTGGAAGCCAACAAGAACACTCTGGTCTGTCTGATGCTGGAAGAAGTAGAGGCCATCGACAACCTAGAAGAAATGGTGCAGGTGGACGGAGTCGACGTTTACTTCATCGGGTCCGGTGACCTGTCTCAGTCCATGGGCTACGTTGGCCAGCAGACCCACCCTGAAGTCCAAGAAGTCATGGAGCGCGGCGTAAAAATCATCCGTGATGCAGGCAAGTTCGCCGGAGTAAGCTGCCCGGAGAACCTAGTGCCGAAGTTCCTGGACCTAGGCGTGCAGTACTTCCACGGCACAGTGCAGGCCCTCCTGCAATCTTCCACAGACTCCTACCTGAAGTTTATGCGAGAAGAAGCGGCCAAGGCTGGGCTCTAAACTGGAACGCAGCTAATCATAAACATGGTTGACACATTGCTCCGTTGACTGGAAAATAGGCGTCAAGTTTTAACATATACTCTCAATTCGTCGGAATATTCGTCTGACGACTCGCGATAATCAATTGCCTCAACTCATTTACGCTCAGGAGTTGATTCTGTGACCAGCAACAGTGTGGCAAGCAAAGATAAGACTTCAAGAATAGATTACCTGGAGCCTCGCAGATAGATTAAAGGAGGATTCATGGCCAGCGTTTTTCTTGGCATCAACGACCGCACCTACACCTACGAGTCCACGGCCGCCCGGGCCGAGCACATGGGCGCTGGAGTCCGTTATCCCATAGACTTCGCCATGACTGAGGATGAAATTGCCTACATCGTGAACCGCGGGCGTGAAGACCGGCCCGACGGCACACGGTTGACGGTGTTCAGTCTGGGAGAGGACGGCGAGGAGTACATCTCCACCTTCGGCTCCTACGGCGAAGAACCAGGCCAGTTCATCTGGCCGATGGGTATCACGCTAGATAAAAACACCAACGTCTATGTGACTGATGAGTGGCTCCACCGGGTCACCAAATACGACCAAGACGGCGAATATATCTCCCACTGGGGCACCCACGGCTCAGGTGACGGGGAGTTAAACCGCCCTGCCGGGATCGCGGTCGGCCAAGATGACACCCTCTACATCGTGGACAGCCGCAACAACCGAATACAGAAATTCACTCTGGACGGCAAATATTTGGGTAAGTTCGGGTCGGCTGGGTCGGATAATGGCGAGTTCAACCTGCCTTGGGGCATGTGCCTGGATGCTGACGATAATATCTTCGTGGCCGATTGGCGGAACGACCGGGTCCAGTCATTCACCTCAGATGGCAAATGGCTGGCCACCTTTGGTACGCCCGGCGCTGCGGGAACACCCGGCACTGGCGGTGATTGCTCCAATGCAGTGATCAAGGGCGGAATCACCTACACAAATGCGCCTGTGGGGCAGTTCAACCGCCCCACAGGCGTCTGCGTTGACCAAGATGGAGACATCTACATTGCCGACTGGCTGAACAACCGAGTTCAGGTACTAACCCCGGAAGGCCGGTTCATCACTGAGTTCACCGGCGACGGTCACCTCTCCAACATGGGCGTCGCCAAGCTCAAGTCCAACCCGGACATGATTCGGCAGCGCAACGGCATCCGTAACTTCACACCAGAGCGGGTGCTCTGGGCGCCCTGTGCAGTGAAGATGGGCCAAAACAACCGGGTGATTATCGCCGACACCACTCGCCACCGGTTTCAGATCTACCGCAAAAATACAGAGCCAGTGGTGGTCTAACCCTACCCGAGTAGAAAACGGGCTTTTATAATCCCGGAATTAAGCGCCAAAGAAAAAGGCCGCGTCTAACTCGCGGCCTTTTTCTTTCTATGAGCCACAACATGTGGCAGGGTGGGAGTGCTAGGCGGGCTGGACCACCGCGTCCTGGAAACGGTTTTCCAGGTCTTTCAGCAGTGCTTTCTCTGAGTCATCCAATTCGGAGTAAACCCAGTCTATGATCCAGCGGGGTTTTCCAGCCGTTTCATCAATCAGCAAACGACGAACCATGTAAAGCTGGCCAGCTTCGTCAATTTCATCACGGACTAAGTTAACAACAAAAGCTTCCTCATTCTCGAAGTGGTCCAACTCCAAGATGCGGACACTCATCATTCGACTGTGGATGTGGCGAATGGTACGAGCAGTTACTTTCTTGTCATCCAAGACTTCCTGTAGAGCACTTCCACTTCATGGAAACGGTCTTCTAGTTCTCTGTGCTGCTCGTCTTCTAGCGTAAACGCCGCTTCACGGACACTCTTTGCTAACTCGGCTCCTGGTCCTTTGGCGATGGACTCAACAAGTTCGCCGGTTTTAGGTGTCTATGCTTAGCCTTTGTGTCGGCAGAAGTTTTCTAAGTTGATGACTCTTACTGGAAGTATATTCAGGTTCAAATCTGTGACAAGTACCCAATTTCCTTTCATTGCGATAGGCCGGGTTAATGGGTCAGGAAATTTGCTATTTCTTTCATACAGGGAACCGTTGTTACGCTCTATATTGCCCAAGTATATTATTATTATCAATACTTATTCAATAAGATTATTATAATTCAGTTTGGCTATGATAGCAACTAAGATTAAATAAGCGCAGTGCGGTTTGGCTTTTTTCTAGGGCCAATGGTCACTTTTCGTCGCACTTGTTCCAAAAACGGCAATAAAAAAGGGAGGGCAAATGCCCTCCCTTGAAGCTCTCATGCTGATTATTTGCCGTTTAGAGGTTAGTTGGTACCCACCGGCTGTTTTCTCACCGAGGCAATTGCCTTGACCTGTTCCATCAACATGTCAAAGTTTTCAAAGGTGAGGGACTGGGGACCGTCGCATTTGGCAAGGTCCGGGTTGGGGTGAACTTCAATGATCAGTCCGTGGGCCCCAGCGGCAATTGATGCCAAGGCAACGGGAGTGACCAAGTACCACTTTCCGGTGCTGTGGCTGGGATCGCAGACGATGGGCAAGTGGCTAAGCCGCTTGATCACGGGCACTGCGGCCACGTCCAGGGTGAACCGAGTGAAGGTCTCAAAGCCTCGGATTCCCCGTTCGCAGAGAATCACCTGTTGGTTACCACCGGCCATTACGTACTCAGCGGCCAGCAGCCATTCCTCGTAGGATGCGGCCAGTCCACGTTTGACCATAACGGGCTTATCAAGTTTACCAACCTCGTCCAAGAGGTTGTAGTTCTGCATGTTGCGGGCGCCAATCTGAAGGATGTCTGCGTATTTGGCTACGGTTTCAACGTCGTCGGTGGCCATGACCTCTGTGATGATGGGCAGGCCGGTTTCTTGCTTGGCAGTGAGAAGAAGCTTTAGACCATCTTCGCCCATGCCTCGGAAGCTGTAAGGAGAGGTTCTGGGCTTGAAGGCTCCTCCACGCATTACTGTGGCGCCGGCGGCTTTCACCGCTTTGGCAGTGGAGACCATTTGCTCTTCATCTTCAACGGAGCAGGGACCGGCCATAATCACCGGAGCAGACCCTCCAATCACAGCATCACCCACCTTGATGATGGTGTCGTCAGGATGGAATTCTTTGCTGGCCAGTTTGTAGGGCTTGGAAATCATGACGACTTCCACAACCCCGTTCATCAGTTCCATTTCATCTTTGAAGTCTGGGGGTATCGACCCCATGACACCAATCACTGTTCTTTCTACTCCCAGATTGATCTGGGCAACCATTCCCCGGGACTCAATCCGCTCGCGGATGGCTTCCAGGTCATCTGTGGAAGTTTCTCGTGCCATTACGACGATCATTTCAGAACTCACCTTTGGTCTGTGGATTTATTTGCATCTCGTTTTTCCCGCTGGCACTATTCTCGTGCTTGTATTGGGCTTCTAGGAGGAGGAACTGGGACAGGCCCTAAACGAGGTACCCCACCACTATATGAGCCTGCGACCGCGGATGCGGCAGGGCTCCACACAATCATCCCAGGCGTATCACCAAGAGGGCAAAATCAACGATTTCTAGAGCGCGAAACCTATGCGCGCAATGATGCAGCCCCTTTCAGATATTTGTATACCAGGTCCTTTGACTCCTTCTCAGTATTAACCAGTATAAGTATCCTGATACAACGGGGCAAGCTACTCTGCACCACCACTTGGGTCATATCCATCAGCGGTGCATTGGCCCAAGCCAATTTACGCGCGGCGGTAGCGGGGAAAGCAGCATCCAAATCCGGGGTTATCGTAAAGAACACTGCCGCCAATGAATCTTCTTCCAAATCGTTGGCGTCGATCAAAGCCTGTACCAGCTCGGTCGTGGCCTCGTGAATCGCCTTTTCAGTGTTGGCGTCTGCGGTTGTCGCCCCCCTGATTCCCCGGCATGCTGTCATTGAGTAAATGGCTCCTTAGTTTGGGAGCGAGTTTCCGGCCAGTTCGGCAACAAACCGGCTGGCCCGCTCGACCAGTTCTTCTCTCGGCGATTCCAGCATCACCCTAATCAGGGCGCTGCCGACCACTGCGGCGTCCGCAGTTCTTCCCACCTCTTCCACGTGGCCTCGGTTGGAAATTCCAAATCCGACTGCCAGCGGAAGAGTCGTGTGGGTCTTCACTCGGTCCAGAAGTTCAAAACTGCGTCCGGATACCTGCTCTCGTGTGCCGGTAACCCCAGTAACGCTGATGCAGTAGATGAATCCGCTGGCCCCGGTACAGGAGGCTTCGATGCTCTCGTCGGTGCTGGTGGGCGCTAATAACGGAATCATGGAAATATCGTGGGCCTGGCACTCGGCAGTCAATGGGTCAGCCTCGAATCCCGGCAGGTCCACCGTGATAAGTCCGTCAACGCCCGCCTGATGGCAACGCTGAGCAAAGGGGACCAATCCGTAAGTGTGGATTGGGTTGTAATAACCCATCAGAATCAGTGGAGTGTCGGGAACTTTGTCGCGCAGCGCCTCGGCAGCGTTCAGACAGTCTTCCAGGCTGGTGCCGTTCTGCAAGGCCTTGAAGCTGGAGTCCTGAATAACAGGGCCTTCGGCTAAGGGGTCGCTGAAAGGCACGCCAAGTTCAACGGCGTCAGCGCCTGCGGCAACTAGGGCCGGCAGCAACTCCATGGTGGCTTCCATGTCCGGAAAACCGGCGGTCAGGAACACAATTAGTCCGGGACGCTTCTGCTCCTGGACTGTATCAAACATACGCCTGATTCTAGATTCGCCCATACCTGGGACCTAAAGTCCTCCCGACCCATGCCAAACAATAGCGGGCCTCTGGTTTAGGCAAATTTAACGTACAACCCCACCGGTGTCTACCCCTGAGAGCTTCAAATACGTAGGTGCCAGGCCGCATGCAAGGTTCGAATCAAGTACTCAGAGCCTGCAAGCCCACTGCCAGGGCGTTTTGACCGGCATGGGCGCCAACGGCCGCCCACAAGGAGCCGGTTCGCCAGTAGAGCCAGGCCAGCAGGAACCCAGTGATGAAAATAGGGATCATCACGCCGATAGATAGGTGGAATAAGCTGAATACGAGTGCACTAACGGTGATAGCCACCCAAGGGTTCATCTTTGGCAGCAGACCCCGGAATATGAACCCACGGAAGAAGACCTCTTCGCTTAGTGGGGTGATGAAGGCCAGGGCTTGGAACGTCAGTAGCATGGCCGGGCCGTCGAATATGATGTCTGGCTCCACCGATGGCGGAATCAAAATCCCCCAACCCAAAGAGTCCACAACGCCGGCGTAGACCGAGGTGGCAAACAGACTGGTGGCCAACACGCCCAGCATCATGAGAACGGTCCGTTTGCGTGGTCTCTGGACTCGGCTGAGTCGCAGCACTGCCAACGGGAATCTGGCGTGGCGCAGGCCAAAGTACCAAACAGTGGCAAAGATGCCCAGGGCCATCAGGTGGACGCTGATCCAGGTGGCCACGGCGTCTTCTTGCTCCGGATATACCGACGCGACCAATGACGCAACCATTGCCGCCGAGAACAGGGCGAAGACGACGACGATTACTCCGAGGATTATCTGACCGCCACCCCAGGTCACCCCGCCCATTCGCCGGGGAACTCGCCGGGTGGCAGTGGGTCCATTTGGGATAGGCTCGGCTGCTATTCCAGAGTCGTCACCAGCTACAGTGCCGACAGACTCGTAGCCACAACCGGGGCAATAATTCTGGCCCAAAGCCCGATCACGACCGCAACTGAAACAGAAAGAAGGGTCATTCTTCTGGTGAGGAGATTCGCTCACAGCCAACTCCAGAGTGTTATCGCCCGATTCATGGGGGTCAACGGAGTTTGTACCAAGTCGTAGATTATCGTCGTTCGGCTGCAAATTCAGTCCGCGCATACATCTCAAAATTCATCAAATTCAAGTATACCAATGTAGACACTATTCCCAAGTCTCTATGGGGGCAATAGCCTAAATTTGCGGTTGATTTGATTGCCAGAAAATGGTTGGTCAGCCATAATGGCTGCGGCCCACAGCCACGGTAATTGTGTGCTCCCGGTACGGGCTCCCAGCACGGTTTTAATGGAGACGACGATATGGCCTCACAGAACCAACTATCACGGGAAGAATTTGACCGCCTGAGAGAAAAACTCGGCGTGGACGGCGAACCGGCCTATTTGGATGAACTCTTCACTCAGGTACGTGGGGTTTTCATGATGGCAGACAGTATCCGGGCGATCGACGTTTCTGGCGCTGAACCGGATATGGCTTTTATCCCACCGACTGATTAGTTATTCAGAACTAGCCGGTACAAACTGTCCCACCAAACTTTAAGTCCCAGAATCCTGACGGTTCTGGAATTAAGAACTAAGAGGCCATCACCATGGACACACTTGAAATCTGCTATATGGGCGCCGGGGATCTCTCCAAGCTGGTCCAGAGCAAAGAAATCTCCCCCGTTGAAATCATCGAGGCCCATCTCACCAGAATCGATGCTACCGAGCCGATGCTGAATTCGTTCATCACCCTGTTGGCTGACCAGGCCCGCAAGTCGGCCCGCCAGGCTGAAAAAGACATTCAGGCAGGAAGGTACAAGGGCCCGTTGCACGGTATACCGGTGGCGCTGAAAGACCTCTACAACACCGGAGGGGTGCGAACAACATCCGGCTCCAGGATCTTCGACACATTCATTCCCACGGAAGACTGCACCGTGGCCGCCAAATTCCACCAGGCCGGGGCCATTCTCCTGGGCAAACTAAATATGCACCAGTTTGCCTACGGGCCAACGGGTGAAAACCCCGACTACGGACACATGCACAACCCCTGGAACCCAGACATGGTCACTGGCGGTTCCAGCGGCGGTTCCGGGTCCGCCGCTGCAGCCGGTCAATGCACCATCACCACTGGCAGCGACACTGGTGGGTCCATTCGCATACCCGCCGCCCTCTGCGGCATCGTTGGCCTCAAGCCGACTTATGGGCTGGTCAGCCGCTATGGTCTGTCATCACTGTCTTGGTCTCTGGACCACCCCGGCCCAATGACGCGGACAGTGGAAGATACCGCCATCACCATGAACGTCATCGCTGGCCATGATCCCAAAGACGTGGCTTCAGCCAAAGTAGACATCCCTGACTACACCTCAGCATTGACTGGAGACGTCAAAGGCCTGCGGATTGGTATCGTAAAAGAATACTTCGAGGCGCCGCTGGACCCTCAAGTAAGAAAGGCTGTGATGGACGCCATCAGCTTGCTGGAAAGCATGGGGGCAGAGATTAAAGAGGTCTCGTATCCCATGTTCAACCAGTCCCAGGCTATTTCCAGCACTGTGCTGATGGCCGAGGCCACGGCGTATCACAGAGATCTGTTAGAGAAGGACGGCCATCAGTTATACGATCCGGTCCGCCAACGATTGGAAGCGGGGCTTTTCATCAGCGCCGCTGAATACCTACGTGCCCAGCAGGCCAGAAGCATCTTTGACCAACAGGGACGCCGTCTGCTCGACGAGGTTGACCTGCTAGCCGGACCGACCGAGCCAGTGACTGCTCCGGAGATAATGGCATCCAAGGTTATGGCCGGGGAGCAGGAAGTTGGAGTTGTGGGCGCTCTCACTCAGTACACCAGGCCCTACAACATCAACGGATTCCCGGCTATATCAGTCCCGTGCGGCTTTTCCGACGATGGAATGCCCATTGGCCTGCAACTGGCGGGTAGACCCTTCGATGAATTGACGGTGCTCCGGGCGGCGCACGCCTATGAACAGGCCAATGACTGGCATACCCGCCGCCCGCCGATTTAGGGGTTCGCTCGCCCTGTTGGGGTGACCTAAAATCACCTGATCCACACGACTGATTGGCTACGTATTTCGTGTAGTATCTATATACTGCTCTGGATGGCGATTTAACCAATCTCACTCAGAGTCAACCAATCGTAGAGAGTCGGCAATTTGACGGCAATTACCACCGTTACGTTTGACCTTTGGCAGACCTTGTTGCTGGACGAGCAGTACCTTGGGCATGCGCGCGCCATGGTCCGACTTGAAGGCGCTCAATCAACCCTGTCCGCCTTGGGCAAAAACTTCGGCATCGAACACATCAGAGAAGCCTATAACTCCTGCTTCCAGCAATGCAGGGAGATTCGCGATGGCGGTCTGGATGTGGATTTCAGAGAGCAGGTTTCAATATTCGTCAATCACATTGAGCCTGATTTGGCCGACAGCCTAGACCGGGCGGTGATGGATGACATCGCCCATATCTACGCTGACTCTTTCCTAACCCACCCACCGCCTGCCCACGTACAGGCATTAACCGTGCTGAAGGGCGTCAAAGACCTGGGTTTCAGGATGGGTTTGATCTCCAACACAGGGATGACGCCAGGGTTCACCTTCCGTCATTACATGGCCGAGCGGGGGATGCTGGAATACTTCCACACGCTGATATTTTCCGACGAAGTCAAACTGGCCAAGCCCGCCGCTGGGATATTTGCTCTGACCCTGAAAAAATTAGGAGCAACACCGGAGCAGACAATCCATGTTGGGGACCACGTGCTGAACGACGTTGTGGGCCCAAAACGGCATGGGATGAAGACCATCTGGATATCTGGATTCTACGAACGGGATGACCCCAACGACCCTGCCTCTGAACCGGATATCACAGTCTCTGACTTGGGTGAAGTTTTACCGGCCATCGCCAAGTTATCTGGCAAATCCATCGCTGACTAAAACCACGGGCGGACCAAAACTAGTTGGCGGCATTGGCTATCCTGTTATGTTTCCTGGTGAGATATAATAGCTAAACGTTAGTGAATGTCCGCAATTTGGCGGATTACCCCGGGGTTTTTAGAACTATTAATTTGCAGAGCGAGCCAGTTTCGGTTGGTATCGCCTCTGACATGGGCAACGGGATGCTAAAAAGGATCCTGATGAGTATGTGTCATGGCTGACTCAGCCGAACTCGACGAGCTTTGTGCCGACGTTTTTTCCAAGCGTCCTCTCATCTTGGTGAGCAACCGCGGACCGGTTGAACACCAGATATCGGGTGATGGCCGCCCAGAAGCTCGGCGGGGCAGCGGCAGTGTTGTTACTGCCTTCAGCCAGATGACCCAGAAGTTTGAGTTCACCTGGGTTGCCAGCGCCATGGGCGAGGGAGACAGACTAGTCTCCGATAACGGCCGTGGCCCCCACCTGAGATCCCCCCTGCCCGGTCACAAGATAAACCTGCGCTACGTTGTAACTCCCAGGCGTGTCTACCACAAGTATTACAACATCCTGTGCAACCCGCTCCTGTGGTTCCTGCAGCATTACATGTGGAACCCGGCCTACAACCCCAACGTGGATGCCGCCGTGCACGACGCCTGGGAAACGGGTTACATTCCAGTGAACCAGGCCTTTGCCAACGCCGTGATTGAAGAGGCTAAGGTATTTGCTCAGTCGCACGAACAGGCACCCATCGTAATTGGCCACGACTACCATTTGTACTTGATGCCGGAGTTTGTTCGTCAGGGCGTGCCAAACGCGATAATTCAGCACTTTATTCACATACCCTGGCCTACGCCCCAGTACTGGCACATGATCCCCGACTACATCACCCGGCGCATCTGCGAATCTCTGTGCGCTACCGACTTGCTTGGGTTCCAGACCCTGGGAGATGTTCGGTGCTTCTTGGACACGGTGGACGAGTTTGTTCCGAATGTGACTGTGGACCGCAACAACTTCACGGTGACCCGAAACGGCCACACCACCGCGGTCAAGGTCTACCCCATCTCCATAAATGTGGAGGAGGTGCAGCGAATTGCCAACTCGCCGCGCGCTTTGGACTACGAAGCCAAGTTGTCCGCCGACACTGGGGAAATAACCATTGTGCGCATCGACAGGGCCGAGCCCAACAAGAACGTCATACGAGGGTTTCGTGCCTACGAGTTGATGCTAAACCGCTACCCTGAGTTGAAGGGTAAGGTTAAGTTCCTGGCCTTCTTGGTGCCCTCCCGTACCCACATCCGGCAGTACCAAAGGTACATGGACGAGATACAGCAGGTTATTCAGCAAATCAACAACAGCCTGGCCACACCGGAGTGGCAGCCCATAGTGCCGTTCATTGAGAACAATTACACTCAGGCCATCGCCGGCATGAAACTGTACGACGCACTCTTGGTGAATACCATCATCGAGGGCATGAACCTGGTGGCCAAAGAGGGTCCGGTGGTCAACAACAAGAACGGGGTGCTGGTGCTATCCCACAGCAGCGGCGTTTATCAACAGCTTTCTGACGGCGCAATTAGTGTGTCTCCAACGGACCTTGAAGGCACCATGGAAGCCCTGCACCAAGCGATAACCATGCCTGCTGAAGACCGCAAACAACGGGCAGAGCAGTTGTACGCTGCAGTCTGCCGGGAAGACATCACTCACTGGCTCAACCAGCAGATGCAAGACATCTCCTCACTTTTGTAGTTATAAACCAGTCGCTATTCAGTCACTCAGTGAGACTGGATAATTAACCTAGCTGGGGTTAAAGTATTGGAGTGGCGGAAGTCCGCCCATTAAGGAATGCTTCACCGTCCAATGCTTTCATGTCGGCGAAGAAAGCGAACGAAATGGAACAGTTGTTCAACCCACAATTGCCTGGCGGCGAGCATCCGGAAATCCAGCTTTGCATCTTTCCGCATCTACCTGAATTTCTGGTCATAGACTCGCGAGAAAAGAACCCCCAGGTAATGCTCCTCAACACCGACGACGTCTTTGATGAGGAGTTCTACCGGACGGTGGAAGCCGAGTTCTCTGAGACACTACGATCCTCCGGCGAGTTTCTGTTTTCTCACTTCATCAACCTGCCTATTACCATCGAGGAAACGGTCAGAGACATCGCCATGACTTTCATCTTAGACCGGCTAGGCGTGCAGGTGGACGACGAAGATGAAATTCCCTCTGTAGTTGTTTACGTGGTCAGCGGCGGTGCTCTGACCAGCCACTCCGGAAAGATTCTTGACGGCCTAAACGACCTGGTCAGCAAAAATGTCCAAAACCCCGATACCGAACAATGGGGCAGAACAATCGCTGACCTGATTGACCGGGAGTCGGTCATCATGCAACGGTTGAACGAACAGCAGATGGCTGACGCTCTCAAAAGCGACTCCCCGGACTATTTCACCCTCTGGGAAAGCCGTAACTAATCGTCGGGCTTCTGGCGTGCGTTGCGCCATCTCCCCTATAATCCTCCAAGCCCTTCGGCGCATGAACGCTGGTATTTGACGCTTAAAGCAACTGATGGCTGATTTTGTGATTTTCCACTGTAGACTTTCGATATGACAACGCCTTGGGAGGATGTATGAACGATATTGGTCTATCGATTAATGCCAGCCGGGAGACCTCAGACGACGAACTGATCGCCATCGCCAAGCAGGCAGATGACCTTGGCTACCACTCTTTCTGGGCGGCCGAGTCCTGGGGGCGGGATGCTTTCACTGTTTTGACGATGATCGCCTGCCACACAGAGAACATCCGCCTGGCCACCGGCATCATCAACGTATACAGCAGGACACCGGCGCTCATTGCCCAGACCATTGGCTCGTTGGATATCTTGTCCAAGGGGCGGGCCATTTTGGGGTTGGGCAGCAGTGGCAAGGCCGTCGTTGAGGGTTGGCACGGAGTCCCTTTCGAGTCGCCCCTGGCGCGGACCCGCGAGTATATTGAGATAATTCGGAAGGCCTTGTCCCGTGCTCCCGTTAACCACGAGGGCAAGTACTACCAAATGGACCGTTTCCGCATGTTGGCCCCGCCTTTGCAGGAGCGGGTGCCTATATACATCGCCAGCCTGGGCCCCAAGAACCTGGCGTTGACCGGAGAACTCGCCGACGGATGGCTGCCGATCTGGGCCAACCGGGAGAGACTGCCCGACTTGAAAGAACAGATAAGCGTCGGCGCTGCCAAGTTGGGCCGCAGCATCAATGACGTGACGATTGCCCCGTATTTGATGTGTTATACCTCAGAGAGTGCAGAAGACTTGGAACACGGAGCGCAACTGCTCCGAGCCCACATGGCGTACTATATCGGCGGCATGGGCAGCTATTATTTCGACTCGTTCAGCCGTGCTGGTTTCGAGGCTGAAGCCACTGCAGTACGGGACGCCTGGGCATCTCGAGACCGGGAGCAGGCAGCCAACGCAGTTTCGGACCGGATGTTAGAGAGTGTAGTGGTGCTGGGTGACGCCCAGCAGTGCCAAGACCAGATTACCGGCTTCAGGAAAACAGGCGTCGACATGCCCGTAGCAACCTTCCCCCACGGTATGGAATTAAGCGCAATCCACCGCACCATTGCGGCCCTTGCGCCCCAAGCAGGAGATTAGTGAGCACCAAGATAGGCGTGATTTCAGACACCCATTCAGCGGGCAGCGGTAGAGACCTGCCATTGAAGATACTAGAAGCTCTGCGCGGTGTGGATCTGATACTCCACTGCGGCGATTTGGAGTGCATCGGCGTGCTCGACTACCTGGAAGAGGTGGCCCCGCTCCTGGGCGTGCGTGGCTACGAAGACCCCTTGGAAGACGCCGAGCGTCTGGCCATGACGACCAGAGTGGTTCAGATCGAAGGCGTGTCCATTGGCATGATTCATGACATCCAGTGGCCGGGTCCCAAGATACCCACCACCCCAGACGGCACCGGCCTGGTGCTGCCGGACGTTAACGGACGAGAGTTGATGGCCCGCAAATTCAAAGAGCCGGTGGACGTGGTCTTGTTCGGCGACACACATGAAGAGGTAATCATGCATTGGGACGGGGTCATGATCATGAACCCTGGCAGCCCAACCTACCCAGGCAAACGCCACAAGCGGGGAATGTTAGGCACGATTGGCATTCTAGAAATCGACGGCGAAGAAGCCTCTGGCCAGATAATAAATCTGGAAGATTCCCTCATATAAGTTTCTGCTGCAAATTAGCTGATACCTCACCCTCCCGTTCGTCCTGAGCCAGTTGAAGGATGCGCATCAGTCATGTCCCAATTCCAGCACAACTCTGGTCACCGTCAAACACGTGGGGCAAGACGCCGATGTGCCCAGAAACAAAAAAGGGCCGGTCAATTGACCGGCCCTTTTTTAATTGGTTGCTTTAGCTTAGGTTAGCTTGTCGATCAGCGGTGTTACTTCCAGGAATACCGGAGCGAACACCAGAGACACGATGGCCATCAACTTCAACAGGATGTTGAGGGAGGGACCGGATGTGTCCTTGAAGGGGTCACCAACAACGTCGCCTTCAACCGCGGCTTTGTGGGCATCGGAGCCCTTTCCGCCGTAATGGCCGAGTTCAACGTACTTCTTCGCGTTGTCCCATGCGCCGCCGGCGGTGGCCATCATGATGGCCAGCATGAATCCGGAGGCAACTGCGCCGATGAGCATGCCGCCAAGGGATTCCACACCCAGAACGAATCCCATGGCCAGAGGTGCAGTCACAGCCATCAGGCCGGGGATGATCATCTCTTTCAATGCACCCTTGGTTGCGATATCTACACACTCGGTGTAGTCAGGCTCGGCAGTTCCTTCCATCAGGCCAGGAATCTCCCGGAACTGACGGCGAACCTCTTCCACGATGGACATGGCCGCCCGGCCCACAGCCTTCATCGTGAAGGCAGAGAACAGGAAGGGCAGCATAGCACCAAAGAGAACCCCCACAATCACTTTGTGGTCTAGAAGGTCGATGGCAGCAATCTCAGCTTCGATTGCGAACGCCGCTAGCAGGGCCAGTGAGGTCAAAGCTGCGGAGCCGATGGCAAATCCCTTACCGGTGGCCGCGGTGGTGTTACCCAGAGCGTCCAGAGCATCGGTCCGTTCCCTGACCTCGGGGTCAAGCTGGGCTTGCTCTGCGATACCGCCAGCGTTGTCAGCCACGGGTCCATAGGCGTCGGTTGCCAGGGTGATACCCAGCGTAGACAGCAAGCCAACACCAGCCAAAGCTACTCCGTAGAACTCGGCTAGCTCGTAGGCGACGATAATCGTGACGCCGACGGCGATTAGAGGTACCACCGTGCTAATCATGCCGGTGGCGATACCACTGATCATTACTGTAGCGGCGCCGGTCTGCGAGGTTTCTGCCACCTGTTGAGTGGGCTTGTAGCTGTACGAAGTGTAGTACTCAGTGGACAGACCTATGATTATTCCGGCAACCAGACCCGTAACGATTGCCCAGAACCATACTATCTCCATGTCTAGAGCGAGAACGATCACCAGGGCAAATATCACTAGGAGAATCGCGGAAGCGAAAATTCCCCGCCGCAAGGCCCACAGTAATTGTTCAAAACTGGCATCTTCAGCGCTACGCACCACGAAGGTGCCCAAGATGGCGGCGACGATTCCTGCGCCAGCCAACATCAGAGGCAAAACAACCCGGTCGGCGTCCCAGAGCAGGCCAGCGCCAGCCGTTCCGGCGAAGGCCAAAGCCATGGCGGCGATAATCGAGCTCACATAGGACTCGAACAGGTCAGCGCCCATACCAGCAACGTCACCAACGTTGTCACCAACGTTGTCAGCGATCACGCCGGGGTTGCGGGGGTCGTCTTCAGGAATTCCTGCTTCAATCTTTCCGACCAAGTCACTGCCCACGTCGGCAGCCTTAGTGAAGATTCCTCCGCCAACCCTGGCGAAGAGTGCAATGGAGCTAGCTCCGAACCCGAAGCCGGCGACCACTGTGATGTCTTGGAAGATGATGTAAAGGATGGTTACACCGAGCAGGCCCATGCCCACTACGGTCAACCCCATTACAGAACCACTTGAGAAGGCTATCCGCAGGGCCGGGTTAAGGCCCCGCATGGCAGAGGCGGCGGTCCGGACGTTGGCCCGAACGGCGACGTTCATGCCGATAAATCCGGCAGTGGCGGAACAGATTGTTCCGGCTAGGTAGGCGATGGCCGTCTCAGGGACGGTGTTATCCAGCGTCCACAAGTCGATTAACGCCCATAGTCCGACGGCCACTACGATGACGAAGGGGGCGAGAACCATGTATTCACGACGAAGGAAAGTTCCAGACCCCTCGCGTATCGCATCGCCAATGGCTCGCATGCGCTCATTGCCGGCGTCGGCACTCAGCACACGCATGGCGGTTATTACTGCAAACACTAGAGCAGCGCACCCTGCGGCGAGGGCAACTATTATAGATTCCATGATGAGACTCTCTTAAAGGGACAGGTATGGCCGTTACTCAAGTAGGTATTCTAATCGAAATCGACCTGTTTTTAGGCGTGCGCAAACTTATCATATGGGTCTGGGGGTGTCAAGCGTATTTCGACGCCACATACCCCTATTTTGTACATGTCTCGGCACACTGCAGAGGGCCTGGAATGGCGCGATTAGGCAGAGCTGGGAATAAAAGACTCGAAGTAATGGAGATTATGTTTAGGGGTTATGTATCCCTATGCCGGGAAATGATATGGCCACCGAGAACCAGAACGCCCGGCAACTACTCCCCCGTTTCAGGCGCGCGACCGTCAACGGCCCGC
>Ga0209402_10002638_pt1 | contig 17679 bp, 15 predicted proteins | sample ArcticOcean_MG_C_3_FD_187437 | JGI IMG/M metagenome (GOLD analysis project Ga0209402, IMG submission 187437) | Marine microbial communities from western Arctic Ocean - ArcticOcean_MG_CB8_126 (SPAdes) (version 2) | ecosystem: Environmental > Aquatic > Marine > Oceanic | place: Arctic Ocean... | reverse complement strand
GTGTGTCCAAGATTTTTCAATCTCTGATTGATTTGGCGACGGCCAGCTTAGATTACTAACGACCCTAGCGGAAGAAGTTAATGCCTGTTTGCTCGGTCGTCCAGTCCTCATAGATGAACGGATTGACCGGTTGGTCGGCGTTGAACGGCTTGAACCAATCGTTGAATTCCAGGTTGTTGGCTAGAGCGATCCTTCTGTCGAGGTCCACTCCTGGTTCGTCTTCTACAGCGTCGTATAGAGCCAAGAATTCGTCATCACGGTAGGTCATGCGCCGGAAATCCTGGTAGTTGGCTTCAATGCGCTGTACGTCTTTCAGAAGCGTTGTGGCCTGCACGATCAGGATATGAAGGGCAAACGCCTCTGCGGTGCACCTGGGAATCGGAATGATCTTGCTTGGTTGGACCAGTCTTTCTGCAACCGAACTCATCGCAATCATGAACCGGTGGCAGAAAAGAGTTGTATACCTGCTGAGGAATTTCTGGGGTAACCAATCAGTGATTTGTTCAATCTTCCCTGCATCTGTAGGGGAGATATGAAAAAAACTATCTAGAAAATCTGAGTATGCGATATCAAGAGCTATCCGGTGGCTTTCCGGTAGTTCGTTTTTCCAGCATGCTGCGAACATATGGTCCTTTAGGTTACTGTTTACTGAGGGCGGCGAATACCCTGCCCCGCCAAACAGCCACAATGCGATTGTGAAGTGGCTCGCTAGATAGTACCAGTCTATTCAATGTTGCAGTAAGATTGTCCTAAATCTTAGACTCGAAGGAACCCATGACCACCAAGGCTAAGTTTTGTCATCACTGCGGTGAAAACATACCAGAACCCAATGGTCCGTTTTGCAAACCGTGCGGTGCCAGTCTGATGACGTTGGAAACTGGTATCAATTGCCATATGTGCCAAGAGATCATCCAAGACACCGATCTCTACTGCAATCATTGCGGTCACTTCACGTCATTCGACGCTTAAAAACCGACTATGCGAAGAAAACCGATGACGCGTAAAAATGCCGATGCGAAAAACACCGCCGAGGCCTAATAGCGCCGCCGCTGAATTAATAGCGTGAGTTAACCCCTAGGGAAACCCTGAGGGGCTTTGCTTTGGGTTAATAGCCTTAATTAAGTAGATATACGCCGAAAAAAGCAACGTATGTGGCGTTTTAAAATTGATGCTCTGGATCTGCTGCTTCTGGATTGCACCCCCGTAATCTCGTAGACTCGCTGCACACGACAAAGGCTCAATAAGTCGTCACAATCAGCAGATGCCGATGGTTGGTCTGATGGTTGGAATTATCGACGATTACTAACGGCTACTAGGAATACATAATGAACCAGACTGAACTTATCGCCATCATTTGGAAAACCCGCAATGACGGCCTCACCGAACTTGACCTCTCAAAGGAGGACCTGGAATCCCTACCCGCTGAGATTGGTGACCTGATAGACCTGGTAGAACTGGACCTGTCAGGGAACATGCTGACGGAACTGCCGCCAGAGATCGGCAAACTGACCAACCTGACCCGATTAAACGTGCGGAACAATCAGTTGACCGTGTTGCCGCCGGAGATCGGCGATCTGAGCAATCTAGTTGGTTTATATGTCCAGTCAAACCAACTGGCGAGTTTGCCACCTCAAATATCCCAACTGACTAAGCTAAATCGTCTTAACGCCAGTCATAACCAACTGACTGAGCTACCGGCTGAAATCGGAGAATTAAGTTCGCTGAGCTGGATGTACATGGCCAGCAACAGTCTCGAGGAGCTCCCGTTGGAGTTATGCGACCTAACCGGACTGACCGACTGCTATCTGCAAGATAATCAACTTACTAACCTGCCAGCAGCGATCGGCAATTTGACCGGGCTAACCGAGTTGCATCTGGATAACAACCAACTGGTGGAGATTCCACCGGCCATCGGCAACCTAAATAACCTGAAGGTGATTTACCTTCGTGGCAACAAACTGTCGGCAATACCTCATGAGATCGGCAGCTTAACCAACATGACCTGGCTGTACTTGGGCGGCAATGACTTAACGAGCCTGCCCGCGGAGATTGGTGGTCTGACGGGTCTGACCGGACTATATGTGGAAAATAATCGACTGGCAAAGATGCCTCCGGAAATATCCCAATTGACCAATTTGATTTGGCTATATCTGGACGGCAATCAATTGGAGGAGTTGCCGGATGAAGTTGGAGAACTGACGCAACTGATTCAACTGAGCCTACGGAATAACCGGCTGACCGAGTTATCCCGGGAGATTTGCAGTCTCACAAACCTTGTTTACATGGATTTGGCGCACAATAAGATGACTTACCTACCTCCTGAGATGGGCCAACTGACCGCTCTGAACGAACTGCATCTAAACGACAATCTACTGCGGGCGTTGCCCCCAGAGATTGGTGACCTGAGCGAGTTAATCGATTGTTTTCTCTCGAACAACCATTTGACCTCAGTCCCCGGAACCATGAGTAACATGGAAAGCCTGGAACGGTTGTTCCTTTCCGACAACCTGCTAACTGAATTGCCATCGGAGATGGATGATTTGGTAAACCGTGAGATTGTGACCATGTCTGGTAATCCTCTGAGTGATGGTCAGCATGAGCATGAGGGTCATACCCACTGATGCAGTGGGGTGAAGCCAAATTTCTGCTTCACAGTCGTTCTATGCCATAATCATGAGACTCGGTTAGTTAAAATATTGCCAACTCAATTTCATTAAAGATTTGAAAGATCGAAATCGGATTTCCGCTAGACTCTGAACCCAAACGTCAAAGATTGAATATGAACCTCAGGGACATCACCCAACCTAGGTATATCTTCGCCGTCACCATTGTGGCGGTGCTATTGATGTTGCCCTCGGTTGTATCTGCACAGAGGGTGATTCCCCACGCATTTTTAGGTTCAGCCACTGTAAACGGCTTCCCGGCAGCAGACGGCACGGTGGTTGCAGCCTTGGTAGACGGACAACAAATGGCAGCTACATCAGTCACGGGTGGCAGCTACCCGGTACTACTTGTTGAGCCGTCAGGCGAATCGTTTTCCGGCAAGACAGTAACTTTCACCATCGGCGGGTTCGCCGCCGCTCAGACATTTATTTGGAAACAAGGTGAAGTCACAGAACTAAACCTTACGGCCACTCCTGTAGCCGGTGTGCCTTCGCCGACTCCTACACCAGTGCCGGCGTTTGTACTTGGTCCCAAAGGAGATCCAGGCCCCGCTGGCCCACAAGGATTTCAGGGGGTGCAAGGATCCGCTGGTCCTCCGGGGTCTGGAGGACCCGCTGGGCCAGCCGGGTCTGCCGGGCCTGCCGGTGTGGCTGGACCTTCTGGTTCTCAAGGTCTAACAGGGCCAGATGGTGACACAGGGACCAACGGCAGTTCATTGGTCGGAATATTAGCCTTGATATTCGGCGTACTAGCTTTCTTAGGAACATTTGGTGGCTTGGTTTGGCGTCGCCTGGTTGAATGATTTTTGCGAATTTGATGTGAATTTTTAACCGCCATACTAATGTGGACAGTCTGTGAGACGGTGGATATAATTACACGGCTCTGACTTTTGATTGAGTTCAATAGTCGATTACTTGAAATTGACCGTGGGGTGAGCCTAATCCCCTGATAATCACAACAGCTAGGGGGAAGTGTCGGAACTGGTAGACGAGCATGATTTAGGATCATGTGCTGCAAGGCGTCCGGGTTCGAGTCCCGGCTTCCCCACCATTAAAACAAAAAATCAAAACTCGGTAAATAAATAATTCGCCCAAGATCATTTTTTAACCGGCGTTCAAGAACCCGGAACTTTTTAAAACACAACCAATACCACTCAGTGACACTTGGTACGGCATCCTTAATCGAATCTGTCGCGTATCAGAAAAGTACACCAGACTTGAGGAGAACGATTGGCTACACTGCTAGAAGTTAAAGACTTGAGGACACATTTCTTCACAATGGATGGAGTTGTGAAGGCCGTAGACGGAGTTTCATACGACCTGGAAGAGGGTGAAACCCTTGGCCTGGTCGGAGAGAGCGGCTGTGGTAAAAGCGTAAGTGCACTCTCAGTGATGCGTTTGATTCCAAACCCGCCCGGTAGAATAGTCAGCGGTGAAATCCTGTTGGACGGCGAGGACATCCTCAAAGTCGATATGGAAGACATGCGGCATATTCGGGGTGCTAAGATTTCGATGGTCTTCCAAGAGCCGATGACGTCTCTCAATCCTGTGTTGACGGTTGAACGGCAACTCACTGAGACACTCCAATTGCATAAGGGAATGTCGAATGATCAATCGAAACGAGAGGGTGTAGACCTTCTAGCACGTGTGGGTATCCCAGACCCTGAAAGCAGAATCAAGCAATACCCCCACCAATTCAGCGGCGGCATGCGTCAACGCGTGATGATTGCCATGGCCCTGAGTTGTAACCCCAGGTTGATCATCGCAGACGAGCCAACCACCGCGTTGGATGTGACAATTCAAGCACAGATTCTAGACTTGATGAAGTCTCTGACCGTGGAATTTGGCGTGGCGCTAATCATTATTACGCACAACCTAGGTGTTGTGGCCCGCTACGCAGACAGAGTGAATATCATGTACGCCGGCAAGGTGATTGAACGGGGAGATGCCCGTGAGATTTACGCCAACCCGCGTCACCCGTATACCGTTGGATTGCTACGGTCTGTCCCCCGATTGGACCTTCCCCGCCGGGCCAAGCTGGATCCGATTGAAGGCCAACCACCTGACTTAATCAATCTCCCCGTCGGTTGTTCATTCGCGCCTCGTTGCCGGTGGGCAGTGGACAAGTGCAAGATTGACAGTCCTGAATTGATGGACGCTGGAGACGGCCATTTGTCCGCATGCTGGCGACTAGATGACCTTGGTCCGAGTGCCATTGATATCTTGGATCAACCCTTAGCCGAATAACATCCTGTTTAGAGAAATCTTTTGTACGCGAAATAGGCCTGGGACCAGCACGATAACTCGGGACCCAGCCGCACCACAGATGGGAGTTAGGATTTAAAATGACTACAATGCCCGAAGCGGCAGCCTCAGGGGCCGCCGTACCTAAGGACAATGACATCCTACTGGAGGTCCAAGACCTTCAGATGTACTTTCCGGTTGGCTCGGGGTTTCTATCTCGCAAACCCACCGGATATGTAAAAGCTGTAGACGGCGTTAGCTTCACGGTCAAACGCGGTGAGACGTTAGGTCTGGTGGGTGAAAGCGGATGCGGTAAGACCACCACCGGCCGGTGCATTCTCCAGCTATATAAACCCACGGGCGGGAAGGTCATATTCGAAGGCAAAGAACTGACCAACCTATCTTCCAAAGACATGCGCGGTATGCGTCGTGAGATGCAGGTTATCTTCCAGGATCCGTACAGCTCTCTAAATCCAAGGATGACCGCCGGCAATATCATCGGCGAGCCATTAATTGTCCACGGCCTGGTAAAAGGCAAACAAGAGTATCGAGAAAAAGTTGCAGACCTGCTACAGAACGTGGGACTCAACCCATACATGGCAGACCGCTTCCCCCATGAGTTCAGCGGCGGGCAGCGCCAACGGATTGGAGTAGCGCGTGCTCTGTCAGTTGCTCCCAAGTTCATCGTGGCTGACGAGCCGGTTTCTGCTCTTGATGTGTCAATTCAAGCACAGATCATCAACCTACTTGAGGACCTGCAAGAACAGTTCAACCTGACCTATCTATTCATCGCCCATGACCTGTCTGTGGTCCGCCACATCAGCGACCGGGTAGGTGTCATGTACTTGGGTCACATGGTTGAGATGGCCGAGCGGAACGAAATTTACCGCAACCCGATGCATCCGTACACCAAAGCATTGCTCTCGGCAGTGCCAATTCCAGACCCGGTGTTGGACGCCCAGCGGGAGCGTGTACTACTCACGGGTGAAGTTCCCAGCCCACTGAACCCGCCCAGCGGCTGTGTATTCCACCCCCGCTGCCCGGTTGCCAACGACAGTTGCTCAGCCCATCTTCCTGAGCTACGTGAGTTGGCGCCAGAGCACCACGCCGCCTGCCTCTTGGCCTCCGGTTACGGAAACTACTAGCCTCTAAGAACTCTACCAAGTAGATTCAAAAGAGAGGCTGTTGTAAACAGCCTCTCTTTTTTTACGCCACCAACACTCGCACTCGACCTTAACTCTCGCAAAAGTTCGTTGTTGGTGAAAATCCCTCGTGATACCATTGGATTAGTATGGAACCAAGCCGAATAAGAAATTTCTGCATCATTGCTCATATCGACCACGGCAAATCGACACTGGCTGATCGCTTTTTAGAGATTACCGGAACGGTCCGTGGTGGCGATATGAAGGCCCAATTCCTGGACAGCATGGATTTGGAAAGGGAGCGGGGCATCACCATCAAGGGTAAGGCAGTGACCATGTCACACACTGCCCCTGACGGAATCACCTACCAGTTCAACCTCATCGACACCCCCGGACACGTGGACTTCAGCTATGAAGTTTCCAGAGCACTGGCTGCTTGCGAGGGCGCTCTCCTCGTCATTGATGCCAGCCAAGGTATCGAAGCCCAGACCATTGCCAACACGTTACTGGCGATGGAATATGACCTTGAACTGATACCTGTTCTGAATAAGGTTGACCTGCCACAGGCAGAACCAGACAGAGTAGCGGCAGAGATTCAACAAGCCTTTGGGTTTACCAAAGAGGAAATTCTCTACGTCTCCGCCAAAGAAGGCACCGGGGCAAAAGAGATTCTAGACGCAGTTGTTGAAAGAGTACCAGCCCCCACCGGCGTGGAAGACGGACCTCTTCGCAGCCTGGTCTTCGACTCGGAATTCAACTCTTTCAAAGGAATCATCGCTCACGTCCGGATGAAAGATGGGACCGTCCGCAAAAATGACAAGCTTAAAGTCATGTCTTCCGGCAGATTGGCAGAAGTAGTTGAGGTCGGCGTCTTTGCACCCGGACCAACACCGACCGACTCGCTCTCAACAGGGCAGGTAGGATACATCGCTACCGGTTTCAAAGAAGTGCGGGAATGTAGCGTCGGTGACACACTAACTCTTGAGCGTAATCCTGCTGAAGAACCTTTGCCTGGATACGTACCAGTTAAATCCATGGTCTTTGCCGGTCTGTACCCCTCAGACGGTGAGGAGTACGGCAATCTGCGCGTTGCCCTGGAGAAACTGCAGCTAAACGATGCATCACTGAGCATGGAACCAGAGAGCAGCAGCGCGTTAGGGTTTGGGTTCCGCTGCGGTTTCCTTGGACTGATGCACCTGGAGATTATCCAAGAGCGGTTGGAACGGGAATATGACCTAGACCTGATCGTAACTGCGCCCAGCGTTGCCTACGAAGTGGTATTGACCAACGGCAATACAGTCATGATTGATAGCCCGGCTAAATTGCCTTCTCCCAACGAACTGTCAGTCATCAGAGAACCAATGCTGGACCTGACCATTGTTGCCCCCAATCGACACGTGGGTGCGCTGATGGATCTGATGCACTCACGCCGATCAGAGTTCAAACGGATGGAGTATATGCAGGGCGGTGGCACCCGGCGCGACGGTGAGTCAGAAGACTCAGACCACTCCAGGGTTGTGATGGAATACACCGTGCCTTTGGTTGAACTGTTGGCTGACTTCTTCAATCAACTTAAGTCCAAAACCCAGGGCTATGCATCATTGGACTATACATTTGCCGGCTACCAAGCCGCGCCCCTCGTGAAAGTGGATATCCTGGTGAACCATTATCCGGTGGAAGCTTTGTCATTGATCCTCCACCGAGACGCTGCCGTAACCCAGGGACGCAAGATTGTTGAAAAATTGCGCGGGACAATTCCAAGACAGCAGTTTGAGGTTCCGATCCAGGCATCCATTGGCAGCCGGATCATTGCCCGTGAAACCGTGCGCGCCATGCGCAAAGACGTATTGGCAAAGTGCTATGGCGGCGACATCACGCGGAAGCGCAAACTGCTGGAAAAGCAGAAAGAGGGCAAGAAACGCCTCAAGATGGTGGGCCAGGTTGAGATTCCTCAGGAAGCATTCCTGAGTATCTTAGAAGTTGGCGACTAAAGCCCTCGTTTTCTTGAGCTAGATTGCCAAGGCTTCTCGCAACGCCTGCAATTGGACTAGATGCTCTCGGATGTGTCCGTTCAATGTGCGCTCCAAGATGGCATTAATCGAGCGTTCCTCATCAACATCCCGAGTCTTCTGATGCATCATGACCGTTTTCTCGTGCAGGTCTTCATCAGACATGGAAGACAGCGTTTCGTCCAAGCTTGCGATGAACGCCTCAATGTCTGCGGTGACCTGCCCTAGGTCATAGGCGAGTCGCTCTGGAGTGAGGTTTGTCAGGTCGCTCCAGATGTCATATTCCGTCAACTCTCCGGAATGAATCCCCTTCACCAGGTTATTAACTCCGCCAGGTGGAGTGTCAATTACGTGATAGATCAACTCCCGTGCCGACCACTCTGAATCATCTTGTTTCCAGTCCAAACAGTAGTCCATACCCTCGAGGACTGCCAGTAAATCTTTTTTAATGCCCTGTACCGAATCTATGTGTGCTTGTTTGCCGGTGACCAAAGGATTTCCTCCTAGTATTGTTGCGGATGTATTGGGATCCAGTGCCCGCCCAATTCATCAACCGATTCTATCTTGAAACTCGCGAAGTATCGCGATGGCATCTTCTGATGTGTCTTCCCGGTCCAGCGCAAACGCCAGAGACGCTCTCATCAATCCCATCGGCGTTCCACCGTCATACCGCGCGCCAGCGAATTCATAAGCGAATAACTCATGGTCTTGGAGCAAAGCCGAGAGTCCGTCGGTCAGTTGAATCTCGCCCTTAGCGCCCGGTTTGGTATTTTCAAGACACTTAAATATCTGCGGCGGCAGGATATAACGCCCAACGATGGTCAGGTTCGACGGCGCTTCTTCTCTTGGAGGTTTCTCCACCAGCCGCTTAATCTTGTGGACACCAACTGAGACCAGATCAGCGTCCACCACGCCGTAATTGTGGACCACTTCCCAGGGCAGCGCTTCTACCGCTATGACCCCAGCGTCCATCTTCTCGGACACCTGGACCATCTGGCTGATCGCACCGGGAGAATGAGCGATTATATCGTCGGGTAAAATCACCACAAAAGGCTCGTCACCCACCGCATCTTTGGCCATTAGCACTGCGTGACCAAGACCCAAGGCTTCATGCTGTATCACAAAGCTGACCTTTGCCAGGTTGCCAGCCTCGGTCACCTTGGCCAATAAGCTATCGTCGCCGTTGGCGGTTAAGCGCTGCTCAATTATTGGGTGCGGCTGAAAGTAATCGGAGATGGACTCTTTACCAGGGGAGGTGACGATGATCACCTCTTCCACACCGGCTTCGACAGCCTCAGCAATGACATATTGCAGTAGGGGACGGTCCACGATGGGCAGGAGTTCTTTGGGGACAGACATGGTCACCGGAAGAAAACGGGTGCCCAGACCAGCGGCGGGTATAACTGCTTTTCGTATCTGCATAATTAGAGGAAGTTTACGGTAGGCAAACCCAATTGGCTACCGTATTGTTTCCAATTAAGTACTTGGCGAGGGCCCAAGCCCGAGTGGGAAACGCTTGACTAGGCCACGCTCCAAATCCTACCATGTTAATGAGGCCGTACTAGACGGGGAGCCAGCGGTGCCCTATATCCGCAATCCGCTATAGCGGAGTTGAATTCCTCCCCTCGGCAAGGCCAAAGGGCCCATATTGTGGAAGATGATACTGATGGCTGGGTCCCGCGCGACGCAGACTTGTGAACCCCGCCAGATCCGGAAGGAAGCAACGGTAAACAGGATCCTGCGGGTGCCGTGGGAGTGCCTGGCCTGAGTCATCATTCACGACATGCCCGATGGTCAATGACAACGGGAGGTGTACGGTCTTATTTTTCCCCTCACTCGCTGCAATCCAGCTATTGAACCCCACACGCACGTCACACCACTTGAATTAGGTGCCCGCTAACCGTGACGTCTTCAACAGGGCGAATCAGTACCCGCAAGTCCCTTGGTCAGCATTTCTTGGCCGACATCCGCACCGCCGGACGTATCCTAAACGCAGCAGACCTCTCAGAAGATGACGTGGTTGTGGAGATTGGACCGGGACGCGGAGTTTTGACCAAACGGCTGGTTGACCGTGTCAAACGCGTGATTGCCGTGGAACTAGATTCAGAATTGGCCGCTGCCTTGCCAGGTCGTTTGGAGTTCCCGGACAATCTGACCTGCGTGGAAGCCGACGCTCGTATCGTTGACTTGGGAGAATTGATTGCTCCGGACACCACGTACAAAGTTGTCGCCAACCTCCCCTACTACGCTGCTAACCCGATAGTTCGACGACTGCTGGAATCTGAGCCGAAACCCAGCTTGCTGGTGGTAATGGTCCAACAGGAAGTGGCCAAGAACATGGTGGCCAAACCTGGCGATATGGGTATCTTGTCCGTGGCCACTCAGTTTTACGCCAAGGCCAAGATGGTCTGCTCGGTGCCTCCAAAGTCGTTCCGCCCCCCTCCCAAAGTGACGTCTGCAGTGGTCAGACTGGACGTGCTCCCGAGTACTGCCGCAGAAGTGGCCAGCGAAGAGGGTTTTTTCACCGTTGTGCGAGCTGGGTTCGCCGCCCCAAGAAAACAGATTCGCAACTCCCTAAGCCAAGGCTTGAAGATAGAACCACCAGCGGGTGGACTCCTTTTGAAACAAGCGGGCATCGACGCCACACGCAGGCCGCAGACCCTCAATATTTCCGAATGGGCTGACATCTATCAGGCCTGGGCCGAATCTTCAGAGTCGCCGGAAGAGGGTAGTTAGCGTTTGGAAATTCCTGCTTACGGCAAGGTGAACCTGACTTTTGAAGTTCTTGACCGCCTGGATGACGGCTACCATTTGGTAACAACGGTCATGCAGACTATTGCCCTAGCCGATAGGCTCCATTTTGAAACGAACGATGAACTTTCGGTTGAATGCGAATACCCGGAACTGGCCGGAGATCAGAACCTGGTCTGGAAAGCCGCCGTGGAGTTGGCCAAGACCGGAAATATCCAACCCGAGGCCAAGATCACTATTGAGAAGCGCATCCCCGTGGGCATGGGTCTAGGAGGCGGGAGTAGTGACGCCGCCACTGCGCTGTTGGGGCTGAACCGTCTCTGGGGCCTTGGCTTTTCTACAGAAAAGCTCGCAACGATCGCGGCCGGTCTTGGATCAGATGTTTCGTTTTTCCTTTGGGGTGGCACGGCGTTGGCACAAGGAAAAGGCGAACAGATATCCCAACTGACGTCTTTACCGCCACTGGCTATGACGTTGGTCTTCCCGTCATTGGTCATACCCAACAAAACCGCCAGCATGTATTCCAGGTTGACCCGTGCCCAGTTCAGCGACGGTGGGGTCACCAGGCAGATGATACAAATCCTAACGTCGGGTCAGTTCGTAAGAGAATCTATGCGGGGGCTAATCTTCAACGCATTCTCTGAAGTTGTGGCCCGTACCTACCCGGAGCTGCTGGAAATGTGCCGGGAGATCGCCGATCAGGGAGGCCCGGTGATGCATATTTGTGGCGCTGGACCCGCGCTGTTCACGATCCCTTCTAGCGAAGAAGAGCACCAGCAGATAGCAGATGTATTGCAACCACATAGCGCTGGGGTTTACCTTGTAAGCACCGTTCCACCGGAACTCTGCGGAGAAAACTCCATTACGGAGTGACCTGCAGAATCTGTGGCACCAACTTGCTGACGAAAAACCGAACAAATCTGACACGGCAAAGGTTCAATCAATGGGCACCCTGGCCAGCATTTCCATCGGAATAAACCCCAACCTGATCGACTTCTGGAATCTGACTTTGTCATGGCACGGTGTCCTGACATTCGTCGGCGTTGCGGTTGCGGTATGGCTCATCGCCCGCTGGGGTGGCCGTGAGGGGATGATAGTTGATTCCATCTACTCTGTGGCGGTATGGGCCATCATTGGCGGAGTGATTGGTGCCAGGGTTCTGCACGTGATCGATTTCTGGGATGAAGTCTACAGAGATGACTTCTTCAGCGTGTTTTCAGTCTGGTCCGGCGGTATCGCAATCTACGGTGCCATCATCGGCGGATTCATTGGCGGCGCGGTCTACATCATGATCCGCAACTCCGAATGGTTCCTTTCTTTGTGGCGGACAGTATTCCCTTTCATGGGCGAGGCTCACAAGGCGAACCTGCCCGGCATTGGGCGCTTGGCTGACGTATCAGCTCCTGCGGTTTTGATCGGTATGGCGATTGGGCGTTTAGGAGACATCATCAATGGAGAGCATTTCTCCAAAGTTACTGAGCTTCCATGGGGATTCATCTACACCCACTCAAATAGCCCTGGGATTTTTCGGCCGCCAACCCACCCTGCAGTGGGATACGAAATGATCTTCGACCTGTTACTTGTCGCCGCAATCTGGCCGCTGCGGAATAGGTTACGGCCAAATGGGATGTTCTTCACCCTGTTTCTGGCGACCTATTCCATTGGCAGGTTCTTCTTGAGCTTCCTCAGGGAGGAGTTCAACGAATACTTTGGTGCGTTGAACGAAGCCCAAGTTGTGGCAATCATAGTCGTGATTTTGACGGTGCCACTGCTGGTGTGGAAGGCTCAACTGGTGCGACCACCGACCAATCAGAGCTCGCCCGAAACGTCTAAGCCTTCTGATCAGTAACCCTCAAATTCTCGTTCCTGATGGGTTAAGGCGTAAATAGAACAAATAAACCCTTGGCGTTCGTTTAGAGTGACAGGGCGAAGAAGAGTTCTAGAAGACGGGTAGAGGATTACGCCGAGGGTTTGAAGTCCAAAAGCCTGAGGGCAATGGCGCCTTTGCCGCGGAAAGAATCGTTCATGACCGTGAAGGCCATATCCAAATACTCCGTCTTTGGCTGCCATTTATCCGCATGATTGAAGGCTAGCGCCGTGAACTGGGCGCCATTGGATTCCACCTTCAGCCTCAAGTGTTGCTGCTCCCGGCCCATGTGGAAAGTCTCCAGGACTTTGACACCCATGCTGGCAAATGCCGGTCTAGGATTGGCCGGGCCATACGGCTCCAGGTCGTTAATCCACCGAATGAAATCTTCGTCCAGATCGTCCAGGCTGATCACCGCATCAATCTCTACCTGGCGAACCAGGCCTTGGGTATCAAGAGAAGTGGCACTGTAGGCCTCTAAACGCGATTTAAGCTGGGGAATGGACGCTGTTGGAACTGTGAGGCCCGCAGCCTGGGAATGGCCGCCAAATCGGACTAGAAGGTCTTCACACGAATCGAATGCCGCTGCAATATTAAATTCAGGAATGCTGCGACCACTGGCAACGCTGAATTCGCCTTCTACAGCAATCACTACGGCGGGTCGTCGGTACTTGTCCACCAGGCGTCCAGCAATCAAACCAGCCACGCCGCGCAAGAACCTTTCGTCGGAAATAACCAGTACAGATGGGAGTTCACCCAAGTCCTCTACCCGTTGCTGGGCTATGGCGTAGGATTCTTCGGTGACTGCCCTGCGTTCCATGTTCAGGGATTCAAGTTTGCGAGTTAGCGCGCCGGCTTCTTCCGGAGATGTTGTGGTCAGCAGCTTGTAGCTGTCCATTGGGTCGCCCATCCGCCCGGCGGAGTTCAAGCGGGGCGCAATCTGAAATGAAACCGTCTCGGCGGTGATCTCATCAGCGTTCACTCTGGCCAAGCTGTACAAAGCCCTGAGTCCGGGACGGCGGGTATTGGCCAGTTCTCTGAGGCCCTCTTGCACTATGTAACGGTTCTCGTCCAGTAGTGGCACCAGGTCGGCAATCGTACCCATGGCCGCCAGTTCTAGCAGGCCAGGGTCCCACGGTTGACCGTAGAATTCGTAGAGTCCTTGGATCAACTTGAACCCGATGCCGGCACCGCATAGTTCGAAAAAGGGATAATCGCCACCGGGTATCTTGGGGTTCAGTGAAGTCACAGCTTTGGGCACGCCTTCGTGGGGGATGTGATGGTCTGTAATGATCACATCTACGCCCAAAGTTTTGGCGTAATCCACTTCTTCGAACGAAGTGATGCCGGTGTCTACAGTGACAATCAATGTCACACCCTGCCCGGCTAGCGTGTCGATGGCGGCGTTGGATAGGCCGTGGCCTTCGTCTACGCGGTGTGGCAGGTAAGGTGAGACCCGTATTCCTAGTGCAGTTAAGCCCTCACAGATGATCGCCGTGCCGGTGATGCCGTCCACGTCAAAATCGCCAAATACACCGACTCGTTCGCTGTCTTTAACTGCGGAATACAACCGTTTCAATGCGATTTCCATGCCAGTGATTCGCATGGGATCGTGGGGCAGTTTGTGGGGTGGTACTAGAAAAACTTTTAGTTTATCCGGGGTGTCGATGCCACGTTTGACCAGTAATTGGGCAATAGCCTGCGGCACTTGTCCGGAAAGAGCCTCAGTATCAAGGTCAGACGGCAAAGACCACGGATGCTTAGACCCGTAGATGGTCACAGGTTAACTACCCGTTCCGGGTTTGCCGAAGACCAACACCGAGTTGTGGCCGCCAAATCCGAAGGAGTTACTCACTGTGACGTTTAGTTTCTGTGGTCGGGCCGTATTGGGCGTGTAATCAAGGTCGCAGTCGGGGTCGGCTTCTTTGAGGTTGATGGTCGGCGGAATGATGCTGTTTTCCATAGCCAGCAGGCAGAAGCAGGCTTCAAGCGCACCGCCGGAGCCAAGGAGATGTCCAGTCATTGACTTGGTGGAACTGACGGGCACGCGGTAGGCGTCCTCTCCCAATGCTACTTTGATTGCCATGGTTTCGTGGCGGTCGTTCAAAGGAGTGGATGTCCCGTGGGCGTTGACATAATCGACATCAGCGGCGGTCACACCTGCTTCTTCCAATGCTTTGCCCATCGCCCGGGCTGCACTTTCACCTGATGCCATCGGCTCAGTCAGATGATGGGCATCGGAAGTGGCAGCGTAGCCTTTAATCTCGCCTAGAATCGTTGCGCCGCGTTTTTTGGCGCTCTCTTCACTCTCCAGAACTAGTACGGCTGACCCTTCACCCATCACAAAGCCGTCACGGTTGACGTCAAACGGGCGACTTGCTCCAGCGGGATTTTCGTTGAATCGTGAGAGGGCGCGCAAGGCGTTGAAACCGGCCACTGCGACAGGTACCAACGGGGCCTCACTGCCACCAGCTAGAACTATGTCTTCTTGACCGCGCCGGATCATAGCCCACGCCTGACCCAAGGCATCAGCGCCGCTCGAACAAGATGAGACCAAGCAGTAGTTGGCGCCCATGGAGCCGGTGACCATTGAAACTTGAGCTGAGGCCATGTCACCCAACATCATGGGAATGAGGAATGGGCTGACCCGCTTGGGGCCACGTTCAATCAATATTTCGTGTTGTTGGGAGAGAGTTGAGATACCACCGATACCACTGCCGATAATCACGCCGACGCGATAGGGGTCGACAGTCCCGCGCTCCAGACCGGCTTGCTGGCAAGCCTGCTGTGCGGCAACGGCGGCAAATTGGGCAAACCGATCCATCCGCCGCGCTTCTTTGCGCTCTAGATAGTTCTCGGGGTCAAAGCCTTTGACCTCCGCCGCAAAGTGAGTGTCGAAGCCTTCAGTGTCGAAAGAGGTGATCATGTCCACCCCGGATCGACCATTTACAATGCCGTCCCAGGTTGACTCAACATCTAATCCAAGGGGACTGATGACCCCCATGCCGGTGACCATCACGCGGTGATTTCCATTCATATTTTCCCAGCCCATACACTTGCAAAGGCCCGGTTAAGGGCCTTCACAAATCACAATTAAAAATGGTTTTTTATTCATGGGCTAATCGAATCGTTATTGATTGAATTAGCCCATGAACAGGTTTGTTTATTTTTTAGCGCCGGCCTGTGAGGTCACAGTCACCGTGGAGTCGATGAGTTCCGTCAACTCGGTGATCCGCCCCGATATGTTCAAGGCCAACTCCTGGCTACCGGTGGATCCGGTCAATTGCTCGAGCGACTCTGACAATTCGTTGACCCGGCTACCGATTACGTCCGCAGCTTCTTGCCGTGCATTGGCCAGAGGCTGGGATACGGCGCGAATCTGAACAATTAGCTCGGCCACCTGCTCGGCAATGTTATCGCCGATCTCGATACCCGAGAATGAGGCGGTATCAGACCAGTTACGGAGGGATCCCGTTGCATCGTTCAGCTTGACGGCTAGAGTCTCGCTCATGTCGCGGCTGGTCGCTGCTAATCTGAGTTTATAAGTCCTGAGAATCCTGAAGATGCGCCGATACAGGTCATCTACGGGGTTCAGTTTTGCCGTGTACCGGTCAAACAGGTCGCGGCTCTCTTGCATGGTCCAGCGTTTGTCCTGATGGACTAATTGCCGGCCAGTGTAGAGGTGGTAGGGGCGCATCGCACCCTCAGCCAAAATGTCACCATTCTCATCCAGCGGAACCAATGTGTCCCAGTTGGACGTTGCGGGTAGCGGCGTCAGGAAGTTGACAGTCTGGTACTTGCTGACCGTGGTCACCCAGTCTGCCAGGTCCATAACGCTCTTTTCAGTGTCAAATGGCAGGCCAATAATTGTCATGGCCACCACTGCTAGACCTTCATTGTTCAGGTAATCCAGGTCTTTGTGCATCTGACCTGGTTCTTGGCGTTTGTTTACGGCTATCAGGTTTTCTGCGTTGTCAGACTCAACACCCACATAAATCATGCTGATGTTGGCTTCCTGCATAGCGGCGGTTAGCTCTTGGTCTTGGCCAATCTCGGCGCGGACCTGGCAAATCATGTTCATGCCATCCGTGTGGCCCTTCCACCCTTGCAGGCGGGCTAGACGCTCCTCACGGAACTTGACGGCCCGTCTGGGCGGAGCGTGCAAGTCATCGGAGATAAACACCTGGAAGCCGCCACTCCTTGAACTGTGGACCAAACCATCGGCTGCAAGTTCGCGGAGCTGGGCGAGACGCTTGAACTCGGTCTCACGGGAGATCATCCGGTAACCCAAGAACTGTTGAATGACTTGGCAATAGGTACAGTTCTCGGTACACCCTCTGATGGTTTCGATAACTGCGCCAACCATTGGATTGGAGGAGTTCAAGTCTTTAATCGAACGGAAATCGGGCAGTTCCACGAAATCGGGGCTAACCAGACCTGATCGACGAGTTTCGACAATCCCGCCATCTTTACGGTAGCTGATACCTGGAATCTTAGCCAAATATTCGTCTCGATCTATCGGGCCGTGCTCAAGAAGCACATCTGACAACTGGCCGATAATATCTTCACCTTCACGGTTGACGATGACGTCGAAATCACCGTAGTTGAAGGCTTCCGCAGCGAGGGGGCTCATTTGAGGCCCGCCGCCAATGGTTATGATATTCGGGTGGAATTGCTTGGCTAGTTTAGCTATCTGATAGCCACGGGGGGCTTCATTTATCAAAGCTGTGACCATGAAGATATCTACGCCTTCAAGGTCTTTGTCCGGATCCATGAGACCGGAGCGGTCTTCAAACCAAATCTCCCGCTCGTAGATGTTGGGTCCTTCCCACTGGGCCAGAGCGCCCGATAAGAAGAGCATTCCCTGCCTGGGTATGGCTACGTATTCGAAGTTTCCACCGGCCGACGCTGGTTGAAATAGCATCACCCGTTTTATTCGCGACATCTTTGCTCCTACTGGTGATTACCAGATGATGTAATACCGCTTGACTAAATGCTAGTCA
>Ga0209402_10002637_pt1 | contig 17683 bp, 17 predicted proteins | sample ArcticOcean_MG_C_3_FD_187437 | JGI IMG/M metagenome (GOLD analysis project Ga0209402, IMG submission 187437) | Marine microbial communities from western Arctic Ocean - ArcticOcean_MG_CB8_126 (SPAdes) (version 2) | ecosystem: Environmental > Aquatic > Marine > Oceanic | place: Arctic Ocean... | reverse complement strand
AAATAATTCGTAAAATTGCAGATCTAATGAGGGAACGTACTGATATTTTGGCTAAATGGTTAACATTAGAAGTTGGAAAGCCTTTAGCAGAAGCAGCAGGTGAAGTAGGAGGGGCAGCAGATATTTTTGAGTGGAACTCTGAAGAGACAAAAAGAATTTACGGACAAATAGTTGAAAGTAGATTTGAAAATACAAGAATGTTTGTTAAATACGATCCTGTGGGAGTAGTAGCTGCGTTAATACCATGGAATTTTCCTATAGTTTTAGCTTCTAGAAAAATATCTACTGCATTAGGTGCGGGTTGCTCTGTTATTTGCAAACCGGATGTAATCACGCCTGGTAGTGTGATGGAATTAATGAATATTATTAATGATGCTGGAGTTCCTGCTGGTGTAGTAAATTTATTATCTGGTGATCCAGCAAGTATTTCTTCACAACTAATATCTTCAGATATTGTTAAAAAAATTTCAATTACTGGATCTACAAGAGTGGGTAAATTAATTTTAAAACAAGCGGCAGATAAAGTTCAAAGAGTAACTATGGAATTAAGTGGCCACTCTCCATTTATAGTCTTTGATGACGTAGATATTAATAAAGTAACTGACATGGCTATTGCTGCAAAATTTAGAAACAATGGTCAGGTTTGCATATCACCAAATAGATTTTATATTCACGATTCTAAAAAAGAAGAGTTTATCAATTTAATGGTAGCAAAAACCATTAAATTAAAAATTGGAAATGGTTTAGACAAAGACACGGTTCTAGGGCCATTAACTACAGAAAAAAGATTGCAAGAAATAGAAGCATTGGTTGAAAAAACCAAAAAAGATGGGGCTAAAGTTCTCTGTGGTGGAAAAAGACCTGCGGGTTTTAACAAAGGTTATTATTATGAACCTACAATATTTGATGATGTTAAAGATAATTTTACAATAATGAAAGAAGAACCTTTTGGACCCCTTGTTCCAATTTTGACATTTAAAGATACAGAAGAAGTTATAAAAAGAGCGAATAATAACGATCTAGGTTTAACAAGTTACATTTATACAAATTCTTTAGAAAGAGCACATAGAGTATCTGAGAGAATGGAAACAGGTACTTGCGCTGTTAATACACCAGCTGTTGCTTTTGCTGAAGTTCCGTTTGGTGGAATTAAACAAACTGGATATGGCAGAGAAGGTGGCTCAATGGGCATTAAGGACTATTTAAATGTAAAATATACTCACTTTGGAATAAACTATTAAGTATGAGAAAAAATAAATTAAAACAAATATTTAAAGAAGGCGGGGCAGTTATCAATGGTTGGTTGCAAATACCAAGCTCTTTTTCTGCTGAAGTTATGGCAAAACAGGGTTGGGATTCTTTAACTATTGATCTTCAGCATGGTGTTGTTGATTACTCTAACGCTCTACAAATGTACCAAGCAATATCAACTACAGATGTTGTCCCTATGGCTAGAGTTAATTGGAATGAACCAGGTCAAATTATGAAAATTTTAGACGCCGGTTGTTATGGAATTATTTGTCCTATGGTTAGTAATAGAGAACAAGCTGAAAAATTTGTTCAAGCATGTATGTACCCTCCAAAAGGATACAGAAGCTACGGTCCAATTAGAGGTTTGTTATATGGAGGCGTAGATTATGGAGACCACGCTAATGATGAAATATTAAAATTAGCAATGATTGAAACTAAAGAGGCTTTAAGTAATTTAGATAAAATAATGAGCACTCCAAATTTAGATGGAATATATATAGGTCCAGCTGATTTAAGTCTTGCGATAGGGGCTAAACCAGGTTTTGACAACCCGGAGGGCAGTCCAACATACGTAGAAATGGAAAATATATTAAAACACGCTAAGAAAAATAATATAGTTGCAGGGATACATAATGCTACTCCGGAATATGCTGCAAAAATGATAAAGATAGGATTTCAATTTGTTACCGTAGGGTCTGATCAAAAATTTATGGCTGAATCAGCGAATAAAGCAGTAAATTATTTTAAAAAAATCAAAGCAAATGCTGACACAAAGGGTTATTAACTAAGAGTTAAGGCGCCGTTTCAAAAAAACCTATATATTTCAAAGGGCCGTCCGAAATAACAGTCCTTTTTTATTGCCTTTTTTGCGTAACACGGCCGTAGCATAACTATATGTGCTTAATATTATTCAATAAAAACAATATCCTACAAAAGAGATGGATTAGCTTATTATTTTCTTAATATACTATTTAAATGACCTTTAAAACAATCTGATGTAAAAACGCCTCCGTGAAATTTTAGAGCTATTTTATCTTTAGACTCATTAAAAGTTAATTTAGACTTGATAAATTTTTCAGCATTATCCTGAGGTTTGTAGCCTAATTTGTATGCATTTTTATTGTCCCACCAAGATCTTTTATTCCTTGAAACACCATAAACAGAGGTACAATGAAGTTTTTTAGTTTTTAACCCAACATTAACTAATTGAACTAAATCTCTATAGCTTATCCATGTGGATAAAAATCTTTTATCAGTAGGTATTGGTAGAGCGGAACCTATACGTATGCACATAGATTTTATATTAAATTTGTCTGCATAAAAACTAGCAAGGGATTCACCGAAGCATTTACTCACTGCATAATGTGAGTCTGGTCTAAATAGTGATTTCTCATTAAGTTTTTTTCTACGATCATGATAACCCATCGTATGCGCGGAGCTAGCAAATATAACTCTCTTAACTTTATTGATTCTAGCTGCTTCAAAAACATTATATGTGCCAATAATATTATGATCTATTATATTTTTATACCTATCTTGAATAGCCTTGTGTCTTGCTATTCCTCCAAAATGTATAATGGCATCAATTCCTTTTGTTGCTTTTAACACTTTTGACATTTGTCTTAGATCAATTTTTTTTATTTTTTTATTTGTTTTAATATTTAAAAACTTGGCTGCTGGGCTAAGATGGGCGTTAATATCACATGATTTAACTTTATATCCATATTTAGATAAGCCTTGGAAAAGTACACTGCCACACAATCCTGATCCGCCTGTTATTAAAATTTTTTTTATCATAATAATCTAGCTATAAAAAAAAGTTATTATTGGTGGGAATAAAATTGACATAAATAAAACTAAAATCATAATTCCACAAAATGGCCATAGCGTCCAGAAAACTTTAGAAACAGTCGTGTTAGCAATCGCACAAGATATATATGTTAAAATTCCCACAGGTGGAGTTACAGATCCAATTACAATGGCCATTACCAGTAATACACCAAAGTAAACAGGATCAATTCCAAGTCCACTAATGACTGGCAGCATAACGGGAGAAAGTATTATCAAGACTGGTATGCCCTCAACAAAGAGACCAAGCACCAATACAAAAACTATAATTAAAAATAAAATTACCGTAGGATTATCGCTTAAAGAGACTAGGTAATTAAGGGCAACCTCGCCAAAACCCTCCCAAGCAAGCGTCCAAGCAAATGCACTTGAAGCCGCAATAACAAACAGGGCAATAGCAGTAGTTATTGATGCTTTAACTAAAATTCTTCCAAGATCTTCAAATTTTATTTTTTTATAGACAAATACACCGATTATAATTGCGTAAACAACCGCTACAACACCAGCCTCTGTTGCTGTAAAAATTCCTCCAAAAATACCTCCAAGAATAATTACAGGCATCATCAAAGCAATCAAAGAATCTAGAAAAGACTTAAACAACTGTTTTAACGAACTTCTTTTTTCAGATGGATAGCCTCTTTTTTTTGCATAAAAATACGTTACTAACATTAAGGAAAAGCCTATTGTTATCCCTGGCAAAATTCCTCCCAAAAATAATTTAGCAATTGAAACGTTAGCAATCGAACCGTAGATAACAAAAAGAATACTTGGAGGTATTATTGGTCCAATTGCACTCGAGCTTGCGCTGACAGATACGGCAAAATCTGTATCTATGCCACTTTTTTTCATTGCTGGAATTAAAATAGAACCAAGAGCGGATGCGTCAGCAGTAGCGGATCCAGAAATACCAGAAAAAAACATGCTAGAAACTATTGAAACATGTGCTAATCCGCCCTTGATATGACCAACCAGGTTTTTTGAAAAAGATACTATTTTATCAGTAATTCCACTTGCGTTCATTATTTCACCAGCAGCTATAAAAAATGGTATCGCAAGTAAGGTAAAAGAATCTACACCTGAGTACATTTTAGTAACAATAGCACTTAACGGAAGATCTCCATATGCACAAAGCGCAACCATTGATGACAAGCCAATTGCAAAGCCTACTGGTAAATTTATAAATAATAATAAAAAAAAGAGAATAAATAAAATAGTTAGCATATAGTATTATTTTTTCATTAGTTTGAAATTATTTTTTAGAATAATCCATATCATTGCAAGCATCGAAACTGGAATTGATAAATATATGTATGTAATTCTAATTCCTAGAGCTGGTGATCGTTGTGTAAAATTATCTATAATTAGTGGCGCCGCACCAACAATTACAAGAAAACAAAAAGTAATTATTAATATATTAGTAAAAATTAATAATTTTTTTTGTTTTTTTTCACTAAGTAAATTTGAAAAAATATCAACACCAATGTGCATGCCTTTTGACAGAGCTATAACGGCACCTAAAAAAATCACCCATATAAATAAAAAAATTGTTAATTCACCGGCCCATGCAAAAGCAGAGTTGAAAACGTATCTAAAAATAACCTGAGTAAAAGTTATCAGTATCATTATTAAAAATAATATGGCGATAACCGGTCTAAATACTAAACTTATAAAATCTTTGTTTGGAGCTTCGTTGGTGTCTGATTGTGATTTTTTTATAAATTTTATTATTGCGTTCATTTAAAATATATATATATTATATATAATAATTATACTTATTAGATACTTTTTTACATTTTATGTACATTATTGATCAAAAGGAACTAGAAAATAGAGTAAAATTACTAAGACAGCACATTAAAAAAAGAAATTTAACCGGTATTATAGTTTATTCAGATGAGTACAGGTCAGGATATTGTACATATTTTACTGGATATAAGCCAATAAACGTAATTGAAGAATCACCACAAACTTTAATAATAATGGAAAACGAAGATCCAATTTTAGTTATAGGGAGATTAAATTACTATTCAGCCAAAGAAACGGTTTGGATTAAAAATATATTGCAACATCATAAATTTGAAGGCGAAATTTCTACTATGTTGAAAAAGTTTAATAAAAAAAATCAAAAAATTGGTATAGCTGGTGAACATTTAATGCCTTTTTATTTACGAGATTTATTAACAAAAGCAATGCCAGATATAGAGTTTCCAATTGTTACAGAAATTCTTGACGATATGAGAAAAATAAAAAGCCCTAAAGAAATCGAGTTAATGGAAAAAGCGGCAGATATTAATGACAAAGTATTAACTGAATTAAAAGCAATTATAAAAATAGGCATGACAGAACAGCAAGTTGTGGCACATGCAGACTTTTTAGGAAGACAAATGGGTGCCGATTTAGGATCTGCAACAGTTGTAATGTCAGGTAAAAACACTAAATTTCCAGCATGGAGAGCCACTGATAAAAAAATTGCAAAAGGAGAATTGTTGATGGTAGATTTTAACCCAACAATTGGGTACTATTGTAATGACGGTGGTCTTACATTTTTAATGCCTGGTGCAACTAAATTTAAAACGGATGCTTTAATTAATTCACATAAGATTATAAAACAAACAATATTATCTATTAAATCTCAAACTAAAGCGACTAGTGTTCATGATGCATTTTTCGAAGCTTTAACTCCATTAGGCTTAGAGCCTAATTTCTCACCTTATGTTTCTGGTACTAGAGGAACCGGTCACGGTGTCGGGTTAGATGTTGTTGAAAGACCCGACCTAAATAAAAATAGTAATTTTATTTTGTACCCTAGGATGACACTTGCGATAAAACTTGATTTACACGATCTAGAGGGACAGGGCTTGAGAGTTGAACAGGTTGTTGAAATAACAGAAGAAGGCGCCAGACCACTAAACAAACTGGCTTTAAACGTCCCTGACGATTGGGCAATTTTCTAACAATTAAAGGTTGTATTTTCAATTATTTATTGTTTGTATATATATAACCATTATATATATTTATTATATATAAAATAAAATAAGGAGAAATAAATGATTAATAAAATAACAAAAATATTTGTTACTTTGCTTTTTATATTAAGTATCTCTTCAACATCCTTTGCAGACACAACGATTAGAATAGCGTCTGTATCTGGACCAAGTCATCACCATAATACTGCTTTAAATTGGTTTGCTGATAAAATAAATAAACAGAAAATCGGTTTAAATATAAAAGTTTTATCTGGTGGTCAGCTAGGAAAAAGTGAAAGAGAATATATAGAGGGTATGCAACAAGGCTCTATACAAATGTCGCAAGTATCTACGGGTCCTATGGCAGGATTTGTTGGTGAATATGACATATTTAGCTTACCTTACATGTTTAGAGATACAAAACATTTTGATAAAGTTTTGTCTGGACCGATAGGGGATAAATTTTTAGCAATGTTGGATTCTAAAGGCATGAAAGGGTTAGCTTGGTTCGATAATGGATACAGAAACATGTTCAATGGGAAAAAACCTGTAAATGAACCGGCAGACATGGCTGGATTAAAAATTAGAGTTATGAAAAGTCCTCTGATGGTTAATACTGTTAATGCCATGGGTGGAAGTGCCACTCCAATGGCATATGGAGAATTATACAGTGCTCTTAAACAAGGTGTATTAGACGGAGGAGAAAATGCTGCTGGTAATGTTTTGAATGATAAGTTTTTTGAAGTATCAAAATATTACTCAATTACACAACATTTTAGACCTCCAGGAATAGTTGTCATGTCAAAAAAAACATGGAACTCATTAGATGCATCACAACAAAAAGCAATATCAAAAGCTGCTGCTAGTCTACAGTCGTATGAGATTAAATTAACAACAAAAATTGTTAAACAAGCGATGAAGGATCTTAAAGCTAAAGGAATGATAATCAACAAAGCAAACGTTCCTGCTTTCGCAGCTGCAGTTAAACCTGTTTATAAAAGTTACAGTGATAAATATGGTTCAACTATGATAGATGCAATTTTAAACACAAAGTAATATCCTTAAGTTATTAATTTAAATATTTATACCCCTTTTTAAAAAGAGGGGGTATAAATTCTTATAGTGACAAAAAATAAAGAAAATAAATTTATTAGATTAGCAGAACTTTCATTGATGGATTTTGTAACAAGGTCTAAAGATGAAGTCTTGAGATTTTTTACAACAACTCCTCAACACTGGTTAATGCTTCATAAGGTTGTTATTGCATATTATAAAAATGAAACTATATCAAAAAATCAGCTTTTAAAATTTATTGAGCGATCTTACTTAACGTCAAATACATATGTTGATAACGCAATAAAAAGAGAATATTTTAAAATAATAAGAAACAAAAAAGATAAGAGATCAATATTTATTCTCCCTACAGAGCAAACTATTAAAAGTTTTGAAAAATTTGTAATGCAAAGAGAAAATCTTTATAAGATTTAATTTTTAAAATAATAGACTTAAAAGAATGAAAATAAAAAAAATTTTACCCGTGTGTATTCACATGCCATTAACTAATAATGGTAAAAAACTTGAGTTTAATTTTGTAAAAATTGAAATGGAAGATGGAATCATAGGTTGGGGTGAGTCATTTGGGTATGTATCGTGGAAAACAGTAAAAATTGCTATAGAAGAAATGATTGCCCCAATACTAATAGGTAGAAAAATAAATGAAGTAGAAGATATTAAAAAAATTTCAAATGAAATACAAAAAAAACTACACATCTTTGGCAGGTATGGAGTCACAATCTATGCTCTGTCAGGAGTTGAAATTGGTTTATGGGATGCTCTAGGAAAAGAAAAAAACCTACCTATTCATAAAATGCTTGGTAAAAAAAAAAAAGATAAATTTAAGGCTTATGCTAGTTTGTTTAGATACTCAGATAAAAAAATCATTGAAATGAAATGCAAAGATGCGTTAGATAATGGCTTTAAAATTATAAAACTGCACGAAATTGAAGATAGTTATATAGAAGCTGCTAGACAATTTATTGGCGATAATATTTTGTTAATGACAGACGCTAATTGTGAGTGGTCATATGATGAGGCATTAAATAAAAAAGAATTTTTTAAAAAAATTAATCTTTTATGGGTCGAAGAACCAATTTTCCCACCGGAAGATTTCAAATCTCTTGCTTTGCTTAGAAAAAATTTAGGTACCCCTATAGCTTTAGGTGAAAATGCATGTACCGAATGGGAGTTTCAAAAAATATTGGAATCAGGGGCGGCAGATTATATTCAACCATCTGTAATAAAAGTAGGTGGCATTAGTGAGATGATGAAAGTTATTAAACTTTCAGAAAAATATAATACTCCTATTATGCCTCATAGCGCATATTTTGGACCTGGTTTTCTAGCATCTTTACACTTAGCGTCACAAACTAGTTTAGAAACTTATATAGAAAGATATTATTTAGATTTGGCTGAGGAATTTTACCCTGAGTTTCGATCGGCAAATAACGGAACATATAAATTACCCAACGGTCCAGGCCTCGGACTAGATTTTGAAGAAAAAAAAATAGATAAATTCATAGTATGAATTTTTTTTTAAATATATAAATTATTTAATTAATGAATTTTTATGTTTATATGCTTCGTTCTAAAGGACAAAATATCGTTACCTATGTAGGCTACACTAACAATTTGTCAAAAAGAATCAAATTACATAATGAGGGTAGGGGGGCTAAATTTACAAGAGGTAGGAAATGGAAATTGATATATAAAGAAAAATTAACATCAAAAAATAAAGCAATTTCAAGAGAATATTATATAAAGAAAAATAGAAAATTGAGAAATAAAATCAAAAATAAATTTATATGAAAATATCAATTCTATTACCTTATAAAGAAAATTTCTCACCTCAATATCCAGGAGCAGTGTCACTTTTTATAAACGAAACAACTTTTTTAAGTAAATACAAAAAAAATATAAAAGTTTACGGTAGCACTAATTATAAAAAAATATTTAAGATCAATTATGTAAATATAGATTTATATAAACGATTAGTAGGTAGTCAATCTAAAGAATATATAAATAAATTTGTTGGCCATGAAAAAAATGAACCATCAAATTTAATTGAAATACATAATAGACCCAATTATTTAAAATTTATTGAAAAGAAATTAAACAAGAGAAATTATACATTATTTTTTCATAATGACCCTCTATCAATGGAAGGTTCAAAATCTATTGAAGATAGAAAATATCTTTTAAAAAAATGTTATAGAATTATTTTTAATAGCAATTGGTCAAAAAAAAGATTTTTAGAAGGATTGGAAAACAGGTTTGTTAATAGTATAAAACTTGCTGTTTTTTTTCAATCTGCAAAGAAAGGAAAAATAAATTTTATTAAAAATAAAAAAAAATGGATCACATTTGTTGGTAAATTAAATCGTGCTAAAGGATACGATATTTTTGGTAAAGCAATTATAAAAGTATTAAATAAAAATACTCAATGGCGAGCAAAAATTGTGGGTGATGAAAAGAGAGAGAAGATTGAATTTTTACATAAAAATATTGATTTACTAGGCTTTTTAGAACATAAAAAAGTTTTAAATCTATTTAAAAAATCAAGCATTGCAGTTGTTTGTTCTAGATGGGAAGAACCTTTTGGAAGAACTAGCCTAGAGGCTGCAGCTAATGGATGTGCGGTAATAATTTCAAATAAAGGTGGTTTACCAGAAACAATCACCAATGCTATAATTTTAAATAAACTTAATACAAAAGAACTTACAGGTAAAATAAATGATTTAATAATAAACAATTATAAAAGAAAAAAATTACAAAAATTATCTATTAAAAATTTTTATCTTTCTCATAAATATGTTTCTAAATTAATAGACAATTATAGAGATGAAAAACTTCTCAAAATAAATTTTTTCTTTACTCCCAAAAAAAAATTATCTTTACGTATACTCCATGTTACTAATTTTAATGAAAGACTTGATGGTAGATTATTTTTTAATACGGGTAGAAGAATTAATAATGGTTTTATTCGATTGGGACATAGTGTTCTCGGCTTTAGCGATAGAGATATTGTAAAGTATTATAGATCATATAAAGATTTATCAGGTGGCAATACTTTAAATGATAAATTAAGAAAAACTTGTTATAATTTTAAACCCGACATGATTGTAATGGGCCACTGTGATTTGATTAATGCTCAACAACTCGGTGAACTTAAAGACGATTATCCTAATATTAAAATTGCTCAGTGGTTTTTAGATCCTTTGAATAAAGAGGGCCCAGATTATGAAAGAAACAAAAAAAGAATTTTAGATAAATCTGAGCACGTTGATGCAAATTTTATTACGACCTCACCTTCAGTTTTAAAATTTTTACCCAAATCTATTGAAAATTTTTTTATACCTAATCCGGTAGATAGCTCATTTGAAACTCTAAATAATTACTCAAATGATTGTAATGTTGATGTTTTTTTCGCATTAAGCCATGGCGTTCATAGAGGTGTTTTAAAAGAAGGAAAAGGTGATGATAGAAATTATTTTTTAAAACAATTAATTAATAAAACTCATAATATTAAATTCGATATATATGGCCTTGATAAAAAACAGCCAATTTGGGCGGACCATTACTTTAAAGTAATTTCTAATGCAAAAATGGGTTTAAATTTGAGTAGAGGTGCTCCAATAAAGTATTATAGCAGTGATCGTATATCTCAAATAATTGGAAATGGATTAGTTACACTTATAGATGAAAAAACAAAATATATGGATTTTTTTAGTAATAATGAAATGGTTTTTTATAAAAACTTAAATGATTTATCTGAAAAAATAATAAAAGTTGCCAATGATGAAAAATTAAGAAAATCAATAGGCAGTGCAGGCCAAAAAAAATACTTTAAGTATTTCAATTCTACGATTATTTCAAACTTCTTAATTAACAAAACATTAGATATAAATAAGTCAAAAAAATATTTTTGGCACAATTAATGTTTTCTATAATCATACCAACTTATAATAATATTAATTATTTAAAATTATGTATTGATAGTTTAAAAAAAAATTCTAAACATAAACATGAGCTAATATTTCATGTTAATGAAGGTTCAGATGGTAGTTTAAATTTTTTAAAAGAAAATAATTACAAATTTTCATACTCTCAATACAATGAAGGTGTATGTGTTGCGTTTAATAAAGCTGCAAAACTTGCTACAAATAAATACTTAGTCTTAGGGCATGACGATATGTATTTCTGCCCAGATTGGGATATTTTTTTTTATAATGAATTAAAAAATATTAATGATGTAGATTTTTTTTTATCAGGAACAATGGTTCAACCTTTTGCATCCTATATTAACCTTGATTGCGGTAAAACATATTTAGATTTTGATGAAAAAAAACTATTAAAAGAACTTCCTAAAATTGAATATCATGACTTTCAAGGTACACATTGGCAGCCGTCATTAATATCCTTATCTACATGGAATAAAGTTGGAGGGTTTAGTGAAGAATTTAGCCCTGGTTTAGGTTCGGATCCTGATTTCAATATGAAATTGTGGCAAATAGGAGTTAGAATTTTTAAAGGACTTGGAAAATGCCGTGTGTATCATTTTTCTTCTGTGTCTCTAAGAAAAAAAACATGGAATGACGGAGCAAAAACTTTTTTGTTAAAATGGAAAATAAGTATAAAGTTTTTTAAAAAATATTATTTACAATCAGATACTTTATATAACGGGTTATTAAAGGAACCTGAAAAAAATTTTTCTTATTATGCGAATTATTTTTTATGCAAACTGAATTATACTTATTTAAAATACATTTATAATTATAATAAAAATAAATATTGGATTTTTTAATATGATAAAAAAATTTTTAGATCTTGGATTTCAACCTATGGCAAATAATTATTTACAAACTAATAGTAAACTAAATAAAAAAAATATCCACACGTATAGATTAGAGGTAGTTTTTAATACTGATAATTCTCTTATTTCTATAAAGACAAAGATACCTAAAGAAAAAATGTTTAATAATAAATATCCTTATAAATCATCTTTATCCTCTACTATGAGAACTTCTTTTAAAAAAATTTCTCAAAAAATAAAAAATAAATTTGAACCGAGAAGATTGTTAGAAATTGGTAGCAATGACGGACCATTTATAACAAACTTTGATAAAAATAAAGTTATAGGGGTTGAACCATGTGGTAATTTAGCCAAAATCACAAGAAGATATGGCTATTATACATACGCTAATTATTGGGATATTAAATTATCAAAAAGAATTAAAAAAAAATTTAAAGATATAGATGTAATATATTCTGCAAACACAATTACTCATATTGAAAATTTAAACAATGTTTTTAAAGCTATAAATAATGTTCTAAGTAAAAATGGTATTCTTATAATCGAAGATCCTTCGTTATTGGAGTGTTTAAAAAAAATTTCTTATGATCAATTTTACAATGAACATATTTATATCTTTTCCGCTATATCTTTAAAACAAATCATCAAAAGATTTAGTTTTGAAATATTTGATATAGAAAAACTACCTACACACGGTGGATCGTTACGTTATTTTATCAAACGAATTTCAAATAAAAAGTTAAAAATAAAAAAAAGTGTTTCAAAGCAAATTAAATTTGAAATTAAAAATGGTTTACAAAATTTCACTAGATACAAAAAATTTGCACATGACGTATATAAATCTAGGAAGATGTTGGTTTCACTATTAAAAAAACTAAAGGAAAAGAATAAAAAAATTATTGGTTATGGAGCTACTGCTAAAGCAACTACTGTTCTAAATTACTGCAAGATTGCCGATGATATGATTGATTATTTTCTAGACACTACCCCAGATAAGATCGGCAGGTATATGCCAGGAACTAATATAAGAATTCTTAAGTATGATAAAAAATTAATGAAAAAAAATTATTTTATATTTTTGGGTGCCTGGAATTTTAAAAAAGAAATTTTTAATAAGGAGCATAACTTTTTAAAAAAAGGTGGTAAATTCATTACCCACGTACCTTTTCCAAGAATTATATAAAATTATTTACCATAATGTATATATCGCATAATAATATAATTATTTTAAAAAAAGTTTTTTTAGTTACAATACTTCCCTACACGTATATAAAACTTATCAATTTTACTCAAAATATAAATAATTAAATATAAATGAAAATTTTTTACGGTAAAGCGGTTTATGATAATAGAGAGATTAATGCAGCTATAGGTGTGCTAAAAAAAAAATCTCTTACTCTGATTGACGGTCCTGCTTGTAAAAAATTGGAGAATAAATTAGCAAACCTATTTGGTAAAAAATATGGTTTAATGGTTAATTCTGGATCTTCAGCAAATTTATTAGCTCTTGCATCTCTTAATTTAAAAAAAGGATCTGAAGTAATTACACCCACGCTTACTTTTTCTACTACTGTTGCTCCTATTTACCAATTAGGATTAATTCCTCATTTTATTGATGTTGAAAAATATTCATTTCTTTCGAACATTTCACAAATTGAGAAATGTATAAACAATAAAACTAAAGCACTTATGCTACCAAATCTTTTAGGCAACGTCTTGGATTGGAAAAAAATATATTTAATTACCAAAAAATATAATATTAAAATTATTGAAGATTCTGCAGATACCGTGGGATATAAGTTAAATGGTAAAAACCTTGGTAAATTTAGCGATATTACTACTAACAGTATGTACGCCTCTCATATTATTACTGGAGCTGGTTCTGGCGGTATTGTTTGTTTTAATGATTTTAAAATATATCAAAAGGCAAAACTTCTGAGAGGGTGGGGCAGATCCTCTGCAACTTTTAATGAATCCGAGGGTATTAAACTAAGATTTAACAGAAAAGTAGATGGAATTCCTTATGATGGAAAATATATTTTTTCTGAAATTGGATATAATTTTTTACCATCTGAATTATCTGCCGCTTTTGCTCTAGAACAATTAAAAAAATTAAATAATAATATAAAAATCAGAGAAAAAAATTTTTCTTCTTTAAAAAACTTTTTTAAAAATGAATATAATCATATAATAGATGTCCCAACTCAAGAACCGGGGTTAAAAACTGGATGGCTTGCTTATCCAATATTATTAAAAGAAAATGCAAACTTTTCAAGAAGAGATCTCCAGATATTCCTTGAAAAGAACATGGTTCAAACAAGAACAATTTTTACAGGTAATATTTTAAGACAACCGTTAATGAATAATAAAATCTATCGTAAACATAAAAATGCCGAAACAAATTCTAATAATGTTATGAAGAATGGTTTGCTAATTGGATGTCATCATGGATTAAGTAATAGGGATATATCTTTTATAAAAAAAAAGTTTGATTTATTTATTGAAAAATATGGTAAATGATGAAAAAAGTTATTATCGCTTATCTATATACAAAATTTGATGTTGAAAAAAGTTTAATAAATTTTATCAATTTTTTTCAAAAAAATCCTCCAGGATATAAACATGATTTACTAATCTGTTATAAGTTATTAACTAATAAAGAAATAATTTCCTTAAGAAAAATAACAAAAAAAATTAAACATCTTGAATTTATAGATAAAAATATATCAAATGACTATGATTTTGGGAGTTATTCAAGAATAGCAAAAAAATATTATAATTCCCCAATTTTTTTTAATCTAGGACATGCTTATCCGGTAACTAAAATGTGGTTAAAAAAAATAATTAATCATTTTGATAAAAAAACTTTTATTGGTTCATCGGTTTCTAATGAAAGTATTTTTACAACTTTTATTAAAAAGAAAAAAAAAATATTATTATTTAATTTAAAAGAACATTTCTTTTTAAAAAAAAATTTTAAACCATTTCCTAATCCTCACATTAGAACTATAAACTTTATTTTATATGGTAAAGATTTTCTTAATTTTATTGGATCTAGATTGTATAATAATAAAAAAGATGCCTGGATTTCTGAAAGTGGAATAACTGGCATAACAAATTTTTATAAAAAAAAAAAATTTAAAATTTTAGTTGTTAATTCAGATGGACGGGCGTTTTCGCTTGATAAATTCAAATTTAGCGAAACATATTGTTATAAAAAACAATCTAAACAACTTTTTTCTGACAAGCATAGTCGTAAATATGATCTACTTACAAATTCTGAGAAACTAAAGGTGTCAAGAAACGTGTGGGGCTAATTTTGCTTTTGAACTATAGTCGCATATAAGATTCTACTCCCTTAATGGATGAAACTAAACCATTAAATCTGTATTTATACTTTTGTAATTGAATCTCATTTTTCAAAAACTTATTTAATAATATTTTAAATATTGTTCTGATTAATAAAGGAATAAAGCAGATAAGAGTAATCATAAATCCTTCATGTTTTTTATGATAATAAAATTTTGACCAAATAAAATGCCAAATAAGAAGATTCGAGAGTTTTCTTTTCTCTGTTGTATCGTTTGTTATTACTGTTCTACCTTGAGTTTTTACTTTTATTTTATTTATCTGATAGCTCTTTAAATTTTTATTTAACCCTTTTTTGCAATAATCTATCTCTTCCCAATAAAGAAAAAATTTTTCATCAAACCCACCAATTTCTTTATATTTTTTTTTATTGATAAACATACAAGATCCATGAATAGCTTTGATTGATCCTATACGAAGTTTTGGATCTATTTGTTTGTGACCCTTGAGTGATACATTTAAAAATCGAGGACCTAAAGCAGAAAATTTATTATTTAAATTTTTAGCTTCGTTATAAAAATAATTTAAATTCTTAAAGTTAAATCTAATATCTGGACTTATTTGTAAAAAATATTCAGTTTTTATTTTTTTTACAGCATAATTCAATGAAGAACTAATACCTTGATTTTTTCGTATATATACAAAAATATTATTATATTTTTTTTCAATTTTTTTTTTAAGATTTTGATTGTTTGAATTTTCAATTACAATTGTTTTAATATGTTTAGGTATATTTTTTACAAAATCTAAAACTTTTTTTTCACTTTTGTATGAAATTAATACAACTGTTATTTTGTTGTTAATTTTTTTTTTTCCCATTTATATTTTTATCTTATTTAGTGCATTATTTTTAAATAAATTAGCTTCTTTTATATATCTTCTAACCATTTGTGTTGTTTTGTGACCAGTCATGGCCATAATACTTCTTTCTTCAGCACCTGCTTCTGCAGCAGAGGTTGCGAACCCTGATCTTAAACTGTGTCCTGAGTAATTTGAGCTATTTATACCGGCAATATTTAGATATTGTTTAATTATTAAGGCCACTGTTTGATCTGACAGTCTATTTTCTGACAATTTAGATCCTTTTGAAATTTTTCTAAATAATGGACCTTTTATTATCCTGGATATATTTAGCCATTTTTGTAAAGTTACCACTGGGCAATAAAATTTACTTTCAAAGTAGGGTAGTCCCTTTGTTAATCCTTCTCCAAATTGATCAGTTTTAGATCGTTTAACTGTAATTTTTACACCTTCAAACACAAACTCTAAATCATCTTTGTCTAATGATACGATTTCGTTTCGTCTAAAGCCTCCAGAAAAACCTATTAATAGTATACATTTGTCTCTTAATTTTTTGATATCTTCAATTTTTTGCTCATCTATTACATCAATTAATTTTTTCAAATCATTGATTAATATAGGTTTTTTACCTTTTTGATTTATTCCTTTTCTACGTTTAATACCCATTAAATTTTCAGTAATCATAGGATGTTTTGTGTCTAGGTAATGACCTTTCATCTTATGAATAACTCCAATGGATACTAGTCTGCGTTTAAGAGTGCTCATTTTTAAATCTTTGGTTGATAGATGAGTTAAGTAAAGTGACACAATTTTAGGATCTGATGGTAAATTTTTTAATCCATTTTGAACACAAAATAATCCAAAATCTTTAAAGTCTGATTTATAAGCTCTTACGGTATTTGATGCTTTAGAGTTTTGTAAATTTAGTAAAGTTTCTTCCTGAAGAGCTTTTATATCAGTTACTATATTGCTCATTTAATTCCTGTTACTATTGATAACCATTAATTATCATTAGTAATATATTGGATTAAAAATATTGTCAATAAGAAATATGCTAAAATTAATTATGGGCAGAAAAGAAAAAAATTGTAACAAATGTGGACTAGTTAAAAATTACAAATTTTTTAGAAAAAAAAATAATAAATCCGGATGGAAAGATATTCAAGGTGGTCTTAGATACTCTTATTGCAAGCAATGTGAGTCAGATAGAATGCGCCTTCAATATAAAATTGATCCAATTCCACAAATGTTATCAAATTCTCGAATTAGAGCAAAAAAAAACTCCTGGGAACACAATATCAATACTGAATACTTAAGAAAAATATGGCCTAAAGACAATATTTGCCCTGTGCTGAAGGTTAAATTTCTAATGGGATATAAAATGGGACAAAGTAAAAATTTAGCACCCTCACTAGATCGTATTGATAGTACAAAAGGCTATATTTATGGCAATATTTCAGTAGTTTCAGATATAGTTAATAGAGTGAAATCGGATGTAAGTATGGATTTATTAGAAAAAATTTATGATTATTATGTTAGAAAACAAAAAAAATGAGTAATTTATTAAAAGGTACCCCTT
>Ga0209402_10002622_pt1 | contig 17727 bp, 13 predicted proteins | sample ArcticOcean_MG_C_3_FD_187437 | JGI IMG/M metagenome (GOLD analysis project Ga0209402, IMG submission 187437) | Marine microbial communities from western Arctic Ocean - ArcticOcean_MG_CB8_126 (SPAdes) (version 2) | ecosystem: Environmental > Aquatic > Marine > Oceanic | place: Arctic Ocean... | reverse complement strand
AGCTATGCTTTCCAGGGCTTTTTCGAAAACTTCAACAGGATCGCTGGCGCCGGTTTTTTCGGAGACAACGGCAAGCGCCCCATAGACGATCTTCTCGGCAACAGATTTCTTGCCATCGACCATTACGTGGTTCATGAATTTTGCGAGAATTTTACTTCCGAATTTTGGATCTGGCAGCACTTCACGTTTTGCCACTACTCTTCTTCTAGGCATTTGAGACCTCTTGTTAATTCAGGTGAATCCAGGACTCCCTGCAAGCTCTCATTATTACAAGAACCACAAGCACCCGGCCTTACTCTCTCTCATCGATTTTTTATAGAGTCTCGATGAGTCGCGCTTCCTTACGCTTGTGTACTGCTATGACTCTGATTCTGGTACTACTTACTTTAATTTGGCTTGCTTGGGACGCTTGGTGCCGTATTTTGAACGACCCTGACGCCTGTCCGCGACGCCTGAAGTATCCAGGGTTCCACGTACAGTGTGATAACGCACACCTGGCAAGTCTTTAACCCGGCCGCCTCTGATCAAAACCACGGAGTGTTCCTGCAGGTTATGGCCTTCGCCGCCAATGTACGAAGTGACTTCAAAGCCATTAACCAAACGCACACGACAAACCTTTCTCAAAGCTGAATTAGGCTTCTTGGGTGTGGTCGTATAGACCCGCGTACACACTCCACGCTTCTGTGGTGAGCCTTGCAGCGCAGGTACGCCGCTTTTAACGACTTTGCTGCGTCTGGGCTTGCGTACTAGCTGGTTAATAGTTGCCATTTGTACTCCGTTTAGTCCTATAGTGTGGTTACATCTTCGACCTTTTTGAGAGCCATGCAGATTGATCACTAAAAAGGATGCGAGAGTTTAATGATCTCGCATCCCCTAGTCAAGGTTAACTAACCTCCAACCCCTTCCGATTTCAATGCTTTGCTAAGTGCTGCTTCGACGTCACTGGCACTAACTGTGTCACTGTCAGTAAGCTTTTCCAGCTTAGCCTTCTTGCGGGCCTCGTGGTACGCAAGACCGGTGCCAGCAGGAATCAGCCTTCCGACCACCACATTCTCTTTCAAGCCACGTAAGAAATCGCGTTTACCGGTTACCGCAGCTTCGGTAAGCACCCGGGTAGTTTCCTGAAATGACGCTGCAGAGATGAAGGATTCTGTAGCCAGCGATGCCTTGGTGATACCCAGTAACATACGCTCGAATCCGGCTTCCTGTTTGCCGTCTTCCCGCAGGCCATCATTCACTATAAGAATGTTGGTGTAGGTAAGCTGCTCGCCTTTGAGCAGCATAGAATCACCGGGCGTGGTGATTTCCACTTTGCGCAACATCTGACGCACAATAACTTCGATGTGCTTGTCATTAATTCTTACGCCTTGCAATCGATACACGTCCTGAACTTCGTTGACTATGTATTGGGCGAGAGGCTCAACGCCTTTCAGGCGTAAAATATCATGAGGAGTGGGCGGGCCTTCTGAAACTACCTCTCCCTTCTCTATGTGCTCACCCTCGAACACTGTCATGACGCGCCATTTGGGGATCAGGACTTCGTAGTGATCTGATCCGTCTATGGGATTGACACCATCCTTCGGTGTAATTACCAGGCGACGCTTTCCCTTGGTTTCCTTGCCGAAGCTGACGGTGCCGGAGATTTCAGCAAGAATCGCTGGCTCTTTGGGCTTACGCGCTTCGAACAGATCCGCAACTCTCGGCAAACCACCGGTAATATCTCGAGTCTTTGACCCCTCCTGGGGGATACGCGCGATCACATCACCGATGTTCATCGCCACTCCATCCTTGAGGCTAATGATGGCATTGGCTGGCAGAAAATAGTGCGCCGGCACCGTAGTACCAGGCAGACAAACTTCCTTGCCCTTCTTGTCGACCACCGTAACCGCCGGACGCAATTCCTTGGCGGAAGCAGCACGCTCCGCTGGATCGATGATAGATATACTGGACAGTCCAGTAATCTCATCAGTTTGCTCACGCACGGTAATTCCTTCTTCCATAGCAGCGAAGGCTATCTTGCCAGCCACTTCGGAAACGATTGGGTGAGTGTGTGGATCCCAGGTTGCGACAATTTGACCGGCTTCTACGTCGACTTTCTTGCCTACCGTTATCAGAGCACCGTAAGGCAGCTTGTAACGCTCTCGCTCGCGGCCATTGGTATCATTTACGATCAATACGCCGGAACGGGAAACCACAACCAGCTGGCCCTTAATATTCTCCACCGTTTTCATGTTGCTCAGGTGGACAGTTCCAGTGTTCTTAACCTGCACGCTGTCTGCCGCCGTAGCTCTGGATGCCGCACCACCGATGTGGAAAGTACGCATGGTCAATTGCGTGCCTGGCTCACCTATCGACTGGGCAGCAATTACACCGACTGCCTCACCGACGTTGACAACATGACCGCGCGCCAAATCACGACCATAACAAGTACTGCAAATACCAAAACGCGTTTCACAGGTAATGGGCGAGCGTACATAGACCTCGTCAATACCGCAGGTTTCAAGCGTGTCTACCATGCGTTCGTTGATCACCATTCCCGCCGAGATGATGACGTCGCCGGTACTTTCATCTATAGCATCAGCGGTCAACACTCTGCCCAAAACTCGATCACCCAGAGGTGCAATGATATCGCCACCCTCGATAATCGGGGTCATGGTCAAGCCATTCGTGGTGCCACAATCGATCTCAGTAATTACCAAATCCTGGGAAATATCCACCAAACGCCTGGTGAGATACCCGGAGTTAGCCGTTTTCAGGGCGGTATCGGCAAGTCCCTTGCGGGCTCCGTGAGTCGATGTGAAATACTGCGACACACTCAGACCTTCACGGAAATTGGCAGTAATCGGAGTTTCAATAATCGAGCCATCCGGCCGCGCCATCAAGCCACGCATGCCCGCCAGCTGTCTGATCTGTGCGGGAGAACCCCTGGCTCCTGAATCCGCATACACGTAGACAGAGTTAAATGATTCCTGCAGCTCTTCTTTCCCCTCCTTGTTGATTACAGGTTCGGTGGAAAGTCCTTCCATCATGGCCTTGGCGACGACGTCATTGGCACGAGACCAGATATCGATAACTTTATTGTACTTCTCACCCTGAGTAACCAGACCAGAAGCAAACTGGGTTTCAATTTCTTCAACTTCAGTGTTGGCCTGAGTGATGATTTCCTCTTTTTCTTTGGGTATGACAAAATCGTTGACGCCAATAGATGAGCCGGAACGAGTAGAATATTTGTATCCCATGTACATAAGTTGGTCAGCAAAAATAACAGTCTCTTTCAGACCAACTTTACGATAGCAGGCGTTCAGAATCAGCGAGATGGCCTTTTTCGTCATCTTCTGGTTCACCATAGAGAACGACAAACCCTCTGGCACAATGTTGAATAGCAACACTCGACCAACGGTAGTTTCGACAATGGCAACCTCGGTGACTTTTTCATCATCATCATTGATATAAATATCAGTAATACGAACTTTGATACGAGCCTGCAAGTGCGCATGCCCCGTTTCATAGGCACGCTGCACTTCTTTGCCGTCCGCAAAAACCATGTCCTCGCCCAGAGCATTAACGCGTGAACGGGTCATGTAATAAAGCCCGAGTACAACGTCTTGCGACGGCACGATGATGGGCTCGCCATTCGCTGGTGCCAGGATATTATTCGTGGACATCATCAGGGTGCGCGCTTCCAGTTGCGCTTCCAATGTCAGCGGCACGTGAACTGCCATCTGGTCACCGTCGAAGTCAGCGTTGTAGGCCGCACACACCAGCGGATGCAATTGAATAGCTTTGCCTTCAATCAACACTGGCTCAAAGGCCTGAATACCGAGTCTGTGCAATGTTGGCGCCCGGTTTAGCAACACCGGATGCTCGCGGATTACTTCGGCGAGGATATCCCATACCTCGGCGGTTTCTCGTTCTACCATTTTCTTGGCAGCCTTGATCGTAGTGGCAAGACCACGACGTTCTAGTTTGCCAAAGATGAAGGGTTTAAATAATTCTAACGCCATCTTCTTGGGCAGGCCGCACTGGTGCAGTTTCAGGGTTGGTCCTACCACGATGACCGAGCGGCCAGAGTAATCGACACGTTTACCGAGCAGGTTTTGGCGAAATCGACCCTGCTTGCCTTTGATCATATCGGCAAGAGACTTCAGGGGTCGCTTGTTGGAACCTGTAATAGCGCGACCGCGACGACCATTATCAAGCAATGCGTCCACGGCTTCCTGCAACATGCGTTTTTCATTTCGGACAATAATGTCAGGCGCGTTAAGGTCGAGCAGACGCTTAAGACGATTGTTGCGGTTAATGACACGTCGATACAGATCGTTCAAATCCGAGGTTGCAAAACGGCCACCATCGAGAGGCACCAGAGGGCGCAAATCTGGCGGTAATACCGGCAACACGGTCATCACCATCCATTCGGGCTTATTCCCAGAATTAAGGAAGGCTCCCAGTAACTTAAGGCGCTTGGAGAGCTTCTTCAACTTGGTTTCAGAGTTTGTCGCAGGAATCTCTTCCCGCAGATGCGCTACTTCGGCATCGACATCCATATCTTTCATCAGGGCCTGTACCGCTTCTGCACCCATCTTGGCTTCAAACTCGTCACTGAATTCTTCCATGGCTTCGTAATATTGCTCATCGGTCATCAACTGGCCTTTCTCTAGCGTCGTCATGCCCGGATCGGTAACCACGAAGGATTCAAAATACAGAATCCGTTCGATGTCGCGCAGAGTCATGTCGAGCAACAAACCAATGCGCGAAGGCAAAGACTTGAGAAACCAGATGTGAGCGACAGGGCTGGCTAGTTCAATATGCCCCATACGATCGCGACGCACTTTTGAAAGCGCCACTTCAACACCACATTTTTCACAGATTACACCCCGGTGCTTCAAGCGTTTGTACTTTCCACACAGGCACTCGTAGTCTTTGACCGGGCCAAAGGTTTTGGCGCAAAACAAACCGTCACGCTCTGGCTTGAAGGTCCGATAGTTTATAGTTTCAGGCTTCTTCACTTCACCGAATGACCAGGCTCTGATCATCTCGGGCGACGCCAATCCTATACGAATGGAATCAAACTCATCCGAAGGTGATTGAGATTTTAGCAACCCTAACAGGTCTTTCATTCTAGATCCTCCAGCTGCCGCTGTTATACGGCAGGGCTTAAATAATCACTATTTCTTTATTACTGGTACTGGCTGACAGCAATCGAACTACTTCGTGCTGACATCCAATTCCATATCGATCGCGAGTGATCTGATTTCTTTCACTAGCACGTTAAATGACTCCGGCATTCCCGGCTCCATTCGATGGTCGCCGTCGACGATGTTTTTATACATCTTGGTGCGACCGGCAACATCATCCGACTTAACCGTTAGCATTTCTTGCAAGGTATAAGCCGCGCCGTAGGCTTCCAGTGCCCAAACTTCCATCTCTCCGAAGCGTTGGCCGCCAAATTGAGCTTTACCGCCCAGAGGCTGTTGCGTAACAAGGCTATAAGAACCAGTCGATCTCGCGTGCATCTTGTCATCAACCAGGTGATTCAACTTCAGCATATACATGATGCCAACCGTTACCTGGCGATCGAATGCTTCACCACTTCGACCGTCATACAGAGTGACCTGACCGCTTTCATCCATACCTGCCAGTCCCAGCATGTCTTTGATTTCAGATTCGGCGGCACCATCGAAAACCGACGTCGCCATAGGCACACCAGCTCTCAGATTGCCTGCCAACTCGAGAACTTCTTCGTCGGTGAGACTCTTGATATCTTCGCTACGCTCACCTATTTTATTGTAAATCTCGGTGACCAGTTTTCTGACGTCGGTAACCTTCTTTCTGGCATCGATAAGCTCACCGATTCGAGTGCCGAGACCGCGAGCGGCCGCGCCCAGGTGTACTTCCAGAACCTGACCAACATTCATACGAGACGGCACACCCAGCGGATTTAATACAATATCTATGGGGTCTCCCTTTTCGTCATAAGGCATATCTTCTACCGGCATAATTACCGAGATGACACCCTTATTGCCATGCCGACCTGCCATCTTATCGCCGGGTTGAATACGACGCTTGATCGCAAGGTAAACCTTTACAATCTTCAGCACACCCGGTGCCAGATCGTCGCCCTGGGTTAGCTTCTTACGCTTGTCTTCGAAGCGCTCATCCAACTCTGTTTGTCTTTCCTTGAGTTGTTCTTCGGCTCTTTCCAATTGCTTGTTCAGCTCATCCTTGGACATGCGTAATTTGAACCAGTCAGCTCTTGGCAAATCGGACAGGTAATCGGCAGTTATTTTTTGACCTTTCTTCAACTGTGGTCCACCGGCAACGACCTTGCCCAACAACGCTTTCTGCAAGCGCTCAAAGGTGGCGCCTTCGACTATTCGATATTCATCATCGATGTCTTTGCGGACCTTCGACAATTGCGTTTTCTCAATCTCAACTGCACGCTGGCCTTTCTCCAGACCATCGCGGGTGAACACCTGCACATCGATAATAGTTCCTGTCACGCTGGTTGGAACTCGCAGCGACGTATCTTTCACGTCAGAGGCTTTCTCACCGAAAATAGCACGCAGGAGTTTCTCTTCCGGCGTCAGCTGGGTTTCCCCTTTAGGAGTTACCTTGCCCACCAGGATATCGCCGGCGCCAACTTCGGCACCGATGTAAACAATGCCGGATTCATCCAACTTGCTGAGGGCACCTTCGCCGACGTTTGGAATGTCTGCCGTTATCTCTTCTGAACCAAGTTTCGTGTCTCTGGCCACACAGGTAAGTTCCTGGATGTGGATGGTTGTGAATCTATCCTCTTTCACAACACGCTCAGAGATCAGAATTGAGTCTTCGAAGTTATAGCCATTCCAGGGCATAAACGCGATGCGCATATTCTGACCAAGTGCCAGTTCACCCATATCGATGGACGGACCGTCAGCGAGTATATCCCCTCTGCTGATAGTGTCACCTTCTTTGACTAAAGGCCTTTGACTGATACAGGTATTCTGATTCGAACGCGTGTACTTGGTGAGGTTGTAGATATCCACACCGGCATCACCGGCATCGGTTTCATCGTCGAAGACTCGGACGATGATTCTCGCCGCATCGACGCTTTCGATAACACCACCGCGAAAAGCCACCACACACACACCGGAGTCACTGGCCACATTGCGCTCCATGCCCGTACCCACCAGAGGCTTCTCAGTCTTCAGTGTTGGCACCGCCTGGCGCTGCATGTTCGAACCCATCAAGGCGCGGTTGGCATCATCGTGCTCCAGAAATGGAATCAACGCCGCTGCCACAGACACCATCTGCTGCGGTGCAACATCCATATAATCGACCTCTGCCCGAGGCTTCAGTGTGGTCTCACCCTTATAGCGCGCGGTTACCAGGCCATCTACAAAGGCGCGTTTTTTATCCAAGGGCGCACTGGCCTGAGCAATAACGAAGTCACTCTCATCGATCGCTGACAGGTAGTCGATTTCATCAGTTACCTTGTTCTTTACCACTTTGCGGTAAGGACTCTCCAGAAAGCCGTAGTTATTGGTTCGGGCATAGGTCGCCAGCGAGTTTATCAAGCCAATATTCGGACCTTCTGGTGTTTCAATTGGGCAAACACGACCGTAGTGAGTCGGGTGCACATCTCGCACTTCAAACCCTGCTCTTTCTCTGGTCAGACCTCCCGGGCCCAGCGCGGAAACGCGGCGCTTGTGAGTAACCTCAGACAGAGGGTTGTTCTGATCCATAAATTGAGACAGTTGACTGGAACCAAAGAATTCCTTGATTGCCGCCGCTACCGGTTTCGCATTGATCATGTCCTGGGGCATCAGACCTTCAGAATCCGCCATACTCAGGCGTTCCTTAACAGCACGTTCAACACGCACAAGTCCCACGCGGAACTGGTTCTCCGCCATTTCACCAACAGAGCGAATACGCCGGTTACCGAGATGATCGATGTCATCGACCGAACCAAAACCATTACGGATACCGACCAGTGTCTTCAACACATCGACGATGTCTTCCCTGCTCAGAACCATGGAGCCTTCAGATTCAGGTCGCCCCATCCGTCGATTAAACTTCATACGCCCAACCGCAGACAGGTCGTAACGCTCGGTTGCGAAAAACAGATTGGAAAACAGATTCTCCGCTGAATCTTTCGTAGGTGGCTCTCCCGGACGCATCATGCGATAGATTTCCACCATTGCCTCTAACTTGGAGGTGCTGGCATCGATACGCAGGGTGTCGGAAATAAACGGACCGCAGTCCAGATCATTGGTATAGATAGTCTGAAATTGAGTTACGCCTTGCTCAAAAAACTCGGCAACTAACTCTTCAGTCATTTCTGTATTACAGGCAAACAACACTTCACCTGTTTCTTTATCAATCACATCACAGGCCAGCGAACTACCGACGAGATAGTCATTCGCTACTTTTAACTCGGTTAGCTTGGCCGCTTCCATCTGCCGAATGTGACGACTGGTAATACGACGGCCTTCTTCAACAATCTGCTTGCCCTTCTTATCCTTAACAGGAAAGCTCAGCACTTCACCACGCAATCTTGCAGGCACCAGCTGCAGAGAGATAACTGGCTCCTTGGCCTTGGAAATCTTGAAGCTATTATTCTCATAGAACATCTCGAGAATTTCCTGAGAACTATATTCTAATGCACGCAGGAGCACGGTCGCGGGTAACTTCCTGCGCCGGTCGATGCGTACGTAGGCCATATCTTTGGGATCGAATTCAAAATCCAACCATGAACCACGGTAGGGAATGACCCGCGCGGAGTAGAGCAATTTACCTGAGCTATGAGTCTTGCCACGATCATGGTCAAAGAACACACCAGGTGAACGATGTAATTGGGAGACAACAACCCGCTCCGTACCATTGATCACGAAAGTTCCGCTATCGGTCATCAATGGGATTTCGCCCATATAAACTTCTTGCTCCTTAATATCCTTGATTGTCTGGGTTGAAGATTCCTTATCATAAAGAATCAATCGAACCTTGACCCGCAAGGACACGGAATAAGTAGAGCCTCTCAATTGACACTCTTTAACATCGAACGTGGGCTTTCCGAGATCATAACTTACATATTCCAGAACAGCTTTTCCGGAATAACTAATGATTGGAAATACAGATTTGAACGCGGCATGCAATCCCTTACTAATGCGTTCCTCTACAGGCGTGCCCGCCTGCGTGAACTGTCGATAAGAATCGACTTGTATAGACAATAAATAGGGGATATCCATTGCACTTGGCAATTTACCGAAGTTCTTACGGATACGCTTTTTCTCTGTATACGAATAGGCCATTGGTGTGTTCCTAGCGTTGTGTACTTTTGGCATTTGGTGCTAACAGAAATAATTCTGTGATTTGCGATCTTTGCCGTTGCAGCCGGTAGTGATGATTCACCTCAGGTCTGCCAACATGCATCGCAGTGCAGTTGCCTTCAATCAGCAACAAAAAAACACAGGCAAACAGCGGATGCAGAAAACCACATCCGGTGTCGACTGTTTGTTGTTATTGCCTTACTTAAGCTCAACAGAAGCGCCAGCTTCTTCCAATTGCTTCTTGGCTTCCTCTGCTTCTGCTTTTGGAGCCGCTTCCTTAATAGTTGAAGGCGCAGCATCGACCAAGCCTTTGGCCTCTTTAAGACCCAGACCGGTAATCACTCGAACGGCCTTAATGACGTTAACCTTCTTCTCACCAACGTTAGTCAGGTTAATGTCGAATTCAGTCTTTTCCTCAACTGGAGCCGCATCGCCACCACTTGCCGCAGCGGGCGCTGCCGCTACTGCTGCCGCAGATACGCCAAACTTCTCTTCCATTGCTTCAACCAGTTGAACTACGTCCATTACTGACATGTCTGCAATTGCATCTAATACATCATCTTTAGATAGAGCCATGACTCTTATCTCCTACGTTTATCAATTAATAGTTTATGTTACTCAAAAAGAATCAGGCTGCTTCCTGCTTCTGGTCTCGAACTGCCGCGACACCGCGTGTCACCTTCGAGGGAACCTCATTCAAGGTTCTGGCCAGCTTCGTTATTGGCGCCAACATGACGCTCATAAAAATGGACAAGGCCTGATCGTGCGTTGGCAATTTCGCCAAAATGTCGATCTGACTTGCATCCAGTAACTTGCCACCTACAGATAAGGCCTTAATCTCAAAATCGTTATTCTCTTTTGCAAAATCTTTTAGTACACGCGCTGCGGCACCGGGATCTTCCTGAGAGAACGCCAAAATTGTGGGACCAACTAATGCTTCCTGAATGCACTCAAACTCAGTATCTACTACAGCTCGTTTGAGCAGAGTGTTTCTTACCACTCGCAGATATACTTTGTTTGCTCGCGCAGTCTTACGAAGCTCAGTCAAATCACCAACAGCGACACCTCTATAATCGGCGAGCACTGCAGATAAAGCACTATTAGCAGCCTGATTGATTTCGGAGACAATCTGTTGCTTATCTTCTAGTCCAATAGCCACTAGCTTAACTCCTAGTTGTGCGACTGTTTCCAGTCATCTGTGGACACGGTGCAACAGCCGCCGTATCCGTTCTGTTTGGTGATAAAAATTCGGCTATACCTAATCCGAATTGGGTTTCACCATCTGCGTAGGAAGATTAAGTTTCGGCTCTCCGAAACACCTACGGTCTTTGATAGCCTCGTTTTCCTTACCCAAAAATCGGGCAGACTAACGAAACCCCAAAGTCATTCGAGGAATAGAGCTTCTACTCCCCATATTCGTTGTTGTGCTTAAATTGCCAATGAAGATTGATCGATTAACAATCCAGGCCCCACGGTTGAAGACAGCACGACTTTCTTTATATAGACACCCTTCGCAGAAGAAGGCTTGCCTTTATGCAGGTCCGCCAACAGGGCTTCCAGATTGCCTTTGACTGCATTGCCATCAAACCCTACGCGGCCAATCCCGCCATGCACGATGCCATTTTTGTCAGTGCGATATCGAACCTGTCCGGCCTTGGCATTCTTGACTGCTGTTTCCACATCGGGAGTTACAGTACCGACCTTGGGGTTTGGCATCAGACCGCGAGGCCCAAGCACCTGCCCCAACTTGCCGACAACTCGCATAGCGTCTGGAGTGGCGATAACCACATCGAAATCCATATTGCCGGCCTGAATACTCTCGGCCAAATCATCAAATCCTACGATGTCAGCTCCTGCTGCGGTGGCTTTGTCAGCATTGTCACCCTGAGCGAAAACCGCAACACGTACGTCCTTGCCTGTACCGTGAGGCAGCAGCGTTGAGCCGCGTACAACCTGGTCAGACTTGCGTGGGTCTACCCCAAGATTGATTGCAACGTCTATCGATTCCTTGAATTTGCTCGATGCAAATTCTGCAATCAGCGAGACCGCTTCTTCTATGGAATAGTTCTTTCCTGATTCCAGCTTTTCAGCCATCTGCTTTCGCTTCTTGGATAGTTTCGCCATTTTAAACTACCCCCTCGGTTTCCAGGCCGGCGCTACGTGCGCTTCCGGCTATGGTTCGCACCGCCGCATCCATGTCGGCTGCTGTCAGGTCAGGCATTTTCTGAGTCGCAATCTCTTCCAGCTGGGCGCGACTCACCTTGCCTACCTTCTCCGTATTTGGACGACCGCTGCCTTTCTCGACGCCGGCCGCTTTACGCAACAGCACGGAAGCAGGAGGTGTTTTCGTAATAAAGGTAAAACTACGATCAGCATAGACTGTTATCACTACCGGGATAGGCAGCCCAGGTTCAACGCCTTGAGTTTGCGCGTTGAAAGCCTTACAGAATTCCATGATGTTGACCCCGTGTTGACCGAGAGCCGGACCAACGGGTGGACTTGGGTTGGCCTTTCCCGCACCAACTTGCAACTTTATATAAGCCTGAACTTTCTTAGCCATTGTATTCTCCTTTGGGTTCGAACGTTCGAACCAACTCATAACACAAGTCGTTCAAACTCCCCGGCGCGCTTCAGCCTGAACAAGACAGGATGAAATTCGACTTTTAAAAAAAATGTCAGTGCGGCTGGCTGGCCGCATGACATACCATTACTTATAAAACCAATTCAATCGAACCTAACTCTCTAATTCTAACTTTTCTCTACCTGACCAAACTCAAGCTCTACCGGCGTGGAGCGGCCAAAAATCAGTACAGCGACACGCAGACGACTCTTGTCATAATTAACTTCTTCAACGCTGCCGGTGAAGTCATTAAAAGGTCCATCGATAATTCGAACCAATTCCCCGGGCTCGTATATCGTCTTATGAGTAGGCGCATCCTCACTATCCTCCATCCTCTGAAGGATCTTGCTTACTTCCTTGTCCGTAATCGGTGCTGGTCGTTCGGCCGTGCCACCGATAAATCCCATTACTCTTGGCGTATCTTTAATCAGGTGCCAGGTGGCGTCATTCAATTCCATGTGCACCAGAACATAACCTGGAAAGAATTTCCGCTCGCTCTTGCGCTTCTGTCCGCCTCTCATCTCAAGAACTTCTTCCGTCGGCACCAGGATCTCTTCGAAAGCATCTTCCATACCGGCAAGACTAATTCGCTCTTCTAGAGCTGCCATTACTTTTTTCTCATAGCCCGAGTAAGCGTGGACTACATACCAGCGTTTAGCCATCTTAAACCTCTAGCCAATTATGGATGAAACGATGCCGTTTAATCCCCAATCCAATAGCCACAAAATCAAAGCGACGATGAATACGACGATTAATACCACGATGGTGGTTTGCGTTGTTTCCTGCCTTGATGGCCAAACTACTTTACGAATTTCAATCCTAGCTTCGAGACATAGATTAACAAATGCTCGTCCCTTAACGGTCTGTGCAGCGATCCATCCGGAGGCGCCAGCAGCCACCAGTAATCCAATAGTCCTAAGCAGCAAAGATTCCGCAGAGAAATAGGAATTAGCATAGATTGCAGCGCCGATAATTGCGGCTACTGCTGCCCATTTAACCCAATCGAGTCTACTGGCTTCGCTTTCTATTTTTTCTGACATATTTGCTCTTAACCCAATAATTTCCTGCGCGCAGTAAAGAATATGCTGTCCGCTTCCTCGCGCCTGCCCAACAATGCCTGCCTAATATGGCAGGCCAGGAGGGAATCGAACCCCCAACCTGCGGTTTTGGAGACCGCTGCTCTGCCAATTGAGCTACTGGCCTAACGATTTCTCTTAGTTCCCTGGAGTTTGTCGTTCAGCTCCTGGGAAAAAGCATTTAATTTATAAGACAACTAAGCCGGAACATCTGGAAGATGCTCCGGCTTCAACAATTAGCTCTATTTTATTTATTCGATAATCTTGGCGACGACGCCCGCACCTACTGTGCGACCACCTTCACGAATCGCAAAGCGCAAGCCTTCATCCATCGCAATCGGTGCTATCAGACTCACTTCCATCTTCACGTTGTCACCTGGCATCACCATCTCAACACCTTCCGGTAATTCACAGGAACCTGTCACATCCGTGGTACGAAAATAAAACTGCGGCCTGTAGCCCTTGAAAAATGGCGTATGACGGCCACCTTCGTCTTTGCTCAAGATGTACACTTCCGCCTCAAACTTGGTGTGCGGATTGATCGATCCGGGCTTCGCCAATACCTGACCCCGCTCAACATCCTCGCGCTTGGTGCCACGCAGCAGAACACCTACGTTCTCACCGGCACGACCTTCGTCCAACAACTTGCGGAACATCTCAACTCCCGTACAAGTGGTCTTCTCGGTATCCTTGATACCGATGATCTCTATCTCTTCTCCAACCTTGACGATGCCTCGCTCTATACGGCCTGTCACTACTGTGCCACGACCAGATATAGAGAATACATCTTCGATGGGCATCAAAAATGGCTTTTCAACATCACGCACAGGATCCGGGATATAGGTGTCCAGCGCTTCAACCAACTTCTTCACCGACTCGACGCCCATCTCAGACTCTTCACCTTCCAACGCCTTCAGCGCAGAGCCGATGATGATTGGAGTGTCGTCACCCGGAAATTCATACAGGTCCAACAGCTCACGGATTTCCATCTCAACCAGTTCTAGCAGCTCATCATCATCCACCATGTCGGCTTTGTTCATGTAGACGATGATGTAGGGAACGCCTACCTGGCGCGAAAGCAGGATGTGCTCGCGGGTCTGAGGCATGGGACCGTCGGCTGCCGATACCACCAGGATCGCACCGTCCATCTGCGCGGCGCCGGTGATCATGTTCTTCACATAGTCCGCGTGACCTGGACAGTCAACGTGGGCGTAGTGACGATTCGGGGAATCGTATTCAACGTGGGACGTGGCGATGGTGATGCCGCGCTCTCTTTCTTCAGGCGCATTGTCTATCTGGTCGAAATCTTTAACTTCGCCGCCACTCACTTCCGCACAAACACGCGTCAATGCAGCCGTCAGCGTCGTCTTGCCGTGGTCAACGTGACCTATCGTGCCGACGTTTACGTGGGTTTTATTTCGTTCAAATTTTTCCTTCGCCATTTTCGACTGCCCCTATCTCTCTATGTCACTGTCATCAAGTTAATATCAAACCAGAATTCTCTGATTCTTCTATAGTAAAGTTCTCTATATAGAAGCAATAGAATCTGTTGCTATGTTTTGTAGTGTGTGGTGCTCACACCCGGAGTTGAACCGGGGACCTCTTCATTACCAATGAAGCGCTCTACCGCCTGAGCTATGCGAGCTAATCATTAGTAATCTCAGTCCATACCAAGCTACCCGGTAGCTCCTCTCTCTGCATAAATCTCTAATTCGTAGTTCTCTGCTGCTGCCAACACAAGAAGAGTTGGAGCGGGTAGCGGGAATCGAACCCGCGCAACCAGCTTGGAAGGCTGGGGTTCTACCGCTGAACTATACCCGCTTGCTTAAAACTGCGCCCGCGCCAGCGACCCTATATGGTGGAGGGGGGTGGATTCGAACCACCGAAGCTTGCGCGTCAGATTTACAGTCTGATCCCTTTGGCCACTCGGGAACCCCTCCCACAAGATTTCCCAAGGGTCAAAATCCCTGGCTCTCTCAGTCAGGAGCGGCATTTTATGGGAATTGAAGCCCTTGTGCAATCGTTTCACAGAGATTTTCTGTAACTGTCAAGTAGGGCCTATCACTCGACAAATCAAGCCATTGCGCTTCATTGATAGCGCTCGGAACCGGATGCCTGAGCAATACCTGAATATCGCCAGTGGAAAGCGGGATTTCCTGGATCTCCGCGCTGTATCCCAGCGTTTCCAGTTGGCTTATCACGATTTCGGCGGAATCACGCTGAGCAAACACCCCTAAAGCAATGCCATTTGTCAGGCTTCCTCGCGTTATGAGGTAAGTTTCGACCTGTAAACCAGCGTCAGTGATTGCTGCGCTGAGCCCCTCAAGGGTGATGGTGGTAGCAAGGGTTCTGGAGGAAAGCGGCGGTATGTAAACACGGAATTGCGACGGCAGCGCCTCTCCAGTCAGATTCAATAAAGCGCCGAATTCAGCGTCCCTGAACCGGGCTATGAAGCCATACGCATCATCGACTGAGGGGAAGTTAGCTATTATGGAGCAAACAGGAGCCTGAATCGGCGCTGTCAATTCCTGCTGTTGCGCCTCGAACTCGCTTACCAGCATCAGTCCCGTATTCAACAACGGCAGGCTCTCGGTTACTGGCACTGCTGTCGGCGGAGTCTGGTAGTACTGATTCCAACCAAAATATGCAAAATTTGCCAGCAGCAGGGAAATCACTATATAGCGCATGGTTTAGTCAGTTTCCGTATCGAGTCCAGCACGGGAGTAGGGACAGGCAACTGCCAGTCCGTCGAGAACCAGACCCGCAACCACTTCGATACCTGGCAAGGAAGTTGATTCCGCGAGCAACTCAGCATCACCGCCGGTAAAGAAGAGCCTGGGGGCAACAGTCTGTGATGCCGAAGCTTGTAATACTGAGTCTGCGACGCTTTCGATAATGGCTACCAGGCAGCTCAGGGTACCATTGTATACCGCGGCATCGGTAGAGTGGCCCGGTTGCAGGGACAGCAGCGAATATCCCGTCGTCAAGCGGATGCCAGTGCCTGCTTCCAGGCTTTCCCGCATTAATCGTAAACCGGGAAGAATAAAGCCGCCGCCATGACTACCTTGCGCATCGAGTACATCGATCGTAATCGCCGTACCGCTGTCCACTACCACACAGGGCTCAGATGATCTCTGGCGAGCAGCCAGCATGGCCAACCAGCGGTCAATTCCGAGCTTGCCGGTATCGCTATAGTGATTGCTTACGCCCCCACAGCCTCTGCTTACCTCGGCTACATGCAATTCCAGATCCCAGACCCCTTTAATCCAGCTGCTGATTTCGTCGACTTCCGCGCCACCCCTGACGCTGCAGATTCGGACAAATTCAGGTCGACGCTCGGGGATCACAGCCGCCATCAGGCCATTAACATCCACGGCGCTGCCTTCTGCTTCCACCACGCTGTTTGTAGGATCGAGATGACGCCACTTTATGCAAGAATTTCCTGCGTCAAACTCCAGAATCATGTCGCTGAACCTTCTGAATATTCGCGTAAGCTTGGAATGATTTCGCCGCCAATTACTGCCTGTCTACCGCCGGCGGTCTGTATCAGCTGCGCTCCAGACTGATCTACGCCCAGAGATTTGCCGATAATACGCTCGCTGCTATTTTGAATCACGATATCATGACCAACATAGCAGTCCAGGCGATTCCATTCGTCCTGAAAGCTTGAGAATCCACGGCTTTCAAAAACAGCTACATTGCTTAAGAGCTTGTTTAAAAGTACTGCCACAATTTCTTCTGCATGGAGTTGATTTTCGGTAAGTGAGTTCAAATCTGTCACCGGTCTGTCGATCTCATGCCTCGCTTGTGCTGGCAAGGCCAGATTAATGCCGATTCCAAACACGATATACAGTGCCGAACTGGTGTTTTGCAGTTCAAGTAATATGCCTGCAAGCTTTCTTTTCTCGTGCAAGACATCGTTTGGCCATTTCAACTGCAGATTCTTCACCCCCAAAGTAATCAAGGCAGAGTGCAGACTTATGGCGGTTACCAGACTCAGACTCTGTAAGGCATTGGCTTTCATTGTAAACTGCCGCACCAGCGATAAATAAATCCCCGCCCCTTTATGACTGTACCAGTGTCTGCCGCTGCGCCCTCTGCCAGCACTCTGGGACTGGGCCAGAACGACCCAGTTGCCGCGTTTTCCCGACCGAATCAGTCGCAGAGATTCTGCATTGGTAGAATCAATCTCTTCAAACAGGAGGATCTCGCCAATGTCCACACCGAAATCCGGACTAAGATGTTTCTCAATCAGTTCTCTGTTCATACCTGGCTAATACCAAACCGAATCGCGATGTTGTGGGAATTAGTGGGACATTCATAGACAACAAAAAAGGAGCGCGTTCACTGTGCCAGGCACTGCAGACCGCTCCTTCTTGTCCTAGGGGACTTCTGAACAATGATTCAGTATCTCTGGCCTACAGAGCAGCCGTAGATTAAGGCGGCTTCCTGCAGTAATGTTCACTACCTTGCAAAGGGAGCCAACGCAGAGATACGGTTGCTCTGAAGGTCCCTACGGGCGCGTCCTGAAGCGCACTTCTGCGTCGTTGCAACCCTTGTTAAGGACTAGGCCATTAACTGCGGATTGCGTCTAGCAGAAGCACGCTTCATGTCACGCAGAGATATTGAAGCATTATTCAGAGGTTCCCTAACTTCTGTTAGCTGCTTACTCTCAATCGCCGGTTAGGCTTAACCAGTGGTTAACTATGCGGCCCTCGGT